>Ga0137372_10001376_pt1 | contig 23439 bp, 16 predicted proteins | sample SagtaG_6_FD_104911 | JGI IMG/M metagenome (GOLD analysis project Ga0137372, IMG submission 104911) | Vadose zone soil microbial communities from Sagehorn Ranch, Mendocino, California, USA - Sage1_R_60_16 metaG | ecosystem: Environmental > Terrestrial > Soil > Vadose zone | place: USA...
CTCGACACCGGCGATTGGCCGGACTTCGACGCCATTGTCACGGCGATCAAGAAAGCAAAATAAGCTTTCCGCAATCCGCATTCCGCAATCCACAATCGGGAGAGTGAAGGGTGCCTGGTGGTCCTCGCGGTCTTCAAAACCGTTGTCGGTTCCCCATACCCGGGACCGAGGTAGGTTCGATTCCTATCCTCTCCGCCTTAGTCAATTGCGGATTGGCGATTACGGACTGCGGATTGCAGAATGTGACTATGACAACACAGGAACTTAAGAATCGGACATTCGAATTCGGAGTCCGCGTCATCAGCGCGGTCGAGGCATTACCAAAAACCGAGACGGCTAGAATTCTCGGCCGGCAGTTACTTCGTGCTGGCACTTCAGTTGGCGCAAATTACCGGGCAGCAGCGCGAGCCAGATCACAAGCGGACTTTATTTCCAAGCTTGGCGTCGTGGAGGAGGAGTGCGACGAGTCGGCATATTGGATGGAAGTGATTGTTGCACGGAAGCTCCTGAGGAGGGCTCAACTAAAAGAATTACTTGCCGAAGCCAATGAATTGCTCGCAATAACGGTCGCCTCGATCAAAACTGCGCGCCGCAGACACGGACGCAAGCAATGAACCTGACGGACAATCCGCAGTCCGCGATCCGCAATGGGAGAGGAGGTGACTACACATGACACGTGAGCAGGTCCGTAAACTGACTTCGCTTTCATCCTGCGCCGGGTGAGCTTCCAAATTGAGCCAACAGGCCCTGCGACAAGTTTTGCCGCAGCTTCCGCTTTCCATGGACCCAAAAGTGATCGTGAACTCAACTACGTTCGACGATGCCGGTGTTTATCGCCTGGATCGCCACCGCGCACTCGTGCAAACCGTAGATTTTTTTACGCCCATAGTGGACGACCCTTTCTCGTATGGACAAATCGCGGCCGCCAACTCGCTCTCGGACATCTTTGCGATGGGCGGGCGCCCCTTGACCGCGCTAAATATTGTTGGTTTCCCAGCGGACCTGGTTCGGCCAAGAGTGATTGCTGCGATTTTGCGCGGCGGCCTCGCCAAAGCGGCCGAGGTGGGCTGCGCCATCATCGGCGGTCATTCCATTCGCAATCCGGAGCCAATTTACGGACTGGCGGTCACCGGAATGATCGACGTTCGCCGTCTTACAACAAACGCAAATGCGCGCCCTCGCGATCTGCTCGTGTTGACCAAGCCGCTGGGCACAGGCATCGCCACAACTGCGATCAAGCGCGGAGTTGCATCGCGCGGACTGCAGAAAAGGGTTGTCGCCCTGATGTCGAGAGTAAATACCGTAGGCGCCGAACTGGCCGAGCTACGCCTGGTGCGCGCAGCGACCGACATAACCGGCTACGGGTTGATGGGTCATTTGGTTTCTCTCTGTCGCGCCAGTGGCGTCTCCGCTGAAGTCGATTCGAGTGCAGTGCCCATGATTGATGAGGAGATCGCCGATTTAATCGAACAAGGCTGTATTCCCGGGGGCAGTCGCGAAAATCTCGTCGCCACAACCGTAGCTGTCGATTGGGGAAGCACGGATGATTCGCGACGAATTCTCCTAACCGACGCGCAGACCAGCGGCGGATTACTGCTGTGTGTTGCTGAGGCGAAGCTCGAGAAAGTGCTTGGAATTTTGCGGCAAAGGCGAACACTTTGCGCCGCTGTCATCGGAAAAATTATTGCCCGCCGGCCTCGTGGTCCATTGATATGCGTGAAAGGGTGAAACCGCGCTCGTGCCGGGAAATTCCTGCCGTCAATAAGATCCTTGATGCGCTGGGCGAATATGACGTCGCCACGACGAGCAAGCTGCCGCGTCCACTGGTTGTCGATCTTGTCCGACGGGAGCTGTCGAAAATCCGGAGCAACAGCGAGATCCCGGGATTTGAATCCACGATTGAACACCTCCATCGATCGCTTGAGCTACTTCGCGCTAGCCGGCTGCAACAGGTCATCAACGGAACTGGGATTGTGATTCATACAAATTTTGGCCGCGCGCCGATCGCACCCGAAACGATCCGTGCTCTCGCCGAAATCGGCACAGGCTATTCCAATTTGGAATACGATCTGGCAACCGGTGAACGCGGCCATCGCGGCGCGTATATCGAGAATGCGCTCGCGCTGCTTTGCGGAGCCGAAGCCGCTACGGTGGTCAACAACTGCGCGGCAGCTCTCGTTCTAATCGTTCACCATTTTGCAGCGAGAAATGGAAGAGCGCGACCACAGTCTTCCCGCGGTGGTGAGGGCGCGCCCTCTAAAAACGAAATCATCATTTCGCGCGGTGAAATCGTCCAAATCGGAGGCGGTTTTCGAATTGGCGAAATAATCGAAACCACAGGCGCCATATTTCGCGAGGTCGGAGCCACCAACAAAACAACACTCGATGATTACAGGCGCGCAATTGATTCCAGGAGCGCAATGATTCTGAAAGTTCATCGCAGCAATTTTTTTATGAGCGGTTTTGTCGAGTCGCCGCCCGCGGCATCCATCGCTGCGCTGGCGCGAAAAAAGCGGATTCCTTTTGTGGAGGATTTGGGCGCCGGCGCGGTTGTGCCGACTGAGCAATTTGGGATTGCAGAGCACGAACCGACACCCGAGGAAGCATTGAAAACCGGAGCGGATCTGGTGTGCTTTAGCGGCGACAAACTCTTTGGCGGACCGCAGGCGGGAATCATCGTTGGCAAGAAGCGATACGTGGCCGCCTTGAAACGCGACCCTCTATTTCGCGCTTTGCGTTGCGACAAGCTTTGTTTCGCTGCGCTGCAAGCAACGATCGATCTTCACCTGAATCAAACCGCAGCGGAAATTCCGGCGATTGGCCTATTGCAGGTTACCGAAGACGAGCTGCGCAATCGAGCTGTTGCTTTGGAGGACCGTCTGAGGGAGTTGCCGCTGCAGATTGTAGTTGGCCGCAGCACAGCAAAAGTCGGCGGCGGCACTCTGCCGAAATCAACGATGGCGTCCGTAACAATTGAAATGGTTCCGAAGAATTGTTCGCCACTCGATTTGGCGAAGCGTTTGCGTCACGCGACTCCGCCGCTAATCGGTCATATTGCAAATGACCGCTTCAAAATCGATCTGCGCACAATTTTTCCACACCAGGATAGTCTCGTAGTTGATGCAATTCGCAGCGCGTGTGCTGAAAGTCTTTGAATGCACTCAACAGTCTTGTCATTCCGAGCGAAGCGAGGAACCTCGCTCTCGGAGCCTGGAACACGCCGCCTAAATTGTATGATCAATCAACCTATGTGAGGTCCTTCACTTCGTTCAGGATGACACCGCGACGAACGTTGGTTCCGCATTCGCAACCCTGCGGCGCAATATGACGACGCATTTCATCCTCGCGACTGCCGGTCATGTCGATCACGGTAAAAGCGCCCTGGTAAAAGCGCTTACGGGGACCGACCCTGATCGGCTACCCGAGGAAAAGCAGAGACAAATCACAATCGATCTCGGTTTCGCAGAGTTGAGTCTTGCCGGATCTAACGAGCAGTGCTTCCAAATTGGAATCGTCGATGTGCCCGGTCACGAAGATTTTGTTCGAAACATGATCGCAGGTGTCGGCTCAATCGATCTAGCCCTTTTGGTTGTTGCCGCTGACGACGGCTGGATGCAGCAAACGGAAGAGCATCTGCAAATTCTGATTTACCTCGGAGTCGAACGAGTTGTGGTGGCGCTCACAAAAAGCGATCTCGGCGGAATCGAGATTGCCACCCGGCAAATTCGTGATCGTTTGCGCCACAGTCCCTTCGCAAATGCGCAAATCATCGCGACCTCGGTTCGCAACGGCGATGGTATTGAAACCTTGAAAAGAGCTCTCGCCATTGAGTTCGCCACCATGTACCCACCGCGCGACTACGGAAAGCCGCGCTTGTTTATCGATCGAGTGTTTACCCTGTGCGGAATCGGCACCGTTGTTACGGGAACATTGACGGGCGGACAACTGCGCCGCGATCAGAAAATTGTTGTCCAACCCGGCAACCTCCACACGCGCATTCGCTCAATTCAGAGTCACGGGCGCGATTTGGAGGTCGCCGAACCGGGAACCCGAACAGCGATTAGCCTGCCGGATATCAGCGTCGAACAGATCAGACGGGGAAACATTGTCATGACTGCTGATTTTGCGCCTGCAAATTCGACGCTCATTGTTCTTCTCGAAAAATCAGCACGACTTTCTCGCGAAAATCCCGCCGCGCGGCCGCTGAAAAGCGGTTCGTCGGTGTATCTTCATCATGGAACATCGCGCATCGCGGCGAAGATCACGCTCCCAAAAACTCGGCTTCTTGAACCAGGTAAAAGCGAGATCGCTCAGTTGAGACTCGTATTGCCAATCTTTGCATTTGCCGGCGATCGTTTCGTTATTCGCGATGCGTCTGAACAACATACCCTCGCTGGCGGAATGGTGCTTGATCCAAATGGCACGGAATTTCGCAATGAAGAGAAACGCAAATTGCTGATGGGTCGCGCCACTTCCCCGGACGACATCCGTCTTTGGGTGCGCTCTGAAGTCGGACTGCGCGGATTTGCGCCGATTCCAGGTGTCCTTGATCAATCTCACTTCGGCCACAGCGAGATCGCTGACGCCTTACTGGACCTGCAGCGCCATAAAGAGATTGTCATACATGAAAAAATCGCGGCTAACCCCGCCAACTGGCAGGCTTTGCGAGACCGCGCCACTAGTTTTATCGACAACGCACTGAGCAAGAATCCCGAACGCGTTGGTTACAACCTGAGCGATCTGCGCGCCGCGCTGCGCGACAAATCGACCGATGTTTTCGAGGCGCTGATGGCAGACGTGTGTTCGTCTGATTTCATTCGGAAAGAATCAGCCATTACACGACGCTCACATCGGCCAGTTTTGCCGGCAAAGCTGCAGCCTCTCGCAGAGAAAATTCACGAAAACTTATCCAGGAAACCGTTCGATCCACCGCCGCGTAGAGAACTTGAGCGGGACCCGGAGGAGCAACGAGCTCTCAAATTTTTGATAGAGAGCGGAAAAGTGATTGAAATCTCCTCGGACGTGCTGCTGTTGCGCGAGAACTTTGAGCGCATGAAAAGTGCAATCGCTGATTTCATTTCCAAAAAAGGACCGGCAACGGTGAGCGAACTGCGACAGGCACTGGAGAGTTCGAGGCGAATCATGGTGCCGTTTCTTGAACGACTCGATCGCGAAGGGTTCACGCGACGGGTGGGCGATAAGCGCAGCTTGGCAGAATCAAATAACCTATGAAACGATCGCGGCCAGTTCTACTCGTTGCGCCGTCCGTTGAGGAAGCCTGGGACGATGCGATTGCGCCCTGGTTCGAGCAAGTTGTGCCCGGAGCTTGGAGGCACCCATTGCCTTCGCTGGTCGTCGTCCCAACGCGCGGACACGTCAACGATCTCAAAGCGCGTCTGATTGCAAAAGGCTTTTCTCATCTCGGTTTGCAGTTTGTCACGCCGGCAAGTTTGCGCGCTTTGCTCGCGCGGGACGATGCAGCGCCTCCCGCCATGCCGGAACACCTGCGTCTGCTCCTCGCAATTGCCGCGAACGAAATGGAAGATCGGCCCAACGAATCCGAAGCGCTCGCTGCCAAAGCCGTTTCTCGAGCGCCCGCGCTGCTGCTACGTGCATTGGATCGCCTTGAAACTGCCGGTTGGAAATTTGAAGAACTTGCGCTGCCGTCGTTTGCTCCATTGGTTCAGCGTTTTAACGAACTGCTGAAAAAATGCGGTTTTGTTCTTCCGGTCGAGACCGATCGAAGGCGCCTGCAAAAAACCACGCGCGGCGAGCGAAAGTTTTCCCATGTGCTTATCACCGGTTTCGATGGCGCGCATTGGGGGGACTGGTTTCTCCTGCGCGCCGTGGTGGAACTGGCGGAAAACACCGCCATCATCCTCGAGGAACCGCGAGAGAATTTTTCCGACATCGATCTTTGCTGGATTGGCTCATGGGAAGAGGTCTGCGGTGAAGCGCAACGCGCGCTGAAACCCGCCCGGCCGCTTGGTGATTCGCTTTTTAGCGAAGCGGAAATGCGCGGAAGCGCGGAACCCGCGAAACGCTTCAATTTTCTTATCGGGGCGAACGTCTCGGAGCAAGCCGAGGCAATCACGCGACAATGTGTTCGGTATTTGGCGGAAGAAAAATGCACGCGGCTCGGCGTGATTTTTCCCGGTGGCGGCGCGTTGCCGCGTCTGGTTGCCAGCTCGCTGGCACGCCTCGGCATACCGCACAACGACGGGCTTGCGCACATGGTTCCCGGTATTTTCGAATCGCCTGAATGGCAGGCGTGGGTTGAATTGCAGGGCGCGCCGCGCCTCGGTTCGTTTCTTCGCTTTCTTAACTCGCTTCCGGACCCCGCGGTTTTGTCGCCAGCCCTTGGCCGCCACGCGCTCGAAAGCGTTCTGCGGGAGAGTTACAGCGAGCTGTTGGTGGATGATCTTGAAATTCTGTGTGCGCACTGCCTCGGGCTCGCCGATGAGAAGTTTCAGTCGCCGGCTCAGGTGTTGCGCGCACTGCCGTTGCTCCCACAACGGGGCACGCTTGCGCAGTTTCTGGAAAAAACGAAAACCGCACTCGCGCACCTCGGCTGGAAGCAAAACGTTTTCGAAATCGCGAGCGCCACGCGCGATTGGCCACAGCATTTGGATGCGACGTTTTCGCGAGCGCTTTTCCTGCGCTGGCTCGAAGAAACGGCGGCGACGTTTGGTTTTGCCCGTTCTGCCGCGGGCGATCATGCGTACGCGCGCGTGCAATTGCTCGCCGTGGCGCACGCTCAAAATCAGGAATGGTCGCACTTGATTTTTGCCGGCTGGAACGAAGGCTCATGGCCGCCACCGGCCGGCGTGGAGTTTGCGCGGGCGGACGAGATCCGAGCCTTTAACCGTAGCGTACAGCAGCTCAACCAGCGCGCCGCGCGGCGGGGAAGCCAGGGAGAAGGACACCTTAGCGTCCGCGAAAATCATTCGCTTTATCTTGGACCGATAGAACAACGTGCGATCGCTTTGCAGCAATTCAATGCGCTGGTGGAATCGGCCAGCGAAGGCGTGACGCTGGCCGCAAGCTTGATGCAGGAAGATGCGCCCGAGCGTTTCTGGAATCCAAGCGAATGCTTCACACAGCTTTATCATAAAACGCGCGGTGAACCGCTCACGCAGGCAGCACTAAAGAATTTGCAATGCGCGACTACACAGTGGCTCAAAGATTCAGGGCCGTTGGTGCAGAGCACTGAGCGATCCGGCGAGGATGTGCAGCAAACTTTGATCGCTTTCACCGCGCGCCGCGATGCGTCCAGACCAGCAAGTGAATACGACTTCGCCCTGCGGACCGACGGGGCATGTCCACCAACGCCGACGCTGAGCGTGAGCGACCTCCAAAGCATGGTTTCGTCACCAGCCATCGTGTGGATGAAACGCTATCTTGGTGTCGAACCACCAGACGACAGCGCGAATCCTTGGGCGGCAACAACCGGAAAATGGGTGCACCGCTGGCTGGCAGGAATCAGCCAGGCGAAAGGGGGAAGTCTCTTCGGCGCGTTTCCTTCATCGACAATCGTCGACGAGCGCGTACGTGTTTCGGCTAACGAATGCCGCTCTGCTCTGCGGCTACTTTGTGACTCGTTAGGCAAAAGCGTGCCTGATTGGTGGAACTCCGGCTGGCTGAATGCGCTTTATCTGGCGCGACATCTCGGCGGCAAAATCGCAAGTGCGCGGAGCTGGAACTGGATGGCCACAGAGGTTCCCATCGGCCGCGACACCACAGTAAAGATTGATGATGAAGCGGAGTTTCAGCTGCGCGGCCAAATCGATTTGGCGCTGACCCAGAACAACGCCACCGATTTCGCCGGACAAGAGATTTGGATTGTTGATTACAAAACCAGCCTGGCCAAGGAACTGAAGGTTTCGGATTTGCACGACAGCCTGGTTAAAGGCACTGCATTGCAGCTCGGACTTTATGCCCTGGCGATGCGCGAACTAGGCGCGGCGGCAGTGAGCGTGAGCATTCTCTCGCTCGTTGTAAAAAGCGTCGCGCCCCAACTGACGGTTCTCGACCTCGAGCCGCACAGAAATATTTTCGCCGATCTCGCAACAATGCAGCGCACCGGCGTTTTCGGAATGAAAGGCGAGATTCGACCAGCATTCCGCTACAGCGCGACGTATCCGCTCGCGACCCTGCAGATCGACAATGACATTTTGGAAGATAAATGGGCGCTGACCCATCCCGCGCTCGTGCTTGAAAAGGAGGAATGGGAAACGTGGTGAAGCCCCACGATGAGCCCGCGCGCGCGCGGTTTGCCCATGAACTGGACCGCAACTTCTCTGTAGTTGCGTCCGCGGGTTCGGGCAAAACCACTGCAATCACGCAACGCGTTTTATCGATCGCGCGCCTGTCCAACGCCGCGGAAATTCTGCCGCATCTCGTCATCGTGACCTTCGCGAATCGCGCGGCAGACGAAATGCAGCAGCGCACACGTCAGATTCTTCTCGAGGAAAATTTGAAGCCGGAAGTGCAGACGGCGTTCAATCGCGCCTTCTTCGGAACGATCCACTCCTTCTGCATGAAATTGCTGACGGACTTCGGTCATTACCTCGGTTTGCCCGCGCCACTGGAATTGGCGAACGATGACGGCGACCTGTGGCAGGAATTTGTGCAAACCCAGACGCGGATCGGCCGTTCGTTAGGCGAAAAGAATCGCGCGGCGCTCTTGCGTCTCGTGCAGGCGCGCGATCTGATGGATCTGGCACGACGCGCGCGCTCGGCGGTTTTGCGCCTTTGCGAATTACCGCCCTGTCCGACCCTGGATTTTACAGATCTCTACGCTCAGGCTGACAAAGGCAACGACAACATCAGCAAGTCGCAGGCGGAATTGCGCGAGTGGGAAAAACGGTACGCCGACGGTTGGGAATATTTGCGCTGGCCGGTTTGCTTCACCTCAGATAACTCCAATTTTACGCAGCTTTGGCGTCAAACATTTTTGCCGCTGCGCAAGTGGATCAACGACGCGGCGACATGCGTCGCGGCAGAAGTGCAGCGCGATTACCGCGATTTTCGATTGGAGCGCGGTCTCGTCACTTACGGAGACCAGATTGCTCTGGCAAAAGAGTTGCTCCAGCATCCGGTTGCGTCGCGGCGGATTCGCGAAGAGCGCTTTCGCGTTATTCTCGACGAGGCACAGGACACAGAACCGGCGCAATTCTCAGTGCTTCTCGAAGCGGCGCGACCGCCGCAGGCCACCGGTGATTGGATGGAAACACGCACCGACCCGCCGCCGTCAGGCCATTTCTGCATGGTCGGCGATTTTCAGCAGTCCATTTATGGCGAGCGCGCCGATTTAAATTACTACCGAAGGGTCCACCGGGCGCTGGTCGGCGATGGAAACGGTGAGAGCCTGGAATTTTCAGTCACGTTTCGACTGGATCAGGAGCAGCTCGATTTCGTTAACGAAACTTTTCGTGAGATCCTGAATGACAGGGACGGACAGGTGCGCTTCGTCGAATTGCAACCTCGTCCGGACATTCTTCCTGGGAAAGTCATTCGGGTGCCCCTTGCCGCGAAAGACCTGTTACCGGAAGAGAAAAAGCTCAGGGACTATCAAAAGGGGCGCATCGAAGCGGAATATCTCGCACGCTGGATTAAAGAAGCGGGGCCGAAAAAACTTTCGGCGGATTCATGGCGAGACGTGGCGATTCTGTGTCCACGCAAAGCCTGGCTGCAAACGATGGCTGCGGCGCTGCGACGAGAGGAGTTGCCGGTGGCAATTCAATCTGAACGCGATGTCAAAGGCGACAGCCCGGCTTACGCGTGGCTGACCGCGCTCCTTACGATCATGACCGACCCGCTCAATGGTTACGAAATCGTCGGCGTGCTGCGCGAAATTTTCGGCGTTTCCGATCACGATCTTGCCGTCTTTTCCGAGGCACAAAAGGCGAGATTTCATATCGACGAAGTTCGGGCCGCCATAGGGAAAATTTCCTCGCGCCTGCGGACGCTGGCAGAGGTTCGCAAACGCGCGGAAGGCCTGGCGCTATTCGACGCAGTCAGCTTGATCGTCGAGCAAACGCAATTGCGCGAACGTTTGCGCCTGCTGCCCCCGACGGAGTTCGGGCATCTTGAAAGCGAACTCGATGCATTGCTCGCCCAGGCTGCGGAATCGGAGGCCGGCGGAAAGATTTTGGCGGAATTTGTTGAACGTCTACGTGACGATTTCACAACGCCGCGCGCCGTTCGTTTCGCCGCCGACGACAACGCGATCCAGCTCATTACGTCGCACAAGGCGAAGGGCTCGGAATGGCAGGCTGTGATTGTGCCGTTTCTCGGGCGCGACTTGCGCCCACCGAGTCAGCGCTATCCGCACCTTGTGAAATCGCCCGCGACCAGCGACCTGTTTGTTGCCTTCGGTAAGGAGGATAAATCAAAGGATTTGAAGGAGGCAATCGAGCGCGCCCAACAGCAGGACCTTGAACGTCTCCTCTATGTCGCGACGACACGCGCGTGCCGCACGCTCGTGTTGGTTCTGGATCAGGAAATCTTTGCCAACAAGGAAGGCAACCTGCCGAAAACGGCCCAACTGCGGCGGCTGATCTCCAACCGGAATTGCTATTCAGGCGAATGGGATCAACACAGCAGCACAATCGATGAAATCGGCGACGCCTCCTTAACAATGGCGCCTGCATCGGAAAAAAACGGCGCGCGGATCGAGCCGTTAACGCCCCGTGAAGTCAGGGGCGCCGCGAAGCGCGCATCGAAATTCGTGCAGAAACTGACGCCAAGCACACTTGATGCGGAGTTTCCGTCAGAGTTGCGATTGGTCGCGCGGATTGACAATCTCGCAGCGCTTTACGGTCGCTGGTGGCACAGATTTTTCGAGCGCCTGGATTGGAGGGGCGGAATCGATTCCGCGCAAAAGTTGTTCGAAAAACAATTACCGACCTGTCCCGACGCTGAATCCGCGGCGAAAGACTGGACGGCCACACACCAGAACTTGTTCCGCGCTGCCAGCATTGCTCGTTTTCTTGGGAGCGATGAAACACTTTTTCATGCGGAGTTTCCGTTTTCCTGGCGCAGGAACGATCGGAGCGTGTTCGAAGGCGTGGTCGATTCAGCCATGATTAATCGCAAATTCGGTCAGTGTCTTCTGGTTGATTGGAAAACCAACAATGTTTCATCAAGCGATGCCGAAATATTTCGCGCGCGTTACCGTCCGCAGTTGGCGGCCTACTGGAAAGTGGTCGGAGAGATTACAGGCCTCGAGGTGGAAGCCGGTTTGTTTTCGACGGCAGTGGGGCACTTGCTGCCTTACTCTAAAGACGAACTGCAAAGCGAATGGCACCGTCTGGAACAACTTCCGCCCGTGCAACTCGAGAACGAGATTCGACCGGACGCCCCCGATGACTTTTAGTGGGAACGCAAAAGCCACCAGCAACGAAGCGCAGGTGGCTGATCGCGTCCGACCTGGCTAGCTCTCGCGCTCGCCGCGGATGAATTGCTCCACGCAGCGATACGCTTCGTCGTCGGTCATTTGAACCGGGGGATGTTTGGAGAAATACGCAGAGGGCGAATGCAACACGCCGCCGATACCCCGATCCAGCGCAAGTTTGCAGCAACGGATGGCGTCGATGGCCACGCCGGCTGAGTTTGGCGAATCTTCGACGGAAAGTTTCACATCGATTTCCATCGGCACATCGCCGAAGAGCCGGCCTTCCACTCGGATAAAAGCAATCTTGTTATCGAGTTGCCAGGGCACGTAATCGCTCGGGCCAATGTGAATATTTTCGTCTGACAGGCGTTCGCCGATCACGGATTGCACCGCCTCGGTTTTCGACGTCTTCTTCGACGCCAGCCGGGTGCGATTGAGCATATTTAAGAAATCGGTGTTTCCTCCAGTGTTCAGCTGATAGGTGCGGACGAGCTTCACACCGCGCTTGCGAAAAAGGTCAACCAGCGCCCGATGCACGATCGTAGCGCCCATCTGCGCTTTGATGTCATCCCCTATGATCGGCAGATTCTTATCCGCAAATCGCTTTGCCCACCTTGGATCGCTGGCGATGAAAACAGGGATGTTATTGACGAACCCTAGCCCGGCCTCCAGCGCACAGCTGGCGTAGAAACGGGTCGCCTCTTCGGAGCCCACCGGCAGATAATTGACCATCAGTTCCGCGGAAGAGTCCTTTAGTTCGGCGACGATCTGTTCGCGAGTAGATTCCTTCTCCAGGGGAAGGAATGTGCGGAGGGGATCCTGATCGCGCATGTGCGCAGGGTAGCCATCGAAAACGCAGCCCATTTTCACGATGGCACCGGTGAGCTTAATCTTTTCACAAAAGACCTTTGTGCAATTGGGAGGCGAGAAAATGGCTTTGCTGACGTCCAGACCGACCTTGCGCCGATCAATGTCAAAAGCGGCAACTATTTCGATGTCGCCAGGCCGGTATGAGCCGATTTGGCGGTGCATCAATCCGATGCCACTGCTGTCGACGGAGGAGCCGTCATAAAAATTGATTCCCTGGACGAGAGAGCTTGCGCAGTTTCCAATGCCGACAATGGCGATTCTTATTTTTCTCATTTCTAAATTGTTAAAGCTGAAACACTACCTGAATTAGATTATTCGGAGCAAGACACAAGTTAGGCCGCTTCAGTCACGATAGTTGTGCCTGCCTGTAACGGCTCCAAATATTGTAAGCGCCGAATGTGTCCGAAGTCGCGCCCGCTTGCAAGAACTGATATAAGGGCAAGAGTCACGGGCATTCCTGGTACAAGGAAGGCCCTCGCAAGGAGATGTACGAAATGTGTTCGAAGTTTGCGGCCATCGGCATACTGATCGCTGTTTTGGCCGTCTCGTCGCAAGCATTCGGCGCAGGCCCCGTTTACACTATCGACCAAGCGGTTGCTCTCGCGCAGGCCCAGAATCCGGACATCGTCATCGCACGCAAGAAAGTAATTGGGGCACGCGGCGGGTTGATTGAAGCCCGCTCCGGATTTCTCCCATCCCTTAGCTCAAGTGGGCTGTACGATAAACGGCAGCAACAGAGCCAATCGCAACTCCGCCAGGAAGATTACAACGCAACATTGAAGCTCGAACAGAACCTTTATACCGGCGGACAGATAACCAGCCAGCGTGCCATCGCGCGGTTGAATATCGAGAAGCAGAATTATGAGTTACAGGAAACCGCCAGCCACGTGGCAATGGATGTGCGGGTCGCCTTTAATGATCTTCTCCTAAACCGGGCGAAAGTGCGCGTGCGCCAGGATTCTGTCCGCGTCCTGGACGAGGAACTCAAGAGCCAGCAGCAGAGTTTCAACGCCGGCATTGTTGGCAACTTAAACGTGCAACGCGCCGAAGTGGCACTGGCTAACGAGCAACCGGAACTCTTCAACGCTCAGACGCAATTAAAAGATTCCTACCTCCGGTTGGGAGACCTTTTCGGCTTGGATGCTGGTCCCGGCACCGCCGCGGCGCCGTTTGAAGTTTCGGGAGAACTGCAATATCAGCCGAATCACCCCGATCTGAATGATTGCCTGGCCCGGGCCGATGCGAATCGGCCCTTGATCAAAGCCCGGCAAAAGGACATCGAGATCGAGGACCAGCAATATACTTTGGATCGGAGTGCGATGCGGCCACACGTACGCGCCTTTTCCGGGTACGAGGTTTACAGCGAGCGTGATCCCGCCGTCGGCCCGGAATTTAATTATGGATATGTGGTGGGGATAAACGCGACATGGAACATTTTCGACGGATTCGCGACCAAAGGGCGCATCCAAGCCACGCGCGCCCGGCGCGAAGCGGCCGTGCAGGCGTTGGCAGCCGCTCGGCGCGCCGTTGCCTCGGAAGTGCGCAGCGCTTTTTTTGATCTCCAACAGGCTGATCGCGTGCTCGAAACGGAGACAAGTAACGTTCAGGCCGCAGATGAAGCTCTCGAGATTGCCAAAAGCAATTTCGCTGCCGGATTGGGAACACAGCTGGACATCCTTCAAGCCGCGTCCGACGTGACTCGGACTCGCACGACACGACTCAGCGCAATCTACTTGCACAACGTGGCTCTTGCCCGCCTGGCGCACGCCTGCGCGAGTTCGGCAGAAGCGCTCAATTTCGGATCAAATGTCGAGAGCGCGAAGAAAGCAAACCGCAATGCAGCACAAGCTGCTGATGTGGCACGTCCACCCGACAAATTGGGCCAGCGATGAAGCGAAGCATTTGCGTTCTGGGGATCAAGTCTGTAGCCGTCGCCCTGTGGGCGACGCGACGAGCGCGTGCTAAACACATCGGAGCCGCACTTCCCACAGGGAAGCGGCTACAGCAAATGCATTGCGCCAATGGGAAATACCCGTCAGCGCCTCTTCACCTTGCTGTCGCGATTTTGATCGCGTGTTTCGCGCAACCAGGAAACGCCATCACGTTGCAGGCTGTCTTGCAAACCACACTGGAAAGAAACCCGGCGATCCAGGAAGCCAAATCCGGTCTGGAACAAGCCGCCGGACAACGGCTCGTTTTTCGCTCGGTCGTTTGGCCTGACGCTGAATTAGGCCTGCCAGCCGGCGTTCAGGGCGGCCATCGGGCCGGCGAAAGCGGAACAAAAGGCTTTGCCGTGGGACGGGGCGTTTTGACGCAGACCTTGTTCAACGCTGGCCTGCCCGCTTCTATGCGGCGAGGAGATATTGAGGTCTTGATTGCGCAACAGCAATTGAATGTTGCTGTGGTGGAGCAGTTGCACGCGGCGCGCCTGGCATTTTACGCCGCTCTCTACAATCGATCGTTGGAATCCATCCGCAGCGAACAACAACGAAGGCTGCAGGAGAACGTGACTACTCAAAGAACTCGGTTCGAAGCCGGACTGGCTGATAAGGGCACACTTACAAGCGCGACCGTTCAGGCGTCTGAATTAGAAACGCAAATCGAAGGCGCGCATCGCGCCTATCTAGGCGCGCAATTGGAATTGGCGTCCGCGATGGGGATTGATCCAGCTAAGGCGTCGCTGCCCGAGCCTGAAGGTGAACTGCAATCGATCCCGGTGCGCGTCGATCTGGATTCCGAAACAGCGGCGGCTCTACAGCGGAGAGCCGATCTTAAACTCGCGCGCTTGTTCGTGCGTTCTGCCAACGAAGATCAACGCATCATCGCAGCCGACTATTATCCTATTGTAATCGGAAGCCTTCCAGGCGAGTACGTCCCGGTCACAGGAATTCATCGCGAAGGCTCAACGAGCAGGAACCAGGATTTCATCGGGTCAGAAATTCGCGAGAGGGCGGCGTACACGTGGCGGGTCATCGATAACGGCAAAGTGGGAGGTGCAGTTCTCAAGGCACGCTCAGCGCGAGAGATCAATGAACTGACCTGCAGAAAACTGGAGGCGAATATCCCTCGTGAACTTTCCCGCATCGCGAACGATCTCAAAACAACAGAGGTCCGCGAAAAATCACTTGTCTCCGCAGCGACTGCCGCGGAGGAAAGCGCACGCGCCGTGCAGGAAAACCTGGCCAGCGGGCTGGCGTCTCCACTCGAATATCGCGTTACACAAAATTTCTTTTTGGAGACCAAGAGCGGACTATTGGAGGCGATCTATCAACACAATCTCGCTGTGGCTGAGTGGGATCGCGCCACTGGGCGTTACTTTCAATTTTCAGGGGACAACACGAAATCGCGGTAGATGCGGCGGCGAACAGACTGCTCCGGGCTTGTAGCCATGGCAGAGCCTGCCCGCCGTTGGCGGGCGTCGCCGTGTGCGGGCCGCAATGCAGTGAGGCGCCTCGACCCCGCCTTGGTCCCGGTACGGCGCGGCAGGCACCCTGAGGCGGCTACAAAACAACTCGCCCGCTATCCCCCTGCCCCCTTTAGCTGCCCTCCGCTGATCGAACGGACGTTTCTGCTTCGGTGTCTTGGGAATAATGCGTTCGAATATCTGGCAAAAAGCAGGCGCGAGAACGATGACCGGTGGGCACCAGGTTATTGCAAAGAAGGGCTACGGACACCAGACTAGCTTTCCAAAATTGAAATTACCGGAATCAAAAAGACTTTTGCTGGGCGGTGGAGTAGTACTCCTGCTCCTTTTCGCCCTGGCATATTATTTCCTGATGCCGGTGGCGGAAGTAGCCACCGTTCGCCGCGGCACGGCCATCGCCGCGGTTTATGGGACCGTGCGGATCGAGCCGGCGTTTGTGGTGCGTGTTCGAGCACAAAATGACGGTTTCCTTCGGTTGGCCGAAGCTTTTTCGGCTGGTCGTGGTGCGATCGGCAGTAGCGTCGAGAAAGGACAGTTATTGGCGACGATCGCTGATGAAGAGACCTCCAGAGAACTGAAGCAAGCGCGCGCAGACCTGAACGCGGCCGCCGAGCGCGCGGCCCTGCCACTTCCCTCTTCGGAATTGCTCAGAGCAGCTGAAGATAACCTGCAGCGACTCGAGAAGGTTGTCGCCTCGGGCAATGTGCCCGCAGTCGAATATCAGAAGGCGAAGAGCGAAGCGAATCGCCTGCGTGGCGCAGTAGAAGCGGAGCGAATCGAGCGGGATCGCAATCTCAACTCGCTGCGAGAAACAACGAAGAAACTCGAGGCCCAGATGAAGAACTCGGAGGTTCGCGCGCCAATCGACGGTGTTCTCACCAACGTCCAGACAATTGATGGAGAGCTGGTTTCGGACGGCAACGAGCTTTTCACCGTCTCGTCGCACAAAAATTACGTTCGCGGCGAAGTAAACGAAGAAGACGTGGGTGAAGTGAAACCGCGAATGAAGGCAAAACTGCAGTTGTACGCCTATCGGACCAAGACTTTCACTGCGCGCGTTTCATCGGTTCAACCTGCGGCTGATCCAACAACTCAGCGTTACACCGTTGTGCTGGAGATGGAAGATCCGCCGGACAATTTGATGGTGGGGATGACCGGTGAGATGAACATCATTACCGGCACGCATCAAAATGCTCTCCTAGTACCGACGCGCGCTCTCCTTGTTGACCAGGCATTGGAGGTCAGACATGGCATTGTGGAGCCTCGCACGGTTGGCGTTGGATTTCGCACTCTCGACTTTACGGAAGTGACCAGCGGCCTCACGGAAGGCAGTCATGTGATCGTTTCGGACCAGGACAAGTTCCGTCCCGGCGAGGCAGTACGACAACGGGTGATCAATTCACCGCCGCCGCCGAAGGAATCATGACCCCTCCCCTGTATATTGCGCTGCGTTTTCTCACGCATCGCAAGCGGGCACTGCTTTTAAGTCTTAGCGGTGTCGTTTTCGGAGTTGCGATTTTTATCTGCACACAGGCACAAACCCAAGGCTTCTCACGCTATTTCATTGACTCAACCATCGGCAGTAACGGCGCGCTGGTCATCAAATCGCGTTTTCGCCCGCGCTACGAGCCGCTGATGGTTTCCGCCAAAGGCTCGAAGGGAACGGTGGGGCATCGTCTCTATTTTGAAGGCATCACTAACGCCAATGAAATCATGCGGGTGAGCAGACAATTTTCCAACGTGGTTTCCTGTTCCCCAGTCCTGCGCGGAACGGTCAGTGCGCGCGCGGGATTTGAGAACGCAACCGTAGATCTCTACGGCATCGACCCCGCTCTGCACGCGCAAACGACGGATATCCTCCACCAGCTGATCGACGGCAATTTTGATGACTTTCGAAATAACACGAGTGCGATCATCATCGGTTCGCGCCTGGCAGAGTTACTTCAGGCCGGCGTGGGCGATACGGTGCAATTGCTCGCGCCCAATGGCGAGTACTGGCGATTCACAGTTGCAGCCATCGCTCGCGCAGGCATCGGCTCGATTGATTCAACCCGCGTTTATTCGCATGCCAGGATTGCGCAGGCCTTGCTGCAACAACCCTCCGGCGCGTCGATGATCATATATAAACTACGAAATCCAAATCGCGCGCCGGCTTTGGCCAGCCGCTTCGAAACGCTCTTTCAGCATAATGCCACGAGCTGGCAGGACCGCGAGGAAAGTACGCTACAACTTTTTCTGACCCTGAGAATGTCCGTCGCGATTACGGTTTCTCTAATCATCCTGCTCGCAGGATTTGGTATTTTTAACGTGCTTACGATGTCGGTGCTCGCGAAGATAAAGGAGATCGCAATTTTGCGTTCGATGGGTTACCGGCGGATCGACATTTCTTCGATTTTCCTGTGGCAGGGCGCGCTGATCGCGGCGGCGGGCTCGCTGCTTGGGTGTTCGCTGGGTGCGTTAATGACCTGGGGCGTATCGCACATTCCCATTCGTCTCCGCGGCTTGCTATACACGAATTACTTTTTGGTGACCTGGGACTGGAGACACTACGTATTTGCAACGTTGCTGGCGATTCTCGCCGTCTTCATCGCAAGTTACGTCCCGGCGCGCCGCGCTGCTCAACTGCCGCCAGTCGTTACTATTCGGGGTTCAAGATGAGCTCGGAAGCCTGCCTTAGTTGCGAAGGGATTGAGCGCTATTTGGGTGAAGAGGAGGAACGTGTACATGCCCTGCGGGGCGTATCACTCGACATTGAGCCGGGCAGTGTCCACGCGGTAGTCGGCCCGTCGGGCTGCGGCAAAAGTTCGTTGCTGTACATTCTTGGCCTGCTTGATCTGCCGGATGCCGGACGCGTTTCAATTGAGTCGGAGGCAGTTTCCCAACTGAACGATGATGAGCTCGCGCGAAGGCGGAGCAAGTTCATCGGCTTCATTTTTCAATTCCATTTTTTGATGGAGGATTTCACCGCCCAAGAGAACGTGATGATTCCGATGCGCAAGCTCGGGCAACTTTCCGACAGCGAGATGCGAGAACGCGCTGCCGGCCTGCTGGAGGCCGTTGGCTTGGGCGACAAATTGCGCAGGCCGAGCCGCCATCTTTCTGGAGGGGAACAACAGCGTGTGGCAATTGCCCGGGCGCTGGCAAACGATCCAAAAATCATTCTGGCGGACGAGCCCACAGGCAACCTTGATACTGCCAATTCCGAGCGCGCCTTTGAGCTGCTGCAAAACATTGTGCAAGAAGGCGGGAAAGCTCTGCTATTGGCCACTCACAACCCGGTTATCGCTGAGGCGTGTGATTGGACCCATGAAATGAGAGACGGCCGTATTAACGCCAGCCATCAACGCGGCGCGCGGAGTGCGACTTTTTGAGCAGCGTTGTAATCGACAATTACAGCTCCCGGCTCTTACGGCATCGCTGGAGTAATCGCGTCGGCGGCTGGCAGGGCGCTGCATCCGCCGTTAAAGTCGCAGCTGATGGAGAACGTTCTGCCAATCTTAATCGCGGATGCCCCCGATGCGTTGGTCAAATTGTGCGGCGTCAACCTACTCGAACGTCTACTTCGCATTTTGCAGCGACTGGGATTTCGACGCGCGTTAGTTTTCTCGACGACACCGGAAATCATCGGAGCCGAAGTGGCGAGACGGTCGTGGGCGCGCGAAAAAGTAGTTGTCCATGTTGTCTCGGGCGCAACTGGACCTCTGACCCCCCAACTGGTCTCGGAACAAAGTCAGTCCGAACGCTTCTTAATCGTTCCGGCAAACGTTTATTGTGACGCGCGTTTGCTTGCCGCTCTCTGCGCGCAAGATTCGTCCGCCGCGCTTGTTGATTCTAATCCACCTGAATTCGCTCGATCTTTCATCCGGAATCCATGTGGGCCTGCGTTGGTCACGAAAGATTTTCTTTCTGCGTTTTCTCCGGCCGTGCCGTTCTTTCAACAGCTCGAAGAGAGAATCGACAATCGCAACATCGATATCGTCGACGCGGCATCGGAAGATGACTACATTTTCAGCATGCGTCGCCGCGTGCGGCCATTCTGTTTTCCCTCGCCAGGGGAGCAGAATCGTCGTGTAGCGGAGCGCGTCATTCTCGATTCCGCGCAAAATGGAACACTCGACTTGCCCGCTTACATTCACGGACCAATCGAAACGGCAATTATCTCGCTTCTTTGCAAAACGCGAATCACGCCAAACCAAATTACGATTGGAGGTTTTGTCATCGGTTGCAGCGCGACCGCAGCCTTCGCAACTGGCCACATCGGGCTCGGAATCGTCGCTGCTCTCATATTTGGTATCGTCGATGGACTGGACGGGAAGCAGTCGCGCGTCAAAATTGAAACCACCGAGCGTGGCAAGTGGGAACATCATCTCGATTATCTGATCGAGAATTCGTGGTGGGTGGTTATCGCGTTTTATTTGTGGCGAAGCGGCCAATTTCCGAACGCCTTCTATTTTCTCGGTTTGCTCATCGCGTCGCACCTACTGGCTGAATTCGCAAAACGCCGGGTAAAGATAGCGAGAGGCCGCCTGCTGGATGACGTCGCGCCGTTCGACCGTGCTTTCCGGCTGATCGCGGCCCGGAGAAACATTTACGTTTGGATCCTGGCGTGTGGTTTTTTGTTAGGCGCCTTTCCCCAAAGTTACGCGATCATCTGCGGATGGGCCGCCATTAGTGCCGCCGTTCATCTGGCGCGGTCCATCTGGATTTGTGATGGTGCCGTGCGTCGCTTTGTCGGTATTCGAAGTTAAGGAACGACGAACCGTTGACGGAATGCGCTTGGCGCGTGCAACGATTTCCTTGCCGAGAACCTGAGCAGGCTTTTCCACAAGGAGCGAAGCACTCACTGCACAATAAACACCACAACCTTTCTGGCACGATTTCTTGCGGTAGTTTGCGTAGAGATCGTCCAGGGTGACGTCCATGATGTGTTTGTCCGTGTGCACCATGCTGCAGATCCAGAATTTTCCCTGCGCAGAAACGAAGAATAATTTGTAGCCAGCCATACACGTCCATTCGACATGCTCGCCCCGGAGGAGACTCCGTTGGTAATTGAGGATCGCCTCGCTGGTATGAATCTTCTCCCCACGGCGTTTTCGTTCGATCATCGAATCGATGAAGCGTTCGAGTTCTTCCCGCCGGCCCCGATCGACACGAAACCGATGCAACGGGTCCGCATGCACGAGGCGAACTTCTGTCGGAATTCCGCGCGACAAACCGGTCTCAAGCACTGCTTCCGATTCGGGCAAGGTATCGGCGCAAATCACTCCGGTGATATGGAGGCTGATTTTTGAATCACGAAAATAATCGAGCTTGGGCAGGATCGTCTTGAACGACTTCTTTGTAATTGGACTCGGCGTCATCCGGTCAACGCTGATCTGCATGACCTGCAACCCGGCATCTTCCAGTTCCGCGAGAAGCTTACGGGTAAGGAGAAAACCGTTAGTGGTCAGGCTGGTGGCAAAGCCCAGTTCGCGGCAGTAGCGAACGACTTCGACAATATTCGGATGCACGAGCGGCTCGCCGCCGACGAGAGCGATGCGCATGGTGCCAAGCTCGCGAATCTTCCGTATCCATTTTTTCAAATCGTCGAGGCTCGGATGCGGCCGGCTATTGTCGTACTCGGTGCAATAAGCACAATCGAGATTACAACGATCAGTGACGTAAAGGCTGCATTGCAGCGGTTTCCGGTCGAGGAGACGCTTACCTGATTCAAAAATGTTATAGCCGGAGAATTCACGGCAAACTTTGCCAATAAGCTTCATGCAACGATGAAAGAACATCCAGCCTACGACAACTTGTCCCCGAAGCAATCGCGCTGAGAAATATCTCTTCGTCGCGTTTGCCTTCGCGGCAGCAAACAACTCAACAAGAACCGACCTCCTAACCGCCTAACGCGTACGGTAAATCACACCTTCGGCAGTCTGTGCTACCGGCTGGTATCGTTCCGCCAAGAGTTTGGCCAGAATCGGAAAGTTCTTCACCGGATTCTGCGCACTTTTCGGGTCGGGGTGAACATCGACAATGTAGGTCGGCGGATGCGTGGCAAAATCTTGCTCCAGAATGGTCCAGGCGCCGGGCAAGATCCGGCTGCGAGTATCGAAACCCGGGATCGGTCCGCCGAAAACATAACCCGTGAGCGGGAAGGTGGTGATGTAGCGGCAGGCAGGACGCCTGCGAGCGTGTAAATATATTTCCGGATTTTGGCCCCAGACGAAAATTTTATCGTCAGGAGAGGAATAGGTGAATAAATATCGTCCCGCTTCAGACGGTACACGTCGTGGCACCAGCCCCGCCCAGTGCTTAATTGAGAAGGCAATGATCGTAAGAGCCAGCCACAAGTAGGTCACCCCAGGTCGCAGGAACCATTGGGGCGGCTGCATCTTGCGGGACCAAAGTCGCGCGTAGTAGGGTGCTGCGAGCAGTGCAAGGGGAGGAATCAATTGGACATAGTAATGAGGGTAAAAGCGTGCGCCCGCTGCAGCGCCGATTGCCGAGACAGCGAGCAATCCTAGAAGCGCTGTTCGTTCCCCCGTCTTCCCAGCCCAAATTTCATCCTTATCGCGGCACGCCAATATCGCCCCGATCACCAAAGGCAAACAGGCCGCAACGAAGGTCAGAGTATTCACCATTCCCTTCTGCCAAAACACGTGCGGAACATCATGATCGGCAATTGTCCAGTAAAACGCGTCATGGAGGATGCCTTGTTTCCAAAGGATAATCACCACGGAACCCAGGGCTACGAAAAAGCCCAGTGTGAGCATAGTTGCCTGAATGATCGAATTCGTCGGCGTCAGATTGCGGCTAACTCGATAGCTCGGGAGAAGCAGATAGATGCCGAGCGGGACTGCTGCTATCGCAGCCGGCTGCTTGAGCAGGAAGGCCGCGCCGAGCAACGCACCGGCTGGAAAAAGTTCTGGACGCACCGGCGACGCACTACGGCGGAAAGCGATTGTCCACGCCCAGATGATAGGGAGATTCATCAGCATCTCGCCGTCGAATGAGAGCTTCTTCCACGTCCACCAAGGTTGGAAAACAGTATAGAAGAGCGCGGCAATCAAACCTGTATTGGAACCGAATAACTCGTTACCGATCGCATAGAGGCCGGCCATCGCGCATAGTGTCCACACTAGTGCGACTACATGAAGTGCCTTCCAATTAAACTTGCCTGCCATTCTGAATACCGCAGCGTAAGTCCAGAAGAGGAGTGGCGGCTTGCGCTCTACCGCGTCAATGTAAGGCCGCCCGCCGTCAACTATCTCGTTCGCCACCACCGAGTACATTGCTTCACTGTCAATTGGCTGAGGATGCAAAAGAGACGGAAGGCGAATTACGACCGTGAGGAGGATTATCCCAAGGGCGGCGAAGCGAAATTGGCGCGAGCTATGAGTTGGGGCACCCATCATTCGGCAGATTAATTTCCGGATGTCGTCGTCTTAAGAGAATCGTAAATGCGGGTAACTTCTTTAAAAACGTCATCAACTGTGATCGCCTGCATGCAAAGATTGTTGCGGCAGACCGATTGCCGGTTGTTGTAGGCGTTCACGCACGGACTGCATGCGATGCCGGCCCACAAGGCGGTAGCGTTTGGCGAGCGTGCGGAAAATAGCGCCGGTGTCTCCGGCCAGAACAAAGTGACGACGCGAATCGGCGTCATCGAGGCAAAATGAGCCGGGCCACTGTCATTCGTAACCAAAATCTCACTGCGGGTGTAAAGCACGAGCACCTGCCGAAGAGTCGTTTTTCCGGC
>Ga0137372_10001386_pt1 | contig 23341 bp, 20 predicted proteins | sample SagtaG_6_FD_104911 | JGI IMG/M metagenome (GOLD analysis project Ga0137372, IMG submission 104911) | Vadose zone soil microbial communities from Sagehorn Ranch, Mendocino, California, USA - Sage1_R_60_16 metaG | ecosystem: Environmental > Terrestrial > Soil > Vadose zone | place: USA...
CGCCGGCAATCTCTGGGTGGGCACGCGCGGCGGCTTGACGCGATTCAAGGATGGAGTTTTCAAAACCTACACCGAGGCCGACGGCCTTGCCAACGATTTTGTCACTGCAATTTTACCGGACACTAGCGGAGATCTATGGATTGGAACGCTCGGGGGTCTGAGCAGATTCAAGAACGAAGAGTTCACGACGTTTACCACCAAAGATGGTCTCGGGAGCGACTCCATCAACTCGTTGTATGAAGACGCGGTCGGGACACTTTGGATCGGTACCAGCGGCGGAGGTCTTAATCGGCTGAAAGATGGGCGACTAACCGCCTACACCACGCGCCATGGGTTACTTGACGATGTTGTCTATCGAGTCCTGGAAGATAGCAGTAATAATCTATGGCTAAGTTGCCGGCAGGGCATCTTCCACATTAGCAAGAAGGAGCTCGATGAACTTGCCAGCGGAAGAATTTCCTCGATCACGCCGATTGCTTATGGCACAGCGGACGGCATGATGACGCGCGAGTGTAGCGGCGGCGGCGATCCGGCGGGATGGAGAAGCAGCGACGGCAAGCTCTGGTTCGCTACCATTAGAGGCGTTGCTATAATCGACCCGCAACGAATCAAAATAAACGAACAGCCTCCGCCAGTTGTGATTGAGGAAATCCGCATCGATGATCAGTCGATCGCAGCAGGCGAGAAGATTGAGTTACCTCCCGGCAAGTCGCGATTTGACTTTTATTACAGCGCGCCGAGCTTCGTAGCGGCCGAGAAAGTCCGCTTCAAATACAAGCTGGAAGGGTTTGACCGGGACTGGGTTGACGTTGGGACGCGCCGCATTGCTTACTACACGAATTTGCGGCCGGGTACCTATCAGTTCCAGGTAATCGCGTGCAATAACGATGGTGTCTGGAACCGGACGGGTGCCTCTTTCGGTCTTTACCTAAAACCCTTTTTCTATCAGACCTACTGGTTTTACATGCTATGCGTCCTAAGCCTGGCTTTGCTGGCCTGGCTACTCTATCGCTTGCGCGTCCGCCGGATAGAGGCACAATTTGGCGCAGTGCTGGCTGAACGAACACGGATTGCCCGCGAGATTCATGACAACCTGGCGCAGGAGATGTTGGGCATCTCAGTGCAATTGGAAGTAGTCGCGCGCACGTTGCCGCCTACGGCCGAAATCGCCAGGACACATTTGGACCGCGTGCGCTTACTTGTTCGTCATGGCATCGCCGAAGCACGCCGCTATGTTTGGGACTTGCGCTCACAGGCTCTCGAAAATAAGGATCTGCCAGCAGCCTTGAGCGAGACGGCGCGACGGTTGACCGCGGAAACCGCGGTCGAGATTCAAGTCGAGGTCAGCGGTACGTTCCGCCCGTTGACGAGATTGGTTGAAGGTAATCTGTTGCGCATCGGCCAGGAGGCAATCAACAATGCAGTGAGACACGCAGCCCCCAAACATATTTTTGTCAACCTTGTTTTCGATGCCCGACGCGTACAGCTCAGTGTGCGAGATGACGGGCGCGGTTTTAATGGTCAAGCAACCGACCAGCTAACGGCGGGTCATTTTGGGCTGGTGGGCATGCGCGAGCGCGCGGAACAGATTGGTGGTACCTTGTCGATCCACAGCCGGAACGGTTCAGGCACTGAGATTGTAGTTGACGTGCCGATCAGCGGCTAAGGGCACACGTATTAGCTTTCGTGCAAGCCAAACAACAAGGAAAGGGCCTCTAAAAGACGTTATCAAGCGTGTGAAAAAAATAGGACGGCGCCAAGAATCGTGAGTCACCAAAAGATTAGCATCATGGTAATCGACGACCAGGCGGTCGTCCGGCAGGGCTTCGTCGCCTTAATCAACACCGTGGCTGATATGGAAGTGATCGCCGAAGGAATTCACGGACAGCAAGCCATCGATCTTTATCGCCAACACAAACCAGACGTCACGCTCATCGATCTGCGTATGCCCGTGGTCGGCGGCGTCGAAGCGATAACCGTAATTCGTCGAGAATTTCCTGATGCTCGCTTGATCGTTCTCACCACCTACGATGGCGATGAAGACATCTATCGATCGCTGCAAGCAGGAGCCAAAGGATATCTGTTGAAGGACGTCTTCTTCGAGGAATTAGAAACCACGATCCGGACGGTATACGCCGGAGCACGCCGCATTCCCGCGGCCATAGCCGAAAGGCTTGCTGAGAGAATGGCCAGCTCTGAATTGACCAACAGAGAACGGGAAGTGCTCGAGTTGATTGTGAAGGGCCAAAGCAACAAGGAAATAGGGGTCACACTGAAAATCAGCGAGGCAACTGTCAAGAGTCACGTCAACAACATCCTCAGTAAGCTTGGCGTCAACGACCGGACGCAAGCCGCCACTACAGCCTTGCAGCGTGGGTTGGTCCATCTGCACTAGTATCCTGGCGACTCTAAAACTCTGATTAACGATTTGACTAAGCTTCGTCCGACATTCAGTCGATCTCCATCAAAAGTTTGGCGCCAAAGCCCAACCTCTGGGGCATTACAAAGGCAACATCTCCTGTTAGTCTGCCGTTCCCGTTGCTCATATTCCTTCTTCCAGGGTTCATTTTCAGCTTGGCGTGCGGGTTTCTTTCTAGATCTGTTTCGCCGCTCATTAAACAGAAGTAACTCGGTCTCATCGAGTTAAGAGAAGGCTTTGATTTTCGTGCAGGCTGCCATAAGATCAGTGCCAGATGGCTTTTAGTAGCACAGGATGAAGCGAAAGACGGGTGGCGTTACCGAAGTCCGAGTCTGAAGTGATCGTTCTGGCTGTCAGTGCGTGATGAAAAAGGACAGAGAGGTTTTTCATGGCTGCATCAAGTTTAGATAGTGCTCACTTGCCAGCGGCATGTGAACCGAGCTTGTTCGATAAGCTAAACACAACCTGGCACAAGCGCTCGCTTCAGCTCTTCATGGTTATCGTGCTCGCGCATTGGGCGGAGCATCTGATGCAAGCCGTGCAGATATATGTGTTGGGTTGGCCGCGCCCGAAAGCGGGAGGTTTTCTGGGTCTGTTTTTCCCCTGGCTGGTAAGTTCTGAAGTCCTTCACTATGGTTACGCTTTGATCATGCTGGTTTTCCTTTGGATTCTGCGCAAGGGATTCACAGGGACCTCTCATACATGGTGGACCGCGGCCCTGGTGATCCAGTTTTGGCATCACATCGAGCACTTACTTCTGCAAGGCCAGGCCCTCTTTCACCACAACCTAATTGGCTCGCCCGTTCCAGTGAGCTTCCTGCAGATGGTTTTCCCCAAGTCGCGTGTAGAGATTCACCTTTTCTATAACGCGATTGTGTTTATTCCCATGGTGATTGCCATGTACTACCACATGTTCCCGCCGCAGGGAGAAAAGCATGCGGCCTGCACCTGCGCATTGCGGCGGGATTCGCTCCGGCCCCAGACTGCATGATTCGAGGTCGAGCATGATATTGATCGGAGAATGAGGGGTGGCTTCGAAGTGTCGGAACGCGCAGGGTTTGGTAAGCATGCGAAAATTCAGGATTCTGGCTTTCGCTGGTGCCGCAATTCTGTTACTGGCAGCATGTCAAAAGTCAGGCGAGTTGGCGCCACCCGTCATCACGATTCAACACGAGATCACGCCACAGCCAGCCCGCGTTGGCTCTGCTATGATTACTCTGAGGTTGGCTGATGCCTCGGACAAAGCGGTAACCGGAGCCCGAATCACGTTGGAGGGAAATATGTCACACGCGGGTATGGGTCCCGTATTCGCACAAGCAAAAGAAACAGAGCCGGGACAATACGAGGCGCCTTTGGAGCTTTCGATGGGCGGTGATTGGATCGTCTTGCTTCACTTAACTCTGTCTGACGGGCAGAAGTTGGAACGGCAGTTTGAAATCAGTGGAGTTCGATCGGGCTAAACCTTAGTTCGGCGCCATGAGACCTTCAGATTAAGTGGAACAATGGAAAATCCAACCGAAGCGCCTAACACGCCGGAGGCGTAAAAGATAGTAGCCGGTGGTCGGAGACCACCGGTCACGGGCCAAATGGAGGGAGCACCCTGACAGGGTGCGAGACGGCTGGCACCCGTACACAGGGTGCAGACAATCATCAACCCGTGACCGGAGGTCTTCGCTTCGCTACGACCTCCGGCTACTTTCTCGCAACCTCCGGTTGCCCTTCCGACAAACGTCAGTCTGTCCGACAGATCCGGATTTATTTTGTCCATCCATTCGTCCCATCTCTCGTCTGGATCACCCTCCAATTCATCTCAGTTTGATTTGCTGCGATTGCCCATAGTTGGACGACTGCTTCACTGGCGCCATGCGCGCACCTTACTCCAGATTCCACTGCTCATCATCAGCGTAGTAATGATCATGCACGGACTGTTCGGGCCGACGCTCGCACCGAAAAATCTGGCAACCACTTTGAGTTGGGTTCACTTTCGCGGCGCGCTGGTTTTGATTCTGCTGGTTGCGGGTAACTTCTTTTGCCTGGCGTGTCCATTCATGCTGGTGCGCAACTTCGCCCGCAAGTTCTTTAAGCCCGTTCACAATTGGCCGCGAAGGTTGCGTAACAAGTGGCTTTCACTGGGCCTTTTTATTTCGATCCTCTTCTTCTATGAACTCTTTGATTTGTGGTCTGCGCCGTGGTGGACGGCATCGCTGATCATTGCGTATTTTCTGGGGGCGCTGGTCGTCGACGGCCTCTTCAAGCATGCTTCGTTCTGTAAGTTTGTTTGTCCCATCGGGCAGTTCAACTTTGTCGCTTCCACGCTTTCTCCGCTTGAGGTGAGAATACGCGACAATGACGTTTGTACCAGTTGCCGGACCAAAGATTGTATTCGGGGCCGACGTGAGCCGGGCCCGGAACTTGTCGTGATCCAGCGTGGCTGTGAGCTCGCGCTCTTTCAACCGCGCAAGACTGGGAACATGGACTGCACATTCTGTCTGGACTGCATTCAAGCCTGCCCATACGACAATGTGGGCATACTTACCAGACTTCCCGCCGAAGAGTTGATGGTTGATCCAATGCGATCAGGTGTTGGCTTCTTCTCACGCCGCAAAGACCTCGCCGCGCTGACGCTGATATTTACTTTTGGTGCGTTGCTCAATGCCTTTGCCATGGTCAGTCCCGTGTACGCTCTTGAAAGCCTGGTAGCGAGCCGCTTGCATATCAATTACGAGGCCCCGGTCCTCGCTCTGATTTTCGCACTGTTTCTCATTCTGGAACCGGTCCTTCTAATAGGCCTGGCTGCGTGGTTGACCAGAGTCTGGGGAGGCGACAAGAAGCGTTTGTTAAAGATTGCCGTCCGGTATTCTTACTCATTGGTGCCTCTTGGTTTCGGCATCAAGCTTACTCACTATTCTCTTCATTTCCTGACGGGGCTTTACACGTTCATTCCTGTGACCCAAAGCGCGGTTGCGAGTTTAGGATGGTCTGTGCTGGGTGAACCTCGCTGGAGCCTGGTTGGTCTTCCGAAAAATATAGTGCACGCATTTGAATTCGGGTTTCTCGCACTGGGCTTAGTTGGCTCGCTACTGGTGAGCTATCGGCTAGCGGAGTCAGACTCGTTGCAGCACCGCTTTAGAGTTTTTGCTTGCTGGGCTGGCGTGTCGCTGATCCTTTGGGTGGCGGCGATCTGGTTGATGTCTCAGCCGATGGAAATGCGAGGTACGCTACTGGGTGGAGGATAGGTCCTGGGTAACAGCTATGGTGTGCAGGTTTGGCTTGTGAACAATTATCGACTCAACAGAGACCAGCTCGGCAGAGCGAACTTGCGGTCATGGCTGTTTGCAGCGCTGGCAGTTTCTTTATTCTTAATTCCGGCGCCGGTTAGGGCACACGATGGTCCGCCGTTTCCCATCATTGTCGACCAGAAGATTGACCCTTGCGTGATCTCAGTCTGGGGCGATCCGGATGTCGGCATCGGCACCTTCTTCGTTATCGTAAACCCACCGCCGGGCGGCGAAATCCCCGCCGATCTAAGAATAGCGGTCTCCGTGCAACCAGCCAGCGGCCGCCTCACCGAAGTTGCATATCCGGCCGAGCGTCAAGACCTCCATGGCCAAATTCAGTACAAAGCGCTGGTCCAGTTTGATGCCCAGGAGACTTGGCGGGTCCGCGTCCAGGCGCGGAGCGCGCATAGCAGCGGTGAAGTAGTGGCGACAGTGGAGGCCACGCCACCAGGGCTCGGCCGTTGGGATTTGCTGGTTTACCTCCTGCCGTTCCTGGCTGTCGGGTTCTTGTGGGTGATAGCAGTTGTGCGTAGGCGTTCACGGGAGAAACCGAACCCATCACAATCTTCTTAGCCATCAGATGTAACGCAAACTGTTAGTTTGCGATGCTGGCGGGCAGTGATCATTCGTCGATTGTCAGCCTATTAATTGGCAGCAATACAAGCTTCCATCGGATCGGCAAACTAACAGTTTGCGTCGCACGTCTCCAACTAAAGTTGGAGGTGAAATTCAATCATCGGTCTCGTGACAGACATCCGCTCGGATGGTACTTTACGCGCGTTGCACAAGTTAGTGATCCCGGGGTGGGGCGTATTAGAGGCAATCCTTCCTAAATGTTGCAGACCTAATCAGCCCTGATAAGCCAATCTAGTAACCAGCCCGGGATCAACCCCCCTTCAAAATTTGAACGAGCAGACTGTTAGTGGTTCCAACGCTTTAATGCTTAGGTTCGCGAAGCAAGATCTGGGCTGCGGGCCTTTTTTCCTTGATCGGACTCCTAAAAAGGCTTCCGCTCTCGACATCGGAGATTAATCACCCAAATCATTTATTCCGAAAAGGACAATCAAATGAGCTCACGCGAAAACAGGCCTTCGAAAACCGCGAATCGTCACAAGTTCTCGCTACACGCAATTTTGCTCAGTACGGTAATTTGTTTATCGCCAGCCTGGATTTCATCGAGTTATGCGCAGCAAGCCGGCACAGCGACGCTTCGCGGTCGAGTTCTGGATCCTAATGGACAAGCAATAGCCGGGGCGCAAGTTACCGCAAGGCAAAAGACAACCGACGCCAAGCGCATTGCAAACACCAACAACGACGGACTCTTTGTCATTCCAAATCTTGTTGCGGGCGACTATGAAGTGAAAGGCGCGGCTAAAGGCTTTTCTGACAAGATTCTCCCAGCGGTAACTCTTCAGGTGGGACAGACTTTTACGCTCGATGTGCTGGTAACGGTGAGCGTCACGGAGACGGTTACGATTGACGACAGGGATAACTATGAACTCGTGGATAAAAGCACATCCGTGGTTGACGGCATCATACGCGAGCGAGAGGTAAATAGCCTTCCCCTCAACGGGCGCAACTTTCTCGAACTGGCGCTACTGATTCCCGGCAATAGCCCTGCCCCAAATTTCGATCCTACAAAAAGCAATACGGTAGTAATTTCCTCCGCCGGCCAACTCGGTCGAGGCGGCAATGTAACGGTCGATGGCGCCGATGATAATGATGACGTCGTGGGCGGACCGTTACAAAACATTTCGCAGGAAGCGGTGCAAGAGTTTCAAATTGCCACTAACAGATTCTCCGCTCAGTTAGGGCACTCCGGCTCGTCCGTAATCAATATTGTGACCAAGTCTGGCACCAACTATTATCACGGTTCAGGCTCGTTCTACTTTCGCAACCGGACGCTGCAAGGGTTGCCGGCAACCTCCGATCGTGGACTGGGACAGACTCCGCCATTTGACCGAGAACAATATGCTTTCGCGCTGGGCGGACCAATTAAGAAAGACCGGGCGTGGTTCTTTGGCTCATTCGAATACCGTAATCAGGACGGCGCCGCGCTGGTGGGCGTACGAGATCTGGCGACGCGGACAATCCAGCGGACCTTTGCCGGAGCGCCGCTCAACGATCTGCTGAGCACCGAGCGGGTCGACTGGCGCCCGAGCGACGCCGATCAAGTATTCTTCCGATATTCGCTGCAGCGCGAAGACGACACAGCAGCAAGCTCCCTGGATCGCGCCATCGGTTCTGCCTCGTTCCGTCAGGCGAGCGTCAACAATACGCATTCGTTTCTGGCCAACTACACGCGCGTGCTGAATCCGCGCGACGTCAACAGTTTCAACTTCAGTTTCAGCACGTTCTTTAACGACATTGAGCCCGTCACTCCCGGACCACAGCTGACCTTTCCCAGCATTCAGGACGGCGCATCGTTCCGGGTGCCGCAGGGCACCAAACAACGACGCCTGCAATTCAGCGACACGTTCTCGATGGTCCGAGGCAATCACACTCTAAACTTTGGCGGTGAGATTCAGCGCGTCGATGCTGATTTTGATTTGCGAGTCTTTCAGGGGGGACGCATTGAAATGATCGAAGACTTTCCGGACTTCGATCGCAACGGAGACGGCAGTGTCGATGATAACGACCTGCTCTTCGCGGTCACAATACGCAGCGGCATACCAACGCAACCACTGCTGATTCCCGACGCTGACAGCACTTACCTTGCAGGCTTTGTGCAAGACGACTGGCGTGTTCGTCCTCAGCTCACGTTGAATGTTGGCTTGCGCTACGAACTCGACACTGATGTCAAAAACATCAGCCGCACTAGTCAGCTCAATCCGCTAATCCTACCGTTCCTGCATGGGAATAGAGGAAAGGACACCAACAACTTCGGCCCGCGCATCGGGCTCAATTACTCGACTAAAGATGGGCGCACAAGCATTCACGGCGGGTACGGTATCTACTACGATCGCATCACGCTCGAGATTCAATCGCTTGAGCGTGGCTTGGATGGGCGCTCCCTGCCAATTGAAGTGCGCGCCGGGTCTCTCTTTTATACGCAGGGGAACCCATTCGATCCAATCGGGGGGACGTTCGTGCCGGGAGCGCCGACTTTAGCCAACCCGTTTACCGGACAAATCATACCGGGTGCTGGGGCGGGAGGCATCAACATCATCGATAACAGTATGCAGAATCCCATGGTGCAACAGATGAACCTTGGCATTCAGCGCGAGTTTGGAAGTAACTATGTGCTGCGGGCCGACTACCTGCATAACTTCGGCTCACATTTCATCATTGGCCGCACCATTGGCAGTGTGTTCAATCCGGTAGTGGGGGGTCCGGACTCCGTTACGAATCTGGAGTCGAGCGTTAAGACAAAGTATGACGCGTTGCTGCTGAGCGTTGAGAAACGTTTCTCTCATCGCTATCAGTTTCGTGCCGCGTACACTCTCTCTAAAGCATTCAACTTCGCGAACGACGATCAGATTCCCTTCTCCAATGGGCCACTTAACCCGGACAATCTGAATTTGGAATACGGACCGACGCCAAACGATCAGCGCCATCGCTTCACCTTCTCTGGGGTTTGGGACTTACCAGCCGGCATGCATCTCGCTCCGATCTTCACGCTTGCTTCGGGAGTGCCAATGGATGTTCTCGTCCCTGGCGGAGGCCAGCGAATTCCACAGTTGCAGCGCAACGCGGGCGGCCGGTTGTTTCACAATGGAGCCGAATTAAACACTGTTCTCAAACAGATAAATGACGCTGGTGGATTTGGAGGACAGCCGTTGCCGCTGGTATCTGAGAATGCGCGCTTCAACGACAGTTTCAATTCGTTTGATCTACGCCTCTCGAAGGTTTTTCATGTTGGAGAGCGTGTGAAGATCGAGCCGCTGGTGGAAGTCTTCAATCTTTTCAACATTACAAACGTGCTCGGCTTTTCGAAATCGAACTATTCGGGATTCTCGAATGTGCTCGTACGTGACAGCAATGATCCGACGAGCGCGGGCTTTCTGCGGTCGTCAAGCTTTGGTCAGCCCGTCACGACGGCAGGAGGAGTATTTGGCTCGGGCGGTCCACGAGCATTTCAGTTTGCGGCGCGCGTGACGTTTTAACTCAAGGAAGGGATCATGTCACCCATCAGTCTTCTGTATCACCCACGAAATGTATAGAGTCGCGCGTCCGGCGTCCAAACCGAATCAGTAAGGAAGAGGCTACTCAGTGCCTGCGCAGGAGCAGCTTAAACGGCAAATTGGTCTGCATACCGCGACGGCTTTGATTGTCGGTGAGATCATCGCCGTCGGCATCTTCCTGACGCCTCCGGGGATGGCGAAATCGCTTGGCTCACCCGCGTGGTTGTTGGTTGTCTGGCTCGTCATGGCCGCCCTTTCGTTGTGTGGAGCGCTTTGCTTTGGAGAGTTGGCAGTCAGGTTTCCCGAAGCCGGCGGCGGCTACGCTTACTTGCGAGAGGCATATGGACCCGCGTTGGCCTTTCTCTACGGCTGGATGGCGTTGTTGGTGATGGACCCTGGTCTGACCGCGGCAATCGCCACCGGCGCTGCCAGTTACGTTGGCTATGGTCTTAATCTGTCAGCGCGCGGAAACAAACTCGTTGCGATCGTCGCGATTGTTACGCTGGCCTTGGTTAACATTCGCGGCGTTAGACCGGGCGCCTGGTTCGTCCGCTGGCTGACGGTCCTAAAGGTAGGCTTTCTTGGTTTTATCGTGTTGTGGGCTTTCGGTTTTCAGATGGGACACTGGTCCAACTTCGTTCCTCTGGTTGCGCAGCGACCCGGTTCGAAGCCGCTTATAGAGGCGCTCGCTGTTGGGGTGGTGGGTTCTTTCTTCTCTTTCGCCGGTTGGTGGGACGTCAGTAAAGTTGCCGGGGAAGTTCGCAATCCATCTCGCACCATGCCGCGTGCGTTTGTCTACGGAATTGTGATCGTCGCTTTGGTCTACATATTGACGAGCGCTGCCTTCGTCTACCTGATACCGATGGAGAAAGTGGCTAATGGTCAAGCGTTTGCCGCGCAGGTCGGCGAGGTTCTCTTTGGTCGAACGGGCGCGCAGGTCTTCGCCGCTTTTGTCATCGTTGCCGTACTGGGAAGCCTGGCCGCCATCATCATGTCCGCGCCCCGCGTTTACTTTGCGATGGCCCGTGACGGGCTCTTTTTTCCCTCGGCAGCAGCAATTCATCCTCGTTTCAATACGCCGGCGCGCTGCATTGCGCTACAAGCCGTGCTCGCATCGTTGCTAGTGTTGACCGGGACCTTCGAAGAGATCATCTCTTACTTTTTCTTCGTTGTTCTGGTCTTCATTGCGCTGACTGTCTTCGGGATTTTCGTGCTGCGTCGTCGACAATCGAGCGTGCCGGAATATTCGACACCTGGTTATCCGGTGACGCCAATCGTATTCTTGCTGCTGGTTCTATTGATGCTGATCCTTTTGGGCAGCGGTCAACCGAGACAATCATTTTTGGGTGTCGGCGTGGTAGCGTTGGGTGTTCCGGTTTACTATTTGCTGTTTCGCGGCCGCAAGAGATCGTAAGCGAAACTATTAGTTTACCGTCACAGCAAGCTAACAGCTTGACGCTAGACTGGAGGGTAGTGTCCTAATTTCAGTTTCTCTGTGAAACCTCCGTGCGCTCTGTGCCTCTGTGGTGAATAAGCCTTAAGCAAATACTCACCACAGAGACAAGGAGAACACAAAGGAAGCACAGAGAATTTCAAATTAGGACACCACCGACTGGAGAACGTGGGGCACTACACCGAGAGAGGAATGACATCGTCATGACCTGGATTAAGACTGTTTCAGTTTCCGAGGACGAGAGAGTTCGCAAGGCCGCTGAAGGACAGCGCCACCTTTATCCAATTGAATACTCCACACCGGTCCATCCAACGTCGGACGGTGAGACATCCGGAATCGTCGCCTCGCACAGTCTGATTCCAGACGCCCTATATCACGCGTTCGCAACCTACGGATCATTAATGTCGCCCGATTTGCCTTTGCAACGCCATCAGCACGAGATGATCGCGACTATGGTCTCGGTCACGAACCGGTGCCATTATTGAATTGAATCTCACGCAGAGTTTCTGCGTCGGGTGACCCTGGATGGCGAGATGGTAAAAGCATTGGAAGAGGACTATACGACTGCCCCGATCACTGAACAGGATCGCGTCATGCTCGATTACGTCGTGCAGATAACGAAGGACGCGACGCGCATCTCGCCCGTCGATCACGAACGGCTGCGTGCCGTCGGTTTCGACGACAAAGGCATTCTGCAGATCACTTTGATTGCGTCCTGGTTCAACTATATCAATCGAGTCGCCGACGCCCTGGGTGTTGGTCGGAAACCCTAAGAACAAGCCGGCGGAACTAAGGAGTATTCGCGTGGACAAGATGGCAACAACCCGTAAGAACGATTTGAAGAAACGGCGCCGTGCCGCCTGGGCTCTGCTGCTCATTCTCACCCTAAGCGTATTGTTCTGTGTGATTATTCCGGTCGGGTTAATTATGCCTTTTCGGGCTCAGTCTCCGCGCGGTTTGGCGCTCGCTTACACATTGCGGCGCTGGTCGCCGTCATTGACCCTGGTCGTAGCCGCCGCTGCGATTGCGCTGGTCGTTTGGCTTTGGAGCAATGCTCGCTGGTGGCTAAAAGTGGGTCTGGCACTTGTGCTCATCCTGAACTTTACGGCAGCGTGGTTCGCGCGACAGAACCATTTCGAGTGGATGTTCAATCCGCTGCCCAACGCGGCATATGCCAGGACCAGCGAAGCGAGATACATGATGGATTCCGATATGGTGCTGGCTGTCGAGAACGAGAGCGAAGCCGTTGCTTATCCGATTCGGCTGATGGCCTACCACCATGTAATTCAGGACACGGTAGGAGGCACTCCGCTGATTGCCACTTATTGAACGCTCTGTCACACCGGTCTGGTGTGGGAAACAACTGTAGACGGGCGAGTGCTCCATTTTCATCTCGCGGGGATCAACAATCAGAACTTCATCATGCGTGACGAAGAAACCGGCTCCTGGTGGCAGCAGGTTACCGGAGAAGCGGTCCTCGGCCCTCTGAAGGGTCATCAACTCAAACCTGTTTTCCACGATGAAATCTCTTTCGCCTTGTGGAAACGCGAGAAGCCACAAGGCCGAGTTTTACGTCCTGACGAACGAATCCTCGCCGCTGAGGAATACGCGCCGGCTAACTGGGAAGAGCGGATGGCCCGCGCGCCAGTGCTGTCCCAATTCAAAAAGGTGGGCCAGGATTTGGAACCGCGCGCGACCGTTATTGGCATCAGGCTAAATGGCGTAGCTAAAGCCTACCCTCTGACCACACTACAGAAGCAGAGTCCCATTGTTGACAGCATCGGCGGCATGCCCGTGGTGATCGTGTTAGGCGAGGACAACCGGTCAGTGCGTGCTTTTGAGAGCACGGTAGACGGGCGCAAGCTTGAGTTTTTCGTCAAACCCGGAACCTCTCCACTGCAATTAATCGACGGCGAGAACGGCAGTCTGTGGGACTTCTCTGGTCGCGCTACCGCGGGACCGCTGGCTGGACGCCAACTGAAAAAGGTGGCGGTGCTCGAGGACTATTGGTTTGACTGGAAGGCCTACAACCCCAGGACCAGTGTTTATGAAATTGGTTCGCGTTAGCGCCGGCTTTGGCGACCCAATCTCCTAATTCTTCGGTGGTGAAGACTGCGGCGGTGGCGACGGCGATGGCGTTGCTTTCGCGAAGACTATGGCCGCCGCGGACGTAACTCCCTTCCCTTCCTGAACCGTAATCGACTGATTGGGCTTAATGTCAGTAATAGTGTCCCTTCCGCCGCTGGGCCAGGCGATTTCCAAAGTCAAGTTCTTCCCATCCTCAGGAGGCCCAAGCCCGAACACGAGTGGTAACTCGCTTTGCGAACAATAGCTCGATCCGGTCTTGACCATATTGAAGAGTTTCGCGCCCTTAGCAGTCTTTAAGGTAATCTTCGCCCCGATGCCATCGCGGTTTGATCTGGTTCCTACAGCTCTAACTCGAAGCAAATCATTCTGATTGCCGTTTTCATTTCTCAGCAAGCGCGCGGGTCCGTTGTTTGCAGTGATCAAGAGATCAAGGTCGCCATCGTTATCAAAGTCGCCATAGGCCGCCCCCCGACCGACAATGGCCCGCTGCAATGCGCGACCCAGCTTGCCCGTCATCTCTTCAAATTTTTTCTTTCCCTTGTTATGGAAAAGATGCGGCGGCTGCGCATACTTGACGTTAGGCTGGACCACACTAATGTCATCGGAAACGTGACCATTTGCCGCGAACACATCGAGTAGTCCATCAAGATCATAGTCAAAGAAGAACACTGCGAAGGTCAGCGATTGCGCAGACATCTTGCCGATGCCCGAGTTGGGAGCTTCATCGGTAAAGAGGCCCTTTCCATCGTTGTTATAAAGCGCCATACTCTCGTTAGTAAAATTTCCAATGACGATTCCCGACCGTCCGGACCCATCATAATCTCCGGCGTCCACACCCATTCCAGCGCGCGCCGTGCCGGCCTCGCTAAACGCCACACCCGCCGCGACCGCCTCGTCAGTAAACGTTCCGTTGCCATTATTCTTGTAGAGTTTGTTCGGCTCGGTGTCGTTGGCAACGAAGAAATCCATCCAGCCATCGCTGTTGTAGTCCAACAGGGTCACACCCAGCGATTTACTGGTAGGATCATTCAACCCTGCACGTTGCGTGACATTTTCAAAACTGCCGTTGCCTCTGTTGTGATAAAGCGTCGAACTCTGACCCTTGTAGGATTGAGGCGTACAATAACTTTTATTCTTCCCGTCGAGCGAACAGAATTGGTCCTTTTCCACAGACCAATCGACGTAGTTTGCCACAAAGAGGTCAAGCTTGCCGTCGTTGTCATAATCGAACCACAGCGCGCTGGCAGAGAATCCCGGATCGCCGACTCCTGCTCTGGCAGTGACATCAGCGAACCTGCCGCCACCGAGATTGCGAAACAGGTGATTTGGCCCAACGCACGTTATGTAAATGTCGTCATTCCCATCGTTGTCGTAGTCGGCGACCGCGACTCCAATGCCATACATTTCGATAGCCAGGCCCGCCGCTCGTGTAACATCCGTGAACGTAGCGTCCTGATTGTTGTGGTATAGCGCGAGAAAAGATTTGCCGGTCCTGTGTTCGGGCCAGTCCATGGAATTGACAAACAGAATGTCCTGCCAGCCGTCATTGTCATAGTCAAGAAAAGCGCCGCCAGTACCTAAGGTTTCCGGCAGATACTTTTTTCCAAAGGCGCCGGAGTGATGTTTGAACCGTATGCCGGCCTGCGCTGACACGTCCGTAAACTCGATGGGACCTGATGGTCGCGGCGGTGTCGGGCTAGCCGACGGCAGCGGTGTCTGGCTTGCTATTTGTTGAGAAGCTCCGCTGGGCGTTGGAGCGGCCTGTTTACAGGCCGAAAGCAGAAGAAACGAACTGAGAAAAAAACAGAAGATTATTGAGCTGCGTTGCATTAGTAATGAATTTTCTCCGTTGGGTTTATCAATATAGCAACCAAATGATTCATAACGGAATAATGAGGTGCAGGTGCAGGTTCAGTTTCAATCGTCAGCATGCTTTAGGTTCGAAGGACCGGCAGTTAGTAGCCCCGTCCGTGAGGGCGGGGTAGATTTAACTGTTAGTTGCCTGAGCGCCGAAGGCGCGCCACGATTTGTACCGGCCCTTCGGGCCTCTTGGCCACTAGAACGAAGTTCCCCGCCCTCACGGACGGGGCTACTAACTGCCGGTCCTTCGGACCTAATCGCTGTTTCCCCCTTACGCTTTCGCCGTTGCGGCCGTTGTCTGGCGGCGTGAATCCCACCAGCTCTCGATCAGATTGGCTGCAGGCCCAACAAAGAACAGAGCGAAAATAGGAGCGTACACAACCTGATCCAACCTGAGCATAAACTCGGCCAGGGCAACGCAGAACGCGACGACGCATTGCCCCACCTTTGACCGAACCGTCGTCTTTGGATCGGTAATCATGAAGAAAACGAACAGTTGATACATCGGACCGGTGATGGGCGCCACCTCCGCCTGCCAGGGATCGCCGGTGATCCAGCTTCGCAGGAACGCAAACAAAAAGAACGAGACGACGTAGGTCGCGCTAATGTGAAAGCGCCGAGCGCGCCAAATGATGATAGAACCCAGAACCCAAATCACCAGAAGCGACCAGTAGTTGTTGCCCCACTGAATGCTCAGAACCGCCATTGTCTCCGGAGCCAGAAACAACAGCACCGCGATGCCAAAGTTGGAGGGATTCCAGATGTGCCGTCCCTTCACTCGCAGCACATACTTCGACATTATCGAAATCGCGCTACACAGCGCGTAAGGCCAGTAAGCAGGCGAGCGGACCAAAATACCCACGCTGATACCGGTAATGTAGGCGCTGGCAAGATTGAGCCACTTGCCAAAGAAAATCCGGCCCAGAATCAACTCGGCGATGATTGCCACAACGATCGCCAGCGCTGTCTTTCTGTAGCTTTCCAGGATGCCATATGAGAGATGGCCGATCAGGAGGATGCACGTAATAAACAGAGGAGCGACGTAACGATTATCAAAACGGACCTTTCGCCGCGCCGGCATTTCGAGCGCTGGTGTGATTGCGGCCTCCGTCGTAGATTGGCTCATGCCGGCTCCTTGATCTTGTTAACTTGTCCGGTCAACGGATGCTCGATAGTTTGTACTTTTCCTGACGGCCAGCGAATAACAGCCTTCTCGATTTGCGGATTCTTTCCTAAACCGAAGTGCATCCGCCTTTGGTTTTCGGCGCAGAAGCCACTGCCGCCGGAGACCGTCTGCGCTTGCTGTCTGCCATTCCAGAAAACCTTAACTTCGGCGCCGAGCGCGCTCCGATTACTGCTGCTGCCTTCCAATTCAAAGTCGATCCACCTGTTCTCCGGCGCAACTGTATTTTTGTAGATAAGCAAGGGGCCGCGTTGGTTTGTAACAATCACATCCAGCACGCCGCGATTCCACAAATCGGCGAGTACGACTGAGCGTCCATCGTAGGTGTCTGTCGCGCCGACGGCTTGCGCCACGTCATTGAATTTACCTGCGCCGTCGTTCAACCAGACACGCTTTTGCTGATACCCCGACAAGCTGCGCCCGTCCATGGCAGGCCAATTTTTGGCATCGCCGATGATCGCGCTATTACCGCCGGCAACTTTTGAAAAGTCGTACCAGTAACTCTTCTCTCGATCGGCAGAGACATAGCCGTTCGTTAAATAGATATCGAGGGTGCCATCATTATTTAGATCGCCGAACTGCATGCCCCAACTCCAGCCACCCATTTCGACGCCTAACGCGCGCGCGAGATTGTCGTAGCGCAAACTGTCACCTGAGGTGCCTTCCTGCGGCATCCAAAGGTTGTTGCCTTGAATGAGCACGCCGTCCTCAGAAATGTTTGAGACGTAGATGGCGTACTTGCCCTGATTGAGAATGTCGCCAAAGGCTGCCGTCATTCCGCTCTTCGGTGCAAAGCCGACACCGGTCTGCTCCCCAACCTCGCGGAATTGTTTACCATCATTGAAGTACAATTCCGAAACGCCATAGTCATTAGCTACGAATAAATCCTGATGGCCCGTTCCCCTCAAGTCGGCGGCCGAGGCCGCGAGTGCCCAACGCCGGCTGTCAATACCAAGTTGCGCGCTCACCTCTTCAAACTTTCCGCCGCCAAGATTGTGGAACAGATATTTGCGCCCGCCGTTTTTCGCGTATTCGAAACTTTCGGGCATCATGCGCGTAGTCTTCAAATGCCACAGATCAACGTCTTCTGAATAATATCCGCCGACAAAGAGATCGAGCAGTCCATCGCCATCATAGTCAAACCAGATCGCCGTGTTGGCGTTTACCCAGGTCGGTAGCGCCGCCTGTTCAGTAACTCGTGTAAAGTGCTTACCGCCATCGTTATGGAACAACTCCGGACGGCCCCACTTGTAGAGAAAAAGATCCTCGAAGCCGTCGTTGTCATAATCACCCCAGACCGCACCCATCGAGACACCCGTGCCCAGTCGGTTAAGATCGGCAATTCCGAGTTCGCCGGCTACATCTTTGAACGTGCCATCGCCTTGATTTCTATACAGGCAGTTCCTGCTGTCTTCGCCGCTGTTAGTCAGATAGATGTCCTGCCAACCATCTCGATCAAAATCAACAATCGAAGCACCAGCGCCCATCGCCGCAACTTCCGGCATGATGTGATCTAATTTGTGATCCAATGTCGGCGCTTGATGAACGAAGTTTATGCCCGAAGCGAGGGCAACCTCCTGAAAATAAAACCCGTAGCGAGCCAACGCCTGGCTGCTCTCCAGTTTCGACTTTCCGACTTCGCGCCATGCCGCCAGGCGTTTCATCGCGATCGGTGTCGCGAGCAGAGCCAGGAAAAAGATAACGGTTACAATTCTCGCCAAGCGACGTGGTGTCATCTTTATTACTTATACCTCAGTGCATTTTTGAAAACGTCAGGAGTGACGTAACGCGTGTGATACTTCTGCCAGTCCTCAGGATGCCGCTTGTAGGTCCACTCATCCTCAAGTTTGTGAGGCGGCGTGATGTATTCCTGCTTGCCATGATAGGGCAAAGGCAGCACCGTCCTGGAAAACGTCGAGTTATAGTCGCCGTCCTTGATCCACCCGTCCCCCATGAACAGGTAGTCGCGTACCCAGCCGGAGGGCGGTTCTGGCTGCGCCAGAAAACGAAACGTCATCTCGTCGCCGGCGTTCATGATCACATAACGGTCGTCAATTTTCTCGAGCAGTTGGCGCACGTCACCAAACCGTGTGTAGTAGCCGATCAAATCGCGCCAGATCTGTTTCGAGCTCGACATCTGTTTATAGTCAGGCACTTCCGGCGAGGAAGCATTCGCCTTATTGATCACTGAGTAACCGCGGTAATGCAGGTCAGCCATTACTGGGTTCATGCGGACTGTGGTCAACTGAGTATCAGAAAGCCCCTTGGCCCACTCGATCGAGTCCCAAAAGATTTCAAGGTTAGTACGCAAACGCAGACGGCGTGGTGTGCCCGGGCGGAAGACGCTTGCCAGATCGAACAGGCAGATCTTCTTGCGTCCGGCGGGAAACCCGAGGTTTGGCCGCACTACGATCCAGCCGCCCTTGCCATCGGGTACCTCCATTCTCAAAGGCTGCGGGTGAACCTCCTGACCCTGACTGATGGCCACGTTGATCGAAGAATCCGTCGGGTGCAGCCAGCCTTTGGCAATCAACCACAGCGGGCCATTTTGCGGCGCGTCATTGCCGAGGTCGACTTCGACGTAATGATCGCGCGTCACGCCCTGATAACGACCGCGGCCAAAATTATCCAGATAGTTCGCATCAAGGGTGCTGACGATGTCCGTCACGTCGTTGCCATTGTCGTCCACCGCGCGCGCGATCTTATGGGGCGTCTCGACAGTCGTGATTGCCAGCTTGGCCGGCGGAATAACAAAACGTTCATCGACGAAAATGTCAGTTCCAGTCGGATGATCGACAGTCATCAGCGCCAATTGATCGTAGTAGTAGGTTTCCCAAAGCTCAGCCGTGATGCGCAGATCATAGTAACCATCCCGCGGCACGAGTTCATCGCCGCCGATCTTATACCACTCTTCGGTGGCTTCGACTCTTGCCGTGCCGAGGGTGTTGATGCGCAGACCGATCGCCGAACTCCAGGGCACCGCGTCTTTCACAAACTTCATCTCTTTGCCGTTATAGGCGAAGAGAAACGGACACGAGCCTTTCAAGCGCTGCTCAGCAAGGATCATTTGATCCGCTTTTGTTTCAAACTCCGCGCGCACCGCTCCGTTGGGCCAGACGATGCGCACGACATCGGCGCCAGTTTGATCCCCGAGACCGAAATGAACTACTGGACTCGTGACCAATTGCTTTTGCACGAGCAAGCCCGCGCGAATTTCCATTTCGCCGCCGATGCCGAAGCTGTTGATGCGCTGATCGCCCGTAGCCTGGGCGGCGCGCGGCCGAATCGCCTGCCAGTGATAGTTCTTCGTGCCGTTGTTGATTGCCTGGATTGGCTGGCTCTCACTCGTTAGACCCAGTAGATCGAGTCTGCCATCTCCATTCACGTCCGCGGCGCTGAAAACTGACCGTGGTCCGACCGCATTGTTAAGACCGTTGAGTTTGCCTTGTTCATCACTAAGCCAGACCAGCGCTCCTGCGACATTCCCCGCAGCGGGCGAAATACTTGACTCAAACAGTAGCAGATCGTTTCCACCATTGTTGTCGACGTCGAGCATAACCAGCCGGAATCTGCCTTCGAGATAGTTTGGGGCACCTTTGACCCGGGCAATCTCGGCAGTTTCCCATTCCTGACCTTCGTTCTTGTCTGAGAGTCGGATGACAATTCCGTCTCTCTGAACCGCTATTAAATCCAGCACGCCGTCATTGTTGCCATCAGCCGCGCTGATTGCTATTACGGGCGCTAAATTTGAGGGTGGCACTCGCTGCTTAAATTGCCCGCTCCGTTCGTTAGCGAAGAAGTGCAACTTGTGCTGTTCGTCAATCAGAGCGGCATCAGGATCGCCATCGCCATCGATATCGGCCCACACAAAATCACGGATTCCTGAGACTCCCGCGAACGAATGAATCTCCGCGAACGAGCCGTCACCATTATTTCGCAAGACCGTTGGTAGACCATGTTCCGTGCCAAGCACGACATCGAGATCGCCGTCTGCGTCGACGTCGGCAGACCAGGCGCCGGTGAAACTTCCATTCAGGATAGTCGCCGGCAGCTTTGTTTGCGCTGTGACGTCGGTGAATTTGTTTGCGCTCTCTTGTTTGAGCAGACGAACGCCGCCAGCTCCGGCCAGGACCAAGTCTGTTTTGAAATCGTAATTGAAATCGAGCCCGACAACGCCTTCGGGTCCCGGCGGAACGTCTGCCACCCCACGCGGGCTGCCCGCGTGGGGACCCCGCGCTGATGACCCGCCCGGAAACGGATAGCTCATATTGCCGATGCGCACTTCTTTTTCATTAGCCAGCACAATAGCCGGTGCGCCTTCGCCGCTCAACGAAATCGCGCCGACCCAACTCCACTTGCCGGCCGGCGCATTTGGCACTGGCTCGGGTGAGAAGTTGATCGCAGTATCTGCAGGCGCAGAAGTGAATGTCGGTGCCTCCATCTTCAAGAAGTGAGTGAATGGTTGCGCCTCTTCACCTGGCGGTGGTTTGATGACCGATAGATCGTTGCGATATTCGGGGATGCGCACCAGCACGTTGCGGAGGAACGCGATCCGCGTTGCGGCCGCCCGAGGATCCGAACCAGATACCGCCGTTTGCAGGGCGCTCAGCTGTTGTTGCACTTCAGGGGGCCAACCCGCCGAGCGCTGTGTGATCTTCTCTACTGTTCGGCGCAACGTTTCGGAGTCGCCACGTTTGGCCGCGCTGCGTCCGAACTCGAGCAAGCCCGCCAGATTCTCAGGCTGAGCCTCCAATATCTTTTGCACCAGACGCTGATACTCCGCAGCGCTGTTCTCGTCGCCTTGTCGTTCAATCTCTTCAGCCAGCGCAAATGTGGCAAGCAGATTCTTTGGATTCAACTCGGTTGCTTTGCGCAGGGCTGTGATTGCCTCGAGAGAGCGGCCTCGTCCTTTCTCAAGCAGGCCGATCAGGTAATAGATCTGATCGTTGTCAGGCTCGAGCGCACGGGCGCGCTCGAGCCGCTCTGATGCCGGATCAAAATTCCTTTGGCGCAACGCGAGTAGTCCCCAGTTGGCCCATCCCGCCGGTTCTGCAGGCACCAACTGTGTGACCTGTGCGAGCTCGCTGTCTGCACGCACATCATCGCCAACCTGTAACGCAGCGAGGCCGACGTAAAACGCCCGGACAACCTTTTCATATTCTTTGGAAGACTTCGCGGGCAATTGCTCGCCCGGGCGACAGGACGCACTCATGGAGAGAATCAGCCCCAGCAGCACCATCAGGGCTGTTAGGTTGTTGGCCGGCAATTTGATTCTCATCTCAGGTTTGCGTGATGCTGCGGCGGAACTTCTGCAAGGCCCCGGAGACCAGGGCGCCGAATGTTTCCTGCACGAGCAATTTTAGTTGGGCTTCAGTGCTGACCCTCATCCTGACGCCTTAACGCTGACGGGAGCAGCCGTTTGATCGGCTGTCGGCGATTCAGGACAACCTCTTAACTTTGGCTAAAACAAGGTGTCAATTCAGAAGTGAACGCAATGCTCGGGTTCCGATCCACAACAACTCTTGCAGCACTTGGCAGCAAGATAACATAACCAGAGGGCCTACCCTTTACACCTTTAGTGTGAGGACGCTCTCCAACTAAAGTATGATTGCCCCCCTGAATTAGAACAATTCAAACTGATCGACTACTAAGAAGACGTATTCATATCATCTCTCGGCTGGTGGGTTATAATAAGCCGCTCTAATCAACCAAAACACATTGAGGAGACCAAAATGTCAACGGAAGAAGTTTTGTTGAACCAGAAAACGATCCTCGCCAATCAGAAAACCATCATTGCCAACCAACAACGAATCGAAACAAACCAGGCAAAACTTGACGAGGCCCTGAGTAACCAGGCAACAATAGTTGCCAACCAACAAACGATTCTCTCAAATCAAGCAAAGCTCGATACTGTTATTTCCAACCAGGAACGAATACTGGCCAACCAGGCAGAGATACTTTCGCGATCAGCCGGCTGACCAACTCCGGACTAATCGAAGAAATCCGGAAAGAGCAAATAGGTTCTTCAAAATGACGCCGAATTCAAGTCCGCCGCTGCATATTGTTTCGAGAGACTTACCGAAGCGTCATTGATGTAGGAATCCTGGATCAAGCAATAGAAACCCAGTCCCATGAAACGCAATAGATTCTTTGTTGTCTACGCTCTCACGCTTGGCGCCTTAGTGCCGGCTGTCTTCCTGGCCAGGGAATCATTGGCCGACCGCCAGCCTCAAGCCGAGCCGTTCGCGATCTTGCGCGAGGGCGCCTATCGCGAGAACAATATCGGTGTCGCGCTGCTTGAGCAGTTCAAGTACAAGGAGGGAGCTGAGGCCTTCAAGCGTGCCCTGAAGATCGACTCAAAGCTTAGTCTCGCGCATATCAATCTCAGCATAGCGCTTTATAACGTACCCGATCTGCCAGCCGCTGAGCGTGAAGCCAAAGTCGCTCTCACGTTCGCGCCCAATGCGCCCCAGCCCTACTACGTCCTCGGCATGATCGCGAAGATAAACAAACCCCAGGAAGCTGTCACCGCATTTCAGCACGTCCTCGAAATTGATGCGAACGACGTGGGCGCCAACATCAACCTCGGCCAGATTTATGCTCAGCAAAAGAAGTTTTCGGAGGCGATTACCGCATTCCGGGCCGCGATTGCGGTCGAACCGTACAATGGATCGGCGCTTTATGGTTTGGGTCAGGCTCTGCTGCGGACGAACCAGCGTGATGAGGGGCTGGCGGTCACCCAACGCTTTAAGGAACTGCGGGAACGCGGGAGCGCAACGGGCATTGGGAATACTTATCTGGAGCAGGGGCGCTACGCGGAAGCGGTGGCCTCGACAGGCGCCGAAGCTGAGTTAGTCGATCGCACCACTCCGTCAGTCACGTTTACCGATGCCACCGCCGCCACCTTTTCGAGCTTGGCAGACTCGGCCGCGAGCG
>Ga0137372_10001389_pt1 | contig 23333 bp, 21 predicted proteins | sample SagtaG_6_FD_104911 | JGI IMG/M metagenome (GOLD analysis project Ga0137372, IMG submission 104911) | Vadose zone soil microbial communities from Sagehorn Ranch, Mendocino, California, USA - Sage1_R_60_16 metaG | ecosystem: Environmental > Terrestrial > Soil > Vadose zone | place: USA...
CAGGCCGCCCTTTTCGGCGCCCTTGGTCTGGCGCTACTCCTGGTGCCCAACACCATCGCCGGCGCCTGGCCGTGGGCCCTGCCGCCACTTCTTGGTCAGCTCTACGCCTGCTTTTTCCTGACCTTCGCCGTGAGCGCCGCGTTGGCTGCCCGCGAGACGGAGGCGCGCGCGATCCGCGCCTTCGCCGGGTCCACGCTCACGCTTATGGTCCTGGTGCTGGTCGCATCGTTCCTGCACCTCGACCGGTTCAAGGCGGAGCCGGTGACGTGGCTCTGGTTTGGTGCCTTCGGACTCGGCACATGCGCGTTCGGTGTCGCACTGCTCACTGAGCGAGCGGCGGGCTGGCTGGGCCGTCCGCGGGTCGTGCCGGAGTGATGCATCCGACGCGGCTGGTTCGACTGTACGGCCTGGTGGTCGGAGCGGGGCTGCTGCTCGAGGGCGGCGTGCTGCTGCTGCTGGATGCGCTGCGCCTCGTACTCCCCAGCCTGCCATTCGCGACCGGCGATTCGCGCCACAATGCGCTGCACATGGTCTGGGGGCTGGCGATACTGGCACTGCTGGTCACCAGTCGAGCGCCTCGCCGGGCAGTGCTCGTGGTCGGCGTCTTTGGCATCTTCTACACCGCACTGGCCATCATCGGTGTGCTGGTCGACCGGCCATTCGGGCTTCTCATTGGACCAGGCGAGAGCGTGTTCCACTTCACCGTCGGGCCGCTCGCGCTGGCCCTCAGCGCGTGGGCAGCGGCTCAGTCGCTTGCTTCCAACTCCGCCAGCAGTGCCGCAAGCGTCGTGTCCGCCGCACCTGGCTCGACTTCGGGGGACGGCGCCGGGCCGAGATAAGCGGCGACCGCGTGGGCGGTCGGATAGTCCCAGGCCACGTCGGGCGTGACCGCCACGCCTAGCCACTCCTCGAGCTCAGCCGCCAGGGCGATCGCGTCCAGAGAGTCGAGCCCGTAGTAGCTGAATGGCAGGTGAGCGTCGATGTCCTCGGCGTCCGGTCCGAGTCGCTCGCGCAAGTGGGTGAGCAGCCAGGCCTCGATCTCCGCGACCGATCGAGTGCTCACGCGACACTCCTGAAGTCGGGCGCGGGCCGCGCTCCAAGGCGCGGATCCCAGAGCCCCCAACGACGCAGCACGCCCACTGCGCTGCGGTAGAACACCAGCGCGGTACGCAAGCCGTGAGTATCGCGAGCCCGGAAGAGCCTGGCGGCTTCGACCGGCACGTCGCGCAGCTCGGAGCCCAGCGCGGCATACGAGGTCGCGACCCGCGCCCAGAACGCCAAGTCCGTTTCATCACTGGCGACCGCCTGCGAACGGCGGGGCAATTGATCGGCGAACACGCTCAACCGTTCCAGAAAAGGGCGTGGTTGGTAGAGGCGGTTGAGCAGCCAGACGGTGCCTTTGACGAGCTGCTGGCTGGTCATCTGTTTCGGAATGATGTTGGTATCCAGCGCCGCGTCCGAGAGCAGCAGTCCTTTCAGGCGGCCTTCCTCCGCCAGCCGCCGCTGCAACGGGGTTCCGTCGAGGGCGTTCAGCATGGCGAGCAGGACCATCGGGACACCAGCAGCTTGCAGAAACTCGTACTGCACAGCGAACGAATCCAGCGTGTCCGAGTCGAAGCCGGTGATCATGCCCGCCTGGACCATGATCCCGCGACGTTGAATCCGGTGTACGTCCTCGACCAGATCCGACCTCAGGTTCTGCCGTTTGTGGACTTCGCGCGGCGCCTCGGCGTTGGGCGTCTCGATACCGACGAAAGCTTGCCGCAGACCCGCCTCGGCGCACAGGTCGAGCAGTGGCAAATCGCGGTCGCGCGTGACGTCGATCGATAGCTGCGTATACAGGGCGACGGGCCGCGGCTTGGAACGGTTCCAGTCGCCGACCGCCGTCATAATCTCGGCGGCGCGACGCCGATTGGCGGTGAAGTTGTCGTCGGACAGGAACACCGAGCGATAGCCAGCCTGGTAGAGCTGTTCGAGCTCGTCCACGACACGTGGCGGCGTCTTATGCCGCTGGCGCCGACCAAGGTAGACGATCACGTCGCAGAACTCGCATTCAAACGGGCAGCCGCGACTCGTTTGCACCACGCCGAGCTCGTAGGCGCCCGGCCGCAGCTTGCCGATGTCCGGCACCGGCGAGCTGTGCAGATCGACCGTTTCGTGACTCGTGTATTCGGTCTGCCAGTGACCACTCGAGAAGTCGGCCAGGAACGCGGGCCAGGTGTGCTCCGCTTCACCGCGGAACAAGATGTCGGCGTGCGGACGCACAACGTGCGGTGACAGCGACGCGTATGGACCACCAATGGCGACGAGCTGCCCGCGACGCTTGAACTCGTCGGCGATGTCGCACATGCGGCGCATCTGGGTCAGGTAACCGGTGATGCCGACCAGGTCCCAGTGGCCGCCAAAATCGAGCGCCTCGACCGCTTCGTCGACGATGGTTACCTCCACCTCGGGCGGCGCCATGGCGGCCAGCGTTGGTAGAGCGATGTTCATGATGTAGCCCGGCCGTCCGGTGATGTCGGCCACGTCAGGCCAGGAGTACAGGCTCAAGCTCGGCAGTGGATTTACGAGCAGGATGCGCTTCATCGGCGAGGTGCGAGCCTCCACTCGAGCAGTGCCTCGAGGCTCCCGCTGAGGAAAGCATCGCGACACACGTATCGGCGGACCTTTCCGCTGGACGTGCGCGGGATGTTGCCCGGTCGCAGTAGGACGACGGTGGAGACGGGCACCTGGTGCAGCTCGGCGACGCGGAGTCGAATCGCGCGCACGATAGCGTCGAGGTCGCTGGTCGACCGCGTTGCGACCTCTTGAAGGACGACGAGCCGCTCGCGGCCCGCCTCGTCGATTGACACGGCCGCGACACCGCCAGGCCAGCCATCGGGGTGGCTGCTGGCGACCGTCTCTTCGACGTCTTCGGCATGCAGGTTTCGCCCACCCACGATCAGTAGCGTTTTCAGGCGGCCAGTAATGTACACCTCGCCTGCATGCAGGAATCCCAGGTCGCCCGTGCGGAGGTAGGGTCCCGCGAGCGTGTCGTTGAGACGCGCCCCGAATGTCTGCCGGCTGAGGTCGGGTTGCTGCCAATAGCCGTGCGCCACGCTGGGTCCGCGTACCCAGATCTCGCCTACCTGCCCATCCGGCAACTCGAGGCACGTTGCCGCATCCACGATCCGCAATTCCTGGTCGTCGATGACGCTCCCGCAGCTCACTGCGCGGGTACCATCCTGGCGTTCCACCGTGCGCGGGGCCTCCGATCGCCGACCACCGCTGACCATGAGCGTCGCCTCGGCCAGGCCGTAGCACGGGTAGAACGCCTCCTTCTTAAAACCACAGCCGGCGAACGCGTCAACGAAGCGCTCCAGCGTGGCGGCGCGTACCGGCTCTGCGCCATTGAATGCGACGTCCCACGTCGACAGATCCAGCCCAACGCGCTCCGCGGGCGTGATCCGCTCGACGCATACGTCATAAGCGAAGTTGGGACCTCCGCTGATCGTGGCCCGCTTGCGGGTGATCGCCTCCAACCAGCGCGCTGGTCGTCGCAAAAAGGCCACGGGGGGCATCAGTGCAATCGGAAAGCCGCTCTGGACCCCTTGCAGGACGCCGCCGATCAGACCCATATCGTGGAACGGCGGCAGCCAGATGACACCACGGCTGTCAGGGTCGATCTCGAAGCGGCGTTCTATCTGGCGAGTGTTGTGCAGCAGGTTCGCATGGCTCACCATGACGCCACGCGGCGAAGCGGTCGAGCCCGATGTGTACTGCAGAATGGCCAGATCGTCCGGCGTCTGCACAGGCTCACACCACGCCTCCGCCACACCGATCGGCAGCGCTTCAGTCGCCAGCCACGCTACGCCGCTGAGGTCCGGCTCCGCGGCAAGCACGGGTCGCATCTGCGCCTGCGTAGCCGCGGTGCAGAGTGCTACCGCTGGCCGTGCGTCGCGCGCGATGCTCAACAGGCTCGCTTGCCCCTGCCGGGGCGTGGGCACGGCGATCCAGCCCGCGTACAAACAACCGAACAGAGCCACCACGAAGTCCATCCCTGGCGGGTATATGAGCAGCGCCCGGTCGCCAATCGATCCATTCGTCTGCAGCAACGCCGCCACCCCGCGGGCCCGCGCATCGAGCTCCGCGTAACTCAGCGCGACCTCGTCCGGACCGCCGTCGCTCAAAAAACTGAAAGCGCACCTGTCTGGCGCCTGCGCACTTCGCCACCGCAGCACATCGACGAACGTCGCTTGTTCCGCTGTGGTCAGCGTCATGGCCCCTGGCCGGTCACGCACAACAGCCCGCGGGGCTGGATACTGAAGGTGACCGGGATCTGGCCCAAGAGCTCACCATCGGCCTGGCAGCTCACATCAGCCCACAATACCGGCTCCACGCGCAGCTCGCGACACTTGAAGAACTCGACCGCGCGATGCCCGCCATGGGTGCCGGCATACAAACGCGGCAGCAGCGCCAGCAGTTGCACGGGGTTGACCTGGCCGATCAGACAGATGTCGAACAGTCCATCGTCGACGGCCGCACCGGGTGCGATCAGCATGCCGCCGCCGTAGCGCGGACCATTGGCGACGGCTACGCCGAGCGCGCGACGCTCAAAGTGCTGGCCATCAAGAACGAAGCGCAGTGGCCGAGGGCGGAATACCAGGAGCGTCCGCAGAATGCCAATGAGGTACGGCAGCATCCCGCCCAGCCGTGGCGCAGCACTGGTGCGGCGCACGACCTCGGCGTCGAAGCCGCAGCCAGCCACATTGACGAAAGCGACGAGTCGTTCGCCGATGCGCGCCCGGCCGTGATCGACCCACTGCGTGGATCCTTGGAGCGCGAGCCGGGCTGCCGTTCCAGGCGTTGTCGGCAACCCGAGAGCGCGGCTGAAGTCGTTGCCGGTGCCCGCGGGAACGACGCCCAGGGCGACCTGGGTACCGGCCACTGCGCCCGCTACCTCGGATACGGTGCCGTCACCACCGACCACCACAACCCGCTCTACGCCGCGCCCGACTGCCGCGAGTGCAATATGGCGCGCATCCCCGGGCGCCTCGGTCACCTTGCACTCGACGCCGGCATGCACGTCGCGTAGCCGATTCCACACACGCGCCGCTCGCCCGCGACCCGCGGTCGGGTTGACGATCACCAGCGCGCGACTCAGTCTCACTCGGCCGTCGCCTTGCGGCCCACCCGTCGAAGCTCCGACAACACGAGCCGGTAGGAGGCGATGACGCTCATCTCGTGGTATGGCAGCCCGCGCTCGCGGCAGAACGGCTGCACGATGGCGCGAGCCTGTCCGAAGTGAACGCGCGGCATGTTCGGGAACAGGTGATGCTCGATCTGGTAGTTGAGTCCGCCGAAGACGAAGTCGGTGATCGGGTGCGGCAGGATGTTGCGCGAGCTCAGCACCTGGCGACCCAGAAACGACAGCGGCTCTTCGGCTGGCCACGTCGGCATACCTTTGTGATTGGGTGCAATTGCCAGCGCCAGATACAGCCCGGCCAGGACCTGGCCGACCAGGAACGTCGCCACCCAGGCCCAGCCGAGCCACACCGCCGGCGCGATCCACACGATCAGACTCGACGCCACAAGCGCGAGCTCAATCTTCTGGCGGCGACCCTGCAGTTGACGGATAGCAAATACCCAGCTCTCCGCGCGGAAGGCGAACGCCAGTCCCAGTGTATAGATCGGCCCAAGCAGCGCTTGATGTCGAATGAGCCAGCGCATGCGCCTCGGTCGTGTGTGGAGCGCATCATCCGTATACGCCACGAGACCTGCCCACTGCAGGTCGGGGTCGCTGGCGAGGTCGTTGGTGTTGGCATGGTGGCGGTTGTGACGGTCGTACCAGTACCAGAAGCCGATTCCCAGAACGAGACTCCAGCACACCCAACCCAGCATCCAGTTCGCCCGCGTGGTCCGGAACACGGCCAGGTGACCGGCGTCGTGCCCGACCAGCGCGACCTGCACACTGCCGAAGGCGAGCAGGACACTATTCAGCGTGATGGACGCGGGACCGGCTGGCAGCAGAAACGCGGCCCCGAGGCCGATGCCCAGCAGCACAAAGGACACGCCGCTGCGCCACGCGTAGTAGCCGTAGGCTCGGTTCAGCAGGCCAGTTGCGATGACTGCGCGGCGTAGCTCGGCATAGGCTCGGTCGGCGTCTGCCATATCGAACGTCGCCGACATTGCTGCACGCGCGGCGACCGCCTCGGGGGTGGCTCTCGCGGCGGACATGCGGGGCGAACTCCAGCATACTTCGCCGTCGCAGCGGGATGTACGCTGGCGGCGAGTGATCGGGACTGCCGGTGGGTCGGATGCACAGGACGTTCGAGGCGTCTCGCGCGTCTTTCCCGATCTCGACGACGACCTCCTTCTGCACCTGTTCCACAAGGGTGTCAAGGCCCAGTGGACTTCGCGCGATCTCGACTACGTGCCGCCGCTGCGACTGAGCCCTCAGCAGCGCGCCGCGCTTGCACGTCTGCTCACCCCCGTCTACTTTGGTGAGCAGACCGCGATGGCCGGCGCCAGCGGCATCCTGCCGCAGTTGATGCGTGCGCGCGAGACGTCCGCCCAGATCTACCTGGCTTCTTTCATCATGGACGAGGCGCGGCACTTCGAGGCACTGACGCGGCTGTATCGCGCCCTCGGGCATGACCCGCTTGGACTTCGCGACATCCCGGAGCTGCTCGTCTACCACCACCGCCTCAGGCAGGGCGACCGTGCGGATTGGGTGTGGGGCATCCTGATCAGCGACGTGATCGCCAAGCACTTCTATCGCTCGTTCGGCCTGGCGCAGCCCGATCCGCTGTGGGCCGGGCTGTCGAAGCGCATCCTTCGCGATGAGTCGCGCCACCTTGCATTCGCCGAGCATTACCTCCGCCGCAACGTCGTGCGCATGGACCCCGCCCGTCGCCAGGCGCTGCTCGGTATGCGCGATGACCTCTTCCGCTTGCTGCAGGCGATGACCGAACGCGTCCGCGCCGACGCGGCGACCCTCGACGTCGACGCCGACGATTACCTCGGCCGTGTCTGGGCCGACGTGGAGACATTCGCCATCCGCACCGGACTGACCGGGTCACATTCGCCGCCACCACCGCCCGCGCCTGCGCCGCCCGATGTCGAAGCGCCATCCAGGCCCGAGCCACCACGCCACAGCACGACTTTTGCGATATCCATCCCCGACTGCTTCGGCTGCGTCTTGACCCTCTTGTGCGGGCGACGCCTGGCCAACGCTTGAACGCCCGTCCGCGCCCCTGGCCCCATCGCAATCACGCCGCGCACATCCAGGAGCGGCAGACACGCATTCGCTCCCTCCCCCACTGGGACGCGGCCCACGACTTCGTCTGGGATTGGCCGCGGCCCGCGGCGGAATTCGCAGGCATGCTCGAGTCGCTCACTGCCCACGTGGTCTTGCCCGTCTCGATCGTCGGCCCGCTGCGCGTCGACCTCGGTCACTACCACACCGATGACGGCACCGGGGCGCTGGTCGAGGATGGTCGCGAGGTCGAGGAACTGTACGTCCCGCTCGCGCACTCCGAGGGTGGCCTGTCAGCCTCGCTGCAGCGCGGCATGGCGGCTGTCCTGGACGACGGCGCTACGGTCCGGACGCACGTCGTGCACGACCGCATGACACGTGATTCGTGCTTTCTGTTCGCTTCGACCAGCGATGCCGTGGCGTTCGCCCGCTGGGTTGCCTCCCAGGTCGGGGCGATGCGGACCTGGCTGAACGATCCACGCAACCCGTTGTACGAGGAGCGCGTGCGCGGTGTCCCGCGTCTAAGCCGCCACGCGCGGCTCTGGGAGGTGGACACGCACGTGCTCGGGCCAGCCTGCCACGTGCTGTATCGCTACACGACAGGTGAGGCGTGTGGCCCGAACATGATCACCCGCAACTCGTTCGCGCTCAATACTGAGTTTTTGGTGCCGCGCTTCGAAATCGCCAGTGGGCTCCGGCCGTTGCGGGTGCTGCTGGAGGCCAACATGGGCGGTGACAAGAAACCGAGCGCCCAGTATTTTGTTGCCGGCGGGCATGGCAAGACGGTGCTTGCCGAAGTCAGTGTCCGCGAGCAGACCTTGCGCAGTGTGCTTCGAACGACCAGTCAGGACCTGGTTGCCCTCGAGCACCTGGGTGTGCACGGCAGCCATGCCAGCAACATGCAGTCAGTGGCGTTTACACCCGCGTCGGCCGTGGCCGCGCTGTTCGCTGCCACCGGGCAGGACCTGGGAATGGTGGGCACCAGCAGCATGGCGCACGATGTGCTCGAACCCCTGGGTGACCAGGCCGGCATCCACCTGGCGATCCGCTTCGCGGGTCTCGAGGTAGGCACCGTGGGTGGCGGCACGGCGATGCCGCACGCGCGCGCGTTCCTGTCGTTGCTGCGCTGCTCTGGGCCCGGCAGCGCCTACCGCCTGGCGCAGATCGTCGCCGCCACCGCGTTGTGCCTGGAACTCTCGGCCGCGGCCTCAGCCGCGACGCCGGGCAGTGAAAACTTCGCGACGGCGCATTTGGCATCGAGCGGCCGCACCTAACCGTTGGCCGCAAGTATCTCGTGGGGCACGCGGCCTATTCCTCGACCGCAATGCTGAGGTCGTCACCGCGCAGCAGTCGCTCCGCGATGCGGTATGTCTGAAACAGGGCACGCGACGTCGGCGCGTGCGCCGCGATGTAGCGGGTCACGCTCACCAACGTGCGCCGCGCCGCGAGTGGGTAGCGCTCGCGCAGCCCGTTGAATTGGCGGATGCCAGCCTCGAGCGTCTGATACGAATGGAATCCGGCGTCTTCGCGCAACACGGCGTGACCCAGCACGTGGATGAACGACTCCGCCTCGCCTTGTGCGACCACATGATTAGCGAGCGAAGCCGCGGCCGCCACCTGCTGTTCGCGGTCCAGCAGCTCGAGCAATCGTTCAGGTGTCGCTGCCGCCACTCCGTCAGGACGCTCGTCGGGCAGTCGCGCCGCGGGAATGTTCAAGAAGCGGTCCAGATACACGCGCAGCGCCTGGTGGTAGAGCCCCCGAGCCAACTCCAAAGAGGGCGCTCGCTGCAGCGCCTGCACCAGCGCCTGCGCCGCGGTCCAGGTGTTGTGGACCGCATCCCAATCAGCGAACTCGTTGCTCACGTGAAAGCGTCCTATCCGCAGCACCGCCGCGTGCGCCACCGCTTGGGCGACGTCCGCGAATGCGACTCCCCGCTCGAGCGCCGCGCTGATGGCTTCGAGACCGGCCGCTGGATCGTCCGCGAGGATGGCCGCGACCAGTGCATCGAAGTCGCCATCGAGCGCGGCGTGGCCTGGTGCGACGCGCGTGAGTCGCTCGAGATGCGGTCCCAGAAGTTCGATGAGGTCGATGGGATGCCGCCAGGCATTCTGCTCCTCCGACCGCTGGGCGTTGGCCAGGCCGTCGACGAGGCTCGGCAGTACCAGGCTGGCCGAGTCCCAGCCGACCAGGTCGAGGTATTCGCACGCCTTGTTGATGAAGTCGACGACGTGCCCGGCGTCCAGGTACACGTGATCGGTGGCCGCGGTCAGGAGGATATCTGCCAGCGTCTCTGACGCTGCCTGGGCAGCGATGGCTGTCTGCAAGGCACGTTCGGCGCCGTCCTGGTCGCGGACCTCGATCGCGCGGCGGAACCACGACTTCAACCTGGAGACCGGCACCTGCGTTGCGGGTAAGGGCTCGAGGTCGAAGCGCGGCGCCTGGCCTGAGGTGTCCTCGGCCACGCGCACCGCGCCGTGCAGCAATGCCAGCGGTCGATCTTCAGTGGCCAATGCGGGCAAGACGTCGGCCAGGGAAGTCAGGATCGACATACCCATCGACCAGCCGCGAGCGCGGTAGCGCAGACCGTGCTTGCCGATGGTACGCACAACGTCAGACGCAGGCGAGCCACCACTGATCAGCGCGATCGCGGCCTTGGCCATGACGAACTCGAGGTTGTGCTCGAGCCCTTCCTCCAGGCGGCCGAGCCAACGCGCGGCAGTCTGGGCCGACGCCCGATCGTCCAGAACGATATAGACGCTATCGTCCTCGACCTTGACCGGAAACGTGCGCACGTCATCGGCGAACGGGTCGAGCGTTCCGCCACCTTCGAGGTCGAAGCGTGCGTGGTGCCAGTGGCACGTCAGCAGCCCGTCGCGCACGGTGCCGCGGTTCAGCGGGAAACCCATGTGCGGGCAGCGGTTGTCCACGGCGAAGAAGCGACCATCCTGGGCAAACACGGCGATGCCGTGGCCCCCGGCGCTGACCAGCGTGCAGCCGCGAGCACGCAGCTCCGCGACCGATCCAACGCGCACGCGCTCGGCAACCAGTGTGCTCATAGTGCGACCTCCCACCTGCCGCCACTGTACGACTCGGCGCGCGGCTGGTGCTCGATCGAGTGGCCACTTCCGGCGGTCGGAGGATCGAGCGTGACTGGCTAGAGTCCGTTTCCCCGCGCGTACTCGACGGCTTCGCGCCGATTCTCCAGGCCTGTCTTGGTAAGCCTGTCCACGGCGGAGCTCCAGGCCCGCATCGAACAACTCGAGCGCGCGACCAAATCCGCCTGGACCCCGGCACCGCCAGCGCTGCCTCCAACCAGCGCAGCCCCTCGGCGCGGAGCGCACGCTTGTCCCAGAACGACCAGAGTGCACCAGCCGTGTCCGTGTTTTGTGCGGGGCTCGGCAACCCGCCGGGTGCCCGTTGGCTGGTTGCCCCTTCGGACGTCCGGCGAATTGCCGAGCGGCCCGAGCCTAAACCCAGCTGCGCCGCCGCGCATCCGAGGAAACTACGTCGTTCCTCCGCCCCGGACGACGTAGCTGCCCCTCAGGATGTACCCGTCTGGTCGGGTTCGGCTCGGAGGAAATCGGCGCGCGTCATGTCGGCCGGGTGACCCGGTGGCCACTCCACAAGCTCGAATCGGTAGCCATCCGGGTCATGCACGAAGCTGGTTTTCGGGCCGTTGTCGCCAGCCGGGCGCTGCAGCTCGCCGAACGCGACACGCTTCTCGGCCAGGTCGGCAAGCTTCGACTCGAGGTTGTCGACCTGCACCGCAATATGGCTGAAGCCGTTGCCGACCTCGACGGACTCGATCTTCGGATCATAAGCCAGCTCCACAGCCACCGCGTCGCCGTCGCCGACAAGGTTGAGCATCACCAGGATCGAGCCACCCTCGAACTCAACCCGCCCGATTTCCCTGAAGCCGAACTTCTCATAGAACTCAAGCGAGCGGCCGAGGTCCGACACTCGGTACGCCGTGAGGATGGTCTTCACGTAGATAGCGTTACCGCGCCACTCCGACAATCTCAATAGGCCGTCGCCGCCCGCTGCCACGAGCAAATTCATAGACGGGCTGCTCGTTGGCAGTGCCTCGCGTGGCCGCGAAGACCCATGCGCACACCACACCCGCTGAGTTCTGTCACGCGATCATCAGGTCGATGTCGCTGCATAGCATCCCAGCATGGTGCTCGCTCGCCGATGGCTGACCAACGATCTCGCAGCCATCGTCGCTGCCTGCGCGTTGGCCTGCTTCGCCGCCTGGGATCTGTTGCGCGACGGAACCCCGCTGGGCATGGATACGGCCACCGCCTTCTACCCCTGGTACTCGTTTCTCGGCGACCGATTACGGTCGGGCCATCTTCCTTTGTGGAATCCCCAACAGTTCTCGGGTGCGCCGTTCGCGGCGGACCCTGAGTCGGGGTGGATGTATCTCCCGGCAATGACGCTCTTTGCGCTGCTGCCAGTACCTGCCGCTGCCAACGCTTATTTAGTTGGCCACCTGCTGGTCGCTGGGCTGGCGGTGTATGCGCTCGGCCGAATGGTCGGCATGTCGCCCGGTGGTGCGCTGGTAGCCGCAACCAGCTACACCTACTCCGGGTTCTTCTTCGGCCACAACGTTTGCTGCTTCGCCTATTCCAGCGTCGCCACGTGGCTGCCGGTGAGCCTGGTCGGCGTGGAGTGCGCGATCGGCGCTCGGACGTGGCGCAGGAGGGTGCTCGGCTGGGGCCTGGCTGGGTTCGCGCTCAGCCAGATCCTGGCGATGTGGTTGGGGCAGGGCGCCTACTATGCGCTGCTCGTCGTGGGCGGCTACGTGGTCTATCGCGCTTTGTTCGCGACGACCGTGAACATCCGATCGCGACTGAGATTGCTTGCGCTGCATGGCTCCGCGGTGCTGCTGGTCGGCTTCGGACTTGGCGCGGCGGCCGTGCTCCCGAGGATGGAATATAACGCGCTGTCGAACCTGCCTGGCGGCTACCCGTCGTCGACTTCACCACAGGCAAGTCCGGGGTGGCTGGATTGGGGCATCATCGAAGACTGGCAGGTGCGCCTGCTCGAGCCGGGTTTCCACTATGTGGGGTGGGTGGTGCTTGCGCTGGCGCTCGCGGCGCCGCTGTTCGCGCGTTTGCGTATGGGTGTCCCGTTCTTCGCGGCCCTCTCTGTCGCCGTGTTGATCCTGGCGCGCTTCACGCCGACGCCGCTGCACGCACTGTTCGACGTGCTGCCGGCGTTCGAACAGACACATGCACATGCACCCGAACGAGCGTTGATCGTCTTCTTTCTGGGGCCTGCACTTCTCGCTGGAGCCACCGCCAGCGCCCTCGCTGCGCATAAGCGATTGCCCGGCGGCCTGACGATCGCGCTGATCGTGCTCGCCGTGCTCGTCGATCTGCGGCTGGCGTGGCACAAACAGCTCGTCGAGTCGTTCGACGCAAGCGGAGCATACGAGCTGAAATCGGTTGACCTCACGGCCTATTACGCGCCGACTGCCGCTAGCCAGTTCCTGGAGTCAGTTGGCGAGCCGTGGACGTTCCGCTACCTTGGCTATGCCGGCCACGTGTTCGGCGGTCCGATCGCCTACACGCTGGGTTGGTCGAATCCAAAAACCGTTGCGCTCGAAGTCAACAGTCGTGGGCTCGTCACGGGACTGCACGATGTGCAGGGCTACAACCCGATTCACCTGGCCCGCTATGACCACTACATGCGTGCCCTGAACGGGCGAGACCAGGAGTATCACCACCTCGACGTGTTCGAGGCCGGTCTGGACTCGCCGCTGCTGGACCTGCTTGGCACGCGCTATGTGATCGTGCCCCGTACGCCCGCGGCGGACCAGATAGTGCCGCGGTTGAAGCGTCCGATGCCCAGCGTGTACGAGGACGGCGATGTGCAGATCCTCGAGAATCGAGCCGCGTTGCCGCGCGCGTGGATCGTGCACGCCGCGTATCAGGCACCTCGCAACGAGGCCCTGGAGATGCTCGCTTCTGGTGCGGTGAATCCGCGCGATACGGCTCTTCTTGAAGAGCCGCCACCGCCATTGGGCCCGCCTGACCACAGCTCTGCGCGCGTCGATCGCTACGACGCCGATGGCATGAACCTGCTGACCAGCACAGCCACGCCGGGCCTGTTAGTGCTAAGCGAGATCTATGATCCCGCCTGGAAGGCGTATGTGGATGACCTGTCCATGCATGTCTATGTGGCCGACGGCGCATTGCGCGCCATTGCCCTCCCCGCTGGCGACCACCGCGTTGAGCTTCGCTACGAACCGACGGCCCTGGGCATCGGGGTGACACTGAGCCTCACAACGCTCGTGCTGTTGGTGCTGATGATCGCCTGGCGCGGCCCGCGGCGATCTGCGCTTGACGCAGTGTGACCCGGCCGGCTGAGTGGACGCCGATGATCGCGTTGCGACGCCGCTTGGTGTGGTGTGCGGTCGCAGGCGTAATCCTGGTGTACCTGATCGTCCTCGTCCTCAGCACCAGCGTTCGTGTCGGCTACCCCGCCGAGCTCACGTATGGCGAGTCGATTGTGCTCGACCAGGCGCGGCGCGTGGCGTCGGAGCAACCACTGTATCCGCCACCACTCGACCTGCCGCTGACGGTGACCGCGTATCCACCGCTGTACTACATGCTCGTCGGCACGCTGCAGCGCGTGTCAGGTGACTCGGGTTACATCGTGGGGCGGTTGGTATCCGCCACCGCGATGCTCAGCTCGGCGGTGCTGCTGGCGTGGTGCGTCCGGTCGGTAGCAGGTCGCTGGGCCGCTGGCGTGCTCAGCGGCGCGCTCTTCTTGACGCAGAACCTGACGGTGTTGGTCTGGGCGTCGGCGCATCGAGTCGATCCACTGGCGCTGTGTCTTACGCTGGGTGGGCTGGCTTTGGCGAGCGCTGGTCGCACGCGCATCGCCGCGCTGGCACTGATGCTGGCAGTCTTCACCAAGCACAGCTACCTGGCTGCGCCGCTGGCGATATGCGCCCTTCTATGGCCGTGCCGTCGAATGCTGCTCACGTTTGTCGGCGTGTTCGCCGGCGGCCTCACGCTCCTGGTAGGGCTCACGGTGGTGCTCGTCGGCAGCTCATTTTTCTGGCACACCATCGTCGCCAACGCGGTTCCCTGGGACCTCCAGTACTTCGTTGCCCAGTTCGGTGCGCTGCTGCAATTCAATGCGTTGCCGTTGTGCCTGGCGGCGAGCGCGTTCGCGCTGCCCGAGCGTTCTGGCGAGCGGCTGTGGCGAGCCTATTTCGTCACGTCTTGTGTGCTCAGCCTGGTCACCATTGGCAAGATCGGCGCGTCTTCCAACTACTGGCTGGAGTTGTCGGCTGCCACCGCCGCCCTGATCGGCGTCGCCGCGTGTCGACTGGCCACTGACTCGCGACGCACCGCGCCGTTCGGCGCGACGGCATTCGCCAGCCTGGTGCTGGCCGCGCTGGTCATGTCGATGCCCGCCTACCAGGCGACGGCTTACGCGGCGCTCACCGCGCCCCTCACCGGTCCCAGCGGCGCCACGCCCCCGCAGCTGACGACGGCGCAGCTGGTGGCCAGCGAGCCTGCCGACGTGCTCACGGATGATCCTGGGTTGGCCCTCATGGCTGGCAAAAGCATCCAATTCGAGTTCGTAATTTTCACGCTACTCGCCACGCAGGGCTTCTGGGACGAGCGGCCCATCCTCGACGCTATCCGCGACCAACGCTTCGGACTCGTGATCCTCACACAACCGCTTGAGACACCATCCCCAGGCCTGATCGAGGCACGGTGGACCGAAACAGTTCGCCAGGCACTGCAATCAGCCTACGCACCCGCGGACCAGCACGACGGCTATTACCTGTACCGTCCGACCACCGCCCGGGCGGAGTGATCGGCCTTGCGGGCTCCGAACGGGACGTCTCGCCTGAACCCACTGCGGGCGAGCCGCACCAGGCTATCCCGTCCTGTTAACCGGCGCTGTGGCTCGGCCCGTCCGGTTTCCACGCGATGCACTCACCGAATGTATAGGAGAAGAACGCGTCATCCCGTTCACCCCAGTTTTGAACTTCGGCATACATCGAGTCGAGCAATTGCTGGTCCGCCCAGCCTTGTTCGATCACCACATTGATGAACGCTGGCGCTCGGTGGTGTTCCACCATGGTGGCTGCGACCCCAGGGGTTTCTTCTGCGGACGCATGGCACTCCGATGATGACGATCCCAGCGTGCGCGCGAATCCGGCTTCCCTGAGCAGGCGGCGGTAGCTGCGGCCGATAAACGGATTGCCGCCATTGTGAGTCCACACTTTAATGTGCAGCGACTCCCACAAACGCAGGAGCGGACTGGATGGCTCTAGCAAGAACGTTCCCCAGTCGTCGTCACGCACACCTATGATGCCGCTCGGCTTCAATACGCGGCGCATTTCGACGAGTGCCCGAAGCGGGTCCCTCAAATGTTGCAACACGGTATGCGCGAAGACCGCGTCAAAGGACTCCGATGCGAATGGCAGCTCGTAAATGGTGCCCACCTGAAAGTGCGCATTCGTCAGACCTCGCTCGACCGCGCGAGCGCTCGCCGACGCAATTTGGCTGGCTTCGATGTCCACTCCCTCCACACGCCCCGGTGCGACGGCCGCTGCGAAATCCAGCGTGGTGCTTCCAGGACCGCACCCGCAATCAAGCAAGTCCATGCCGACGCGGAGGTGGCCAAGAAAAAACCCGGCGTGCTGGCTTGCCGTTCGCGCCGCCATATACGCTTCGACCAGCGGACTGTATCCGTGGGTATAAACCTCGTTATGGGCGTCGCTCGACATTGGCAACCTCGCAAGACCCAGCCGGCGGAACAGTACCACGACGCATGAAGTGATCCGAGGCGGATGGGCACCTGGAGCCATACATCGCCTGCGGACCTGAAAAGCCTGAGAAGCCTTTACATACTGTGATCGTTCGTCTCATTGACGCGGTTACCGCTCGGACCGCGACCTCGAGATCTCGAAACGCCTTGAAGACAGCGATGTCGTAATCGCCACGAAGGAAATCGATTGTCGCCGTGGATCGGTGATTCTCGTCGAGCACATACACGCGGGCGTCTGGATAGTCGCGTGAAAAGGACTCAAGCAGTGACGGATCCGCGCCTCTGAAGGAATGCACGCTCTGCAGGGGGTCGCCAATGAGCGCGAGATTTCGGTGGACGCCTGCGATTTGGCGGAGCAAGCCGTATTGGAGCCGACAGAGGATAGGCTGCTGGCGAGTTGCCACGACGGCAGATACTCATGGCTGATCTGCATATCGAGAGCCCAATCCGTGCCCAGACGCAAACGGTCCTCCGGAGCGGGTCAAGTCGACTCAAGCAGCAGCTCCAGACTCGAGAACCCGCTTCAGGTTGATCAAGGATGCCCCCAGCGCTTTTCTGAACATGACGCTGATGAGTGGGTCCATCAGCTTCATCGGTCCGCGCGGCCATCCCTGCTCGATCACCGACACTCGCGAGCCACCCGCGGCAGGCGCAACTGTCCACTGCGCTTGGGCTGGAAACGGCCCGGATGTCGTGCGTCCGGTATACGTGCGCTGCACTGGATCGTATGCCGTGACCACGCCAAGAAACTCCTGCTTGGTCCCGAACATGCTGCGGATCTCGCGAATCGTGCTGCCGACCGTCACCTGGCCATTGGGGCTGCTGGATGCCAATACCCCCGCCTGCCATTCCGCCGCGCGGTTGAAATCGGTGAGATACGCGAAGACCTCGTTTGGCGGGCGATCGATAACCGTACTGAGCTCGACGCGAGGCATCAGCTCGTCCCCGGGCTCAATCTGTCGCTCCCGAGCTGCTGGACCAACCCAAGCTGATCCAGGGTTGCCCAGTGCTCGACGATCCGCTCGCCCGCAACGCGCACGATGTGGATCTCGGACCAGGTGGCTTGCCGGCCCGTTGGCGGGATGCCCAGTAACGCCCAGTTCCCGCGGTGGGTCCCGCGAGCGGTTAGCCGCACTACGACCCGGTCGCTGTCTGCGATCTCGTCTTCGATGGTGTAGTGCAAATCGGGAAACGCACTGCGCAGTCCGCTCGCGAACTGCTTCACCGCCTCGCGACCCTGCGGAAATCCGGGTGGCAGCCGGTGATGTTCGATGTAGTCGTCGGCGAACACCTGATCAGCGACGGCCAGGTTGCCTTCGTTGTAGAGCTCCTCGGGGACGCGCCGTGTAAGCGCCTTATTGGCCTCGGCACTCATGACTTGGACCCTCCTTCCGGGAACCCCCGCACAGTAGGGCCGAGAGCCGCTCCTCGGCATCGACCGTTTGGTCTATTCTGCTGGTGTCGGCACCGCGCTCCCGAGCAGGTCGTGCTGCAGCGCCTTGAGGGTGGCCGCGGCGCGCGTTGAGACTCCCAACTTCGCGTAAATGTGCAGGATGTGGTGGTGAACGGTCGCCTCGGCGATGACGAGGTGCGTTGCGACGTGTCGTGCAGACACGCAGCCGATCACTTGCAGAAGAGGTGACAAGCGATGCGCGCGGCAGTCCTCCGCGACTTCGGCCAGCCGGTCAGCTTGACCAACCTTCCAATTCCGGAGCCCGGGCAGGGCGAGGTACGCGTGCGCGGCCGCGCGTCCTCAGTCAACGGCTTCGACCTCGCGGTCGCGGCCGGGTACATCAGGGACTGGATGGAGCATCGCTTCCCGGTGGTGCTCGGCAGGGACTTCGCCGGGACAGTCGACGCTCTTGGCCCGGGCGCCACCCGGTTCGCGGTCGGCGACCAGGTGTTCGGGGTGGTTCTCAAGCCAGTGCTCGGCGACGGTGCCTTTGGCGAGTACACCGTGGTGAGCGAGGACGGCGCCATTGCGCACATCCCAGCGGGTCTAGACTTCCCGACGGCCGGCGCGCTCGGCTCGGCGGTCTGGCGGCGCGTGCTGTGTCGGTCGTGGCCGCGCCGGACAGCGCGATCCTGCAACGCCTGGGCGCGGAAGTCGCAGCTGGCCGGCTGCGCGTCCCAACCCAGGCCACCTACCCGCTGGAGCAGGTGCCCGCGGCGATGGCGCACTTCGCCGACGGCAAGACCGGCAAGATCGCAATCGCGATCGACTGACGCCGCAGCCGCCGACGCGGGCGCCCGGGCACCAGCCAGCACAGGCGCGTGGTCGGAACTGAGTCCGTACATACGTCCAGCACCGTCCGAGTGCAAGAAAAGCGCCGGCAGACCGATCACCTGACGACTGTGGGCTCGAGCAGCTGAGCGGCTAATGCACCGCTCGAATGAGCCGCCGATCGATAGACGTCTGAACGAAGCCGGCGCCGAGGTAGAGGTTGCGGGCAGCGTCGGTCTGGAAGCCGACCTTCAGGCGGCGTGCGCCTTTGCGTGCGAGCCGATCGAGGCCGTTCGTCAGCAACATGCGAGCGAGGCCGCGTCGCTGGTATTCGTCCTCGACGCGCATCGGTTCGAGGAGTCCGACCAGCGTCGTATGGTCGAACCAGAACAGCGCGTAGCCGGCGACCCTGCCATCCGCGTCCTCGACCGCTAGATCAAGCGTCGGATCGTACAGCGAGCACTGTCGCAGCCGCGGCTCGACCAGTTCACCGTTGCGAGCGATCATGGGGTGCGGACGATCCGCGCGCGTCACGCGATCGACGATCGCGAAACCATCGACCTGCGCGACCGGCGGGCGCTGGTCGGCGTCCATCCATGTGGTGCCCGACAACTCGTCGGTCATTGCGAATCCACTCTGGATGGCGAGGTCCGCCAGCAGCGCGTCGGCCTCGCGCACGAGCACCTGGAGCGCCTTGGCCCGATGTCCGGCGGTGGCTTCCAACGTCGCGGCCCAGACGTCTTCCTCGTCAACGATCGACGGCACGGCGAAAAGGTCTGTTTGCCAGGTGTCGCCCCAGGCCGTCAGCCCTGCAGCCGCCACCGGGCCGACCTCGTCGAACCAGACCGGGAGCACCAGCTCGTCGGTGGCCCGGGGGCGGCGCCACCACCACTGCACGTCGGCGGCCTCCCACATGCCGCCGCGCGCATCAGCCAGGCGAGCGCGCTGCAGGACCGTGGTCGTCGCGTTCAGCCGCCCGAGACCCCACAGCAGCTCGCGTCGCACGACCACGTTCGTCAAGCGTATTGGCCGGGCGACCAGGCCGGCCGCGCTCGAGCAGCGAGGCCGAGGCAGAGTGAGGAGCACGGGCGCAGGTCCCACTGACGGAACTCGTCCGTTGCGGTGCCGAGCCGCATCGCCGATGTGACCATGCCTCCGGCACCGCGTACGAGCATCACCGCCGCGTCAGTGGTGGCCCTGGCGGCCGAGGGTCTGCACGGGGGTCGCGCCGGGGCGGGTCCACTGCGGCACGGGCCGGCTGGTCGGGCCCCAGGTGGCGACGCCGTCGGCGTCCGAGCGCCAGTACCAGCAGATCGGCGCGCCATGCCCACCGACCGGCGAGCCGGCCTGAGGGGCCTCGGGCCAGCCCTCGGGGTTGTCCTCCCACGCCTCGCGGCGGCCGTAGGGCGTCATGTCGAGCAGGCCGAGGGACCCGTTGACCGGCTCGTTGCCTCGGCCCGTCGTGGAGTAGGTGAGGAACACGCGGTCGCCCTCACGCAGGAAACATTCGATGTGCCCCATTTCTCCGCCGACCAGCCCGTCCACGCCCCGCACCGAGTACCAGGGCTGGGTGTACCCCATGAACTCGACGTAGCGAGCCACCTCGTCCCACGCGCCCGAGGTCAGGACGGCGAACGAGACGCCCCGGGCGTTGAGGTAGACGGCGTCCTTCATGTGCCAGACCGTGGTGGTGCAGCCCTCGCACTGCCCCTGGTGCGGCGCGCCGTCGTACCACATGTGCTTATAGACCACGAGCTCGTCGCGACCCTGGAACAGGTCGAGGAAGGGGACCGGTCCGTCAGCGCCAGTGACCTCGACCGCGCCGTCGAGCTCGACCATCGGCAGCCGCCGCCGAGCCGCGGCGATCGCGTCGCCCTCACGGGTGTGCGCCTTCTCGCGGACCAGCAGCTCCTCGCGCGCGGCCTGCCAGGTGGCCAGGTCGACGACTGGCGGCTTGCCGGGGAGTTTGCTGCTCGCGTTGCCGGGCGTGGCTGTCATGGTGTGGGTTCCTTTCTCGTTGGTTTGGTCGTCGTGTCGGAGTGGGCCGCACCGCCGTGGTTGGCGGGCGCGTTCTTCCCTCGGGCGTGGCCGTCAACGGTGATGAACAGATCCGCGGTCAGCGTGGTCAGCGGCTGGTGCTGCTAATCTTACAACCATATGGTTGTAGGCGGAAGGGGCGGTGAGGATCACGTCGATCGCATCTTCCGGGCGCTGGCCGACCGCACCCGGCGCGACATCGTCCGCCGTGCCATGGGCGGGACGCTGTCGGTGTCGGGGTTGGCCCGTCTCTATCCGATGAGCACGACTGCCGTGCAGAAGCACGTGGCCGTCTTGGGGGAGGCCGGGCTCGTTCACCGGACCCGCCGCGGCCGTGAGCAGCTCGTCCAGACCAATATCGACACTGTCGCCGAGGCGGGAGAGCTGCTCGCCCAATTCGAGCAGCTGTGGCGTGATCGACTCGGGCGCATCGGTGACGTGCTCGCCGAGCCAGAACGGGGAGAAAGCCGATGACCGTGCTCGCTGTGGACCGCGACCCTGTCGCCCTGACGCTCACGATCGTGTCCGAGTTCGACGCACCGGCGGCGCGCGTCTGGCAGGTCTGGGCCGACCCCCGACAGCTCGAACGATGGTGGGGGCCACCGACCTACCCGGCGACAGTCGTCGACCACGACCTCACACCCGGAGGCCGCGTCACCTACTACATGACCGGGCCCGACGGTGAGAAGTACCACGGGTGGTGGCGAGTCATCGCCGTCGACCCGCCCCACTCGCTCGTGATTGAAGACGGGTTTGCCGACGACAGCGGACGGCCGAACGACGACCTGCCGACCGCATCCATCGAGGTTCGCTTCACCGCCGCCACAGCCGCCAAGACCAGGATGACGATGACCTCCCGCTTTGCTTCGATCGCCGACATGGAACAAATCATCGCCATAGGCCAGGACGAGGGCATGGCCCTCGCGGTGGGACAGATCGACGCGATCCTCGCCGCCCCGACCAAGCCGTGATCCGCGCGCTGTGCCGAGGCCGCCGCGTTCGACCACCCCGCATCACCGCCGGCAACGTGACCGAACCGACGCCCGGCGGGGTAGGACTCACTCGGTGCCGGTTCGGTTTCGACGGGCGCAACCCGACTCGCGTCCCGGAGATGCCAGTCGAGGTCAGGCGGCTGGCGCGAACACGACGGACGCCGTGGCCGGAGGCCAGTACGAGACCGCTGAAGCGGCGGCCATGTTCGTTAGCATGCGGGTCGACCGCTGAGTCCGTAACAGCCGCGGCGTCGCAACTCTCGAACTGACAGGAGGGGTAGGCATGGGAAAGACATACCTGCACGCCGTGGCCTCGTTGGACGGCTATATCGCCGATGAGCGCGACGACGTGGGACCGCTCCACGACTGGTATTTCAACGGCGACCATCCCCTGGTCGACGAAGACCACGCCGATGTTCACGGCGCGCCATTTCGGGTCTCAGCGGCCTCCGCTGACTACGTGCGTGGCATGTGGTCGCGCCAGAAGGTCCTGGTCGTCGGGCGGCACCAATTCGACCTGACCAACGGGTGGGAGGGCCACCCGCCGGCGAGCGACCATGTCGTAGTCGTGTCGCACCGACCGCGGCCGACGGGCTGGCACCCGGAGGCGTCGTACCACTTCGCCACCTCGGTGGAGCAGGGAATCGCGCGAGCACACGAGCTGGCTGGCGAGGGGGAGATTGGTGTGGGCGCGGGTGAGGTCGGCGGGCAGGCGCTGTCGCTGGGGCTCATCGACCACGTGGCGATCGACATCGTGCCGGTCGTCTTCGGCCGGGGGAAGCCGTACTTCGGGAGGCTCGCTAACGGCCACCTGATGCTCGAGGATCCCGAGCTGGTCATCCAAGGCGACGGGGTGCTCCATTTGCGTTATCCGGTGCATCGGAGAGGTTAGCTGTCACCCCTGATCGTCCCGGATGTCGGGACTCTCCGAGGGGCCCGACGTCCGAGTCCAGCGACGCCGATGACCGGCCGATCCTCGCCACAGCACTCGCGTTGTACTGTGCCCGCGCGCGTCAGCGAAGCCAGCCGCTTCGAGAGTGCGGTGGGTGGTGGCTGGGTCCCGAGCGAGAACGGGTCTGCGCCGCTCAATGGCTTATCTGTGCCAAGGGCGACAGCGGTCGATGAAAGCCTACGAGCTACGCGATCCGCTGAATACCTTCATCTTGCAACATGCATCGGGATACGCGTCTCAAACCGGACACTCCGCCGCAACGGCACGCGCCGCTAGAAGCCCGACCTGACGATGATTGGCTCACCGCCGAGGTCGAAGAACGGTCCAGTTCCTGGTTCGAAGGTCAGCACGTCGCGGTAGCTGATCAACGTCCCGCGGCCGTCGCGAAACACGTCGGCGAAGCCATAAACATTGGCCGATGACAGACCAACGATGACGGGATCCTGGAGCACCTGACTTGCGGCGAGTTGTGCCGAACGATGGCGTGCCGCGGAATCGCGACTCAGCACGAAGGTATAGCTGGCGATCCGTCCGTTGTGCACCACCAGCGTTGCGGCGCCGTCCAGAGAGGGCAAGCCAAGACGGCTCAGATAATCGGAACGCACCGCAAGCGACCAGGTGACCTGGTCGCCCGCTACGCGCCGGAAGCCGGGCTCGGCAGCGAACTGATTGGCAGCCAGGTAGTCGAGCCAACCTCTGATCTGTGCCTCGCCGACATACACATCGGGCGGAATCTTCACCTCGGCCTGGTCCTCGAACATGGCTATCGTCGCCTCCACATCGCCCAGGTTGAGCGCCGACTCGAACTGAACGGCGATGCGTGTGATCTCGCTCGCAACGTCAGGACCACGAACCTGTGCCAGGGAACCGCTCGCGGTCGCCGTCGGCGCGACCACCTGCGATGTCGCAGCCACCGTGGCGACGAGCGCCGTTGGAACAGGTGGCGTCGTGGTCGGCGACAACAGCGTCGGGTTGACCTGCGCTCGGGCAGTCGGGGTTGCCGCTGATGTCGGCAGACCGAGGACCGCTGGCGCCTCGGTGGCGCGAACAGTGGGCACGGCCTCGACAGACTCAGTAAGCACAGGCTC
>Ga0137372_10001390_pt1 | contig 23332 bp, 21 predicted proteins | sample SagtaG_6_FD_104911 | JGI IMG/M metagenome (GOLD analysis project Ga0137372, IMG submission 104911) | Vadose zone soil microbial communities from Sagehorn Ranch, Mendocino, California, USA - Sage1_R_60_16 metaG | ecosystem: Environmental > Terrestrial > Soil > Vadose zone | place: USA...
GCCGCTCGCCGAAGTAGAGGTCGGCATAACACTCGTCGGACGCCACGACGAAGGCGTGCCGCAGCGCCGCCGCGCCGACGCGCACGAGGTAGTCGCGCGGCGCCGTCGCGCCGGTCGGGTTGTGCGGGTAGCTCACCCAGAACACGAGCGTGCGCGAGAGCACCTCGTCGCCCACGTCCTCCGGCTCGAGGAGGAAGCGGCGCGCCGCCGTGAGCGGCACCTTCACCGGCTCGAGCCCCGCGAACCGCGCCCCCACCTCGTAGGTGGGGTAGCCGGGATCCGGCATCACCACCTTCGTCCGGCGCGGATCGCCGCCCGCGAACGCGAGCGGGAGGTGGAAGATGGTCTCCTTCGCGCCCGTCGCCGGCACGATCTGCCGCTCGGGATCCGCCTTCACGCCGAAGCGCCGCTCGAGGTACCCGGCGCACGCACGGCGCAGCGCGGGCGTGCCGGCGGCGCTCGGATACTGCGAGACGTCGGGGACGGCGGCGCGGAGCGCGTCGCGCAGGAAGCCCGGGGTGGGCTCCCTGGGATCGCCGAGGCCGAAGTCGAAGAGGCGCTTCCCCGCCGCGCGAAGCCGCTGCTTCTTCTCGTCCAGCGCGACCATGAGGTTCGTCTGGATCGCGTCGAGGACCGGGTTCGTCGGGACGTTCTTCACGGGACGGCGGAGGATATCGTCGGAGGGGGAAAAAAGCATTATAAGCGGCGCATGCTCCACTACGACGTGATCGTCATCGGCAGCGGACCGGCGGGCGAGCACGGCGCCGTCCAGGCGGCCTTCTACGGGAAGCGCGTCGCGCTGGTCGAGAAGGAGGCGGTGCCCGGCGGCGCCTCCGCCAACACCGGCACCATCCCCTCGAAGGCGCTGCGCGAGACGGCCCTCGCCATCCAGCAGGCGCGCTCCCGCGACGCGCACGGCATCGAGTTCCGCGTGTCCGAGGCGGTGACCGTCCCCGAGCTCATGGGCCGGCGCGGCCTCGTCACCGCGCGCGAGCACTCGCGCATCCGCGCCCGCCTCACCAACGCGGGCGTCGAGACCTTCCGCGGCGTCGCGAGCTTCGTCGACCCGCACACGATCCGCATCACCATCGCCGACGGCACCTCGCAGGACGTCTCCGGCGACATCGTCCTGCTCGCGACCGGCACGCGCCCGTCGCACCCGAGCCAGTACCCCTTCGACCACCAGCGCGTGTACGACTCCGACTCGATCCTCATGCTCGACACCGTCCCGCGCTCGCTGGCGGTGCTCGGCGGCGGGGTGGCGGGCTGCGAGTACGCGTCGATCTTCGCCGCGCTGGGCGTGCACGTCTCCATCATCGACTCGAAGCCCCGGCTCCTCCCCTGGCTCGACGCCGAGCTGTCGCTCGCGATGCAGGATCTCTTCGCGCTGGCCGGCATCGACCTGCACCAGCAGACGCGGGCGAACAAGGTCGAGGTCGGCGAACGAGACGTGCTCGTCACGCTCGCCGACGGGTCGCGCGTCGTCGCGGAGAAGGTGCTCGTCGCGGCGGGCCGCGTGGGCAACGTGGAGTCGCTGAACCTCCTCGCCGCCGGCCTCAAGGCGACCGACAAGGGCTACCTCGAGGTGAACGACCACTACCAGACGGCCGTGCCGCACGTCTACGCCGCGGGCGACCTCATCGGCTTCCCCGGGCTCGCCTCCACGTCCATGGAGCAGGGGCGCGTGGCGATGACGCACGCGCTCGGGAAGAAGTACCAGCAGAAGGTCTCGGACCTCCTGCCGGTCGGCATCTACACCATCCCCGAGGTGTCGTCGGTCGGCGCGACGGAGGAGTCGCTCCGGACGAAGGGCATCCCGTACGCGGTCGGGAAGACGCCGCTCGCGGAGAACGCGCGCGCGAACCTCGTGGGCGAGGCGGTCGGGTTCCTGAAGCTGGTCGCGTCGTCCAAGGACGGGGAGCTGCTCGGCGTGCACTGCATCGGTCCGCACGCCTCCGAGCTCGTCCACCTCGGGAGCGCCGTCATGGCCTTCGGCGGCACCATCCACTACTTCACGCAGGCGGTCTTCAACTACCCGACGCTGGGCGAGGCGTACAAGTACGCCGCGTACGACGCGCGGGCGCAGATGAAGCGGCTCGGCCTGCCTGGCGCGCAGCTGCAGGCGCAGGTGGCGGCCGTGCCGAAGGCGGGTTAGCCGACGCCTGGACGGCGGGGCCTCGTCATGGCCCACTTCGGGATATCTCAGGTTCTGGAGCCGGAGGCCAGCATGGGCACCGCACCTGGAGGGTCGTTCGGTCGCGCAGTGATCGTCGCCGCTGCGCTGCTCGTGCCGCTCTCATCGCTGGCCGATCCCGTCGCGGTGACGCACTGGGAAGGGCTCGCGCATGGCTTCGTCTCGCTGCGCACGCTCGACGGGACCCCCCTCGCCGATGGCGACCTGATTCAGACCACGGTCCCGACCTCGAGCGGGAATCGCGTGACGTCGCGGCTCGTCCTCCACTTCAAGGACGGATCGACGCACGAAGAGACGACCGTCTACGTGCAGCAGAAGACGTTCCGGCTCGTGAGCAACCACGTGGTGCAGGAGGGGCCGGCCTTCAAGATGCCCATCGAGTCGACCGTCAGCGCGAGCGGCCAGGTCAAGGTCCGCTACACCGACGAGGACGGCAAGGAGAACAGGATCGAGGAACGCCTCAAGCTGCCCGGTGACATCGCCAACGGGATGATCTTGACGCTTCTCAAGAACATCTCCCCAAGAACGACGAAGACGACAGTGTCGCTGGTGGCGATCACGCCGAAGCCGCGACTGGTGAATCTGGAGCTCATTCCCGCCGGAGAGGAGCCCTTCTCGATCGCCGCCTCCGCGCGCAAAGCCACGCATTACGTGGTGAAGGTGCACCTGACCGGCGTGACCGGCGCGATCGGTTCGTTGCTCGGCAAGACCCCGCCCGACTCGCACGTCTGGGTCGTCAGCGGCGAAGCGCCCGCCTTCGTGAAGGCGGAGATGCCGCTCTTCCTCGACGGTCCGATCTGGCGGATCGAGCTGGTGAGCCCTGTCTGGCCGTCCGCGCCGGAGGCGCGCTGATGGCGCTGCCCAGTTGGAGTGAGCCCCGAGCCCGAGTCCGAGCCCGAAAGAAGCCGGGCGCGGGCACGGGCGCGGGCTCGTTCACGGGACCAGCGCAACCGAGCACGGCCCATGAGAGCGCCGCGTTCGCCCTTCGTCCCGCGCCGCCGGGCTGGAACGCTCCTTTGGCTAGAGGCAATTCGGCAGCTTGAACGACGCGATGCGGGTGCTCCAGTTGAACGTGCCGTTCGCCTTCAGGTACTCGCTCGTGTAGTAGAACGTGCAGTCGTCGACGGGGTCCACCGAGATCGCGCTGTAGTCGCCCCACCGCGAGAGGTTGCGGAGCTGCGACCCGCCACCCTCGATGATGGACGCCTCGGCCTCCAGGGTCCCCAGCGGATCGGACGGGGTGCGCACGGCGTAGCGGATCGCGGGGTGGATGCTGCCGCTCGACGCGCTGTAGCCGACCGCGATGTTGCCGACCTTGTCCATGGCGATGCTGCCCATCCAGCGGAAGGTCGCGTCGGGCGCGTAGGTGCCCTGCTGGAACACGCTCGGCGCCGTCGCGAGGTTGCGCAGCTCGTACCAGCGGATGCCCGAGCCGGACGCCCTGTTGCGCGCGAAGGTGGTGGCGACGGAGTGATTGACCACCCACGCCTCGTGGCCGTCGGCGAACGTGCGGTAGGCGAGCCGGTACATCAGGCGATCCGCCAGGGAGTCGAGCTGCTGGCGCGTACCGCTCTGCGGGATGCACGTGCCTCCGCCGCAGGCGGGAGTGAACGCGGCCACCGGCAGGTTGGTGGGACCGGTGAACGTCGAGCTGGGGGGGTCCGCCCAGTCCACGTGGAACGTCCAGATGTTGAGCGAGCTCGTGCCGAAGTTCGCGAACGCGTTCGGCGCGCCGGCGGGCGGCGCGATGGTGCCGTCGAGATCGGAGGGCAGCAGGCTGGGGAAGGCCGTCGAGAGCTGGAAGCACTGCTGCGTGGCCGCCAGGCCGTTCAGCATGGCGCCGCGGTCGTAGGCGCACGCCTTCGCGCCGGCGAACGTCCGCCCGCCGGTGAAGATGTTGAAGGTGATGTAGTACGCGTCGGGCCACACGCCGAGCTTCGGGTAGTCGTCGAGGTCGTTGCCGTAGCTGAAGGCGTACCGGTTGTACGCGCCGGTGGCGTCGGACGTCGTTGAGACCGCGACGCACTCCAGGAAAGGCGTCGTCGAGGCCGAGAGCTGGGTGAAGACCCAGCGGCCGGCGAGCTTGTCGTACTGGACGATCGGATCCCCGTCGTTGTTCGTCTCGCAGCCGCCGCCGAATCCCGCCCAGAGCGTGCTCCCCGTGGTCGGCCCCATGACGAGCGCGCCGGTCTTCTTGTCGAAGACCGCGAACGACTCGTTCACCCACTGCACGTACTGGGTCGCGCCCACGGCGCCGTTCGTGTCGGGCGGCGCCGCGTTGGGCGTGAAGCCGTAGTCGCCGTCTCCGACGCCGGCGAAGCTCAGGCCCACGGTCGCAGCGAGCGGCGACGGCGCGGACGTCTGGACCACCGTGTCGGGCGTCGCGCTCGCCGGCGGCGTCGGCAGCGGCAGCAGCGGGCGCTCCGTGAGCCTGTGCGCCGACGGCGCCGACGGGACGTCGCGCAGCGGCCGGGACACGTCGTGGTGCACGGCTGGAGAGATCTCGACCCCGCCGCCGGCCGCCTGAGCCGCGCGCGCGAACAGGACCATCGAGACCGCAGCCACGGCGCTCCACGCAACCATCCGCTTCATGGGACCCCTTCCGCCATCCGGCCAAGGGTGTGCCTACCACCCGCACGCCCGGTATGGCGGAACGAGCGCCCGGCGGCAAGGGGCAACCCTTCAGGCTGCTCAGCGGGGGATCAGGCGGGCCCGTGCCCGAAGGGACGAGCGCTGGAAGGAGGAAGCGCGATCGCGTTCAGCCGAGCCGCGCCCGCGCCGTCGCGAGCGCCTCGTGCACCTGCTCGAGCGCCTTGCGCGCGTCGGCGAGCTCGTCGCGCTCGCGGCGCGCCTCGGCCAGCTCGCGGTCGAGGTCGTCGCGCTCGCGCGCCACCTGCGCCAGCGCGGCGCGGAGGCGGGCGGCGTCGGCGGCGCGCTCGTCGAGCTCGTTCCCGAGCCGGCCCAGCTCGGCGTCGGCCTCGGCGCGCGCCTTCTCGGCCTGCTCGGCGCGAGTGGAGAGCCCGTCGAGGAGCGCCTGGCGCTCCTCGTCGAGGGCGGTCAGGGCCTGCGCCCGGCCGACGGCGCCGTCGCGCTCCTCCTCGAGGGCGCTCATCTCGGAGAGCATCTCCTCGAGGACGGCGCGCTTCTCCTCGACCTGCTCCTCGACCGCTGCGAGCCGCTCCACCGCGCGGCGGCCGTCCGCGACGCCACGCGCGAGCTCCGCCCGCGCCTGGTCGAGATCCGCGCGCAGCGCCACCTCCACGTCGCGGGCGCGGGTGAGCTGCTCCTCGAGGTCGTGCACGAGCGCGAGCGCGCTCTCGCCGGCGCGCGCGGAGGTCTCCGGCAGGGCGGGCATGGGCGGCGCCGGCCGCGCCGCGGCGGCGACCTTGCGCTTCACCTTGAGGAGCCGCTCGCGGCGGGAGGCGACGTCGGAGGATTCGGGGAAGGCGAGGCCCGGCTGCGCGGTGGGCGTTCGACCTTCGACTTCGGCCGCGTCCATGGCCTCCGCTGCCCGCTCGTCGCGGCCTACGCTCAGGGCGAACGGAACTGGTGGTCTCTCGACCTCGGTCGGGGTCGGGGTCGCGGTCGGGATCGCGTCCCCCTCTCCCCGCCCAGCGGGGAGAGGGTCGGGGTGAGGGGCAGGGGCGTCGGGGGCGAAGCCCCCGACTTCGATCGTCGGCGAAGCCGGCGGCTGCTCGCGATAGCGAGCAGAAGGCGCCGGAGGCGCCTGCCGCCGGGCAGGGTCCACCGTCGCGGTGGGCTCGGCAGCCGCTTCCTCGAGAGGAGGCGCGCCCGCCTCTCCCACCGCGCTCTTGAGCCTCGGCCTCAGCTTCGGGACATTGGCGTCGAAAGCCTTTCTCATCTCACGCTCCCGCGGCGCCCGCGCGGGCGACCGATGCGCCCACGCGCGTCATGATCTCGTTCAGCACCGATTCCAGATCGACCGCTCCCTTCGAGTCCGCGTCGAAGCCGAAGATCGGACAGCCCTCGCTCGACGCCTGGGCGAACTTGGTGCACTGGCGCACCACGCTCGCGAGCAGGTAGTCCGCGTAGTGCTCCTTCAGCGCCCCGAGCGCCTCGCGCGCGATCTTGAAGGTCTGGTTGTAGGCGTTCACCACGATGAAGATGTTCTCGAGCTGGTGCGAGAGGTCGTCCTCGAGCCCCTGCACCGTCTCGAAGAGGAGCCGCAGCCCATCGTACGAGAGGAAGTCCGCCAGCACCGGGATGACGAGGTCGTCCGCCGCCATGAGCGCGTTCAGGTTGAGCAGCCCGAACGACGGCGGCGCGTCCATCACGATGAAGTCGTACTGGCCGGACACCTCCTCGATCGCCTTGCGCAGCCGGAACTCGCGGCCGGCGAGCGGCATGAGCGCGAGGTCGATCGTGCTCATGGCGAGGTTCGAGGGCACGAGCGCGAGCCCGGGCATCCCGGTCGCGATCGTCGCCTCCGCGAGGGGGGTCTTGCGGATGAGCACGTCGTGCAGGGTCCGCGTGAAGGCGCTGCCCTCCTTGCCGAGGCACTTCGTGGCGTGCCCCTGGCTGTCGAGGTCCACCATCAGCACGCGGTGGCCGCGCTCGGCGAGCCGGTAGGCATAGGAGGTCGAGAGGCTCGTCTTGCCGGTGCCGCCCTTGAAGTTGAGGAAGAGCTGCGTGCGCGAGGCGCGCTGGGCCGGGACGCGGCGCAGCTTCTGCCGCGCCAGCGCGAGCTCCTCCGGGCCGTAGGCGTCGCGCTTCCCGAGCGCTTCCAGCACTTGCTTCGTGGTCGCGCCGAGGATCTCGGCGAGGCGCTTCGTCGTGTAGCGGATGTTCTCCATGGCGTCTCCCGGCTAGCTCATGAAGAAACGTGGGCCGCGCGCGACGAGCCGTCCCTGCGCCACGAGCGAGCGCAGGGCGGCCTCCACCGTCGCGCGATCGCGCGAGAGCGCCGCCGCGAGGTCGTCGGCGGTGCGGCCGCGCAGCGCCGCCCGGACCTCGATGAGCGCGGCGGATGCGAGGGAGGGATCGGGCGTGGGTTCGGCGACGGCGACGGCCGCGCGGAGGGTAGCCGTGGCGGTGGCGATGGCGATCGGGGTCGCGGTCTTGATCGCGGCCGGTCTCGAGGTCGCCATGCGTTCGCCCTTCGACTTCGCTTCGCTACGCTCAGGGCGAACGGAAATCATCGCGGTCGCGTTCGCCGCCGCCGGCGCGCTCATCACCGCGTTCCTGAGCTCCGCGCCACCCACCGTGAGCAGCTTCTCCGACATCCTGCGGGCGTCGCGGCGGCGCTCGGGCTCCGGCGCCGACGTGTCCACCGCCTCGCCCGACCAGCGCCGGACGGCGCGGGCGGCGGCGGTCCGCACCTCGGGCGCCCGGTGGTCGAGGGCCCGCGCCAGCGCGCCCTGCGCCCGCGCGCTGGGGCGGCCGGCCAGCGCGACGGCGGCGGCGCGCGCGACGCCCGCGTCGCGGTCGGAGAGCGCCGACGCGAGCGCGTCCTCGGCCGCGGCGCCCGCCGTGAAGCCGAGCAGGACGACGGCGCGCCGGCGCACGAGCGGGCTCGCGTCGCCGAGGGCGGCCGCGAGCGACGGGATGGCGCGCTCCTTCGCGAGCGCGCTCGCCGCCTCGAGCGCCGCGGCGCGCACGTGGGGACGCCCGTCGGAGAGCTCGCGCAGCGCGAGGTCGGCCGCGCCCGACTCCGCGAGCGCGCCCAGCGCACCGAGCAGCGCGACCTTCACCTCGGCGTCGCGCTCGCGGCCGAGCGCGGCCGCCACGAGCGGCGCGGCGCCCCGCGAGGCGAGGACGCGCAGCCCGTCGGCCGCGCGGCGGCGGCGGCCGGGATCGGCGGCGCCGAGGTCGTCGAGCGACGCCTCGTAGAGCACGCGCTCCGATCGCGTCGAGAAGCTGGGGAGCGCGCGCGCCTCCTCGCGCGAGACGCCGAAGCGGCCGGCGTCGCCGAAGCTCGAGGCCATCGCGGGCAGGGGAACGGCCCCTCTCCCCGACCCTCCCCCCGCTCTCGCGGGGGGAGGGGGAACGGGATCCATCTTCACGCCAGAGACGATCGCGGCGCTCTTCCACGCGCGCAGCTCCTCGATCTCGGCGCGCAGCTCGGAGATGAAGCCGGCGAGGTCGTCCTCGCTCCCGGGCGCCTCGCCCTCCTCTGCCGGCGCGCCGGCGACGCGGGCGCGCTCGACCATGCCGGAGAGGAACCGCTCGCGCTCCGCCTCGAGCAGGCGAACGCGCTCCATGAGCTCGGCGTTGTGGGCCACGGCCGACGACTGCTCGCCGCGCGCCTGCGCCAGCAGCGTCTCGAGCTCGGTCTCGCGCCGGCGCGCGGTGCCAGCCTCCTCGCGCGCGCGCGCCGCGTTCGACCGCGCCGCGTCGAGCTCGTTGTCCAGGCTCGCGACCCTGCACTCGAAGAAGATGACCTTCTCGAGCGCGCTCCGGAGCAGCTCCTCGGGACTCCCGCTCACCCCCACCTCCACCACCTACCCGACCACCTGTCCCCACCGCACCGGCGCCCCGTCGCGCGCCCCGTAAGATCGTCGAGTGATCACGAGATCTTGCGAAGATATCGGCAGCATACGGAAGCGAGATCGAAAAGGCAAACACTCCGAACGACCCTCCTGGAGGAGGTCGCTCGCCGCGAGCCTCGTCGTCGAACCAAGCGCTTCGTGACCCAGGGATGAAGGCGGTGATCCGCCTCTCGTGCATCACCTCGATGTCACCGGCCTTCGCGAACGCTCCGCGATTCGTCTTTGTACGATGGCCCGCTCACCACGTGCCACAGGGCACGGCACCTCCGTTACTGCATGACTTGCTGACCGCGTGTGCCGTGCTGCGACAACACGACGCACTCACCGATGGCCTGCTTATCGTCTTTATGCGATAGACAACTCGTCATGAGCCTTCCCGTCGTCCAGACCACCCCCGGACCAGCGTGCTGCACGAAGCCGGGATCCGTTCGAGGCGCGCCGCCGCTTGCGCGCAGCAGCGTGAACACGATGCTCGCGCTGGCCCTGGCTCTTGCCGCATGGATCGCTGCTTACAGCGCCATCCACCCGCTGTCGCAGTGGCTCACGTTTCGGGTCCTCGGCCTCGCGCCGGGGTCGCACCTGGGCGAGAGCGTTGCATTCTTCCTGTACGACACGCCGAAGGTGCTGCTGCTCCTCACGCTGATCGTGTTCCTCATCGCGATCGCGCGGTCATTCTTCACGGCCGAGCGGACGCGCGCGCTTCTCGCCGGAAGACGCGAGTCGGTGGGAAACGTGCTCGCGGCATCGCTCGGCATCGTGACGCCGTTCTGTTCCTGCTCGGCGGTGCCTCTCTTCCTCGGCTTCGTGGAGGCCGGGGTCCCGCTCGGCGTGACGCTGTCGTTCCTCATCTCCGCACCGATGGTGAACGAGGTCGCGCTCGTCTTGCTCTTCGGCTTGTTCGGCTGGAGGGTGGCGGCCCTCTACCTCGTCACAGGGCTCACCATCGCCATCGTGTCGGGATTCGTCCTCGGCCGCATGAAGCTGGAGAGGCACGTCGAGTCGTGGGTGTACGAGTCGATGAAGGCCGGCGCCGGCGTGGAGCAGGAGCGGCTTGGGTTCACCGGGCGCGTCGAGAAGGGCATCGAGGGCGTCAAGGACGTCGTCGGGAAGGTCTGGCCCTGGGTGATGGCGGGGATCGCCGCCGGCGCCGGCATACACGGCTACGTCCCCGAGGGGCTCCTCGCCAGCTTCATGGGCAAGTCGGCGTGGTGGTCCGTCCCGGCGGCGGTGCTCATCGGTGTGCCGATGTACTCGAACGCGGCGGGCATCATCCCGGTCGTCGAGGCGCTGCTCGGAAAGGGTGCGGCCCTCGGAACCGTCCTCGCATTCATGATGGCGGTGATCGGGCTCTCGCTCCCGGAGATCATCATCCTCCGGAAGGTGCTCCGGCCGACGCTCATCGCGGCGTTCGTCGGCGTCGTGGCGACCGGGATCCTGGCGGTTGGATGGCTTTTCAACGCGGTGCTCTAGAAGGAAACTCGTCGCTCAGGCGGCCTTGAGTTCGACCTGGAACCCGAGGTTTCGCAGCCGGCGTACCAACCGGTCGGCAGCGTTGGTCTTGTCGATGCGGTCGAAGTAGTCGGTGCCGAGATCGCGGTAGTCGACGTCGTCGCGCAGCATGTAGTACGCGGCCGTGAGCATCGAGGCGGCGACAGCGAGAATCGCTTTCTTCGGTCCGCGGCGGCTCTTGAGCCTGAGAAACTGCGCCCTGAGGTAGCCGGTCTTAGCGCGCGCTGCCGACCACGCTGCCTGAACGAGGGTGGCCTTGAGCCATGGCGCCCCTTGCCGTACGCGCGTCGAGCGCCGCTTGCCTGCGCTCTCGTCATTCCGGGGACAGAGCCCGGCCCACGAGACCAGGTGTCCGGCCGTCGGGAAGCGGCTCATGTCGACGCCAACCTCGGACACCAGCACCTGCGCGGCGACATCGCTGATGCCGGGCATAGTCACGAGGCGGGCGACCTTGGCGCGAAAGGGCTCGAGGACGGCGCCCACCTCCGTGTCGACCGAGTCGACCGCCTTCTCGAGCGCCTCGATCTGCTCGAGATGGAGCCTGAGAAGGAAACGGTGCGGTGCCCGAATCCGTCCGCGCAGCGCCTCGGCGAGCGTCTTGCGATCGGCGCGCAGCCGGCCGGTCGTCACCGCCAGCAACCGCTCCGGGTCCGTCTCGCCTTCGATGAGGGCGCGCAACATCGCCCGGCCGCTCGTCCCGGTGATGTCGCTGACGACGGAGGCGATCTTGATGTTGGCGTCTTCGAGCGTCTTCTGGAGGCGCTGCACGTGCTGCGCCCGCTCCCGCACGAGCTGCTTGCGCGTGCGCATGAGCGTCCGCATGTCCTGGATCGCCGTCGGCGGCACGAAGCTCGCGCGGATGAGCCCATGCGCGAGCAGGTCGGCGATCCAAGTCGCGTCGTTGACGTCGGTCTTGCGCCCCGGGACGTTCTTGATGTGCATCGCGTTGGCGAGCACCAGCTCGAAGGATTCCTCGAGCACGTGCCAAACCGGCTTCCAGTAGACGCCCGTCGCCTCCATCGCGACGTGCGTGCACCCGTGCTCCCCGAGCCAGTCGGAGAGCGCCAGCAGATCCTTCGTGGTGGTGCCGAACGTCTCGACGACGTGCCGAGCGGCTGGCCCCTCCTGCATTCGGACGCAGGCCACGACCGTGTCCTTGTGGACGTCGAGGCCTGCGCATCGCGGGTGAAGCACTTCCATTTGTCGTCCCTCCTCACTGCGCCGCCGGCGAGGAGCCCACGTCTTCGAAATCTAGAAGTCGCGCTCCGGGGCATCGCTGCCCGTGGCGCAAGATGGGGTGCTCGAGGGCTCCGGGTCCAACTGACTCACGGGCTTTGCGCACCACAGAACGATCGACCTCGGTGCCGGCCACGCACCGCGAGCCTACCCCGTTTCATCCGACGCGGGTCGGCTCAGCCGGTGCCACAACTGACTCGCCTTTCGCCGTCTCTCGTGCTCGCAAACGCAGTTCTCGGCGAGTCAGAGCGATTTCCGGTCGAGCTGCGCTTTCGCGTAGCTCGACCTCAGCTGGGGGGAGCGAGCGCAGCTCCCCCCAGCCCCCCACCGCGGCGGTCGAAAAGGGCGAAACGTGGGTCTGAACGAGGTCCGACCGTCCTCACGCGGGATGCGCTGACGCAGCTCCTGCGCCGATAGCGCGTGCCGTCGCCTCACCTTTGCCGTGTTTCTGGCTCCGTCCCGGTGCCGTAGCCGATGTCGGTGCCGAGGCTGGTATCCGGGGTGCCTGTCAATGTCCGGGTCGGCTCGTCCTGGCTCGCACGGACGTCGCGTCCGGGCTGGGGCTGTGCGCTGGACGGCTGACGCGAGACTTGCGTCGGCGCAGGAGCCGTCGCGGCGGGTCCCGACGCCTCCGCCGTGCGTCGCACGGCGGCGGGGGACTGCTCGGTTGTGACGACCTCCATCACGCGCGCCTTCCGAAGGTCGCCGTACGTGGAGCCGTGCATGGGGTCGGTCGTATCGCGCTCGGTATCGCGGTCGTCGAAAGCGACTCCCGCCGGTTGGTCCACGGATACCCGGCCGGGTGGATCTTGCACATTCCTTGGAGATTTCTCGTCTCCTGCGCGCGCTGCGGCGGCAAACGCGAGAGTCCCAAGGGTACCGAGCACCGTGAGCTTCATGGCGTCCTCCTGCGCCCAATGTGTAGCGAGCGACGAACGCGCGCAGGCGTACCTTGCGGCACGCAACACGCGCGTTCTGGTGCGGAGCGTGCCCGACGTCGCTTCTCCTTTTGTGACGGCAATGTCGACGACACCGGTCCATAGCCGACTGACCGCTCGTTGTGCTTTCGTGCTCGGCCACAAACCGAACACTCCGGGGGAATCCGGGCATGAGAACGCTCTTGATCGCAGCTCTGCTCGCAGTCGCGACCCCCGTCGTCGCGGTCGTCGGCGGGGGTGACGTGAAGTTCAAGGTGAACCGGGCGAGCGATGCGGTCTTCAGTCACGAGGCGCACGTCGTGAAGGCGAAGCTCGGCTGCCGCGACTGCCATTCCAAGCTCTACCTCGACACCACCCGGACGAAGCACACGACCATGAAGCAGATGGCGCAGGGGAAGTCCTGCGGCGCTTGCCACGACGGGAAGCGCGCGGCGGGCCTGGACGACTGCGGGACGTGTCACCGCTGAGCGCGCGACGCGTGGAGACGACCATGGAGAAAGACATCCTCGTCACGATGCACGAAGATCTGGAGCGCGCTCTCGAGAAGCCGCCGGAGAAGCGGCGCTGGGCGATGCTCCTCGACGTGCGGAAGTGCATCGGCTGCCACGCCTGCACCATCGCGTGCGTGTCGGAGAACAAGCTGCCACCCCGGCTCTACTACCGGCCCGTGTACGACTACGAGCGCGGGAAGTACCCGAACGTCTCGCGCACCTTCATTCCTCGCCCTTGCATGCAGTGTGACAAGCCGCCGTGCGTCGCGGCCTGCCCCGTGAAGGGGAAGGGCGGCGCGACGTGGAAGGAGACGACCGGCATCGGCGCCGGCACGGTGCCGATCAACTACGAGAAGTGCATCGGCTGCGGGAAGTGCGTTCCGGCGTGCCCGTACGGCGCCCGGACGCTCGACGCCGGCGCCTACCACTCCGACGACACGCCGGAGCTGGAGAAGTACGAGACGATGCCGTCGTACGAATACGGCAAGCAGTGGCCGCGCAGCGGCAAGAACCTCCCGGTTGGAAACGCGCGCAAGTGCCACTTCTGCCTGCATCGGCTCGCGAACGGCATGCTCCCTCAGTGCATCACGAGCTGCGTCGGGCGAACCGGCTACTTCGGCGACGAGAGCGATCCGCAGAGCCTCATCGCGAAGGTGAAGCGGGCCAGCAAGATCCAGATCCTGAAGGCCGCCAAGGGCACCGCTCCACGCGTCTACTACGTCGCGAACGAGAAGCTGGAGGTGATCTATGGATGAGCGGAACGGCACGTCACGCCGCGAGTTCCTCCGGAACAGCGCCCTCGCTGGCTGCGGGGCGCTCGTCGCGTCGCAGCTCGACATCGCGCGCGCCCTCGTCGCACGAGCCGAAGCCGGTGAGCTCACCGACGCCGAGCGATACCAGCTCATGCAGGCCGAGAACACGCTCTACACCGTGTGCCTCAACTGCAACACCGGCTGCGGCATCAAGGTGAAGGTGCTCGACGGAGTGGCCGTCAAGGTCGACGGCAGCCCGTACAACCCGTTCGTGCTCTACCCGCACCTCCCCATGACGGCGAGCCTCGCCGCCGCTGCGAAGCTCGACGGCGCCATCTGCCCCAAGGGGCAGGCCGGGCACCAGGGTGCCTACGATCCATACCGCATCCGCAAGGTGCTGAAGCGGGTCGGGAAGCGCGGCGAGAACAAGTGGGCGTCGATCCCCTTCACGCAAGCCGTCGACGAGATCGTCGACGGCGGGAAGCTCTTCGCCCACGTCCCGGGCGAGGAGAACCGCGTCGTCGCCGGGCTGAAGGAAGTGCATGCGCTCAAGGACCCCAAGATCTTCGACGACATGGGCGCGGACGTGGCGAAGATTCGCAAGAAGAAGATGACGGTCGAGGAGTTCAAGGCGAAGCACGCCGCGAACCTCGGCGTCCTCATCGACCCCGATCACCCTGACTTCGGCCCGAAGAACAACCAGTTCGTCTACATGTGGGGGCGAAAGAAGGCGGGCCGCGCCGAGCTCGCCAAGCGATTCGTCGACGGGTTCGGGACCGCGAACGCGCACGGCCACACGACCGTGTGCCAGGGCTCGCTGTATTTCGCCTGCAAGGCGGTCAGCGAGCAGTACGGTGGGGATGGGTTCAAGGACGGGCAGAAGTTCTACTGGCAGGCGGACGCGGAGAACTCTGCGTACGTGCTGTTCGTCGGCTCGAACCTCTTCGACGCGAACTACGGCCCGCCGAACCGCAGCCCGCGCATCACGGAGCGGCTCGCCGACGGGTCGCTCAAGATCACCGTCCTCGATCCTCGCTTCACGAAGCTGGCGTCGCGCGCGCCCGGAAGCTGGGTTCCGGTGAAGCCCGGCACCGACGCCGCGTTCGCGATGGGGATGACCCGGTGGATCCTGGAGAACCGGCGGTTCGACGCCAAGTACCTGGCCAACGCCAACAAGGCGGCGGCCACGGCCGACAAGGAGCCGACCTGGTCGAACGGGCCGTGGCTCGTGAAGGTCGGGAAGGACGGTGAGCCCGGCGCGTTCTTGCGAGCGTCGGAGATCGGCCTCAAGCCACCCGAGATCCGCAAGGACAAGGAAGGCAAGGAGCTCCCGCCGTACGAGCTCCTCGTGGTGATGAGGGACGGCAAGCCCGTCGCGTTCGACCCCAACGACGAGAAGGAAGCGGTCGAGGGCGAGCTGTTCGTGGACGCCGAGATCCCGGCGGAGAAGGGCGCGATCCGGGTGAAGAGCGCCTTGCAGATCATGCGCGAGGTCGCCGCCGAGAAGACCATCGCGCAGTACGCCGAGATCTGCGGGATCGAGCCGAAGGTCATCGAGAGCGTCGCGCGCGAGCTCACCTCGCACGGCAAGAAGGCCGCCGTCGACGTGCATCGCGGACCCGCTCAGCACACCAACGGCTTCTACAACATCTCGTCGCTCATGAACCTCAACATGCTCATCGGCAACTTCGACTGGGCAGGAGGGATGATCGCGGCGTCCACGTACAACGTCGACGGCACGAAGGCGGAAGCCCAGCCGTTCAGCCTGAAGAAGCTCAGCCCGAAGACGGGCAAGGCGTTCGGGCTGTCGGTCATCCGGCACGACGTGAAGTACGAGGAGTCGACGATCTTCAACGGCTACCCCGCGAAGCGGAACTGGTGGCCGCTCTCGTCCGACGTGTACCAGGAGATCCTCCCGTCCATCCAGGACGCCTATCCGTATCCGATCAAGATCCTGTACTCGTACATGGCGGCAGCGCCGTACTCGCTCCCGGCCGGCCACACGAACATCCAGGCGTTGCAGGATCTCGAACGGATCCCGCTCTACTTCGCGAACGACATCACGATAGGCGTGATGTCGATGTACGCCGACTACGTCTTCCCGGACCTGCACTATCTCGAGCGGTGGGAGATGCAGGGCTCGCACCCGAACATGCCGGTGAAGGTGCAGCCGGTGCGAAACCCCGTCATCGCGTCACCGAACGAGGTCGTCGAGGTCTTCGGCGAGGCGCAGCCGATCTCGTACGAGGCGGTGTGGCTCGCGCTCGCGGAGCGGCTGGGCATTCCGGGCTTCGGCAAGGACGGCCTCGCGCCCGGACAGGACCTCACCCGTCCCGACGACTTCTACGTCCGGTTGGTCGCGAACGTCGCGACGGACGGGAAGCCCGTCGCGGACGCCAGCGACGAGGACCTGCGGGTGTTCCTGGCGAGCCGGCGTCACCTGCCGAAGAACGTGTTCGACGCCGCGCGCTGGGAGCGCATCGCTGGCCCGAGCTGGCGGAAGGTCGTCACGGTGCTCACGCGAGGCGGGCGCTTCGACACGCAGGAGGCGTCGTACAAGGGCGACCAGGTCGCCAACAAGTACGCGAAGCTCCTGAACCTGTACCAGGAGAAGACCGCGAAGGCGACGGACGCCTTCACCGGCAAGCACCACTTCGGGCTCGCCCGGTACGTGGCGCTCACCGACACGCTCGGCCGCGACACGAAGAGCCTGGAAGCCGGGCACGACCTGCACCTCATCACGAATCGCGACATTCGGATGACGAAGTCCCGGACGATCAGCCAGCCGTACCTCACGCTGCACATGCCGGAGAATGCAATCATCATGAACGCGAGCGACGCCAGGCGGCTGGGCTTCGCTTCCGGTCAGCTCGTGAAGGTCGTGTCGGCGACGAACCCGGAAGGCGTCTGGGACCTCGGCAACGGCAAGAGACGAGCGATGGTCGGAAAGGTCGCGGTCATCGAGGGCATCCGCCCCGGCGTCATCACGTTCACACTCGGTCACGGTCACTGGGCGGACGGCGCGATGGACATGGTCGTCGATGGAACCGTCCTGAAGGCGGACCCGAAGCGCACCGGTGGCATCCACGCGAATGCCGCGATGTGGGTCGACCCGCACCTCAAGAATACGTGCTTCATCGACAAGGTCGGCGGGAGCGTCTCGTTCTACGACACGAAGGTGAAGCTCGTTCCGGTGTGATGAACCGCTGAACGCCGGCCGTCGCTTACCGCCGCTCGCCCACGCCCTTCGCGCCGGGGTCGTGGCCTGGCGCGTCCGATCTCCACGTCCTCTCTACACGTCCTCGTCGCGGCGCGGAGCGATGGTGCCCGGGTCCTCGCCGAGGTTCGGCTTCGTCTCCGCGTCCTCGTCGATCACCGGGTACACGCCCGGCGCCTCGAGATCGACCGCCTGCCTGGTGACGTGCTGCTGCTCGAACGCCGCGTGGCGACCTTCCGCCTCCCGCCGCGCGGCCATGGCCTCGCGCGCCTCGGCACGCCCGGACGTCGCGATGCCCGCTTCGCTCGCCGGCTCGCCGACGTTCCCGCCGCCGGTCAGCATCGAGCTCTCACCCACCCTGCCGCCGGACATGGTGGCCTCGCGCGTGAACTCGTCCTTCGTGCGCGTGAGCCTCACGTCCTCGCCGGCGATGTCGGCCACGTCCTCGTAGCGGGCGATGTAGTCCTTCGGGAAGAGGAAGCCCTTCTCGATGACGAACGTCTCGCGGTCGCAGACCAGCACCTTCCCGAGCTTCTCGCCTTCGGAGCTGAAGACGACCATCCCTTCGCGGATGCGATTCCGGTCCACCATGTCGGTGCACCCCCTTCGCAAACAGTAGGGAGCCCCCTGCGACGGCGCCTGCACTCCGCCGCGGTGCGCGAGCGGCTAGCCGTGCCCGCGGCGGTCGAGCGCGAGCGGATCGAGCGGCTCCTCGCGCGGTGGCGTCCCGCGCCGGAGGATCGGCGGGAGGCCGCCCGTGGCGAGCTCGAGCAGATCGTCGTCGCTGCGAGCGACGCGGACCGTCCCGCCCGAGACCTCGAGGACCTCGTGCCACCCGATGACCCACTCGCGGGGGCTGAAGAAGCCGCGCACGACCTCGACGCCCCAGGGGTCGAGGCGCGTCACCTTGCCGAGAGGCTTGCCCTGCGCGTCGACGACCTCCATCCCCACCTCGACTCCGTGGAGGTTCCACTGCACGCGATCGTCGGCCCTGGCCATGGCGGATGCATAGCGCCGCGCCGCGCCGCGCGCGCTTCCCGGGCGGGACCGCGGGCTACAGCCGATCGAGCTCGTCCTTGCCGATGACGGGCGCCCACGGGAGGAGCTCGTACTGCGCCACCCCGTGCTTCACGAACGGATCGCCGTCGCGCACGGCCGAGAGCGCAGCGTCGGAGCCCGCGTCGGGCACCCGCAGGAGGAAGGCGCCGCCGTGGCGAGGATCGAAGGGGCCCGAGGCGAGCAGGACGCCCTTCGCCTTCAGCTCCCTCGAGTAGGCGCGGTGCTCGTCTATCACCTTCAGCACGTCCTCGAGCGGCTTGCGGTAGCGGATGATGGCGATCGCGTACATGCCCGTCCTCTAACGCGGGCGAGCCGGCGCGTCACGGTCGGCCTGGCGCTTCACCCTGGCGGCGCGCACCTTGAGCACACGCCGCGGCGTCGCCTCGCTCACCGTGAAGAGCCACCCGCGGTGGAAGAAGCGGTCGCCGGAGACGGGGATGGCGCCGGCGAGCGCGTTCAGGAAGCCGCCCACAGTCTCGTACTGCTGGTCCTCCGGCATCGCGCCGCCCGCGAGGCGGTTGAACTCGGCGACGGGCGTGTCCGCGCGGACGGTGTAGGTCCCGTCGGCGTGCGCCTCGACGCCCTTCCCCTCCTCCGCCTCGAACTCGTCGCCGATCTCGCCCACGATCTCCTCGAGCACGTCCTCGAGCGTGCAGATGCCCATGACGCCGCCGTACTCGTCCACCACCACCGCCATGTGGATGTGGTTCTTCTGCATCTCCCGCAGGAGCTGGTCCACCGGCTTCGACCACGGGACGAAGTGCGGCGGGCGCACGAGGTCGCGCAGCACGATGAGCTCGGGGTGCGTCAGGAGCGGCACGAGGTCGCGGGCGTGCAGCGTCCCGACCACGTGGTCGAGGCTCTCGCGGTAGACGGGCAGCCGCGAGTGGCCCTCCTCGGCCAGGAGCCGCAGGATCTCGGGGACGGGGGTGTCCACGTCGATCGCCACCACCTCCGTGCGCGGCACCATGAGGTCGCGGGCGACCTTGTCGCGGAACTCGAAGACGGCCTGGATGAGCTCGCTCGTGGACTGGTCGGAGGGCGTCCCGGCGCCCTTCGCGTACTCGGCGAGCTCGCGCTCGACGTCGGCGAGCGGCGGCCGCGGCAGCGCGAACGCGCCGGGCCGGCCGGCGAGGAGGCGCGCCAGCCGGCGGACGCCCTGCGCGAGCGGCGACACGAGCGCGGCGAGGCCGCGGGCGGGGATGGCCAGCGCGAGGGCGATCGGCTCGCCGTGCGCGGCGCCCAGGGCGCGGCCGGCCGCGCCGAGGAGGAGCGAGACGAACGCCGCCGCGAGGAGCGCGAGCGCGGCGCCGAGCCCCGGTGACGCCGGGAGCGCCCGCACGCCGACGATCGCCGCCGCGAGCCCCGCCGCGAACGCCGTCAGCGTGTCGGTGACCCGCACGAGCGCGCCGGTCGCCTCGCGCGAGGCGAGGAGGCCGGCGAGGGCGCGGGCGCGCCGGGGGGCGCCCACCGCGGCGGCCAGGGCCTGGGCGCGGGGCAGCCCCACCGCCACGACCGCCGACTCGAGGGCGGCCACCAGCGCCCGCACGAGGAGCAGGGCGACGGCCAGCCCCGCGAGCGCGGCGACGTGGGTGCTCCCTTCCTGCATGCGACGAAACGTAGCACGGCGCATCCGCTGGCGACGGCTTCGCGGCCATGCTACTTGGCGCGCGTGTCCAACCCGAAGCACCGCGGCGTCGTCGCCCTCCTCCTGGGCCTGGCGCTCTTCGCGGCCGCGTCCTCCCTGGCCGTCCGCGCGACCGAGCTTCACCCGGGGCTCACGGCCCCGCTCTGCTTCGGCGCCGTCGTCGCGGCCGCGCTCCTCATCTCGTGGGGGGCGGAGGCGGCGCAGTTCTTCGTCTCGCAGGGGCTCGCGGTCGCCTTCATCGCGCTCCTGCAGGTCGTGCCCGAGTTCATGGTCGAGGCCGTCATCGCCTGGCAGGCCGGGCGCGACGGCCGGGTGGACCTCGTCTTCGCGAACGCGAGCGGCTCCAACCGGCTCCTCACCGGGTTCGGCTGGCCGCTCATCTTCTTCGTGACGGACTTCTACCACCGCAAGAAGCACGGCCGGCCGCTCGACGCGATCCGGCTCGGCTCCCAGCACGCGATCGAGATCGTCGCGCTCCTCTTCGCCTCGAGCTGGTACCTCGTCCTCATCTGGAAGGAGACGCTGACGCTCCTCGACTCCGCCGTGCTCGGCGGCGCCTTCGTCGGCTACCTGTGGCTCCTGAACCGCCTGCCCGCCCAGGAGGAGGAGGGGAAGGAGGAGCTGCTCGCGCCGCCGCGCTTCATCGTCGAGCTCGAGCGGCGGTGGCTGAGGCGCGCGGTGCTCATCGGCCTCTTCGCGCTCGGCGGCGTCGTCATGTGGGCGGTGGCGCACCCCTTCCTCGTCGCGATGGAGCACGTCGCCGTCGCCATGGGCGTCTCGCAGTTCGCGTTCGTGCAGTGGGTGGCGCCGTTCCTGACCGAGTTCCCGGAGAAGGTGACCGCCATCTACTGGTCACGCACGGTGAAGCTCGCGCCGATGGCGCTCCTCAACATGGTGAGCTCGACGGTGAACCAGTTCACCGCGCTCGTGGCGATGATCCCCATCGCCTACGCGCTCTCGGTCGGGCAGCCGACCCCCATCGTGATGGACCCGCTCCACCGGACGGAGATCTTCCTGTCCTTCGCGACGACCCTCTACGGCGTCGCCTGCCTGCTCAAGTTCCGCTTCACGCGCGTGAACGCGGTCGTCATGCTGACGCTGTTCGTGCTGCAGTTCCTCTACAAGGGGCCCATCGACGTGCCGCGCATCGGCACCCCGGACACCGGCTTCGACCTCCCGCCGATCGAGGCGCACCTCGCGGTGGCCTGGGCCTACGTCGCGCTGTCGGTCGCCGAGGTGAGCCGCCACGGCCGCGAGATCCAGATGGGCCGCGCGCTGCGCGAGACCTTCGCCGCGATGCGGCGCGCTCCGGCGACCCTCCCCCCGCGGGCGGGGGGAGGACGATAGGAGGACGTCAGTCGCCGGTGACCACGACGCAGTACGTCGAGTAGAAGCCGAGGATGTTCTTGTAGCGGTTGTCGATGGTGCTGATCTTCTTGATCCCGGCGTTCTTGGCGGCCGTGATGTAGCTCGTGTCGCCGGTGGTGATGAGGCCGAGGATCGACTCCGAGCAGGCCTCGCCCGTCTTCGAGCCGATGGTGTTGCCGTCCATCTGCTCGCCGGTCTTCGTCTCGGCGAAGAGGAAGCCGTTCGAGACCTTCCCGCCGTAGACGAAGCCGGCGTAGCAGCCCGAGAGCGTGGACGACATCGCGAGCAAAACCGTGAGGAGCAGGAGCTTCTTCATGTGCGTCCCTCCGTGTGCGGCGGGAGAAGCCCGCCGAGGGCCGCACATTGACCAAAGGTGACCCGGCAGGCAAGCAGGCGATCGCCGCGGTCACGGGCCGCTCCGGGCAGTGTCCGGGCGGGCGATCTGGTATAAGACCCGACCCATATGGCGAAGAAGGTGCGCGTCTACGTGACCTTGAAGCGCGGCGTCCTCGACCCGCAGGGCTCCGCGGTGGGGCGGGCGCTCCGGACGATGGGCTACGACGAGGTGGAGGACGTCCGCCTCGGGAAGTACATCGAGGTGACGCTCAAGGATGGCAAGGACGGCCAGGACGAGGCCGGCGCGAAGCAGCGGCTCGACGAGATGTGCAAGCGCCTCCTCGCGAATACCGTCATCGAGGACTACCGGTTCGAGTAGGCGAGGCGCGCGCCCATGAACGTCGGCATCGTCACCTTCCCCGGCTCGAACTGCGATCACGACGTCTACCACGTGGTGAAGCACGTCTGCGGCGCCGACGCGCACTACGTGTGGCACAAGGACCGGCTGCCGGCCGGGCTCGACGCGGTCATCCTGCCGGGCGGCTTCAGCTACGGCGACTACCTCCGCTGCGGCGCGCTGGCGCGCTTCTCGCCGGTGATGGACGACGTGGTGAGCTTCGCGCGCTCGGGCGGCCCGGTCCTCGGCATCTGCAACGGCTTCCAGATCCTGTGCGAGTCGGGGCTCCTGCCGGGCGCCCTGCTGCGCAACGCGTCACTCAAGTTCATCTGCCAGGACGTGCTCGTCGAGGTGCAGGGCGTGGACACGCCGCTCACGACGGGGCTGCGCGGGCAGAAGCTCCGGATGCCGGTCGCCCACGCCGAGGGCAACTACCACGCCGACCCGGAGACGCTGGACCGCCTCGAGGGCGAGGGCCAGGTCGTGTTCCGGTACGCGGGCGGGGCGCCCAACGGCGCGGCGCGCGACATCGCCGGCGTCGCGAGCGGGCCGCGGATGAACGTGGTCGGGCTCATGCCGCACCCCGAGCGGGCAGCGGAGGCGATCCTGGGCTGCGCCGACGGCCGGAAGCTGTTCGAGAGCCTCCTCGGGACGTAGCGAGCGGCGCGCCCGTTCGGCGCGTTCGCCCTCGACCTCGCGTCGCCTGCGGCGCCGCCACGCTCAGGGCGAACGGTGCTGGGCCGCATTACAACTGGCGCGGTGCAGGTCGAGCTCAGGGGACCGGCGGGTCGGCTGGAGGCGCTCTACGAGGCGCCCGAGTCGCCTCGCTTCGCGGCCCTCGTGTGCCACCCGCACCCGCTCTACGGCGGCACGATGAACAACCACGCCACCTACCGGCTGGCGCGCGCGGTGCGCTCGCACGGCGGCGCGTCGCTGCGCTTCAACTTCCGCGGCGTGGGGCTCTCCTCGGGGAAGCACGACGAGGGCCGCGGCGAGGTGGACGACGCGCGCGCCGGCCTCGCCTGGCTCGCAGCGAGGCACCCGGACCTGCCGCGCTACGCCTGCGGCTTCTCGTTCGGCTCGTGGATGGCGCTCGAGGCGGGCTGCCCGGACGCGGCGGTGCGCGGCGTCCTCGTCGCCGGGCTCGCGCTCTCGCTGCGCCAGGCCGCGGCCGCCACCGTGCAGCGCTGCGCGAAGCCGGTGGCGGTGGTGCAGGCGGAGCGGGACGAATTCGGCGCGCCGGCGGAGGTGGAGCAGGCGCTCGCCAAGGCGGCGGGGCCGCGCCGGGTCGCGGTGGTGAAGGGCGCGACGCACCTCTTCACCGAGGAGCTTGCCGCGTTCGAGCGCGAGGCGTCCGCGGCCGTCGGGTGGCTGCGTGAGACGGCGCCGTGACGCGGCTCGGGGCCGCCAAGGTCGGGCCCTTCCTCCGCCAGCAGACGGAGGAGCTGACGCGCATCTGGCGCCTCGCGCGCGCCTCCGCGCGGCCGGAGGTGTTCCCGGGGCTCATCGACGACCTCGTCCCGCACTTCTTCGACCGCGCGGGCGAGCTCCTCGTCGCGGGCGCGGCGCCCGAGGAGGTGTGGCGCGGGCTCGCCGGCCTCGTGCGCTGGGCGACGGCGCTCGCGCCGGGCGAGCTCACCCAGGAGTGGGCGGTGCTGGTCGAGGTGCTCTCGGCGAC
>Ga0137372_10001393_pt1 | contig 23305 bp, 20 predicted proteins | sample SagtaG_6_FD_104911 | JGI IMG/M metagenome (GOLD analysis project Ga0137372, IMG submission 104911) | Vadose zone soil microbial communities from Sagehorn Ranch, Mendocino, California, USA - Sage1_R_60_16 metaG | ecosystem: Environmental > Terrestrial > Soil > Vadose zone | place: USA...
GGGATGATCGTGAGCCGTGTCGCTGCGGCTGCTCTATCTGATCTTCGCCCGCCTTACCGGCTGGCTCGTGTTGCTTGCCCGGTCGACCCGCGGCCAAGGACGCCGAACTGCTCGTGCTGCGCCACGAGGTCGCCGTGCTGGGGGACCAACAGCAGGCCGCGACTGGATTGGGCGGACCGGGCGGTCCTGGCCGCGTTGATCCGACGGCTGCCGAATACGATCAAGGACCACCGTCTCGTCACTCCGGGCACGGTTCTGCGCTGGCATCGCCGCCTGGTAGTTCGACGGGTACTCCTGGCAAACCGTCGAACGGAAGGCCCCGGTTCATCGCCCAGGTCATGCGCGGCCGGCTCGACGTCCGCGAGTTCGAAGAACATCGGCGACACCGCGCTGTCCGCCAGTGAAGCCAAAGCGCTGGCCAGCGGCAAACCACTACTGCTGGCCAAGGCCAAGGCCAAGGCCAAGGCCGACGCCGACCTCACCCGCCTCGAGCGCCTCGACCGGGCCTGGGCCCACTCCCAGGACACCCTGCGCTTCGAGGTAGCCCAGAACACCAGACGAGTCACGGAACTCACCAACACCGACGCCGCCATCACCGCCGCCCTCGTCCGCCGCACACCCACCCGCGGCGACGCGTTCACCATGCAGGTCGGGCAGATCCGGCACACGAGACGCGCCGACGCCCGCGCTCAGCTGCGCAAGGTACTGCTGCAGGAGGCAGCCGCCCTGCGGTCGGCGCCGGACCGTCACGCCACCGTCGGCGAACTCGGCGGCTTCCCCGTCACCGCCACCGTCCGTCGCTGCGTCCAAGGTGACGTTGTGGTGGACCTGCGCCTCGACGGCGTTCCACAGTCGACGATCTCGACCAGCCGCGGCCGGCTCGCCGAGATGGCCAAACCCGAAGGGCTCATCACCCAACTGCAGAACCGCCTCGACGGCCTCGACCGCGTCCAAGCTGACACCCGCGCCGACCTAGCCCGCCTGCAGACTGAAATCGCCCGCGCCGGAGAGACTATCGGCCAGCCCTTCCCTCAGCATGACCAGCTCCTCGCCGCCCGCGGACGCGCCGCCGAGATTGCCGCCGCGATCGAACAGCACGCAGCCTCCCAGGACCACCAGGACCATGCCAGCGGAGAAGTCGCCAGGGCCGCCACACCCACCCTGAGGTCCCCGCGAGCAACGGACACCGCGGGCCAGCGCCGGCGGCACTACGCGACGCCGCCTATCCCAGAGGGATCGGCACCGAGCTACGCCAGCCAGCGGCGGCCAGTGAGCTATCGCGGCCGCCTTCACGTGACACTCGGGTCCGCCGCCTCGACCCATCGGCGGTAGTGGCGACCACGGGAGGCAACCTCGCAAGCCACCACCCGGACAACCCTCATGGCGCACCGAGTTCGCCAAACAGCAGGGCCTGCCCCGAGGCGGACGTCGGGATGCTCGCCTCGACTCGCTTTCGCGGCGACCCACCTCGCACCCTCCGACGCTGGCAGCACATCTACGACGCGGTCCGGATGAGCCGAACCCTCGACGAGGAAGCCTGAGACGCATGCCGGGCCACCACGACGGCGTGATAGCCGAGTTCCTACGGCGGCACGGCGGTGCCGACCCCGAGGCCACCATCCGCCGACTCTGCGACTGGCTCCTCGACCAGGCCGGCGCCACCGTGCCGGTCGACATGCGGATGCTGGCCTCGTTCCAAGGCGTCGCCGAGATCGCGGTGGTCGACCAGGACGAGGCCGGCTGCATCTACTTCGATGGCGAGCGCCTGGTCATCCACACGCGGCGGGCCGACAGCGAGGAACGCCGTCGGTTCACCGTCGGGCACGAAATCAACCACACGTTCTTTCCAGGGTTCCGGGACGAGCGGCGATCCCGCTCCGACGCAACCGTCGGCCAGTACGACCGCAGTCGAACCGAGGAGTACCTGTGCGACATCGGCGGCGCGTAGCTTCTCCTACCGCGTTCCGAAGTCCGCCGCCGGCTGCCCCGCCGGATTGAGCTGGCGACCGTCATCGAACTTGCCGGCACCTTCCAGGCGACCATCGAGGCCACCGCTCTCCGCGTGGCCGCCTTGTGCGGTCGTCCCACCGCCGTCGTCATCCTCGAACCCGGCTGGCGGAAGGCCGAGGAAGCCGAGATGCGACTCCCGCAGTCGAATTCCAGCAGCCATGTCGCCCGATCGGCCACCAATCCGCAGGAAGCTACGGGTGCGCTGGTCGGCAAGCTACGGCGGCTTTCCGGTCATCCCGCGGAACAAGTCCGTCGGCGACACCACGCCGCTGGCAGACACCCTCGACAGCCAGAAGGTCGACTACCGAGGGGAAACCGGCCTACTTGCTGGGCCCGTCATCGTGTCCGCCCGGCACCTGCCCTACCGACGTGGCGACACCTGGGCCGAACGCGTCATGCTGCTCCTCCAGTCCAGCTGAGACCAGCCGCGCCGGGAGGGCAAGCCGGGTGATCTCCGCGGGCGGCCCACTGGACTGGTCCGTACGCTCGATCGATCCAGCCCCCGCGTCATCCAGCTCCTCCGGCAGCAAGTGGGCCTGCCGCAGGCCGAGTGCTCGGGCGATGCCGGGGAGTTCCACGATGTTGAAGCCGCACTGGCCGCGTTCGAGCCGGCCGTAGAAGGTGCGGGATAGACCGATCAGATCGGCGAACTCGTTCTGGCTGAGCTTGCGCTTCACGCGCTCGACCTTGAGGTTGCCGCCGAACGTCTTCAGGTAAGCCCGGCGCTCGTCCTCGTCCTGGCCGATCACTATGCCGAGGCGGTAGAGGAAGAGGCCGTCAGACACTGAACAGCCTTGGCGGACCCGACCGCCCGGCTTCGGGCAGTGCCCATGCCCCGCTGAGTCGGTGCTGCTCGGCGCGCAGGAGTGCAGCAGCACTGACTGCGTCATCAATCGCTCCGGCCACGGCACTGGCGACGGCGATGCCGTAGGGCATGCCGAAGGCCAGCCGTTCGCCGTCGCCGGCCGGCTGCGGCACGCGGTGCAGTCCTTTCGTCCGGTAGAGATGGGTAGTTTGGGCTGCCACGTCTGTCGTCCCGGTCACCTGGCCGATCTTGACCCACAGCTGCGCCGCCAGCCCACAGTCATCGCGGAGCGCCCGCTGGGCGGCCCGGAGCGGCTCCTCCTCCGCTTCGACTTGGGCCGACGGCAACTCCATGACCGGATAGCCCAGGGCATAACGCCAGCGCCAGATCAGCGCCAGCGACCCGTCGACGTCCACGGCAACCACCCGGGTCGAGTCCGACTCGGTGAGTCGGTGCCGCTCGGCGCGCCTGCCATCACGGCGGATGACCTGGTCTTCGAACAGGCGGAGCCGAGGATGGGTGTAGACCAATCGGCTGTCGGTAGTCTGCCAGGGCGGGACGGTGAGGTCGTCCTTCACGCAGCCCTCCCGCTACTCGCCGTGCCAATGCATGGCCCGGGTGCGATACATAGGCGTGAACTCGGCTCCGGGGAAGGCCGCGCCGTAGACGGCCTCGAACTCGTCCGAGCCCAGAAAGACGTCGGTGGCGAGGTGGTCTAGCCAGCCAGGATGGGTGGACAGGCGGTACAGCTCGATGGCTTCGCGGATCGGCCGGCGATGATGCAGGAGGTCGGCACGGAGCGCCCGGCGAGCCTCCGCCCGGAACCAGCGTCGTGGTGCCTGGTGCCTCGGGTCGACGTTGTCGATGAGCACGACTTCGCCGCCCGGCCGCGCAAGCGAGCGGATCTGCTGCAGAACGGAGCTGAGGTCAGGCAGGTGGTGCAGCGTGTGGGTGGAGAGCACGAAGTCGAAGACGCCGTCACGGTCGGGGGTGATGTCCAGCAGGTCGCGCTGCTGGTAGTGGATGTTGGCCGCTGAGCGGTGGTGCTGGGCGTACAGAAGCATCGGCCTCGACAGGTCTACGGCCAAGACCTCGCCGAAGACGCGGGACAGCTGCCACGCGTGCTGGCCGGTGCCGCACCCGAGGTCCACGGCGCGCTCACCACTTGGCGGCAGGCGTTTGGCTAGGTAGTCGTTGAGCGGCCCGCCGACTAGCTCGGCGAAGCGGTTGAACACGACGGGCAGATGATCGAAGGAGCGCGGGTCGTGCCGGCGAGCGCTGGCGGACAAGATGGTTCCTCCCTAGAGTGCTGCAAGCGGCGGAGACCAGGACGCCTCCCGGCCCCCGACGAGCTGATCGAGGGCCCTCGGCGAGGGCCGGTAGGACGTGCGCTGGCGAGGAGGCGGACTCCTCTACTTGCTCGCCGGAAGCCCGATACCGGGGTCAATGTAGGCGTTGGTGACGACGTCGACCGGGCCGAGGCCGTCCTTGACCGGCTTGTTCTGTCCCTTGAAGATGGGGGCCAGGATGTCGATCAGTTTGGCAATGCGACCGGTGTTGAAGTCACCAAGGCTGGGATTGCCGCCGTTGCCGACAATGGCCTGCTCCCGCATGGTCTTTACCGCATACTGCGCGAGGTTTCGGTCGTAGTGGAAGCCGGAGCGATAGGCGTCGTTGGCAGCCAGCATCACCATGATGGCCGTCGTCGGGTTCTGTACGAACTGCACCTGGGCCCGCTGCAAGATCGGCACCAGCCGGTGCAGGCAGCCATCCAGCCGCTCCCGGTCTGCAGTGCGGATGGCCAGCAGGTTGGCATAGTTGGGGTAGCCGGTGTCGTTGATCAGCTGGTAGGCGAGCGGCCGGTCCCATTGCCGCACCTCGTGTTCCCACGCATAGGGCTCGTTGGTTGCGTAGCCTTGGACGGCGTCTTGGCCGCGGTCGGCGACGAACCGGGACGGTGTGCCGTCGTAGGATGCGTCTACCTGGGACGGACGAAGGATGCCGGACCCGAGCAGGTAGCTCATGAACGGCGAGCCTTGGTAGTACAGCACCCGTGTGTCGGTTTGGCCGATGTCGGAGATGGTGTTCCAGTTCGGATGGGCTGCCGGGTCCCAGGCGATAATCTGCGGGTCGAGGTCCAGCGGGGCAACCACGCCCAGCACTGGGGTGGTCCTGGACTGCTGGATCAGCTCGTCGCTGTTCAGCATGCCTAGGTTGATGGACCGGTCGGCATACATCTGCGCGGAGGTCTGCTGGAACCCGATCGCCGGGCCACCAGCCCGGATCTGGATCCTCACCCCGGTGTCCACACCGGAGGCCACCAGCGGCCCAGTCACGCTCTTGCGCTTCGGGTCGATCGTGTAGCCTCGGCCGAGCAGCTGGTACACCGCGCCATGCTCGGACTGGGGATACCAGGACGATTGCACCACGACGGTCGCCGGACAGACCCCGCGCAGGTTCAGAGCGGCGCCGGTGGCGGCTGCGCCGCGGGCCGGCTGGCCGCCGGTTCCTGTGGCCGCCCCCTTAGCGCACCCGACGGCCGCCAGAGTGATCGTGAGGGCCGCGACGGCGGTCAGAACGGGGTGGTCCGCCCACCATGACCAACGGCCTCGGTCGCTGGACGGCTGCGCTGCGGAGGCGCAGGCCCCGGTTCTGTCCGGCGTTCGTCTCAATAACGGTGAAAGCCAGGTAGCTGGTGGCGTCGCATGACGTGGTTGCGGCAGCATGAGGCGGCCACACCTCCTACGGGAGTGGTGGTGGAAGGCGCCCGAGGCCGTCGAGGGCCTCAACCTGTCCGGCCTCGGGCGCCGGCTCTCTTCTGGAACCGGGACCGGCCCGCGGCGTCCCCGCTCACGCGGCCGGTCCCGGGGCTCTAGGTGTCTCCTCGTCCCCTCCCAGTTGCCGTGGCAGGCGATCGGCTCGGGCCGGCGGAGGTGCCGCGTGCCGGAACGCCGTCGAGGCTTCGACTCCGGTGAGCTGCGGCCGACCAGGGGCTAGACGGCGCCGTCACCGATGGGCGGATGAGCGTCGACGGCTCCCATCGGCTCGCCGATGGCGACTGGCCTGCTGGCGGCCCGGAGTCGGCCGGCACCCACAGCCGCCCGCATGTCTGGCAAGCGATCCGGTCGCGCCATCGCAGAGCATCATCTGATCCACACGGGCATCGTGCGGCCACGACGGCGTCGCTGGCGGCCAGGTCATCCGCGGCGTGCGTAGGTCTTACCACTGCTTCGGGCGGACCCGGGTGGCGCAGGCGGCCACGCAGACTCGGTGGCCGATGCCCTCAAGGCGGGTCTCGCCGGCGCAGGCCGGGCATCGGTCCGGCGGCGGCTTCATCGGCTGGGTCAGCAGCTCGAACACGGCCATCGCCAGCTCGGGCCGCCCGACCTGCTCACTGTCCGCGCCCATCTCGGGATCGTCCGGCCGGTCAGCGTGCTTGAGCTGGCAGGCCGCTACTGAGACGGCCTGCGCACCGGCCGCTGGAGAGGCGCCCGGACGCGTTGGCGGAGGCAACGCTCTGCCCGTCGGCAGAATCTCGCCGCCGTCGTCGAACAGGACAACCCCGTTGCACAGCAGGCTCCATCCCTGCTCCGGATGGCGGGCGACGGTCCGGGCGGCCTCCCGGTCAGCGGCGTCCGCCGAGGGACACGGCGGGGTGTGAGGACACCTCGCATGCCCCCTCCCAAGTACCGACGTTCCCGAGCGCCCGGCCGGCGACAGGTGCCGCGTCTGTGGAAGATCCGCCGTCGGCGGGCGACGTGGCGACGATGTTCCGCCCCGGCTGGGCGAGACCTGCGGTGAGAGCCACCCGACGGATGGGACGACGTCCCCTTGTCCGGTCATGGAGTGCGCTCCAGGGCTAGATCCGTCAGTAGTGGGTGATCTTCGCCTCACTGCTGGTGACGGCGCGCTGTCGCGCCGGTGCCCTGTCGGTGCCATTTGCGAGCCGTCTCGACCAGCCGCCTTGCAGCGAACGGCCACAAGATGACCCGGTCGCTACCGTGGGGCGAGAACAGCTGACCGAGGAGGGGCCGCATGCGCACGACCGTCCTGGGCGCCCTGATCGCGGCTCACCCGTGGACCCAGCAGGAGTTCGTTCGGGCGTACAACGCCACGGCCAGGCAGATCGACGAGCAGACGTCCCTGTCGTTGCGCCAGCTCAAACGCTGGATCGCCGGTGACGTGGCCTCCGGCAGACCCCAAGCGGCTGCCCAACGGGTGCTGCGGCATATTTTCGAACGCAGCATCGACCAGCTATTCGGGTGGGCCGACGATGAGACAGCGGCTGGAATCGCGAAGGGGGTCGACGAACGGGAGTGGATCATGGCGGCGGCGAGCGACGCACGGGAGCATGCGACCGAGGCCGCGGTCGAAGTCTCGGCGGTGACGGTCGAGGACCTGCATGGAGACGTGTCGACGCTCGCGCACCGGTACCACATCACCCCGCCTGTGCGCCTACTGTCCGATGCCCTGGCGGTACGCAACCGCGCCTGGCGACTGCTCGACCGCACCCGGCGGCCTGATCAACTGGCGAGCCTGTACTTGGTCGCAGGCGAGGTAGGTGCCCTGATGGCCGCTGCGACGTTCGACCTGGGCTACGTGACCGCCGCCGAGCAGCAAATCCGGGCTGCCCGCACCTACGCCGATCTGATTGACCACCGCCCGCTCGCTGCCTGGTGCTACGGCCTGGAGGCGGAGGCGGCGTACTGGACCGGTCGGCCACGTCGGGCCCGCGAACTGCTCGCAGCGGGGCTGGCGATCGCTCCGCCCGGCACCGCCAGGGCCCGTCTCTACAGCATCAGGGCGCGAGCCTGGTCTTACGGCGGACCGTCGGCGGCGGACGGCGTCGATGTGGACGTGGCCGCGGCTATCGCCGAGCGGGATAGCGGGGCCGGGGACGACCTGCACGACGGACTCGGCGGGCACTTCTCGTTCACCCTCGCCCGGCAGGCTCGTTGCAACGCCACGACGTACGTCCAGCTGCGGGACGCAGCGGCCGCCGCCGGCCAGGCCCAGGCTGCGCTCGACCTATACGGCCAGGATCCGGGACGCTGGCGGCTGATCGAAGCCGAGGTCGCAGCTGACCTAGCTGCGGCCCGGGTCATAGCGGGCGAGCTTGAGGGGGCGCAGGAGGCGCTCATCCGGGTGTGGGATCTCGACCCGGGCGAGCGCCGCGAGGGCTTGTTGCACCGGCTCCGCCAGGCCGCATCAACGCTGGACGCGCCGGTCTTCCGGCGCACCGCCGCCGCTGGGGCCCTGGCGGACCGAATCGAAGCCTATGCGGCTGACAGCGTCGTGCGGGCCCTGCCGGCCGGTTCTGGCAGTTGACCTAGCTGCGGCTCCGTACGCTCGGTCGGTGACCCGCCGGTGGCTCCTTTTTCTGGTCGCGCTCGGCGGGGCGTGGGGAGCGGTGTATCCACTCACTACCGTCGGGCTGCATGCCGGGCTGAGCCCCGAATGGCTGGTCGCGTTGCGCGCGGTCGGCGCCGCGGTTCTGTTGGTGCCGTTCGCGGCCGCGACTGGAGCGCTGCGGCCCCTGACGGCGAGGCCGGCCGCGGTGGCCACGGCGGGCGTGATCCAGGCCGCCGTTCCGCTCTGGCTCCTGACGACAGCCCAGCAGCACGTCAGCGCTGGTGTCGCGGGGATCCTGTCCAGCCTCCAGCCGGTGTTCACCGCGGTCCTGGTGGCTCTTGGTGGCCGTGTGGGTTGGCCCGTCTGGGCCGGCGTCGGCCTGGGAGCAACGGGCGCGGCGTTGCTGGCCGGTCCCACCGGCCGGGGCACTGATCCGGCTGCCGCAATCGGCGTAATCGGGGCGGCGGCCCTGTTCGCTGCCGGCGCGGTGTTCATCGGGAGGGTGCTACCCGACATGCCACCCGCCGGCATCGCCGCGGCGGCAATGAGCCTCACCGCGGTCGTGCTGCTCCCGACCGCGGCCGCGGTCTCTCCACACCCCCAGTTCATCTCGTCAGGCCTGGGCGCGGCGGCCGGTCTCGCTGTCCTGACCGCCGGTCCACTGGCGCTGTTCTACCGGCTGATCCAGGACGTCGGTGCCGAGCGTGCGGCGCTGGCCTGGTACTTGGCTCCAGCCGCGGCGCTGGTGTATGACATTCCGCTGGTCGGACTACCCAGCCCAGCTGAGATCGCCGGCCTCCTGCTAGTGATCGCCGCCCTAACGGTGGCTGGCCGGTAGCCATCGATTTCCCGCCGGCCCGACGCCTCCAAGTGAGCCCGACCCGAGTCGGCCGCCCACTTCGCTGCCTCGTCACCCATTCGCCGCTGTCCACGCCACAAGGCGTACTCGCCGCAGGGCCGGATGCCACCGGACTTACCGACGGATGCTCAACTGGGCTCCAGGACGTGATGCTAGTAACGAAAAGATGTGCGTAAGCCGTGCCTCTTCCTCACCGATACAGGGGTAGAGTCCGTTGCTCGTGACTCCAGCCTGTCTGCCCGACGGATGCCGCGGCGTGATCCGGGGCGCACACCGTGGGTAAGTGGATCATGGTTCTGCGGACTGCGCGGGGGGCCCAGGAGGCGCTCCCGAGCGGGGCTCAGCTGAGCTCCTGCACGGTCGGGATCATTCAAATGGGGCTGGAACGCATCCCTCTTGCAGTCACTCCCCGCCGCGTTTCAGGTGGAGTTCGGCCGCCGTTTCGTCACTGTCGTACACGCGACCTCTACCAGCCTGGGCAGCCAGCAGGCGGGCCGGCGCCTCGCTCTGCACATCCACGACTGACGGCACGGCAGGCGGCCCCGCGCCCACCGGCCGACGTCACGAAGGGAGGTCTTCCAGAATGGCTCGACCGACGTCCGGGCTCGAGGAGGCAGTCTGGGGCTGACGGTCACGCCGTCTCCAGATCCTCTCCGTTCGGCGCCCGCGGCTCTCGGGTCGCGGCCCCACCGAGTTCGCCCACGGGGCCGCGACCCGAGGACGCGGGTGCTCTCGTGCCGCCGTGTCATCGAATATCCGGAAGTCTGACGATGTCTCAAGCAGTCTGATCGGTCGACGATGGCACCGTCACAGTGGTCGGAACGGGCTAGGTGGAGCTGCTCCATCCGGGCCTTCTTCCGATAGGCCGTTTCCGGTCACAGGACGCGTTGCGGAGCCTAGGCTCGGGGGCGACCCAGATGTCGACCGGATCACGAGTGGGGCGTGTCGTCTCGGTCGCCGTCGGCCTCGCTGCCCTCTGCCTGGCTGGGTCGGCAGCCGTGATTGCCCGAGCAGCGACAGCGGCTCCCTCTGCCGCTCACCTGGCATCCGCCGCCGGCCTGTTCGTCGCTGCCGTCATCCTGCGCGTCGACGTCCGAGTCGGCTCCAGTCGGCTGGTCTTCCTGTGGGGCGACACAGCCTTCGTGCTGGCGTTGATTCTCCTGCCACTGCCTTGGGTCGTGCCAGTCACCACGGTCGGCAAGGCCGTAGGTATGGCCGTGATGCGGCTGAAGCCGATCAAGAGCGTCTATAACGCCGCCGCGCATACGATCGCCGCCAGCGTGGTGGTCGCGGTCGCCGGCGTCGCCGGCGGTGTGCCGGTCCCGTGGCAGATCCGTCTCTGCACATTGCTGGCCTCGGGCGCGGGATACGACCTGCTGTGCACCGCTCTGGCCGCCGCCGTCGTCGCTGCCGCAAACGGCAGCAACCCCATCACGGTCTGGCAGACCAGCCTCGGTATGCAGGGCCTGACGATGGCGGGAAACCTCACGGTGACTGCGGGAGCGGTCGCCATGGTCACGCTCGACCCGCGGCTGGTCCTCGCCCTGCCTCCCGCCGCCGTGGTCTTGCATCAGGCCTACCAGGCCGTGCAGCACCGGCGGTCCGAGCGGGAGTCCGGGCGGCGGCTCGCCCGAGCGATAAGCGCCCTCGGCCACCTTGACGAGCCCACGGTTCTCTCCCGGACCGCCGCGCATGCCGCAAGGCTGCTGTCCGCCGCCAGCGCTGAGGTCGTCCACTACACCCGGTCCTCCGCCATTGCGGACGAGGTCTACTCGTACCCGGACGATGGGCCGCCGCACGACGCCTACCGCTGGACACACGCGGTCCCATTGCTCGGCTCGGGGGAGGGCCGGCCCTTCGGCGAGATACGGGTCCACTTCACCCAGCCAGTACGGCTGGCCGATCGAGAGCAGGCTGCCCTGCAGGCGCTAGCCGCCGCCAGCTGCAACGCGTTGGCCGCCGCCAAAGCCCACGCCCAGGCCGCTTACCTCGCCACCCACGACCCGCTCACGTCGCTGCCGACCCGCCAGCTCCTCCTTGAACGGATCGACGCGCACCTCGACGGCGCTCGCACCGGGGCACCTGTCGGCATGATCCTCATCGGGCTAGTCGAGTTCACTGAGGTGGCCCACGCCCTCGGCGACGAAGCGCGCGACGACCTGCTTCGCCATGCCGCGGACCGGCTGCGGCATGCCACCACCCGCGACGAGACCGCGGCCCGCATGGACGGCTGCGACTTCGGCGTCTTCGTTCCCGACATCGCCGACCTCCGTCACATCAGCGGCCGTGCCGAGACGCTGCTCGCCAGCGTCGCCACTCCCGCCCGGCTACGGCAGGGCACCGTCCGCCTCGATGCTGCGGCCGGAATCACCTTCGCCCCGCCGAACACCATCGACTCTGCCGAACTGCTCCGGCAAGCGACGGTGGCGCTCGCGCGGACCCGGCGCGCCCTGACGCCGATCGAGTACTACCGCGCTGTCGACGACACCTCCGCCGGCCCCGCCACCCTGCTGATTGCGGCCGAACTTCAGCAAGCGCTAGCCGACGATCAACTCGCCCTCCGCTACCAGCCGATCATCGACCTGAACAACGGGACCCCGGTCGCCGCCGAAGCGACCGTCCACTGGCTGCATCCCACCCGCGGGCTGTCCCCACCGCACCAGTTCCTCCCCGTCCTGGAACATGCCAGCCTGCTCTCGCCCTACACGGACTGGCTCCTCCAGGAGGCCCTCGCCGAGCGCGCCCGGTGGACTGACCTAGACCCCGCCCTTCCGGTGTCGATCAACCTATGCGCCGCCAGCCTGCTAGACCGCGACCTAACCCGCCGGGTCGCCGGCGCTCTGTCCGATGCTGGCGTGCAGGCCCACCAGCTCATGCTTGAAGTCACCGACGCGATGACCCTAAGCGCCATGACGACTGGGGACGCTGTGCTCGACGAGCTTGGTGATCTCGGCGTACGCATCGCGGTCGATGACTTCGGCAGCGGCTACAGCTCGCTCACCCGCCTCATCCGCGTCCCGGCCAGCTACCTGAAGATCTCACCCAAGATCGTCAATGACTTGCTCGGCTCACCGCAGGCTCACGCCATCGTCACCGCGGCCGTAGAACTGGCGCGGACTATCGACCTGCGTGTCATCGCCGTCGGCGTGCGCACTCCCGAACACCTGCTCGCTGCTCGCGATGCCGGCGCAAACGCCGCGCAAGGCCCGGCCATCGCGGCACCACAGGACGCCGCAACAGCCCACACCCTGCTCCTCGACCGGACACGAAGGTTCGCAGGCGGACCCGCCGGCCGTGTTATCCGGCTCCACCCCCGCGACCTGGACGACCCGGCCTGAACGTAAACCGTCCCCTGTCACGCCCATGAGCTGGTCGGCGCTCTCTGCGGGCTCCCGGCCCTGGGCCTGTCGTTTCTCTCACCACGGCCGCCAGTGTCACCCCGACTGATGATCGGTTGCCGCCTCAACGTTGTCGTCGGCCGGGTCTGACGGTCCGGCGCGATCCGGTTCCGGATCGGTCGGGTGGTCCAGCCCTGGTGCGGTGGTGGCGGCGCTGCCGGTTACGGGCGGTGGGTCGCCGGGCCGCCACCCCCCGGCCGGCGGCGAGAGTGCGTCGCCGAGCCGGCCGTAGTGCCAGGTTCGCAAGGTCCACGAACCACCGCCCCATTCGGCGGGCGGTTCTGGCCACTGTCGGGGGTCGGCGTCCAGCTGTAGCCGGGGGACGGCGCGGTACCGCTCGCCGATCATCGGCGCAACCGCGGATGCTGGCGCCCAGCCGCTGCAGCGCACCGGGCCGAGGCCGGGCCCGTCGGGGCGGGTGACGACGTCGAGCCATTCCACGAGCGCCCACCAGCCGTCCGGGGCGCGGCCCCAGGCGGTCAGGTGTGGCATGCCGTACGGCGGGATTTGCAGCCTGATGGTGGGGGCGCCGCGTGGCATCGCCGAGAACACCTCCGCTTCCGCGTGGCTGGTCTCGACCCGCCTCCCAGCATGGCACGGGACACCCAGCAGGGTCAGGGTGTGGGCGGCGAGGTGTCGATGGCGGGTCCTGGGGCCGGAGAGGGTGGTCCGAACGTCCCGCGCGCCGGTCGCCGCCGTTGGCCTACGGGTGGCGGGTGGGCCGGTCGGCCGGAGCCAGTGGCGCGGCGGGCGTCGGCCGGGCCGGCCTGGTGGGGGTGTGGTCAAGGTCGGCGTGGATGCCGGCGGGGTAGACGGCTTGCCGCAGCGCCGGAGCCGGCGGGCCCGGCTCGAGGCGGTCCCGGTCGCGGTGGCGCCCGGCGCGGGTGGTGACCCGGGCGGCGGTTTCGATGACGGCGGGGAAGGCGTCGGTGACGATGCCGGTGACGGTGCTGTGGTGCAGGTGGAGCCGGTCGGCGGTGCGGATAACAAGGCGGGTGATCTCGTCGGGTGGTTGGGCGGCGATGATCGGGGCGATCGCCCGGACGGCGGCAACGCGCGCCTCGATCCAGTCCAGTTGCCCGGCCCACGGGGTGATCCGCTGGTCGAGGACCAGGTCGACCAGCGGCCCGCTGCTGGCGGGGTCGGCGAGTAGCCGGTGGAGGGCTTCGGCGCCGTGCTGGTCGAGGACGGCGGAGGGGTCGGCACCGGCGGGCAGGTCCAGCCAGCGTAGCGGGGGGCGGGGGCTGGTGTGGCCGGGCGGGAGGTCGCCGCCAAGCACGGTCCAGGCACGGGCGGCGGCGGCCTGGCCGGCGGGGTCGGCGTCGAAACCGACGACGACGGGCCGGTCCGGGCCGGCGGCGCGGGTGATCGTGTCGGCTTGGGATCGGGTGAGCGCGCTGCCGCTGGGGGTGACGGCGACGGGCTGCGTGCCGGGCTGTCCGGCGGCGGCCGCGGCGGCGACGGCGAGGACGTCGAAGGTGCCTTCGACGAGCAGCAGCGGCCGGTCGGCGCCTGCGAGCAGGGGGAGTTGTTCCCACAGCCCGAACAGGACCTCGCCCTTGCGGTACAACGCCGTGTCGGCGGTGTTCAGGTACCGCTGGGCGCCGCTGCGGTCGCGGGGGCCGGTGCGGCCGATGAACCCGAGGATGCGGCCGTGCAGGTCGTGCACGGCGAACACGGTCCGGTTGCGGAACACGTCGATCAGCCGGCCGGTGCGGGCGCGGGCGGCCAACCCGGCGGCCAGCAGCTCGTCGTCGGTGAACCCGAGCCGGCGCAGGTGGTCGAGCAGCGCGGTCCACGCGTCGGGGGCGTAGCCGACTACCCACCTGCCGCCGTCGGCGAGCACGACCGCGCCGCCCCGGCCGAGGAGGTAGCCACGAGGGCCGGCGCCGGCGGGGGAGTGCAGCTGGTGCCGGTAGAAGGCGGCGGCTTCCGTGTTCGCGGCGTGCAGCCGGTGCAGGTCAACGCTGGGTTCGCCGACCTGTACCGGCGGGCTGGGCGTCCGGGCGGTGACCTGGTCGCGGACCAGCCGGGCCCGGGCGGGGGCCGCGGTGATCCGGCGGGCCAGCGCCTGCTCCGCCGCGGGGGCCGGCCTCCGGCCGGCCTGCTGGAGGTCGAGGTCAGCGAGCACGGTGTGCGCGGCGAACAGCACCCGCTGGCCGGTGTGCGCGATGACTTGAGCCAGGTCGCTGGCGCCGGCCGACCAGTCTGTGACGTCGGGGAACGTCCAGTCGCCGTCGGCCGGCCCCTGCTGGCTGGTCAGTAGGTAGGCCACCGACTCTGCCTCCAGATGGACGCGGCCGCGGCAGTCCGGCGGCCAGCGACCGGGATGGAGCAAGACGTGGCCGAGGGCGTGGGCCAGCGCGCGTGCCGCGGTCGCGGCAGGCAGGTCGGTGTGGATTGTGATGGTTCGGCTTGCCGAGTCGGTCTGGCTGGCGGCTGGGCCGAGCGGCGCGCGGGTGACGGTCAAGCCGCGGCGTGCCGCGGCCGCGGTGAGCGCGGCGAGCAGGCCCGCCGGATCCGGCGGCGGGCCCGGTAGAGGCTGGTCGAGCCCGTGGGTCTGGGTCTGGTCCCATACGTACGTCGGCTGGGCCGATGGCGACCGCTGTGCCGGCATGGGCCCGGCACGGTTCGGTCCAGGTCCGGCCGAGTCGGCGACGATCAGGATGCCCTTCTCGCCTCCGCCGACCTGCCGCCCGAGGGCCTGCCAGGCGTCGTATCCGGCGACCCGGGTGGCGTCGGGTCGTTGCGCCGCGATCAGCAGGACAGTGCGCCACTGGGCGACGCCGGAAAACTGGTGTAGGCGGCAGGCCAGTTCGAGGTGGGCCCGCCAGTCCGCGCCGGTGCGCAGCGTCCGTAGCTGAGCGGCGAGCCGCTCGTCGGCGGTCTGCAGCAGGGCGGCCCTTCGCCTGTCCTGGCGATCCTGCCCGGACCGGGAGCGCCGGCTTAGGTGTCCTCTCGGTCGAGTCACGGCCCGGCTGAGGGCTGGTGCTCGACCCGGGTGAGCCGTTCTTCGATGTCGGTGAGCCGGCGGTGTTGGGCCTCGACAGTGGCGGTCAGGTCGTCGATCTGGTCCTGCAGGGCGGTGACGATGGCGGGCCAGTCGATCCCGGACCGGGCGGTCATCCGCGCTCCTCTCATGGGGTGCTATCGGCTGCGAGTGGGTGACGGCGGCGTAGCGGGCCGGAGCGCTGGTCGGGTGGGGATTGCGGCGAGGTCTACGCAGATCGGCCGAGGAAACATCTGGCCGCGGAGCACCGCAGCCCCCGTCTGATCGTCGTGTTCCGGCTGCACCACCAGCCCCCACCCGGTCGGCAAGGCAGCGGCATGCTCGTCCACTCGCGTCGTGGCACGGCTGGCCGGGGTGCCGCCTGCCACCGCGGCGGCCGGGTCGACGCCGCCAGCGAGCCTGGGACGGCGGGGGCCGGGGTCGCCGGGCCAGGCGGTCGGGTCGACGCCGGCGATGTACCGGACGGCCTCCCGCATCGCGTCGCCGGGGGACCGGCCGGCACCGCGCAGGTCGTCGTAGCGGCGCATCGCCGGTGGGTACAGCCGTCGAAGCTGCTGTTCGACCTGCTCGGCGGCGGTTGCGGCGCGGCTGTCCGCCCCAGCGTGCCGTTGTGCGGCCTGCCAGACCTGGCCGAGCTCGAAGACACTGGCGTGCCGAAGCCAGACGGGGTTGAGCCCCGGGGTGAAGGCCGCGGCAGCGGCGTGGCCGGCGGCGACCTCCGGGCTGACCATGGCGTTTAGCGCTGGGCGCGCCGGACCCGGCGGCCCGGTGTGAGCTTTCGGGTCGACGAAGGCCATGAGGTGGGCCGCTTTGGCCATCGCCGCAGCAGGGGTGAGGCCCTCGCCGCGGAGGCGGTCGTAGTGGCGCATGGCCGGCGGGTGCAGATGCCGCAGCCGTAGCTCGACCCGAGCGGCGGCATCGGCGGCCCGCGGGTCGATGTCGGCGTTGGCGTGCGCGGCGCGCCAGGCCGCGCCGAGGTCGGCAAGGCCGGCGGCCGCGAGCCAGCGGGCGTTGAGCGCGGGGCCATACACCGCTGCTACGGCGGCCTGCTCGGCCGCCCGCCGTCGGTGTAGGTCGACAAGGCGGCGGCGGTCTCGCGCGTTCTGCTCATCACGGCGGTCAGCGGCCAGGCGCGCAGCGACATCGGCGAGAGTCGCTAGCGGCAGCGCAGCCTGGGCGACGCGCTGCACGGCCTCGGTGGACGGGTCGGTGTACTGCTCGTCAGACACGAGTCCTCCTGCGCGGGGCGGCGGCCGTCAGCGGTGGGGGCCGCGGTGAATGGGTGGTGGGTCGGACAGACGCTGCAGGGGTGTGGGTACGGGGGCGGGAAGCATTCGGGCGCGGAGGGCCTCGTGCACGGTGGCGGCGGCTTCGGCGGCGCGGCGGGCGGCGGCGGACTGCGCGGCGCGGGATTGGGCGCGGCGCAGCGCGGCGAGGGCGTCGGCGGTCGCGGCCAGCTGCAGCAGCAGCACCTGCATTGCGGAGGCTTCGCCGTTGCTGGCCAGCCGCCCGACCACGAGCAAGGCCCGAGCGGCCGTGCGGAGCCCTGCTGCGGTAGGGGTGCGGGCCGGGACGATCCCCCAGCGTTCTCGGGCCGCCCGGGCAAAGGCGTCGGCCGCGTCGGTGAGCGCGCCGCCGCTGCGACCGTCGAGGACGCGGGCAGCAGCGCGGTAGACGTCGGCCGCGGCGTGCGCGGCCGCAGCTGCGGCCGGGTCGTCGGCTACCGGGGTGCGGCGCATCTGCTCGGCGGCCTCGCCGGCGAGGCGGGCGGCGACTTGGATGCAGTGGAGCCGCTCGGCTGCCGCGGCGCGCCGGGGCGCCTTGGTGGGCCCGGGTCGCGTTCCGGGGTTGGCCGTGGTCAGCCAGCGGCGGCGTAGCTGCGTGAGGGCCAGGTCTGCGGCGAGCGTGCTCCCTGCGAACCACGCCGGCTGCCTGTCAGCTCCGATGTGGTCGGGCGAGGCGACGGCATAGCCGGCGACCTGCCCCTCATTGGGCGGTGCGCTACGCAGCCGCACCAGCAGCCCATCGCGGCGCAGCATGTCGGCGAATCCCTCGAGGTCGCTGGAGCGCGCGGCGGCGGCGCGTACCGCAGCGGTCAGTTTGACTCGGGCCGGTTGCATCGGCGCCGCCCAGCGACGGCGCAGCCGGGGGAGGGACAGGTCGGCGCCGAGTGCGCTGCCGGCGAACCAAACCGGCGGCCGGTCAACGGCTGCGCCGCCGGGATCCGCGACGGCGTACCCACTGACCTGTCCCGGGTGCAGCCGCGACTGGCGTAGCCGGACCCGCAGCCCTGCTTGCCGCAGCCGGTCAGCAAACCCTTCGACGCCGAGAGCATGCTCGGCGGCGTCACGGACCTGGGCGGCGACCAGCGCCCGGGCCGGCCCGGCAGGTTCGGCCCAGCGGCGGCGCAGCCGGGGCAGCGACAGGTCGGCGGCCAGCTTGCCGCCGCCGAACCAGACCGGCTGCCCGTCCAGGCCGTGATAGCCGGGCAGGCCGACGGCGTAGCCGGTGATCTCGCCCGGCGTTGTCTCGGAGTCGCGCAACCGAACAAGCAGCCCCTCCAGGCCCAGCCGCTCGATGAACTCCTCGACGCTGCCCGCCCGGGCGGCAGCCAACTGCACGCGGCGTCGCAGCACCTCGCGGGCCGGCTGCGGATGGCCTTCGCGGCGGGCACGCTCGGCCTCCGCCCGGCGGGGCCGGCACACCCCGCTTCGGTCCGGCCGGGGCGCCACCGTCAGCCCCAGCTCATACTCGGCGACGCCGCAGGCTTCCCCGACCCGGTAGTAGTCGTTGTGCAGCCCGAACGGCGTGCCGTCCTGACGGGGCCAGTGTGCCGACCAGGTGGATGTGGTCGTCGGCGTGCCGGATGGCGACCCACCGGCAGCCGCCGTCATCGCCGCGGCAGGCCAGCCCGGTGCGGTGCATCACCTCCTCGGCCGTCGCCGCCCACTCCGGGTCGGTAAGCCAGCGGTCGGCAGGGGCGGCCCGGACCGAGCAGTGCCAGACCGGCCGTGGGGTGCTGCGGCGGTAGACCCGCACCGGCTGCTCGAGCAGCTCGGCGAGCCGGCCGGTGGCGCGGCGGCCGTCCGGGCGGGTCGGTGGGTCGAGCCAGTCCGGGTCGTCGAAGCCCGCGATGGTGTGGGGGTTGGTGTGCTCGTTGCGGCGGCCCGGCCCGTACAGGTAGGCCAACAGCCACGGCACCCGCCGGCCCCTGGTCACCTTGCCGATCACCGCGGCCCAGCCGTCAGGGCAGCTGCCGGACGATCGCCGCCACCGCCGCGTCCAGTCTTTCCACCGCCTGGTCGCAGCGCCGTACCGCGGCGCCCAGCCAATCTGGGGCCTGGCCGGTGGAGTGCAGCGTGGCGACCGCCTGGTTGACGTTGGTGCCGAACCGACGCACCTGCCCCCGGGCGGCGATCATTTCCTCGGCCAGCTCGTAGAGCGGGGAGGTGGTCGGCGGGGTGGTGCCTCGGGCGGCGGCCAATGACGCCTCGCCAACGTAGGCTGTGGTCGCCAGCCCAGCCCAGCCGGCTGCCGCCTTCAAGACCGCGAACTCCTCGTCGTCGTACCGCACGTACACACCGTGGGTGCGCGGGCCGTGCTGGTACGGCCGTTTGCGGCCCACTGCCCTTGCCGCCTCGGCCACTGCGGCACCTCCTCCACCCGACGCGCGGGCGAACACCGACGGTCTTCGGTCTGCTGGCACGTATAACATGATGTGCACGCCAAGTATCGGTTTGCATGCCGAGCTTCGTCAACCCTGTTTCAGTCGTTCGGTCCAACACCGTCGCGGGCCGACCTTCGCTCCTGGGCGTGCACGCAGGCAGCGTCGCGATAGGTCGTTGTGAGTTGCCCGTCCCGGCGCGTTCGGCGGCCCGCGCCCTGGGGTGTGGAAAGGTCGGCGCCGCGCTCGGCGCCTACCAGACCTCGACCGCGCCCGGTCGAGCGCCTCGGGTGGGCGGATCGTAGCCCCGGCAGGGCGACGATTCGCTCAGCCAAGGCATACCTTGCTCCTCCGTGGTTCCGGAATGGCGGACGAAGCGGTCGGTGTCGGTTGGCGTTACGCCGTGTGTCCTACGGGAGTTGGCGCTCGGCGCGCAAGAACGGGGACGATTCGCCAGTGGACAATCGGTGCGGCGGCAGGTCCGCGATGAACAGCCCACGAGTGGATGGGTGCGAAGGTTGGCCGCAGTAGGAGCGCTGCCTTCCGCCGAGGGATCAACGCCACCGCGGCCCCGGTCGTGGGCGGAGCGCCGAGGCGATCCGACAGCATCGCACAGGTCAAGCTCGTCCGCCGAGGCTGGGTCGGAGGCAGCGTCCACAAGGGACGGGCGGCTCGGTCACCGACGCGGACGAATGGCCATACACAGACAACCGCGCCCGCGCGTTGACGCCCGCGCGTGACGCATGGTGGAGAGCACCGAAGCGGGGTGGACCCCGCCGATGTGACATCCGGCGCTGCGAGCCAGTGTGTCGCCGGCCGGGTGATACTCGCCATGCGAGAACCGGGGCCGCCCCGCGAGAGCCGTTAGAGCGCTGGCGTCGACGTTCTTTGTACGAGAGAACCCCCAGGTACTCTCGCTCGACGAGATACGCGAGAGTACGTTGGCCCAGCTACGTGGCGGGGGCCGTGCCCCGTCGACAGGGGGCAGCCGTGACCTCTCGCGAGACGACAGCCCCTTGCCTGGGTGGGGACCGGAGGTGCGCGACCTGGCGCGAGCCTCGGACCACCTGACGTTTGCAAGATCACAACGTAAGAGACCGGTGGGGACGATCTGGAGACATCGTCGGGTCCAGGCCCATCGGCTTGGCTCGACCAGCGTCTCAGTTCGGCCGGCTCGTACCAGGTTCCACAGCAGGTTGTCGGTCGGTCGGTCGCGCGCGGCCGTTGCGGCGCGCGTGGTCGGGCCGTTCGCCGTCTGCCGTGGACACACGGCCGGTCCGCCTCCACCGCGCCAGCACTGCCCGTCCGTAGTTGTTGGTCCCCGCCGCCCGGTCCAGCTCGGCACCGGTCGGGGTGCGTCCTCGCGCCCGCTCCTGCTGGAAATGCGCCCACATGACGTCCTCTGCCAGGCGCTGCGCGCCGACGTTCCCGGCCATCTCGAGTCGCGGAAGCGTCGCGACGTGCCCAGGCGCGTGGCCACCGCACGGATCTGCCGCCGAGTCGCCGTCAGACTTCGCTCGAGAGCCCGGCGAGACCGCCGGCTCTTTGCTGTCCTGGCCGTCCGCGGCAGTCTCGATCGGGCGAGAGCCACGGTTTCGCCCGGTGTCGCGAGAGTTGCCGGTCTCGCTTCTCTCGTCGCGCAGCTGCCCGTGCATCAGCAGCTCGACCGCGAGCACGAGAGCGAAGGGAGGCCAGCCGGCGACCACGACCGGTTGCCACGCCAACACCGGTGCGGCGGCGATATTGGCGGCGAGCGACACCGCCACGCCAAGACCGAACGCCAGCCGGACTGACCACCTCGCCCGCCGGTTCGCTCTGGGACGAGCCGCGAGGAGACCCAGGCTTGCCAGCACCATGAGGCCGTCTACCGACAGCGGCCACAGCGCCGCGCTGACCGCGTCGGCGCCGCCGTGCAAGGCGAACCGGCGCTGATGTTCGTAAGATGCGTACGCGGCCACCCCCGCTACGACGAGGGCGCAGCATCGCCGAACCCACATGTCGGCCACCGGTCGGCCGATGGGCCGGCCAACCGCAGCGCACCCCGCATCCTCAGTGTCCGTGGGTCCGCTGCGGTCGCTGCCGGGCAGCGCCAAGCCAGTGGCCAACGCGGCCTGTTCTGCCCTGTTGCTCACTGCTTCCCATCTCCGGCCGGGCGAGCGAGCCATGCCAGGCCCGAGGCATCGCGAGCGTCTACGTCGAGGATGCCGCGGACAGGTCGGGCTCTGGCAAGCCGAGTTCGGGCCTCGATGCGGCCAAGCGTCCGCGGCCGGACTTGCTTGCTGGCGATGTCCGCGACGGGTGAGCCAGTCGTTGTCTTGGTCGGTCGCGCGTCGTACCCGGTCACCGGTTCGGCGTTCATCGGTCTGTCACCGGGCTGGCTCCTTGGGGAAATGTCGGCCAGCATGGCGACAGTCACCAGGTCCGCCGCGGTGCTCGGCGACGAGATGCAGGTGGGTCCTTCCGCTGCTGCGTCCAGTCGAGCCTTGCGCATTGTCCGGCTGTCGGTCATGTCATCCATTGTGGATAGTCGGTGACTGGAGGAAGTCTTGATCTGGGAGGGTCGCCGGATCAACCATGCCTTCGCCGCCGCGTGGGGCGACGTACTCGTGCCAGGGCGTCGAGCGCCGTCTCGTCCGCGTCGGGGAGGGTGTGCAAATACGCCTCGGTGGTCGAGATGCTCGCATGGCCCATCCGTTCCTTGACGACCTGCAGATCGGCGCCGCCATGCAGGAGCCAGGAGGCGTGACCGTGACGCAGGTCGTACACGCGTACGCGGAAACCGAGGTTCGCCGTGTCCTGCGCGGGCTTCCACACGTGCTCACGGAACCAGCTGCGTGGGATGTGACCATCGGTGTCGACAGTTCTCGCCATGCGAGGGCTGTCCTTGCCGGACGCTCGCCGCTGGGCGCGGTAGACGGCGTAGGCGTCCTTGCAGTGCCGGCAGCGGCACTTCCCCATGGAGTAGCCGGACAGGGTGCCGTGCTTGTATCGGCGGCCACTGGCGTTCGGTTCGGTCATGCCCAGGCTGTCCGGGTTGGGCATGACCCTCAGCTCCGGTCTTGGGTGTTGCTGCTGACGGATCGCGAACAGCAGGTCGTCGGGGCCGAGAGCGAGGGCCAGCACGTGCTCATGCAGCTTGCGGACAATCTGCGTGCTGAGCTTCAGCCGTCGGTGCTCGTTGTCCTTCGGCAGCTTCACCACGAACCTCTTGCCGCCCGGGCGGTGCTTGGCGACCAGCTCGATCACTGCCCGACTCACAGTGAGTATGCACGTGGCGTAGTCCAAGTCTGCCACTCGAAGCTCGGTGAGTTCGCCCCAGCGGAGGCCGCTTTCGATGTCCGTCTCAACCAGGAGCTGAGCCTCCGCGTCGGGGAGGGCGTTGTAGATCACGTCGAACTGCTCGCTCGTGATGATCCGGCGCGGCCGCTTCGGCACTGGCGGGATCTTCACACCTTTGCATGGGTGGAGGACGGTAACCTCGTCGTTCAGGGCGGTCGTGAAGATGGCGCTAAGGACCATCTTGCAGTATCTGATGGTCTCCGGCGAGGCGCCGTCTGCGCTGAGCCGGGCGACCCAGCTACGGATGTCGGCCGGCATTATCTCGGCCATGGGCATTGCGCCGAACTCGGGAAGCAAATAGCGCTCGAGGTTGTAGATGTAGTTCTGCCGGGTTGACAACTCGATTACGTGGTTCGGCAGCCATTCGTCTTGGACGTAGCGGCGGAACGACTGCCGTCCACGCCGGGGGTCGCGCTGCCGCCCTTCGGCGACGTGGGTCTCCGCCGCCTGCCACGCCTTGTCGGCCTGCTTCTCCGTAGCGAAAGTACCGGCGCTGCGGACGCGTCCGCGGCCGTCGCGGTAGCACGCTCGAAACCGAGACACGCCGTCCTTGTTCTTCCGCTCGTGTGACCAGCCCACGCCGTCCTCACCTACCTCATGATCGCTTGGCAGCAGATTGGCAGCGGACTAGCCGCCATGAGCGAGCACTGAACGGAACCAGACGTCAGACCAAACAGGGCTCTGACCTGCACTTTAGTCGATGAACGGCCCAACCGAACACAATCGATTGAACAGGGTGACATCTCTGGCAGTGTGGGGGTCAGGGGTTCGAGTCCCCTCAGCTCCACCGTTGTGACCTGCGTAAACAGGGCCACAGAGATCGCTAGAGCGTCCGAGCGGTGCCAGGATGGCGGCCAGTTCTGGACAC
>Ga0137372_10001394_pt1 | contig 23305 bp, 30 predicted proteins | sample SagtaG_6_FD_104911 | JGI IMG/M metagenome (GOLD analysis project Ga0137372, IMG submission 104911) | Vadose zone soil microbial communities from Sagehorn Ranch, Mendocino, California, USA - Sage1_R_60_16 metaG | ecosystem: Environmental > Terrestrial > Soil > Vadose zone | place: USA...
CCTGCGCCGCCCACAACTCTGCGATCCGTTCCTTCTCACGTTCCGACAACCTTTCCACGCCGCACCCTCCCGATCCGATCGAACCCGATCGAGGGTGCTATTGCGTTGATCCCCTGAGACCAAAGGCGATATGCGCAGGTCGATGCTCGAGCCAGTCAGAAGATCTCCCGCCCACTAGGAGGCGATCCGCGATCTCGGTCTGCCCGCGGCGTTTGCAGTCGGCGCAAGGGTCGCCCGTTCGCGTGTTGGTCACAGTTGGTCGCCTCGGTCAGGCCTGCGTCCGCTGGCTCGGACGCGTTGACGAGGCGCTCGAGGACCGTTCGGGCGACGAGCTTGCGCCGGCCCGGTAGTGGAACGATTGGCAGCAGGCCTGCAGCGACGAGGTCGTAGGCCTTCGAGCGCGAGATGCCGAGGAGCTCGGCGACCTCGCTGACGGTGTAGGTGAGCCGTTCCATGGCGATCCCGACCTCCCTGGTAGATCCGGGTTGTCAGTTGGACGTCGTGGATCGTGAGTATGCGCTTCGACCTTCCCGCCCACCTTCCCGCTGACCTTCCCGCGCGAGCATTTCTTTCGGTCTCGTTCGCGGGACGAGCCCGTGGGACGCCGAGGGGTGACCTGGGATCGGGCCTCGAGAAGTTGGGATCGGCCGCCCCCCGGCCCGAGATGCGGCGCGGGATGCCTCACGGCGGCGTGACACCGAGCGCGAGACGTTGGGATCAGCGTGATGAGCCGAATCGACTCCAACCCACGGCCGTCCCCTCGGTCCCGGGTCCATGCCCGGACGTCCGAGGCCAGGCTCGTCGCTGCCGCCTACGCCGGCGAGTCCACGATTGAACAAGGATCCCAGGACCAACGAGACACGCGACCGCGGCGACCCGATCGACAGAAAAGCCAGAGACGACGCGGACAGATTTGGGACCCCGTCCCAACCGAGAGTGAATTTGAGGAGTTCACCGCAGACACACTTCTAGGTTCTCACTTCGTGAGAACCTACGACCGGCCAGCACCGTCTCCAAGGCACGACATGGGCCTTTTCGTGGCGATCCGGGATCGGACGCGGGAAGTTGGGATCGCCGGTCTGAGTGCACGCGGAAAGTTGGGATCGCCCCGTCCGTCGGACGCGGGAAGTTGGGATCACCTGCCTTGGCGACCGGAGGCAACGTGGGATGTCCGACCGCGGCGCGGGATCGGACGCGGGAAGGTGGGATCGCCCAACCGTACGGCTGGGTGTGAGTCTGTCGGGCTTCAGGGCTGTTTCGTGGCCCGGCCTTCGTACGTGTAGCCGAAGGGCTTGGGCTCACCCTCGAAGTAGTACGCGTCGAGCTGATCGATCGTGAAGCCGGCCTTGTCGATGCTTTCTGAGATTCGCCGAGTGAGGTGGCAACCGCCGGCGAGGCGCTTGTTGAGCGGCTCGAGGCGGCGCTGCCATTCGGCGACACGTTGGTCGGGCGCGTGGCCGTGCTCGAGGAAGTGAAAGGACCCATGGGGCTTCAACACGCGCCGGATCTCCTCGAGTGCTGTTGCGAGGTCGGGGATTGTGCACAGGGTCCACGTGGACAGGACGCCGTCGAAGCTCTCGGACGGAAGATCGAGCCGCTCGCCGGTCAGTCCCGCGAACTCGACCTTGACCGGCGTGCTGCCGATTCGAGGTTGTGCGATCCGCATGCAAACCTCGGAGGGCTCGACGGCGAAGACCTTCGAGAGGCTGTCCGGATAGAACGCGGCGTTGAGCCCGGTTCCGAATCCGATCTCAACGACATCCCCGCGGAGACCGTCACAGACGCGCGCGCGTGCGGGGTGGGTCGCCTTGCGCCTCATGACCAGATCCTGGAACCGGGGGAGGACCTGCTCGCGGTAGAACGACATGCTTGCCTCCCTGCAGTTCTGTGGCTACGCGCCGGTCCAGCAGCCCAAGAGGGTCACACCGACCCCGACTGCTACCTGGCCCTGCGTCTTGAAACCCGAACCGAATGGCACTGCCAACCCCGACGTGTCGACGAGCAGGACCTTGTAGTCCTTGCGCAGTACGAGTGACCCGTTGGTGGTCACGAAGGCACCTTGGGCAACGCCAGGCAGACGCTCGGAGACGCCGAGCTGCGCACGCAGCGACCTGAAGTAGGCGGTCGTCTCGGCCTTACTCGAAAGTTCCTTGACCGAGAGCGCCATCGTGCCGTCGGGGTACGCGTACCGACACGAGTAGACATGGTCGGCCCACGTCGGTTCGCTCACGGCGGTCGTCGTGGCTCCGAGGGCGGAAGCGAGGTCCTGCTGAGCCTCCGGCGCACACACCATCTGCGCCGACTCGGAGGGCGTCGCACCCGCCGGCTGAGCGACGTGCCGGACGTTGCTGGCGCCCGTCTCCTGTGACGGTGGTCGCGTGGTCGAACTGCCGCCCACGAGCAACAGCAGGCCGACCGTAATTCCGATGGCGACAACTACACCGGCGGCGACGTAGGGGGCTCGTATACCTGCGAGCCTGGCGACCGAACGCTTCATGGCCTGGTCCTCTTGCAGCAACCGCTCTTGAACAACGGTACCGACGAATCATCAGTTCTCACTCATCGCGCGGGCAGCGGACGAATACCCGCTTCTGGCCGAGGGGCGCGGGGCTACTGACCGGCCGACGAGGTCACGTTCTCGCGACGTGACGCGTCACTCCTGTCACGGGCGCCGCGCCGAAGTCCGAGCGCAGCGAGGAGCGCGCCGCCGAGGCACATGGCGCCGCAGAGCGCAAAGGGCAACAGGGCCGCGCTGAACAGCCAGCTCATGGGAGGCTCCTCGTGGTTCGAAGGCTAGTGCTACTACCGAAATGTAGTAGCACTAAGGTTGTGTGTCAACCGTGCGCGCGCGTCTCACGCGGCGGGTGATCGCCCACGCGAGCAGCGACCAGAGCGCGAGGCAGCAGAGCATCCCGAGCACGTTCGAAGCTGTGTCGTTGGACGTGGTGCCATTCGACATCGAGAACAGCCTCGCGGGATCGCCGAGTGTGACCAGTGAGAAGGTCAGCGCCGCTCCGAGGAGGCCGAGTGCGAGGACGCTTGCGACCAACGCCGCGCGCGAGGCCCGGGGAATCGCGGGTTCGTGGCCGGTCTCGAGTTGTGTGACCCGGAGGTCGAGCAGATCGTCGGCCCCGATTGCCGCGGCCACACCTAGGTCCGACCAGGTCGGTCCGGTGGTCGCCTTGTACAGCGCCCCGACGAGCGGTTGGGCTCCGAGCGCACCGACGGCCCGACGGTCGGCCGCCAATTCCCGGCCGGCGACGTATCGGCGGCGCAGATCGCGCACGACGGGCAGATAGAAGAGCGCCGGCCCAGCGGCGCGCGTGATGAGAACCTTGAGGGGATCGAGGTTCCCGACGTGGTAGCGCTCGTGTTCCAACACCGCCGCAAGCTCGTCGGGTGTTGCAGCGTCGACGAGTCCTCGGCTGACCGCGACCCGTGGATGCCAAGGGCCGAACGTGAACGAGAACGCGCGCTCGTGATCGAGAGGCACGACCCGGCCTACCAGGCGCGCCTTCGTCGCCGCGTCCTCGAGCTTGCGAGACGGCGCCAGCTGTCGCGAGCGGACGTGCTCACCGAGTCGCGCGGTGGCACGCAGCTGGACGCGAAGGGAGAGCAGGGCTCGGATGGTGCCTACTGCGACGACGGCGAAGAAGCCGATCGCGGGCCAGATCCGCCAATCGTCGGTGAGGACGCCGAGGCCGTCGATCGAGACGCGGTAGGCGAGCAGTGACAAGGCGCCACAGCAGAACAGGCCAATCAGGCCGTACGGCACGAGCGCTAACGCGACGAGCGCGACGAAGCTGCGATTCGCAGTGTTCAGCCTCATCGTTTTTCGCGCAGGAGTCGTTCGAGTCGACGGCGCAGACGCGGGTTCGCGCGGGCTTCGTCGACGAACTGCGTAACCGCCGCGTCCCCGTAGTCGCGCATGAGCTCGCGCACCGCGATCGCAGCCTCGTCGGGCACCGCGGCCTCGTACTCGTAGCCGCGTCCCGCTCGATGCCGCCGAAGGATGTCCTTCTCGGCGAGGCGAGCCATCACCGTCATGACCGTGGTGTACGCGAGCGGCGGCCGCCGTCCACGGTTGAGACGCTCGAGCACGGCGCGAACGGCAAGTGGCTCCTTCGCTGCCCAGAGCGCTTGCATGACCTCGGTCTCGAGCGGGCCCAGATACCCGCCTCCGGTCGTCGGCACAACACCATTGTCTACTACGCCAGCATCGTAGTAAAGTCTCCGCCCGCGGCGGAGCTCAGCATCGGGCAACTTGCGAACCGTCTGCCAAGACAAAAGGGGATCGCATGAGAACCGGTCACAAGGCCATCGTCGGCAGCCTCGCAGGCGTCCTCGGTGCGGCTGCGATCCGCATTGCGCAAGCGTTGCCACTCACCGAAGCCGCCGAACCGGAACACGAGTACCCGTCGAGAAAGGCGAAGAAGAAAGACTCCAAGAAGATGGGCAGCGGACCCCGCACACGCAGGAAGAAGGAAAAGAAAGGCAAGTGACCGCCAGTCGTGGCTGCCACCGCCCGCAAGCTCGCGAGAGCCGCACTTTGCGCGGTCGACCTCCGCCGCCGCCCCCCTGACGAGACGGGGCGACCGCCTGGTCTCGTTCAGGCCCTGACGGCGCTTCGGCGACAACCCGTGCCGCGCACGGTGCGCTTCATCACCGTGAAGCGCATCAATCCTCGCGTCGGCGACACGTTCGGGCATTGGTGGATCGAGATGGACGGCGTCGAAAGCTACGGCTGGTGGCCGGCACGCCGCCCCGTCGGACTGCGCGTGTTTCTCTTCGGCACGAAAGGCACCCTCAACGGCGGACACGCGTTTCCCGACGGTCGTCCCTCTGCGCGCGATCCCCATCACCGCGACGCCGCGACCCACGAGTTCCACCCCCGCCTGCTCGTCCGCAAGAGCGACCGGCAAGTGCGCTCAGAGATCAGGGCCTTCGCAGAGAGCTTCGAGAGCAAATGGCGCTGGTCAGCCAGGCCGACCACCAGAGACTGTCGCCGGTTTCAGCTTGCGCTCTTCAAGTCGGTCGGTCTCGACGACGGCGAGTACCTCTACACGCGCGGGCCGGGCTGCCCGTTCCTCGGTCTGTTCCACTCTCGTTCTCGTCGCCTCAGCGCTTAACAACTCCGCAGCCTCAGCCGTGGTCACCCGCGTGGCCGTCCCCGGCTGGTTCGTTCATCATGCGCAACATCTCGGGACCGCCAGTGCGCAAGAACCGGACAAGCAGGACAGCTGCGAGGGCCAGGAACATGATGTTGAGGACGCTGGTGATGCCGTAGTACTTCCGATAGATGTTGAGGATCGGTAGGACGATGGTCGGCGAAGATGAAGCTGATCACGCCTCCGAAGCTGATGCCGCCGTTCCAGAGCACCGCCGCGAGCGGGACGTTGCCGATCGAGCACACGAAGCTGAGCACGGAGACGACTGGCCCGATGAGTGGTCCCCACAGCTTGGCCAGGAAGTCGTGGTCGACCAGGAAGAAGTCACGCCAGAAGCTGTTCGGCACCCACGCCGCCAGTGCTCCGGCGATGAGCAATCCAATGCCGATGTCGGCCCAGATCGATGCCCAGTCCATGACGAAGTAGTGGCTGATGGCGGTGAAGCCCTTCCGGGAGCGAATACGCGACCACAGGGAGCCCTCCGTGACCGACATGTCCATGTCGGCGTGGCCCTCCATGCGGCCGGAGATGCCCTTGTCCGCTTGCTCTCGGGCGGCGGCAACGAGCTTGGTGCGCAAGAAGAGTCGAAAGACGACGGCCAGGAACACGATCATCAGCGGTCCGCCGGTGAATTCCGCCAGCGTGAACTGCCAACCGATCAGGACGGCGAGGATGATGCCGAGCTCGATGACGAGGTTCGTCGACGCGAACTCGAAGGCCATGGCGGCGGTGAAGTTGCCGCCCTTGCGGAAGACCGAACGCGCCAGCGCCACCGCGGCATAGGAGCACGACGACGACGCTGCCCCGAGGCCGGAAGCAACGCAGAGTGTCCGGGGCGAGTCGTCGGGGAGCAGGCGGCTCATCTCACCCTTCGAGACCACCGCCTGCACGACCGCAGATAGCGCGAAGCCCAGGATCAGGGCCCACAGAATCTCCCACGTCATCGAAAACGCGAGGTTCAGCGCATGACCGAGGGCGTGGGAGGTCGCTGATCACCCCTTGACCTTCGAGTGGGCTCTAAGGCTTACGGTACGCAGTGATGAGCGCTCTCACCGTTACCAGCATCGCCCATGCAGCCGGCGTTTCGCCGCACACGATCCGATACTACGAGCGCCTTAGACTTCTGCCCGTCCCTGCGCGCAGCGACAGCGGATACCGGCTCTACGACCCCGCACTCGTGGATCGGCTCCGCTTCATCCGGGGCGCCAAGCGAGTCGGGCTCCGACTCCAAGAGATCGGTGAACTGCTCGACATTATGGATCGCGGCCAATGTCCCTGCGGGCATACCGACGCGCTCCTGCGTCTACGACTCTCCGAAATCAGGGACGAAATCGCCGAGCTCACCGGCGTGCGTGACGAGCTGCAACGACTACTCGAGATACACCCACCCGGTACCTGTCCTGACAGCACCCCCGACACGTGGTGGTGCCGAGACGACTTCACCGAGAGGAGGTGACACCCATGAGGCCCTGCCCCATGTGTGGCTGCCCCTGCGGCGAACGACCCTGCCCCTGCTGCGGCTACGACGACTGACAGAGCGCGCCGGCTGCAACCATTTTGCAACCCAAATGGCTGCAAGCCACTGGATTGGGCCGGACTCGGTGGAGCGTCCGAAGCGCGAAATCCCAGGTCAGCGGACTGAAGCGGACGAGTGTGATCCAGTTGGACGCTGCCCGGCCTGACTCATAACCCGAAGGTCGCGGGTTCAAATCCCATCCACTATTTAATTCCTGGTTTGCGTACTTGCGCGCTCCGGGACGGCGTCGCCTGCCGGACTCTCTTCTCGCGGGGAGGAGAGTTGTGCGATCGGCGGGGAGGATGCGACTATCCGTCGAGAGCTGGTGTCACCTCGATTGCTCTGCGTCAGGTTCGTGGGATACCGAGCTGCGGCGGATCAAGTTCCGTCGATCGCGGGGGCCGTCTCCGCCTGATCGGGCGTCGCTGCCCAGCTCGCAAGGAGGTTCAGCGCCTCTTCGGATTTCGAGCCGGGCTCGGCGGTGTACGTCAGGATGGTGAGACCGGTGTCGGCCCGGAGCTCCATCATCTCGAACGTCAGGCTGAGATCGCCGACGACCGGGTGGTGAAAGTGCTTCAGGCCGGTCTCGTGGATGCGGACGTTATGGGCGGCCCATCGGGTTCGGAACGTCTCGCTTTGCGTCGACAGCTCTCCGACGAGGTCTGACAGGCCACGGTCGTATGGGTCGCGGCCGGCTTCGGAACGCAGGATGGCCACGGTGTCGTTCGCGGCCCGCTCCCAGTCGCCGTAGAAGTCGTGCGCGCTCGGGTTGAGGAAGATGAAGCGGGCGTGGTTGACCGGCCGGACTGGGTCGGCGTACATCTCCGAGTAGAGGGCATGCCCGAGCGGGTTCGCGGCGAGGATGTCCAAGCGGCCGTTCACCACGAGCGCGGGCGCGCCGGTGATCGCGTTGAGCATGTGCTGCACGCTTGGCCGGACCCGCTGCTTCGTCGGGCGGCGACGGGTTCGCGCCGTCGTGCCCGCCGGCCGTGCGAGATCGAAGAGGTGCGCACGCTCGGCCTCGTCGAGTTGAAGCGCGCGGGCCAGCGCCTCCAGCACGCTTTCGGAGACCCCGTTCATGTTCCCGCGCTCGAGGCGGGTGTAGTAGTCGACGCTGACTCCGGCGAGCAGCGCGACTTCCTCCCGGCGAAGCCCTGGAACGCGGCGGTTGTCGCCGTAGACCGGCAAATCCACCTCGTCCGGCGTGATCTTGGCTCGCCTGGAGATCAGGAACTCGCGGATCTCGTTCTTTGTGTCCACAGCACGACGGTAACTCCGCCCGGCCGGCGCTGGGGGGCCCTGCCAGTGCCCGGATTAACAGGGACTCTCACTCCGCGCTCAGTGGTGCTTCCCTGTGAGCTGTGACTCAGATCCCAGAAAGGGAGCACATTGCCATGAACCACATTTCGCTGGACGGACTCGACGTGTCCCGCATCGGACTCGGCGCGATGGCAATGTCCGGCTACTACCTCGACCCGGACAGCAGCGACGCCGAATCGATCCGCACCATCCACCGAGCACTCGACCTGGGCGTCACCCACGTCGATACCGCCGAGATCTACGGCCCTTACGCGAACGAGGAACTCGTCGGCCGCGCCCTCAAGGGTCGCCGCGACGATGTCGTCGTAGCGACGAAGTTCGGCCTGGTCTCGCACTCCGGCGAAGGCCCTGGGGTGCTCGACAGCAGCCCGGCGAACATCCGGACCGCGGTCGAGGGCTCCCTGAAGCGGCTGGGTACCGACCGCATCGACCTCTACTACCAGCACCGCGTCGACCCGAACACTCCCATCGAGGACACCGTCGGCGCCCTGGCCGAGCTGGTGGCCGGAGGAAAGGTCCTGCATATCGGCCTCTCCGAGGCCGGACCAGACACGATCCGCCGCGCCCACGCCGTGCACCCGATCGCCGCGCTGCAGACCGAGTACTCCCTGTGGACCCGTGATCCCGAGGCCGAGCTGCTACCGCTGCTGCGCGAGCTCGGCATCGGCTTCGTGCCCTACTCGCCGCTCGGGCACGGCTTCCTCACCGGGAAGATCCGCTCCCCCCAGGAGCTCGCCGACGACGACTGGCGCAAGACCAATCCGCGCTTCACCGAGGGCAACTTCGAGAAGAACCTCCGCATCGTCGACGAGGTCGAGGCCGTCGCCTCAGAGGTCGGCGCCACACCGGCGCAGGTCGCTCTGGCATGGCTGCTGGCGCAGGGCGACGACATCGCCCCGATCCCCGGTACCAAGCGCGTCTCCCGGGTCGAGGAGAACACGGCAGCCGACGGCATCAAGCTGAGCGCGGAACAGATCGAACGGCTCAACGATCTCGCCCCGGCCACCGGTGAGCGCCATGACGAGACGAACATGGCCGCCATCGACCGCTGACCACGTCATGCGGTGGCGGCGCTGCCGTGCCCGCCGGCGCATGGCCGGAACCCAACGACCCCCGCATCCATCGGGGATCTACTCGGACATCGCGATCTACAGCGAGGGAGAGACGCATGGCAGACGAAGAGTTCAAGAAGGCGTTGCAGGCCAGCCGAGAGGTCGAGCTCACGGTCACGGGCCGAACGTCCGGCCTCGAGATCTCCACCCCGGTCTGGTTCGTACGGGACGGCGAGAAGCTGTACCTAGTGCCGGTGAGGGGATTGGACAGCGACTGGTTCAAGAACCTCCTGAAGATGCCGACGATCCGCCTCACCGCCGAGGGAGCGCAGCACAACGCAACCGTGACCCCGACCTCGGATGCCGCCAAGGTCGAGCAGATCCTCGACAAGTTCCGGGCCAAGTACGGCGCCCGCGATGTCGAGGCGTACTACCCGCAGCAGGATGTTGCGGTGGAGGTTCCGCTCGCCTGAACGGCTTGGGCATCGGACGACTCGAGCACCGGATGGATTCCGAGCGCGCCGGCCACGGCCCCCCTGGTCAAGGTTGGCGCGCGAGAGGCACTTGATGTCGCCGCGGGTCTGGCCGGGCGCGGTGGACGGACTGGCTCGCGACGCCGCAGGCAAATGCACGTGCGGGCAATTTCCGACACTCGCTCGACGCCGTCGGGCGTGAGTCTTAACCCGAGCGGGTTCAAATCCCGCCCGCGCTAATGCGCAGCCGTGAGCGCGAGCCGCGGTTCGAGGAGAGTTGCGATGAGTTTCCGGGTCGCCGCAGGTCTGATTTCGTGGTCCCGGTAGCGTCCGACTCGATGATGGACTCGGTCGCGCGGGAGCGACCGACTCGACAGGAGGGAGATGAGATGCCTGAGCACAACATGGGAACCCGCGAGGAATGGCAGGCGGCCCGGGACGAGCTCGCGAAGCTCGAGGCCGAGCAGGCGGAGCGAAACGAGGGGATCAAGAAGAGGCGTCTCGATCTCCCCTGGGTCCCGGTCGAGAAGGACTACGAGTTCGATACCGAGGACGGCAAGAAGACTCTCGCCGAGCTCTTCGACGGCAGCTCGCAGCTGCTCGCCTACAACATCATGTTCGGCCCCGACTACACACTCGGCGCCTGCCCGGGCTGCACCAGCCTCGCGGACGGGCTCGATGGCACCCTTGTCCACCTCAACCACCGCGACGTGACGCTGATCTGCTTCTCGCGGGCGCCGATCGAGCGGTTGGCCGCATACAAGCAGCGGATGGGCTGGCAGTTCCCCTACGTCTCCACCTACGACACCGACTTCCCGTTCGACTTCAACCTCACTATGACCGAGGAGCAGGCACAGGGGATTCCCGAGGTCAAGGAGATGATCGACAACCCGCCCGACTGGCTCGAGGAGTGGTCAGGCCAGATCGGCGCCGAGCTCAAGGACGGCCTGCGCGAGGGCCCGGGCTGGATCGCTTTCGCGCGCGAGAACGGGACCGTCTACCACACCTATACGGTGATGGCGCCCGACCCGTTCGTCGCGCCGTACTACAGCTTCCTGCTCGAACGAACGCCGAAGGCACAACCCGCCGAGCCCCGCGCTTGGCGGAAGGACGAGTACCCAGACTGAGTCGGGCCGCCACGTCAGCTCACCTGGCCGCGCAACGCGTCCCGGCTAGCTGGCGACCCATTCGACCGACACGGCTAGATCCACCGGACAATTGCCCAGGACCTACACGCTCGTTGAAGTAGTTCCAGCCTTGCCGAGGCCTGGTGGTCCAAGTACTTCGCCCATTAGGTCAGCTGCATCCTTGTCGGCGCTCTCGAGAAAGTGCGCGTAGACGCCAAGGGTCGTAGCAGCGTCTGCGTGGCCGAGACGACCGCTAACTGTCCGAACGTCCTGGCCGGCCACGAGTATGCTCGTGGCGGCGAAGTGACGCAGGTCGTGGAGGCGGACCTCGAGCCCAAGATCGTCACGGATCCGACTGAAAGCGAGCGTGACGTAATCAGGTCGCCACGGAGTTCGGTTGGCGACATCGTGCGAGAACACGTAGGCGTTATCCGTCAGCACCGCGCTGGCGGCAGCGGCCGACTGCTTGCATCGGCGACGGTGGAAGCGAAGCGATTCAATTGTTCCGGCGTCGAGACTGATACGGCGGCTGGCGTGTGTCTTCGTCTCCTTCTCAAACAAAAGTCCGTCCCGCCCAACGACGACGGACCGCTCGATGAGGAGTCGCCGGTTTCTGAAGTCGACGTCGTGCCATGTGAGACCACACAGCTCGCCGCGACGGGCGCCGGTTACCGCTGCAAGGCGCAAGAAGCAGGAGAGATCCGGGTTGACGGCCTGGGCTGCTTCGATCAGCCGGCCAACATCCTGAGCGGTCGGCACGGATGCCTCTCGATGTGGCTCCCGGGGCGGTGAAGCGTTCGCGGCGGGATTAGCGGACAGGAGACCCCATTTCACAGCCAGCGCAAGCGCACGCCGGAGCACGCTGTGGATTCGTCGAACAGAAGCCGCCGACAGCCGCGCTCCGCCGGCGCCGCCACGCTTTCGCAGCTCCGCGTAGAAAGAGTCAATGTCGGCGGTGTGGAGTCTTCGTAGCGGTGTCGTCCCGAAACGGGGAAGGACAACGCGGTCGATAATGCTGCGATACGAACGAACGACCGTTGGCGACCAGTCCGCTTCTCCATGGTCGAACCAGCGCTCGAGGACCTCGCCAACCGTTCCCTCACGTACTGGGGCGTGAGCGCCATCGCCAACCTCGGTCACCAGCCGAGCGAGTGCCGCTTGGGCCTCGCGCTTGGTTCCCTTCACTGTGCGATGCGCGTACCGCTTGTGCCCAGTCAGGGGGTCGCGGCCGGTATGGACGCGGAGTTCCCAGGAGCCAGGAGCGCGTTGCCGGACCGAACCCGTCACGGCCCCATCGTGCCACGGATGGGCAAACGGATGGGCAAATGGCGAGCGCAGAGGTCCGCCCGTGGCGTACGGACCTCTGACCAGCTTTTTCGTAGCGCCCCCGGCAGGATTCGAACCTGCGACGCACGGTTTAGGAAACCGACGCTCTATCCCCTGAGCTACGGGGGCCGAGCGCAATTGTCGCGCTACTCGGCAAGCGGGACAGTGCCGTGACCGTCCACGACGGACTGGTTGGTTCCGTGTGTTTCTCGTGGCGGCGTGGGTCGGAATGTGGTACCCGCTCGACACGCTGGTGTACACGCCCCGGCCGCTGCGGCGCGAACGTGAGGTCCTCGACGCGATGTCGCGCATGGAGCTCGTTCTCGCTGCCTCGGACGACTGAGGTCAGCGCGAAGCGGCGCGGACGGGTGGGGCTACTGCCCGGCGGCGGGGAACCAGCGGTTGCGCACCGGAAAGAGATAGCGGTCGGTGAGGTGGTTGAGGAACCGGCGCGCCTGGTCGAACCGCGTGGCGAGGTCGTCGAGCAGCCGGGACAGTCCTGTGACCGGTGTTCGCTGCGCGGCGGCCCGGTACCAGCGCGGTCCGAGCCACTCGAGTAATCCCGCCGCGCCCCGTTCGCCGGCGAGCTGCTCGATGTCGGCAAGCGTCGGGGCGTCTTCTCCCGCGGCCGGCAACGAGCGCAGCAGGCGTTCGAGCTCGATCGGGTGCACCGAGCGTGCCGCGGAATGGTCGGGGAACACGCCGGTGAGAAACAGCGCGAGGTCACCGAGCCGCCGGTAGATGCCCGGTCGGTCTGCCTCCGGCACCGCGTCCAGCGCGGCGGCCAATCGCGCCGCGTCGAGCCGGCTGAAGCGGTGCCGGCGCCACCGTCCCCGACGCTGGATCCACACCGGCCCGCTCATCACCCGCGTGTACGACGTCAGGTGCTCGACCAGGAAGTAGCGGCGAGCCGGGTCGACGCCGAACTCCCGCAGTTGCCCGGCGTCGAAGACCGGCACGCGCATCCGACGCCCGATCCGCTCCTCGACGAATGGCGTGTGGCCGAGATCGTCGACGACCCGATGGACGGCGACGGCGAAGACGAGGAACGGCGATGCGTGCACGAGCAGCTCGTCGTCGGCGGGGTCGCCGAGCACCCGCTCAAACACGGTCGCCGAGCCCAGTGCGTCCTCGACGAGCTGTGGGTGCGAGCGGAGGTATGCCGACGCGTCGTCCGTCGCCGGTCCTTCCAACGCCCCACCCAGGATCGACAAGTCCGCGTCCGTCAGATGGTCGAGATAAGCACTCCCCGGGTTCACATCGACCAATATGCCGCACCGGAGACCGAATTGGGCTCATCCCAAGCAGTGGATTTCGCCAGGGTCAGTCGGCCTTCCCCTTCTTCTTCGCCTTCCGGGCGCGCTTGAACTCGCGCACGCGATCCAGCGATTCGCGCGAGTCGACGTCGGCCACCGAACGGGGCGTGGCGTCGGAGAACGGCGCCGCCGCCTCCTCCCACCCCGGGGCGGCCTCGCCGAGCCGCTTGCCCAGAATGGCGAGAAAGATCTTCGCCTTCTCGTCGCCGTAGCCGGGCAGCTCATGCAGCCGGCGATAGACCTCGTCGCCCGACGGCGCGCCGCGCCAGATCGCGGCGGCGTCCCCGCCGTAGTGCTCGACGATGAACGCGCACAGCGCGTGTGTGCGCTTGCCCATCGAGCCCGGATAGCGGTGCATCGCAGGCTTGTCGCGGAAGATCGCTTCGATCTTGTCCTCACCCAGAGCCGCGACCTTGTCCGCGTCGAGTGTGCCGCCGAGGCGCTCCTTCAACGTGAGCGGTCCTCGGAAGGCCCATTCCATCGGCACCTGCTGGTCGAGCAGCATCCCGATCAGCAGGGCGAGCGGGTTCTCGGCAAGCAACCGGTCGGCTTCGGCGTCACCTGTGACCGGGATCGCGCTCGTGGTCATACCGGCCAGGCTATGTCGGCCCGGCCGTCCTTCATTCCTCGACGGTGATCGCGTGCTCGGGGCAGTTCTGCTCGCCGATGCGCGCCTTCTCTTCGAGCTCGGGCGGGACGTCCTCGCCGGGAATGAAGCAGTGACCCATGTCGTCGGCCTCGAAGACTTCGGGAGCGAGCGCGTAGCAGCGTCCGTGCCCGACGCAGCGGTCGGGGTCGACGCGCACCTTCATTACGACGTCCGCGCCGGCGGAGTGAACACGAGCGGCAGGTACTCGACGGCCCGGATGCCCATCGAGTACTGCGGCTCCTCACCGCGCTTGATCGTGTAGTCCGGGATCCGCTCGTGCAGCGTCTCGAGGGCGACGCGCAGTTCGAGGCGGGCCAGGTGCGAACCGAGGCACCGATGGACACCGCCGCCGAACGCCAGGTGCCGGTTCGCGGGCCGTTCGAAGTCGACGTTGTCGGGTTCGGGGAACTCGTGCTCGTCGATGTTCGCCGAACCGAGCAGCACGGTGACCCGCTCGCCGGACTGGAGCTCCTCGCCGCTGAGCTCGACCCCATCCGTGAGCACGCGCGGCACGCCTGGCACCGGGGTCTCCCACCGCAGCAGCTCCTCGACCGCGCCCGGGACGAGCGCTGGGTCGTCGACGAGGCGCTGACGCTGCTCGGGGTGGCTCGCGAGGTACGACACCATGCAGCCCACCGATGCCGTCACCGTGTCGAGGCCGGCGAGGAGGAACAGGTAACAGATGTCGAGGATGTCTTCGCGGGTGAGACGGTGACCGTCGACCTCGGCTTCGAGGAACCCGCTCATAAGGTCGTCGCGAGGCTGTCGCTCCCGCTCGTCGAGGACCTTGTCGAAGTAGGCATAGATGCGCTGTCCGGTCTCGGCCTGAATGCGCTCGAACTCCGCCTGGTCCTTCGCGGGCGGGCGAATGATGTTGTTCTTGAACTCGAGGAACAGGTCGAGGTCCTCCAGCGGCAGCCCGAGTAGCCGCAGGAACACCGTGCACGGAAGCGGGATCGCGAAGGAGCCGTTGAACTCGCACTCACCGCTGTCGATGAAGTCGTCGATCAGCTGGTTGCTGAGCTTGCGGACGTCGTTCTCGAGCAACGCCACCTGCTTCGGCGCGAACAGCGGGTCGAGCAACCGCCGGTACTTCACGTGCTCGGGCGGGTTGATCTGTAGTGGGATCAGCGGACGCACGTTGCCGATCGAGATCGCGTCCATGTCGGACGAGAACAGCTCCGAGTGCCGGAGGGCAAACTCGACGTCTTCGTGCCGGGAGATGACGGTTCCGCCCTCGTCAGTGCGCAGGATCGGTGAGTTCTCGCGCAGCATGCGGTAGATGGGCTGCGGCTCACTCGCGGTCTTGTCGTCGAGGACAAACTGCGACTCCGGCATTTCGGGCGTGTCGGGCGTGTCGGGCGTGTCGGACACGGCATCCATGACGTTCCTCCCGGCTCGACCGCGAACCCCTACCTGACGCCGGTGTCAGCATAGCGGGACTGTAGCGTTGGGCCCTCGCCCGGGAGGTGGCTCGTGGCCGTGCAGCATCCCCGCCCCGCCAACGTCGTATTGCTCCGCCCGGGCGTCCTCGACACCGCTCGGGGCCTCCTCGCCGAAGCCGGGGCCCGGTTCAACGCCGCCGTGCGAGAGGTGGATCGGGTGCTGTCGGGCGTGGTCGACGAGATCGACGGCACCCTCCACGCGACGCGGGTCGGGATCCGAGCCGGGAAGCTGGCGTTCGAGCAGGAGCGCCGTCGCGAACGCGTCCGCGGTCCTGTTGGGCTCGTCGCCGGTTACAAGTCGTCGAAGAGCCGGTAGCCCTCGACGTAGCCCATCTCGATCAGCTCGGCGCCCGGGCACTGGCGCGCCAGGTCGTCGCGGATGGGCTTCGTGTCGATCGCGGTCGAGAAGCCGGGCAGCCAGTCGTCGTGGTGGCTGAGGACGACGCGCTGCGGGCGGAGGAGATCCGCCTCACGCGCGACGAAACCTGCCAGCGACCCCTGCACGGGCTCGCCGTCGACGTTGCCGCGACCTGCAGCAGCCAAGATCGCGACGTCGGGCCGGAGGTCCCGCAGGATGCCGGACCAGTGTCCTGACGTGTCCTGGTAGAAGAGCGAGCCCCGCGGTGTCTCGAAGAGGTAGACGAGCGCCCCGCCGTCGCCGCGGGCGCCCTGAAAGCTCGCGGCGAGGTGCGCCTGCACGTCGGCGTCGAGCGTGCTGAACCATTCGACCAAGGCGGCGAAACGCTCCTGCTGCTCCTGGTACGTCAAACCGAGATCTCCGACGCACACCTCGTCGGAGTCGGTCATCTTCGTCTGGGACCAGACGCACGAGTGCTGGCTCGGGTATGCGGTGACGTTCACCCCGTCGGCGAGACGGACGCGCTCGCCGCCTGCGACAGGGAGAAGCTGTTCGCCCGGCACGCCCTGCTCCGCCATGACCCGCACGGTCTCGTACGAGCCGAGCACGGTCGCGCCGGTGTTGCGGGCAACGGTCTCGGCCCCCCAGAGGTGATCGAAATGCGAATGGCCCACGACGATCCAGTCGGCCCGCTCGACGTCCGCCGTCGTGAGACCGATCGGCGGCGCCGCGGGCACGCGGTCCATGTACGCGTCCAGGAACACCACGAGGTCGCCGATGGTGAGCCGGAAGGTCGCGCAGCCGAGCCAGTCGAGCGTCGCCGCGGGCACCAGGCGAGACTACGCCGCTCGCCTGTCCGTAAGCTGCTGGGTCCACGGCGAGGTCGGCGCGAACGGGAGGTTCCCGTGGGCCGCAAGATCCAGCAGCGCTATGACGCGCTGGGCTGCAACGGCAACACGATCGCGCGCACGCCCGTCGCCGACCGCCTTGCCGCCGAGGGTGTCAACTACCGCCGCGCGTACAACCAGAACACGGTGTGCATGCCGGCGCGGTCGACCATGCTCACGGGCCAGTACGTGCGCACGCACGGTGTCTTCGCCAACGGTGTCCAGCTGCCTCACGACGCGCCGAGTGTCGCCGCCCACCTCGCCGAACGCGCTGGCTACCGCACCGCGTTGCTCGGCAAGGCGCACTTCGATCCCGGCTTCGACCCGATGTTCACCTTCCCGGAGAACGCGATGGCGCCCGAGGGCTCGACAGACCGCTGCGGGGCTTCGAGCACGCCGAGCTCGCCATGCACGCGCCGACGATCGCCGGCCGCGGCTTCCAGCACTACGGCACGTGGCTCCTCGAGCAGCACCCGGACCAGGTAGACGGCTTCGCCGCGCTGCTCCAGGCCGAGGGTGGAGGCGAGACGGGCGCGCCCGAGACGAAGATCAACCCGATCCCGCGCGACCTGTACCACACCGACTGGGTCGCCGACCGCACGATCGCGTTCCTCGACACGCTCGCGGACGAAGACGACTGGTTCGTGTGGATGAGCTTCCCGGACCCACATCACCCGTGGGACCCGCCGGCGGCGGAGCGCAAACGCGTCCCGTGGCAGGACATCGACCTCCCCCCCGGGCATCCCGGGACGCCGGACGCGATCCGCGACGTGCTCGCTCAGAAGCCACCGCACTGGCTGGCGTTCTACGAGGGTACGTGGCGCAACGTCGAGGGCGGCCCGGGCACGTTCCGGCCCGGCACGCTCACCGACGATCAGCTGCGCGAGATCAACGCGCTCACGCACGTGATGAACGAGCTCATCGACGAGGCGTGCGGCCGCGTGCTCGACGCCGTCGGCCGGCGAGGTTGGACCGACGACACGGACGTCTTCTGCACCACTGACCACGGTGAGCTCCAAGGCGACTACGGACTGCTCTTCAAGGGTCCGTTCCACGTCGACGCTCTCATGCGCGTCCGGCTCATCTGGCGCCCGGCCCCGTCCGCGCGCGTGACGCCGTCCGAGGTCCGCGAGCCCGTCGGCCACCTCGACCTCGCGTCCACGTTCTGCGCCATCGCCGGCGTCGAGCCGGCCGAGTGGATGCAGGGGAGCGAGCTGCCAACCGCGCCCGGCTCGCGGCGCGAGCGTGCGCTGTGCGAATGGGACAGCCAGTTCCCCGGCTACGGCATGCACCTGCGGTCGATCTACCGCGACGGCTGGCTATGCACCGCGTACGAGCGCAGCACGATCGGCGAGCCGAACGGACTCGAGGACTTCTTGGCCCTGTTGCCCGAACGTGCCGCGCAGCGCCTCGGGCTCACGGACGGCGGCCCACGCAGCTCCGTCGCCTACGACGGCACAGAGGGTGAGCTGTACCGCGTCGACGAGGATCCGTGGCAGTTTCGAAACCTCTGGGACGACCCGGGATACCGGGGCGTGCGGTCCGACCTCGTCGCCGACCTGTACGACAGCCTGCCCGCCGCGCGCGAGCCGCGGCTGCCGGTGGCGCGGCCAGCATAGGGGAGGATAGCGATGCCGATCGGACCGACGAAGGAGCAGATCCAGACGCTCATCGACAGCCCCCTGGCGACGCCGGTCGTCATGTTGAACCTGCTCAAGTTCGCAGGGCGTGCCGGCGGCGATGGCGACCGCACGGAGTCCGGGCGCGACTCGTACGCGCGCTACGGCGAGCGCGTACGGTCGATGCTCGAGCAGACCGGGGCCCGTGTGCTCTGGCAGGGGCGCGCCGATTCGGTCGTGATCGGCGGAGACACCGACGACTGGGACGCCGTCATCCTCGTCGAGTACCCGTCGCGCCAGGCGTTTCTCGAGATGACATCGAGCCCGCAGTACCGCGAGGTGTCGAAAGACCGCAGCGCCGGCCTCGCCGACTCGCGGCTCATCGCCATGACCGAGCTGTACCGGCGCACGGAGGACTGAGCCACTGATGATCCGAGGCGAAGGCACTGCCATCGCGCATGGGGTCACTCCCCAAGAGGTGTTCGACTTCGTGCTCGATCCCGCCCAATACACGAAGGCCGACACGAAGATGGTGTGGGTCACCAAGCTCGGTGACACCGCTGACGGTATGATCGCCCGCGAAGACGGACGCTTCCTCGGTCGGTTCCCTGGTTCGGTGATCACCCGCTACCGGTGGCACGCGCCGCATCGCATCGATGTCACGCTCGAGCACGGCGTGCCGCAGCATCTGCACGCCTGGTTGGAGATCGACGAGGTCGAGGGCGGCACCCGCATCCATCACGTCGAGGAGATGGACCTCGGTCGCGGACCGCTCGGTTGGCTGTACGACCAGGTCGGCGGCCAGTGGTTCGCGGACTCGGTGCGGTTGGAGGTCGCCGAGATCGCGCGGCTGCTCGAGGCGGGGGAGCGCGGTCAGGGCGTGGCCGCCCACGACGACCGGGACGCGCGTCAGCCGCGGTAACCGCGGGCACGGGCGGCCCGCCCCTGACGCGTCGCGGCCCGCTCGGCGCGCTCGCGGCTGGCCTTGTTGCCCGGCGTGTACCGGTACTTCCTCCCGTGCCCGCCCCACTCGTAATAAGGCCCCTTTGAGTCGTGACCGCGTCGGACCGGCATCGCGCTACTGCCGCTCCGCCAGTGCCTTGCGTACCCGGCCGCGGGTCGCGAGATCGGTCGCCCGGGCCAGGCCGGGCGCGGCGCCGAGCCGGCCGAACCCCCCGATGCGGGGGACCGTGATCGTCCGGTACCCGGGGACCCGGCGGGTGAGCGCGCGCACGATCGCCTTCGCCACGGACTCTGCCGGCATGCCGTAGTCAAGCGCGCCGGGTTCGTCGGCAGGCTCCCCCGTGCGGATCCGCGCCATGAACTCCGTCTTGATCGGACCCGGGGCGATGAGCGTCACGTCGACGCCACGCCCGGCGACCTCGCGGCGAAGTCCGTCGGTGAACCCCTGCACGGCGAACTTCGTCGCGCTGTAGACGGTCTCTCCGGGCGGGGCCACGTAGCCGGCCATGGAGCCGACGTTCACGATGTGACCGCGCCGCCGCTCGAGCATGCCCGGCAGCACTCGCTGGGTCAGGTCGATGAGCGCGAGCACGTTGACATCGAACAGCTCGCGTACTTTGGCCGGCGCCATGTCCTCAACGAGGCCCTTCCATCCGAGCCCGGCATTGTTCACGAGAACGTCAACCGGCTCGCTCTGCTCGACGAGCGCCACGCGATCCGTGTTGTCCGAGACATCCGCCGGCACCGGGACGATCTCCGGATGCTCGGCTGCGAGTGACTTGAGCCGTTGCTCATCGCGCGCCGCCGCCCACACCCGGGCGCCCTTGCGTGCGAGCCGCAGCGCCGTGACGCGTCCAATGCCGGTGGACGCGCCCGTCACGAGCACGCGACTGCCGGTTAGCTCCATGCCGCCTCCTGTTGCTCGGGTAGGTGTGTTTCTACCCGCTCGCAGTCTCAGGCGACACGCGGAACGTTGCCCCCGATGCGATCGGCGACCGACCCGCACGCGGTAACGAGCGCGGGGACGAACCGTCGCGCGCCGAGCACGCAGGCGGCGTGATCCGAGTCGACGGGATGGATCGTCGCGCCGGGGATCGCCTGCGCGAGCTTGAGCTGCCGCGCCGCGGACACGAACCGATCGCGCAGCGTGACGACAACCGCCGTCGGAACGTCGATGCTGTCGATCCACGCATGGGAGCTGAAGCGACCGATCGCAGAGACCGCGCCGACCATCGCGACCGGGTCGCAGCGGCGCATCTCGGCCATGGCCCACTGCGGCAGGCGCATGCCGTCGAGGACCTCTGGCTCCGGGGGCGGCGTCTCGACCGGCTCGGTCCGCTTCGGCCACGGGAGCGCATCGGCGAGGCGAAGGGCCATCACGAGGCCGGCGAGGCCCCGGAAGCCCCACTGCTCGACCGGATGGCCGGCGAAATTGCGACTCGTCGCGCACAACACGAGCCCCTCGACCCGATCGCGGTGCCGGTGCCACATCAGCTGTGCGACCGGCCCTCCGAGCGAGTAGCCGACGGGGATGCACCGGTCGATACCCAGTGCGTCGACGAGCGCGATGGCGTCGTCGGCGCAGTCGGCGAGCCGGTACTGGGCGCCCGCCTTGAGGCCGTGACCGTGGCCGCGCAGGTCCATGGCGACGACCCGGAACCGCTCACTCAGCGGACCGAAGGAGGGGAACCAGTTCAGCGTGCCGGTCGCGCCGAGACCGTGGAGCAGAAGCAGCGTCGGAGCACCGACGGGACCGGGCACCTCATAGGCCAAGACGGTGCCCCGGCCCGCGAGCTCGACCGGTGTGCCGGGAGGAACGGTGTCGGCCGACACCCTGCCCAGGCTGAGCCCAATGGCCTCGAACAACGCGACCTCCCCCTGCCGCCGCGCTTCTCCGTCTCTTGCTCTACCAGATCTGACAACCCAGGTGGTGGTTTCACGATTCCGCTCCCTGCGTACGATGCCCGCCATGGGCCTGTTGCGGCGGCTCGAGCTCGTCCGTGACCGCGATGTCACCCTGGGGACGTTCGCGGAGCGGCTGGCTCGGGTCCACGGCGCCGGACCGCTCGTCGCGGAGCACGGCGACGGCCTGCGTCTCAGCTACGACGACGCGGCGGGCGTGGTCGACCGCTGGGCAGGTGCGGTGCGGCGACAGGTCAGGCCCGGCGACCGCGTCGTGGTCGCCCTGCCGAACGGGTATGAGGTCTTCCTGCTGACCCAGGCGGTGACGCGCGCCGGCGCCGTGGCCGTGCCCATCAATCCCCAGATGCGGTCTCAGGAGATCGAGCACGTCGTCCAGGACTCCGCCGCCGCGCTGGTCGTGCGGGATACCGCCGACGTCGATGACGGCGAGCCGGCCGGCGCCGTGCCGACGGAACCAGACGATGTTGCCGCGCTCTTCTACACGTCCGGCACGACCGGCCGGCCCAAGGGCGCCGAGCTCACGCACCGGGCTCTCGTCGGCCCGTCGGCGAGCGGGGCGCTGTTCCCGTCCGGCCTCCGGCGCGATGAAGCGGTGTCGGGCATGCCGGTGGCGCACATCGCCGGGTTCTCGCTGCTCGTGCAGCTGGCGGCGTTCGGCATTCCCGTCTACCTCCTGCCGAAGTTCCGGCCCGATGTCGCGCTCGACGCCATCGAGCAACGGCGCGCCACGATTTTCGTCGGCGTGCCCGCCATGTACCGCATGATGGAAGAGGCGGGCGCCGAGTCGCGCGACCTGTCCTCGGTGCGGATGTGGGCGTCGGGCGCAGACGCGATGCCGCACGCCCTCGCCCGGCGGTTCCAGAAGTTCGGCGCGATCGCGCAGCTGCCCGTCGTAGGTCGCACCGTCGGCGAGGCCCTGTTCGTCGACGGTTACGGCATGGTCGAGCTCGGCGGCGGCGCGGCGGTGAAGGTCCTTCCTCCGGGCCTTCCGTTGCCCATCGGTGACCTGCTCGGGCTGCCGATGCCCGGTTACAAGATGAAGATCATCGACGACGCCGGGAACGAGGTCCCCCGCGGCCAGGTGGGTGAGCTCGCGGTCAAGGGTCCCGGACTCATGCGCGGGTACCACGGCCACGAGGACGACACCCGAGACGCGCTGACGGACGACGGTTGGCTGCGTACGGGCGACCTTGCGCAACGGGGCCGGCTCGGGCTCGTCGAGTTCGTCGGCCGCAAGAAGGACGTGATCAAGCACGGCGGCTACTCCGTGTTCGCGGCCGAAGTCGAGGACGTCATCGACGAGCACCCGGCCGTTCTTGATTGCGCGGTGGTCGGCCTGCCCGACGCGCGCAAGGGTGAGGTTCCGGCGGCGGCGGTGCAGTGCCGAGAGGGCGCGTCGGTGAGCGAGCCCGAGCTCCGCGAGTGGGCGGCCGAACGGCTCGCCGAGTACAAGGTGCCGCAGCGCCTCGCCTTCGTCGACGCCTTGCCGCGCACCGGTACCGACAAGGTGCGCAAAGCAGACGTCGTCAAGCTCTTCGATTGAGTCGCGTCGCCGACGCGCCCGAGTCGTCGACCTGACAGGCGTGTCATACTGCGGCGCGTCGTTGCGCGGCGCGTCGAGGGGGAGTCATGGCGAAGGTCGAAGAGTCCGGGTCCCGGGTCACACTGGACACGACGGACGTCGACCGCCACATCGGCCAGCCGGTCGGCGGCGGGCAGCTGAAGGAGCCGGTGGCGGTCAACGACATCCGGCGATGGGTGCAGGGGATGCAGTATCCGAACCCTCTGCACTTCGACGAGGAGTTCGCGGCGCAGACGCGGTTCGGTCGCATCGTCGCCCCGCAGTCGTTCACGATCTGCTGCGACGTCGGCCACGGGGCCGGTCCTGCGATCGTCGGCAACATTCCCGGTACGCACATGATCTTCGGCGGCGACGAATGGTGGTTCCAAGGGCCGCGGATCCTGCCGGGAGACCTGCTGCGCATGCAGCGTCACTTCCACGACTACAAGGTCTCGGACACGAAGTTCGCCGGCCCGACGATGTTCTCGCGCGGAGACACGCTGTACACGAACCAGCGCGGCGAGGCCATCGGCACGCAACGCTCGACCGCGGTGCGGTACCTGGCAGAGGAGGCACGCGCGCGCGGCTTCTTCCACCAGACG
>Ga0137372_10001403_pt1 | contig 23266 bp, 23 predicted proteins | sample SagtaG_6_FD_104911 | JGI IMG/M metagenome (GOLD analysis project Ga0137372, IMG submission 104911) | Vadose zone soil microbial communities from Sagehorn Ranch, Mendocino, California, USA - Sage1_R_60_16 metaG | ecosystem: Environmental > Terrestrial > Soil > Vadose zone | place: USA...
CCACATCCTTCGAGTTCGCTTGAAGGCGCTTTTCCTCAATTGCCATCGCTTTCTGAACGAGTGACTTGATTTGCTCACTAGTGTGCGGGGCTGCCTGACGATGCGAAGAGTTGAGAAAGCTGTCATTGGCGTACTCACCCGCGTTCAGGGCGCCAATGCGATAGAGCTCATGAAACAGGACCGCATTCAGCAGGTGATTGATCGCGTCTGGGTCATCGGGATGGCGCTGAGAAATCAGGGTGAATTCCTGGATAGAGCGCTCGTACTCCATGTTGTAGAAATGCTCGAATGCCTGGGCATTGAGGGGATCGGCAGGCAGGAACCTGAATTTTTCGGTCGTCCCTTGGGAAGAAACAAGCTTCGCCGGCGGTTGCTGTGATCGCACAGCGACCGGCAAAAGCAGAACGGCTACAACGATCCATCCGGTAATTTGACGAGACAAGCGAGGTTCTCCAGAGTTTACCTGGCAAGTTTAACCGAGGGGGCAGAAAGCAAGGTTCGGAAGGATTGACCTGGTCATCCCCGGCCCGCCGGTGAGCCAAGTGCCTAGAATCTTTGCACTCCGCGAGTAATTCTTGCTCTGCCTTCAGGAATTTCATCGGCGCTCTACAGCGTAATTTCTTGCAAGATCGAAAGTTTCAACAAACTGGCTTTGGTCATGGGCTTGCGAGCAGATATTCAGCTAATCCTTAGTGAATCCTATGTCTGAGACCGTTCGCGATGTGCATCAGGAGTTTTGGCGCCCTCCGCTAAATCAGCCAGCCGCTGTTGAAATGGCTGAGAGCTGTCGGCGGTGCGGAACGGAATTCATGGTCGGCGCGGCATTCTGCCATATTTGCGGAGCCGGCCGGCATAGGGCAACCCCTGCCGCTGCGACCGCGAGTAACTGGTTGCGGACATCGGATTTTCTGCACCAGATTGAACTCGGAAAAGTCAGGGCATGGTTCGGTCTGCCGCTTCCCTCCTTGTGCTCGTTCCTGTTGGGAATGGCGTGCCTGGTTGTCGCCCTTGCGGTCGGATTTACCGATGTCAAAGATAGCGTTTCCGACTTCGAAGCCGTTCAGCTCTGGCGCATTCAATGGCTGATGGCCGCTTGTGCAGCTTTTCTGGTGGGAATTCTCTTCAAAAATCCGAAATCAAAAAGCTAGTCCTTCCCCGATGCTAGCCGTTTCGCCAACCCCGCCGCTCTCGGGTGGTTCTTCATTCGATACATGTGGTTCACGGGGCCGGGTCCCTTTCCAATCGCATAGCCACTGGTGATCGCCGAGGTCACGTAAGCCTTCGCCAGCAGAACGGCTGTCGAGAGTGACCGATCGAGCGCAAGCTGACAGGCGATCGCCGTTGAGAAGGCACAACCGGTGCCATGAGTATTCGGTGAATCTATCTTGTCCGACCGGAAGATTTGCGTGTAGCTGTCCTTCAGGCTAAGGACATCAATTGCCTTCTCCAGATGGCCACCCGTGACTACAACGGCCTTGGCTCCCATCTCGTGCAACCTGGCAGCCGCCTGCTTCATATCGTCAACTTCGGAAATCTCCACACCAGTCAAAGACGTCGCCTCCGGAATATTGGGACTAATGACTACCGCCAATGGCATTAGCCTTTCCCGAAGAACGTGGATTCCCTGCTCGTCGATCAGTTTGGCTCCAGAAGTGGAAGTCAGAACAGTATCAAGGACGACATTAGGGAGCCTTGCTCTTTCCAGGAACTCTGCAACTGCGATGGCAATCTCGCCCGACCCCAGCATTCCGACATGAACCGCCGAGACCTGGCAATCTCCCGCCAATTCCTGCAAAGTTTCCGTCAGCAGAATGGGCGTTGCCGTAGTAACTTTCCGAACCCCTTGGCTTGATTGCACCGTCAGAGCGGTGATGGCAGCTACCCCGTAGCACCCGTGGGCGGCTATGGTTTTGATGTCAGCGGTAATCCCGGCGCCGGAAGACGGATCAAATCCTGCGATGGTCAGTACAACCGGCGGCGTTTGGGGCATGAGGGGAATGTATCGGAAACCGGCGCTCTTGCAAAATCTCTTTTCGCCCGGTCCGAAGATTCAATGTACCCGCGGGGAGGTGACACCATGATATAGCCTTCAGCGATTCGAGGATTTCGAGCTAAGCTATTGCAGCACATAGAGATATGGTGCTTAAATAGCTAAGTCGCTGAAAAAGCAATTACGAAAATATTGCACCTGAGAACCCGGCGGCGGTTACTACCAGCTTAGTTAACATTCATGTTGTTCTAAGGCATAGGGATACCCTTACCGAATACAGAATTGGGTGCAGGTTACTTCACCTATCTATAACCGTTTACAGACAGTTATACCCGCAGCCAGGTATTGACAGGCCCTTACCCAGGCCTCTAGCCTCGACAGACTGCACTTGCCCACGGGGAGACGACTTTGGCGATGGAGGGTATTTGATGCGGAAACGTATAGCTCAAGGCCTGGCACTCGCGTTGATCGTCGGCCTTGGAGCGGCTCAGGGGCCTGCTAAGGCAGGGTCGGCCGACCACAAGAGGGCAGCAGTGAACCGTGCCCCGACAGGCTCGGTAGCAAAGAATGCCCACCCTTATCAGGTGGGCACCGCCTCCTGGTACGGCGAGGACTTCGAAGGCAAACCCACCGCCAGCGGCGAGCCCTATAACATGTACGAGCTGACGGCAGCGCATCCCAGCCTGCCATTGGGAACCTTCGTTCGGGTCACGAACCTGCGCAATCGGCGTGCGGTGGTCGTCCGGATCAATGATCGCGGGCCCGTCGTAGCCGGCCGGATTATAGACGTTTCCTACAGTGCCGCCAAAGTGCTGAGCTTCCAGTCACAAGGCGTCCAGCGCGTAAGGCTGGACGTCGTTCCGCCAAAGAAGGCCGGCCCGGCCATGGCCATGCTTCAGGAACCGGTACTGGCCAGATAAGTCACCGGACGGGCTACACCCGGTCCAATTTCACACTTTTAAGTACCCAATTCCGGGCTTTGCCCTAAACTCATACCTGATGATTTCCCCTCGTAAGCGGCTGATTGTCGCACTCGATGTCTCTTCCTCAGCCGAGGCACAAAAGATAATTTCCAGCCTCGGCGGCTCCGTCGAGATCTATAAAGTTGGCATGCAGCTTTACACTGCTGAAGGTCCCCAGGTTGTTCGTGACTTGATTTCCTCCGGCAAAAAAGTCTTCCTCGATCTGAAATATCACGACATCCCAAATACCGTCGCGGCGGCAATCCGGGAAGCCGGGCAGCTTGGTGTGACAATGTTGACTGTGCATGCCTCCGGCGGAACAAAAATGCTGCGCGCGGCGGTGGATGCAGCCCGGACTTCGAATACCGCACAACAGATCCTCGCTGTAACCGTTCTGACCAGCATGAACAGCAACGATCTAAACGAGGTTGGCGTACCGGGGCAGCTTCCGGACCAAGTCCTTCATCTCGCCACTATGGCGCTAGAGGCAGGGTGCGATGGCATCGTGAGTTCGGCACACGAGGTAAGGAATCTCTGCGCGAGGTTGGGCCACAATTTTCTCGCGGTAACACCGGGTGTGCGTCCCGCAGGCGCGGCGCATGGCGATCAAGCTCGGGTAGTAACACCCGCCGAAGCCATCGCCGCTGGAGCAACACACATCGTCGTGGGCAGACCAATTACAGCCGCTCCCAATCCCGCAGCTGTTGTAGAAAGCGTGTTGCGAGAAATGGAAAACGCCGAAGTGGAGGTGGGAAGGGCAAAATGACTTCCCTCCGCAGAACTACACCGCTTCGATGACTAATTCGGGGAACGCGGCGCGGTATAAGCGTTCATCCAGCGTGAGGAGCCGGTATCCACGTGTCAAAGCATGTGCGGCGATCAGAAAATCGGCAAGGATCCGGCGGGCACCGAAATCGCGCTGCCGCCTTCGTTGTTCTGCATATGATTGAAATGCTCGGCCCGCCGCTCGCCACGCCAATTCACCTAAATCCCAATCCACAGCAATTCCGGTATCTTCCAGGAATGTCTCGATAAACACTTCAGTGCGGCCAGGAGCCGCTATCAACTCCGCAAATACTGGCGCTGCGAGGATCAGCGTTCCACGCCTGAATGCCGCGTCGAGGGCATTCTGTGCGGTCAAGTGCACGGTGGGATTCTTGTCCCACAGAGCAACAACAACGTTGGTATCAATCGCCGTCGTCATCGCCCGCGCAGTCCGCGTAGCCAGCGATTAATGTTCTTCTTTCCAGATCCAATTTCCGGGTTGCCAATGCCAGCGTACTTAGAAAATGCGCTTTTCGTACGCACGGGGCGAACGTGGATACCCTTGCCATCACTCTCGAAGATCAAGCGGTCGCCGCTGCGAACTCCTAAAACCCGCCGAATCTCGAGTGGAACCGTAACCTGGCCCTTGCTCGTAATCGTAGCTTCCTTTTGCATGCTCCGCCTCGATCCTTACTTTACCACACTGTCCTTACTTCGCTCGAAATTTCAAACCTGTAAAGCATCGCTGATGGTTGCCGTGGCTTAACCCTGTGGTTCCTTTACAATCATCTGCGACTCTCCCCATGAAACTCTCCGCCATCGCCGCAGCCCTCGGGGCGCGTCTCGAAAACGGCTCACCGGACACCGAAATCACGGGAGTTACGACGATCGAAGCTGCCGGACCAGGCCATCTCACATTCGTTTCGAATCCCAAATACGCAGCCGCCGCGCGTAGCACCAAGGCTTCGGCGGTCATCGTCGCCGAGGACTTCCCTGCTCTTCCGACGGCGATGTTGCGCAGCAAGAATCCATATCTGGGTTTTGCGCGCGCGCTTGAACTCTTTTATCAGCCGCCGCAGTATGCTCCTGGAATTCATCCCACCGCGGTCGTCCATCCTTCCGCGAAGATCAAGCCAGGCTCTCACATTGGACCTTACATTGTGGTTCAGGAGGATGTCGAGATCGGCGCGGAGGCGATCCTGCTCGCCCACGTGGTGATCTATCGTGGCGTGAAGATTGGCGACAATTTTCTGGCGCACTCGCATGCTGTCGTCCGCGAATTCTGCCGAATCGGCAACAACGTCGTTCTACAAAATGGCGTAATTGTCGGCGGCGACGGTTTTGGTTTCGCAAAAGACAACACCGGCCGCTGGCACAAGATCGTGCAGTCCGGCCCAACTGTGATCGAAGACGACGTCGAGATCCAGGCAAACGCTTGCGTGGACCGCGCCAGCGTGGGCGAAACGCGCATTGGTCGCGGTGCAAAGATTGACAATTTGGTGCAGGTCGGACACGGCGCCAAGGTAGGCGAAGACACGCTGCTCTGCGCCCAAGTTGGACTCGCGGGATCAACCGACGTTGGGAAGAATGTGATTCTCGCTGGCCAAGTCGGTGTCGCCGGGCATTGCAAGATCGGCGACGGCGCGATCGCAACTGCTCAGAGTGGAATACCGAACGACGTGCCAGCTAAGGCCGTGATCAGCGGCTATCCGGCCATTGATAACAAGCTGTGGCTGCGCTGCGTCGCCGTCTTCAATCGCCTGCCAGAGATCGCGAAGCTCTTGCGAAACAAGTAAGCTGTGTCATCCTGAGCGAAGAGTCGAAGGAGCTCGTGCTCCTGACCATATGCAGAAACATAGACAGGCATTTTGGTAGTGCCGTCCTAGCTTTGATATTTCTCCGGTAATCCGCTGTTAATCGCTGCCCTAACCTTCTCCATAAGCTCTCCGCGCGTGCCGAACTCTTCCGGCTGAATTGGCTCGTGAAAAGTCAGCGTCACTGTCCCCGGCTTTATTGCGAACCGTCCCTTCGGCATAACGTAATGAGTTCCCGAAATTGTGATCGGCGCCACCGGCACGTGGCACTCTCCCGCGAGATAAAACGGGCCTTTCTTAAACGGCAGCAGCTTGCTATCGAAGGAGCGATGCCCTTCGACATAGATCGTCATATGAATACCGCGCTTGACCACTTCAGTTGCCGCCCGCACCGCGGAAATCCCTGCATCCCGATCACCCCGATTGACCGGAACCAACGATGCCATCCGCATCGCCTTGCCAAGAATCGGAATCTTGAAAAGCTCCTGTTTCGCCATCACAGACGTCCGGCCCGGAATTCTCGGCAGCAACAACGGTGGATCAATGTTTGAGACGTGGTTCGACATGAAAACGTAAGTTCGCGAAGCATCGAGTTGCTCAAACCCGACCATCTTTACTCGGACACCCGCGAGCCGCACCCCTGTGCGCGCGCTCCACATACCGATCTTGTAGAGCGGACGGATGTCGCCAGTTATCAGAACCCACGGAAAGCTAATCAGGGCTGCAATCGGCAGCAACAACGCCCAGAAACTGAGCATGAGGATGGTTCGGATCATCTTGGCTTGTTGTCGCCACTATCGAACAGCCAGGCGGCGCGCCGGGCTTTCTGTTGCGCAGTCACTTGAGGCAAGTCTGCCACTTGAAAGATCGTCTGCTCGCGGCTCCCTAGTTTCCATTGAAGCTTGTGTTGCGCGCCTTCTCTCATAACCAGGAGGGTGAGAGTTTCGCCAGGAGCCAGGTTGCCCATCTGCTTTTCGAAGTCGCGGCCTGTGCGTTGACCATTGATTTGCAGGATTTGATCTTGCGATTTCAGCCCGGCACGCTCCGCTTCACTGCGCGGTTGTACCTCTGCGACCACAGGAGCCTGGTCGAACTTCTGCACCGCCTCAAATCCTGCATCAGCGAAGACCGCCTGCACCCGATTCACCCGCAGCCCAAGCGGAGCAAAGAATTTGTCCCACGGAATTTCCTCAACTCCGCTGACGTATTTCCGAAAGAACTCACGCAGGTCCGCATGGCTCAATGCTTCCGCCGACTCACGCACCGCGCCAGAATCCGCAAAGAACTTCCCCTGCTTGGCATACTGCTCGTCCATCGAGCGAAACAATTCGCGCAATGATGCCTGGTCGTGACTCGCATCGCGCATTGCCAAATCCAGCAGCACGCCCAGCAATTTACCTTTGTTGTAATAGGAAATGCTGCGCATCGGAAGCCCGTAGCGCGGATATTTCTCCAGCCAGGCATCTAGGCTCGATTGCTCTGCAGATTGGGTCAGGTGTGCGGGCCGGTTCTCCAGTTCAGTGATCTCCTGCCCGAGTTGATCGAGAAAATGCCGCTCATCGAGAAGCCGCGCTCGCAGTAGGATGCACTCCGCTGCTGTGGTATCCACGCCTTCACTGAACCACAGCGCGGGCGTGTAATTCTCTTTCGTGTAATCCACAGGCTCAAGCGATTGCGGCCGGATGCGCTTTACATTCCACAGATGAAAAAACTCGTGTGCGGTAATTGCCGTGAAGCGATCCAGGTCCTTCTCAAAGTCGGCGGCCGGAAGGTTGATGGCAGTGCCAAACGCATGCTCCATGCCGCCATCGGACGAATCCGATACGTGATAAATGAAAAGATATTCTTGGAACGGACAATCGTTCATCCATTTGCTGGCGCCGGCTACGATTCGCTCGATTCGCGGCACAATCTTCTTTAAGATCGAATCCGCATTCTCGCTGTCAAGCGTGACGCGGTACCTGCCGCAAGTGCCGTTGAAGTCCGCCTCTGAGAATGTACCGATTTCTACTGGAGAGTCCACCAGCTGATCGTAATTCGTGGCTCTGTAATCCACTCCATTCGAACTTAGCGGGGTCGCAATCTTCCAGTTTGCCGGAATCTGCTGAAACTCGACCTCGACAGCACCGTTACGCTGGTCGTCCGCGTACAGCAAAATCTCTGCCAGATTGAAGAATGCGTGATGCGAATTCAGCTGTGCCCCATACGGCCCGGGACTGTCGCCGAACATTTCGTACTCAATCCGAGCGCCTTTCTCAGTGCCGCCAATCCACCATCTGCTCTTGTTCAGTGCCGTAAGTTGCATCGGCTGCCCGCTCGCATCTTCGGCGCGAATCCAATTCACATATTGAACGAAGTCTCGGACCTGGTAGAGGGCGTTCCACACAGGCAGTTGCAATTCGTGCGATGCACGTCCAGGAGGGATACTTACTTCGACTCGAACCAGATGGCGCTCTGGATCCGCCAGCGAAACTGTATACCGAGTCTGACTCTGCCCAAGGAGATAAGGACAGCAGCAAGCAACCAAAGCCAGCGACAGCTCCGCCCCTCGCAACCTCACCGCGCCGATCTCGCTTGGAATTCGCCGGTCTCCTGCAGAGACTTCAGCCGCGCGGGAAGCTTGTCGTAGATACCCCCGAAACCGCCGTTGGAAAGAATCGCGACTACGTCACCCGAGGCCATCTCAGGCGCCGCTACCCGCACGATACTGTCAACGTCCGCAATGACTCTCGCCTGGCGTCCTCTGCCTGCAATTTGAGTAGCTACAGCCGCAATATCCAGTCGCTCACTCTCAGGAATCGCATCCGATTTGAAAACATTTGCGATCACGATTTCGTCGGCAACCGCAAGGCTTTCAGCCAAGTCATCCTGAAATACATTGCGCCGCAACGTGTTCGAACGCGGCTCCAGAATTGCCCACAAACGACGGCCCGGATAACGCGCACGTAGTGCCTTTAGCGTTCCCGCGATCGCAGTGGGATGATGCGCGAAATCGTCAATGATTGTGATGCCATTCACTTCGGCCTTCACTTCCAGTCGCCGCTTCACACTCTTGAAGCTCTCTAGTGCCGCGGAAATCACATCCGCCGAAATGCCGTAGTGCGCAGCTATCGCCGCCGCAGCCGTTGCATTCCACACGTTGTACTCACCACCCAGCGCAAACGTCAGGTCCGCGAACTTCGCTCCATTCTTGATTACGGTCCACGTCGTCTGATCAGGTTTCAGTTTCACATCCGCAATCCGCCAAGCCGATTCACTGCCTGTGCCGTAACGCTCGACCGGACAGAGTGCACGCGCAACGCATCGCTCCACGCTCTCACCATGATCGAATGCGACAATCTTGCCCCGCCTCGGCACCAGGTTCACCAGGCGCTTGAACGCAGTTTCTACTGCATCGAGATCTATGTAGATATCCGCATGATCGAACTCAACCGAAGTGAGAATCGCGGCATCAGGAAAATAGTGCAGAAACTTGGGACCTTTATCGAAAAACGCAGTGTCGTACTCGTCGCCTTCGATAATGAAATGTTTTCCGCTGCCAAGCTGAAAGCTGCGTCCGAAATTTTCCGCAATCCCGCCAATTAAAAACGACGGCTGCATGCCCGCAACCTTGAATATCCACGCCAACATGGAAGTCGTCGTGGTCTTGCCGTGCGTCCCGGCAACAACCAAGACTTCTTTGCCCTTCAGAAATTCATCGTGCAGCAACTGCGGCAGTGAGCAAAACGCAATCCGTTGATCGAGTACATGTTCCAGTTCAACATTCCCGCGCGAAATTGCGTTACCGATTACCGCAAGATCCGGCGTGGGGCTCAGGTTCTCAACTGCAAACGGCTGCAAAACCGGAATGCCCAGCGATTTCAGGAAATCCGACATCGGAGGATAGGCCGCTGCATCGGATCCAGTGACCCGAAAGCCGCGTTCGGCGAGCATTCCGGCAAGAGACGCCATTGCCGTACCGCAGATGCCGATTAGATGAATGTGCTTATTTGATGTCATCGTCTCTATGCTGAATCCACTCACGTGGGACAGGCGGCTCGCCTGTCCGACCCGGGCCAAGTCCGGGAAACAGCTTTCGCTTCGAACTAATTCGTAGTTGCCTGTTCCAACATCCCGCACATCACGCGCGATTCGCTAACATCGAGTGCGACGTTTACCCCTAGAGGCAAGCTGATATTCCTTCTCGAAACATGGCCTGAGCGCACCCCATATGCAACCGGAATTCCCAGGTCGCCCACCACCCGCATAATAACCTCTTCCAACGTGAAACCCTGGCTTCCGGGCTGATTGCAATCCAGCATCTCGCCAAAGATGATTCCGCGCACACCAGCGAATTTCCCCGCCAGCTTCAGGTGCATCAACATGCGGTCAATCTGATAGGGCTTGGTCGCAACATCTTCGATGAATAGGATTGTTCCATCGGTGTGAATCTCGTACGGCGTGCCCAGTGAAGCTACCAGCATCGAAAGACACCCACCGTACAAAGTGCCGTCGGCTGATCCCTTCAATAGCGACTTCACTCCGTCCTCGACACCAAAATCGAACTCGCAAACTTTGCCCAGCAACACTTGCCAGGACCCAGCATCAATCCCATCTTCTCGAGCAAAATCTTTCGCCACCATTGGCCCGTGAAAACTAACGAGTCCTGCGACATCGTAAAAATAGGTGAGCAGGCTTGTGATGTCGCTGTAACCAACGATGATCTTGGGCTTCGCCACCAGCTTCCGTAAATCCAAAAGCGGCAACAAATAATTTGCCCCATACCCTCCCCGCGCGCAGATGATCGCCTTTACATCCTTCCGCCCGAACATTTCTTCCAGCTCGCATGCGCGCCGTTCTGCCGTGCCTGCGAAATACAGGTCGCGATCAAAAATGGAATCCGAATACACCAGATCGTAGCCCAGCTGGCGTAACGCGGCGCATCCTGCCTCAAAATCTTCGCGATTGAAATAACTCGCCGGCGCAACAATACCCACCTTATCGCCCTGTTTGAGCGCCTGAGGCTTGATTCGCTTTCGTGATTCCACTGGTCCCGGCATTCAGCTGAAGAACTCTCCCTGGCAAATGATTTGCGCCGGTCCTCGCAGAAACACCTCCTGCTCCCATCGGACCGTCTGATCGCCGCCCGGAGCATGCACGCGGACCGGCGAACGCGCTCGCTTGTGAAAGATCGCGGCCACCGCCGCCGCGCATGATCCGGTCCCCGACGATTGCGTCTCTCCGACACCGCGCTCAAAAAATCGCGTCTCAATATTTTGAGCGTCTCTGACGCGCACTAGTTCGACATTGATTCCGTACTTGAAATCATGGTGCTTGCCGATTTCCGCCGCATCGGCCTGCCATCCTGGCGCGAATTCATCAACGAAGACAACGTAATGCGGATTGCCCATCGAGACTGGGGTTCCGCGCACCTCGCCAAATGCCACTTTGATGGGGAACTCGTCCCCGACTTGAGGTTCGCCCATAGCCGTCTCGAACTCAAATTTCTGTTCGCTCTGCGAGGTCAGCACACACGTCTTGATTCCCGCCCCGGTTCTGACCCTCACCTGCTCCCGCGGAGTTTGCGAACACAGATAGGCGGCGACGCAACGCGTGCCATTGCCCGAGATTTCCGCGTCGGAACCGTCAGCATTAATCAGTCTGGCGCGAATGTCCGCGTCCTGCGCTGGAAACAGCCACTCTACGCCGTCGGCGCCAACTCCGTTGTGGCGATGACAAATGCGCCGGCTGAATGCGCTGAGGTCCGGGGGCACGTGCATGCCGTCAATGATCAGAAAATCATTGCCGCAAGCGCTCGCCTTTGCGAACGGTATTGCCGGACCACTCATTCGCTCTGCACCGGCCCCAGCACGGCAACGCTGTCAAACGCCCCCGACTCCTTCAGCCCCTTCAGGACTCGCGTCTGGTGTTTGCGTGTGCCTTCGCACTCGAAATGGATTCGAACGTGGCGGGGAGTAGGTGCCAACTGTGTATTCAGCATCAGGGAATGAAGCGGTTCCAAAATCTCGTTTACCCGGGCCATGGTTTCTTCGGCGCTCGGTCCTGAGACTTCGTATGCGTACAGCATGACTTTCAAATTCAACCCACGCTCAATTCGTCCCAGGAGCATAAGCACGCCCAGGATCAAGAGCGTCGCAAAAATCGCGAGAACATACTGTCCGCCTCCAGCCGCCATGCCAATCGAGGCAACCACAAAAATTGTCGCCGCTGTAGTGATGCCGGTAACCAGGTCTCCGCGCGAATGGAGAATTGAACCTGCTCCAATGAAGCCTATGCCCGGAATGATTTGCGCAGCGATCCGAGTGTGGTCACCTGTGTGAGCTCCCGCCAATTCATCAGAAAGCAGCGTAAACAGGGCCGCTCCCACACAGATCAGAAGGTTGGTGCGCAAGCCTGCGGGCCGCTGCTTGGCCTGTCGCTCCAGACCGATCAGTCCACCCAGGACCGCCGCCAATGCGAGTCTTTCTACGTCGCCGAGAATTGGAGACACGTCGCTCCCAAAATTAGACTGTGGGGGCACGGGCGTCCTCGCCCGTGCAATTTTGCTCGAATTTTAACATTGCATGAGGTAAGCGCCTCGTCCCCATTCGTACACAAGTTAACGCGCCTGATTACTCTTGACCGTCCGATAGATCGTCGCCTGCGGCTGTCCACTGACCCGCACAATCTCAAGGGACACCAATTCGCTCTTATTCACCTTCGACGCGACCTGGTCGGAGTCAAATGCAATCACATAATCGGCGTACTCCGACGGGTGCGCTAGAGCTCGTTCCCACAAACCCTGAGGGTCGGAAGGAAGCACCCAGGGGCGATGATTGCCTTCATTGATCACCCGCGACAGTGGAATTCCAGCCTGCTGAAACAATCCGACGTGGTCGCCGAGATACATGAGAAATCGCGTAGTCGAAGGCAGTTGCTCAAACTCAGACGCGATCCGGGTCTCCAGCGCAATTCGCGTGTTCGAGTTCACCACCGCTTCCTGGTAGCTGACCGGTCCAGTCCGCCAAACCTGAATGTAGCTGACGGCCGCACCGAACAGAAAGACCACGGCAATAATGGCTTTGCTTCGCATGGTCGCGGCGAACCGGAGCAATCCGTATGCTGCGATCGCAGTGAACACCGCAAATGCCGGAAGCATCTCGATTCCATAGCGCACGTTGTACCGCGAAAACGGCCACCACACAGGCACGAACAGCGGCACTCCGCTGTACGCGATTGAGAGCATGTAGAACGGCACAGGAGTCCAAAGCAGAATTAATGCCCAGAGTTTTCTCTGGAATAGAAGCGCAGTAGCCGTCCCTAAAAGCAGTACGCATACCCAAAAGATCTGCAACTTCCCCGGCGCCAGGTTCAGTTCTGCCGATTTGAAAAAATAGCGGAAGGCCACGGGCAAGTCCTCCGCACCGGGATGCGGCGGCGCTCCCGGCACCGCAGTTTTCTGCTCAATCGCCTTCGCCGAGTAAGGTCCATTCGCAAACTCCAATGGATTTTTATAAACAGCAGCGTTGTATGCAAGCCAAAGCACTGGGGCAAGGGCAGCAAGTAGCGCCAGCTTGACGACTCCTGGACGAAGCGCTGAAAAGTTCCCAATCCAAGCGAGCCCAACCGAAAGAGCAACAATCACAGTCGCCAGCAACCAACCGTCGTAGCGAGTCAAACACGCGCCAAGAAGGCAGAGTCCGCATCTGACCAAGAGCGAGTTTCCGCGTTGAGCATCGCCGTCAGCGCACGCACGTATCGCCCTTACGCAAAACACAACCGCCCAAATGAAGAAAGCTAAATAGATGGGCTCTGTCATTGCAGTCGTCTGCAAATAGAAAAGGTTCGGATTCAGCGCGACAACTCCTGCGGCGAACCACGCTGCAAAACGGGCGGCACCATCTGGGATCGACCTTGGGGTGCCCCACTTCTCCCCGGTTTTGGGAGAAGTGGGCAAAACAACCCTAACCAACAGGAAGACTCCAATCACGCTGAACAAATACGCGATCATCGACGGAATCGCACCACCGATGCCTGTCTGCCACAACCAGCGGGAGATGATGAACGGCATCATCAGAATGTGGGGAAGCGGAAGCCAGACTGTACCCAGTTGCAGCGGCCCTGGTGTCTGCGAGTCGAAAACTCGCCGCGCAATGTTGATATGCGCAACCGCATCTCCGTAAAGCAGCAGATCGCCATGCCGCAAGTAATAGAAGAACGACGCGATGGACACAGCCGCGGCCAGATGCGCAACCAGAAAAAGGTCGCTATAAGGGGTGGTCGAGCGCTTCTTCATTCCAGGTGAGTCAGCTCGCGAAAAACTTGGAAACGAGCATCAATCTCATTGCGCGTCAACGATTGCAGGCGCTCAGTTCCGAAGCGCTCGACGGCAAACGATCCCATGACTCCGCCATAAAACAGAGCGCGCTTAATCACTTCGCGGTTCAGCTCCGGCTGTGAGCCGATGTATCCCATGAAACCCCCGGCAAAAGAATCGCCCGCGCCGGTGGGGTCCTTTACTTCCTCTATGGGCAGGGCCGGGGCGCGAAAAGGATGCGTGCCAATCCCGAACGCTCCTTCGCGAAAGAAAATGGTAGCGCCGTACTCACCGTGCTTGATGACCAGTGCCTGGGGGCCCATAGCAAGTACTTTGCGCGCAGCACGCGGAAGGCTAGGCTCGTTCGCGAGCATTTTGGCTTCACCATCGTTAATCAAGAGAACGTTCACAAGTCGCAGAGTTTCCCGTAGCTCTGAATTCGCGCCCTGGATCCAGAAATTCATGGTGTCGCCGCCAGTCAGCTTCGCGTCTGAAAGTTCAAGACGCACGGCAGATTGCAGCGTAGGATGAATGTTCCCGAGAAAGAGAAATTCCGAATCCTTATATTCCGCCGGAATGCGCGGCTGAAATTTTTCAAAGACGTTGAGCTCGGTGAAATCGGTTTTTGCTTCGTTAAGGTTTTCGAGATAGTGCCCGCCCCAGCGAAACGTCTTCCCTTTTGCGTGCTCGATTCCGCGCGTATCCACGCCACGCTTCTTGAGGACATTTTCATGCTCTGCGGTGAAGTCTTCGCCAACAACCGCAACTACCCTCACGTCGGTGAAATAGCTGGCCGCTAGTGCGAAGTAAGTTCCAGAGCCGCCGACGACATTGTCGGCCCGGCCAGATGGAGTTGTGATGTTGTCGAAAGCGACGGAACCAACGACAAGTATGCTCATGGGATTCTTATAGACGCATCGTTCTGAACAGCTTTATTGCTTGTCATTCCGAACTGCGACGGGTGAGGAATCTGCTTTCCGCTACAAATACTTCCCCAGTATCAGCTTCAATCTCTCCCGCGTCTTCGGTGGAATTTTCGCCCGGTCCGTCAAAATCGCGTGCGCCAGCGCCGAACCACAGTTGCAAGTCCGCTCCTTAGGCATTGCGGACACAGCTTCACGCACCACGTTGCAGGCATTCTCCGCGTTCTTGAGCAACACGGCGACAATCTGATCAACGGTCACCGAATCGTGATGCGGATGCCAGCAGTCATAATCCGTCACCATGGCGACTGTCACGTAACAGATTTCGGCTTCGTGCGCGAGCTTAGCTTCTTGCAGATTGGTCATGCCGATCACGTCCATGCCCCAGGAGCGGTAGAGATTCGATTCGGCTTTAGTCGAAAACTGGGGGCCCTCCATGCAGAGATAAGTTCCGCCGCGCTTGCCTACAACCTTCGCTTTCTCGCATGCGTTACCTACGACCGCTGAAAGCTGCGAGCAAACTGGATCAGCAAAGGCAATGTGCGCTACGACTCCGTCGCCGAAGAATGTATCCACGCGATGGCGTGTGCGGTCCACAAACTGGTCAGGGATCAAGAACTCCAGTGGCTTATGTTCTTCTTTTAAGGATCCGACTGCTGAGACCGAAACAATTCTTTCCACACCGAGTTGCTTGAACCCGTGAATATTTGCGCGAAAGTTCAGCTCGCTGGGCAGAATGCGGTGGCCGCGTCCGTGGCGCGCGAGAAAAGCTACGCTTCTCTCCTCGAGCCTACCAAGTACGTATGCCTCCGAAGGCGCGCCAAACGGAGTTTGCAATGCAACTTCGTGAACATCGGTAAGCCCCGGCATGGCGTAAAGCCCACTGCCTCCGATGATTCCGATTTCAGCTTGCGGCAACATTTCCTCGTGTGTAACGGATTTAGGTGAACCGTGATTATACAGAATGCCCTCCGCACAATCTGTGAACGCTGCTGCTGCGTGTTACGATGTGACCGCTTCATCAGTCATGCGTAATCCGCTCCTCACAAACAACTAAAGAGGCGATCATGAAAAAGATTCCACAGCTTGGGCTTCTGCTGTTGCTGGCATTATGTCTCGTCGCGCAGGATAAATTGCCAACCCACAAGTCCGGCATCGCAGAGAGATGGATTTCTGCCTGGAACTCCCACGATCCCGACAAGCTCGCAGCTATCTTTACACCCGATGTTATGTACGAGGACGTTCCCTTTGGAGCCGTGAATCACGGTTCTGCCGAACTGCGCAAGTTTGCCGCGTCGGAGTTTGAAGGATCGCCTGACTTGCACGTAGAGCTTGGGACCAGCTCGATTCAAGGTGAACACGGCATCATCGAGTGGACATTCAGCGGTACCGACAAGGGAATATTTAAGACCGGGAAAAAGTTCAGCGTGCGCGGAGTCACCATTCTGACCGTGAAGAACGGGAAAATTTCCCGCAATGTTGACTACTATGACGCCGCCACAGTAATGAAGCAGCTCGGCCTCTTACCGTCGGAAGATTCAGCACCGAAAAACTGATCTGCTCACACGACCGTGCGCGTGCGCGTCCGCCTCAACTCCGAAGAAGCGAACGAATTTAGTCGCTGGTGAATGTATGAAAACTACTTACGGGCGGTTCCGGCGGAGTAGGCTCTGCAATCAGTCAGCCCCGGAGGGGCGAAGAGATGTTAGCCCAGGACGTAAGTCCTGGGTAATGCCGGGAACTCGGCCAGTCCCGTAGGGACGGCACAGGTTGTTACGCACACCACAAAGGCCGGAAGGCTGAGAATAGCTGCTCAATACCGTACGGACGACCCATGTTCGTACGCAAACATTCTCACCGCGTTGATTCACAACCGCGCACTGCGTACTCTAAGGAGTCCGCGCCACAAGCACCGCGTGCCGGAACTTCTCGGCGATTTCCGGCTCCAGACTTTCTGTGACCAGTACCATATCGTCTTTCACCGCAATCCTCACGTCGCCATCTTGCGTCTTCCAGGCGTGATTTCCGCTTAGGCTGCCCAACTTTTTCAGGTCCACTGGTAAGTTGCTACCCGCTGGAGTCTCGACATCTTTGTATCGCTGCTGCACTCCGCGCGCATAGACGGCAGCAAATTGGCCCGCGGCTTTCGCCCCTGACCACTTCGACACAAATACCAGCCCCAGCGGTGCAGTCGAATTGCCCTTCAATCGCGCTGAATAGTAATAACCGCCGCGCCAATTCGGATAAATCTTCTGTGCGGTTTCATGGTCCGCATATTGCTCCGCGAGCACTGCAACATCGAATTCTCCAATTGCTCCGACATCGAAGCGGTCATAGTTTTTGAATATGTGCTTGAAATCCGGCAGTTGCAAAGGCGGCAAATGCTCGCCTGAAAGATAGGCTTGCGGTTCCATGATTTCGCGGCTGGTCTGTGGAGGATTCGCGAACGTCGCGGCGAAGGCCTTTTCCTTTCCCTGAGCGCGCAGCAGTTCTGCTTCAAACTCCACGCCATAGTGATACGGGAACATCAATTCTTCTTTCATGAAGATAGGAGCATTCTTGAATTGTGGAGAATCAGCTGAACCGCTGGCCATGCCCTCATTCAGCATATCCACAACCTCAGGCGCATCCGCCACCGTGCGATGCATCGGCACCAACATGTAATCCACAAGCACGACCATGGCCTGGCCCTCTGCCACCGCCTCCCGAGCCTCGCTATTCTCGTCTTTCGTAATGTCCTCAGGCGTGAGGTCTTTCTTTGTGTCCAGATCTTCGGCGCCGCGCCTCAACCATTTATCCAGGCCGAATGACTGATCTTGCAACGCGTGCGTCAACTCATGCGCCAGCACCGGACGCTGCAAATCCGGAAGCACCCAATCGAGAAGGTTCACTGTCTTAGTTTTCGCATCGTAGTAGCCCGCGACCTGCTCTTCCAGCAAGCTGACCAGAAAAGTCTGCAAATCGTAATCCTTCGGCAGCAGCCCGAATTTTTTCAACACTAGCTCCGTGCGCCGCAGGCGCTGCACGTCTTTGTCCTCGGCCATGTTCTTTTTGAGATATCCAACCACCTCATCGCGGCTTGCCAACCGGCGCTTGACCTCGTGCTTGATAGGAAGTGCCGTATCTTTGCTGGCAAAATTAAGAATCGTATCCACATCCTTGAAGAGCTGCTCGGCTTGTGCAGGAGTAATTTTTGTTCCTGGCTTGTCGGATGGCTTCTCGTCGGATTGGTCCGCTGCCTTCTGTCCGGACTTTGGCTCGGCTGTTTGAGGCGAAGCCGGTGGTTGCGATGGCGGGGACGTCGGTGCTTGCGCGAAGCATAAACCGCACAACAGAAGATCAAGGATCAGCGCGGAAGTTGCGCGGAACAGACCCTTGCGGAAGAGTCGCGACATTCTTTAACCATACTGGGGTTTAGGGGAATGAACAAGAAGCAGTAATGCACTGTCTCGACCCTGTAATCGAATAGGTCCGTCCGCTTAATGAAGTACATGCACAACGCAGCAATGGCTGCAGCGCCAAATGTATATCCAATGCTCTCCTTAGAGTTCCACATCAGATTCCTGAGAAGAGACACAGCCAACAACGCAAAGAAAGATCCGAGAGCATCCTTCCATCCCGAGATTTTCGACGCGTTCACTTCACTCCCTTGCTCGCGTCCCACGATCCTTGCTCTTTGCGCACCATGACAATCTCCCCAATGTGATACGCATTGTGCGCGCCGATGTGGGCGATGACGGAATACCAATCTTTTAACTTCGCATCATCGGCGGATTCGACAGCTTTCTCCCATGCGGTCAGAACTTCGTCCAGTTGTTTGACGGCGGCAGTCCACTGCGCGGCGTCAAAGTTAAATGTGTCGTCATTGTTGCCGCTGTACTTCGGAGGAGTCTCTCCCTTGAACTTCGCCAGCTCTTCCGAATTCCAAAAGTTCAAATGATTCACTAGCTGCCCAACGGAGTGGTTCCCTTTTCCGTCCTTCCAATTCGCCTGTTCTGCGGTCATTCCGTCCACGGCGACATTCGCCGGCACAAACCACTCTTTCTGGTTATGGGTAGTGCGGAGTTGTTCGAGCAGAATGCTCTTAAGTGTGGGCGCGGGCTTCTTCTCTTCGCCGTATGCGAGCAGCGGCAATGCGAGCAGTGACAGTAGAATTGCGGATTTCATCGTGGAGGCCTCCTTCGCGGATGTCTCTGGGAGTATAAGTCATGCTGGTCGCGGGTTCCTCCCCTCATGCGGCGTTGCTGAATTCGGGTTACAATACGCCTGAGGAAAAGTATGGTTCAGCGCGCATTGTTGCTGGCGTTTCTAGTTGCGCTCACGGTTGCGGTATCGTCCCCGTGGATGATTTATGCCCAGCCGCAAGCAGCCACGGCACAAGAAGAGCGGGTCCCAGCTTTCAATCCCGCGCCGCCGCCGAAGAGCACAGATTTAGCGCCAATCCTCGGCAAAGGACAGCTCTGGGGCAACAACGATCAGTATCCCTTCCAGTCGCACGCCTACGAGCTGGCCGCGAAGATCCCCAACATCATCTATCAGCAGCCGTGTTACTGCTATTGTGATCGTGGCATGGGACACAAGAGTCTTCACACTTGCTTCGAAGGCACGCACGGGGCGCAGTGCTCCACCTGCATGAAAGAGCTCTATTACTCATATCAAATGAACAAGCAACACAAGACGGCGGCGCAGATTCGCAAGGGCATTATCGCGGGAGAATGGAAGACCGTTGATCTGCAATCGGCCACGACAATTAACTAGCTTGTAGTTCTTAGCATTGGCTCTTAGCGAAATCTGAAATGCTCTGGTTGAACGCGAGAGCTAAAGCTAAGAGCTGATTTTGGATTTCCTACGACAAACCGAGGCAAAATTCTACACATGGCCCAGAAACCCACAGCCAAGCACACGCTGGTGAGCGATCCCCAATTGGCGCAGCTGCTCCAGTCTTACGAAGGCGGCTTGCGCGCGATGCAGGAACACAAATACGACAAGGCCAAAGGGCTGTTGCAAAAAGCCGCTACCGGCAGCAACCGCGAGCTCGCCGATCGTGCCGCCGTCCATCTCAACGCGTGCAACCAGCAACTGGAGCGCGAGAGCATACAGTTCAAGACGCCAGAGGAACACTACGACTACGTGGTTTCGCTGATCAACGTCGGCGACTACGTGGGCGCTCGCGAGCACCTGGACAAACTCTCTAAGCAGGTGCCGAAAGCAGATTACGTTGCTTATGGGTTGGCGGCACTCGATTGCCTCACCGGGAAAATGGAAGACTCCATGCGGAACCTCGCCCGCGCCATCAGTCTGAATCCCGCACTTCGCTTTCAGGCGCGCAACGATTCGGACTTCCACAACCTCTCAGAAGATCCGCGCTTCACCGAGCTTCTCTATCCCGATCCAGGTGGAGAGCTGCCTCTTCCCGAAGAAGGAGTGGGTGAGGAGATCGGCTAGCTCCCATGCCGGAGCGCAGCAGACGTGAATTGCGTGTAGTCGCCATCGGCGGCGGCACCGGCCTTTCCACGCTGCTCAAAGGTCTAAAGAAATACACCGTATCTTCCCTGTCGGAGCCTCGCATCTCTCAACTTTGCGCCGTTGTCACGGTCAGCGATGATGGCGGCTCCAGCGGCCGCTTGCGCAAGGAATTCAACATGCTTCCGCCCGGCGACGTGCGCAATTGCATCGTCGCGCTCTCGGAAGACGAAGCATTGCTCTCGCGGCTTTTTCAGCACCGTTTTGAGAAGGGCCAGAGCCTTGAAGGCCACAGCTTTGGCAATCTCTTCCTCGCCGCGCTTACTTCCCTGACTGGCGACTTCGGCGAAGCCGTTCGCTTGTCTTCAGAGATTCTCGCCACTCGCGGTCACATATTTCCGGCCACTACCGCCAACATCGAACTGGAAGCCCTAATGCACGACGGCACGCGCGTTCGCGGCGAAACCAAGATTACCGCCAGCAAGGGACGCATCGAAGAGTTGTTCTTGGTTCCTGCCGATCCCGATCCGCTCCCGCAAACTTTGCAAGCCATTGCCAGTGCCGATCTCATCACCATTGGCCCGGGCTCACTTTTCACGAGCTTGATTCCAAACCTGCTAGTCCGCGGCATTCCTCAGGCAATTCGTGAATCGTCCGCGATCAAGGTTTATGTGTGCAATCTGATGACCCAGGCTAACGAGAGCTTGGGTCGCACCGCCGCTGACCACATCCGCGCGCTGAATGACCACGCCGATGGCCAGCTGTTTGACTACGCCCTCATCAATCGCATGCCTGCTTCATCGGATCTCAAGGCAAAATACGCCCTCGAAGGCGCGTCGCAGATTGTTGCCGATCTCGAGGCAATCGAAGCTATCGGTGTTTGTCCTGTGCTCGGCGATTATCTGTGTGAAGACGGTGCGGCGCGGCATGACACGGACTGCTTAGCCAAGGACCTATTAGAGCTCGCGCTGCAAGCTCCCTCGCCGGTAGCAACATCGAAAAGAGTTTAGTCTCATACCTCGCAGGTCACTTCATCTCTGCGACCTCTGCAGTCTTCTTTGCGTCCTTTGCGGTTTTTCTCTCCGACCTCTGCGGTTAAAAGCCTTTGATTTTCACGTCGAATCCGCCTCCTGGCTGGCTCATCTAGACCTCGAATTGCAATCTCCGCCTGATTCTGTTCTTCTACCTCGCGTTCATGTCCACCGAATCCACACCCTCACGTCATTGGCACCCTGTAACCGCGGCCTTTCTGGGATGGACCCTCGACGCCTTCGACTTCTTCGTCCTCGTCTTCTTGTTCGACACACTAGCAGCGCAATTTCACGTCACCAAGACCGACATCGTTTTTACGATTATGGCAACGCTGGCCATGCGCCCGGTCGGCGCCATTATCTTCGGATTACTGGCCGACCGCTATGGCCGCCGCCGCCCATTGATGGCGAATGTGATTTTCTTTTCCGTTATCGAACTGCTATGCGGCTTCGCCCCCAACTACACAGTGTTCCTGGTTCTGCGGGCAATCTACGGCATAGGTATGGGCGGCGAGTGGGGTGTTGGCGCTTCCCTCGCCATGGAAGCTGCGCCAGGAAAGTGGCGGGGCGTGCTTTCTGGAATCCTGCAGAGCGGATACTCCATCGGTTATCTTCTCGCCGCCCTGGCGTCGCGATTTATCGAGCCACACTTCGGATGGAGGGCGATGTTCTGGGCCGGTGGAATTCCTGCGCTGCTTGCTCTTTATATCCGTTCCAAAGTTCCGGAGTCGGAAGCCTGGAAGCAACACCGCGCCCCGACCACACGCGCCATTCTCTCTGTACTAAAAGACCACTGGAAAACCGCTCTTTATCTCGTGCTCATGATGACCCTGATGATGTTCTTCTCGCATGGCACTCAGGACCTTTATCCGGATTTCCTGAAGTCCACTCACGCCAGCGCAAAGACCGTTTCTTACATCGTAATCTGGTACAACGTAGGCGCAGTCGTGGGCGCGATCGTGTTCGGGCATCTCTCGGAAATCCTGGGCCGCCGCCGCAGTATGGTCGCCGCTCTTATTGTGTCGCTGGTTACAGTTCCAGCATGGGCCTTTGCTGGACCGCTGCTCGTCCTTGCCGCGGCTGCGTTCATTATGCAAGTCGGAGTGCAGGGCGCATGGGGCGTCATTCCCGCACACTTGAATGAACTTTCACCCGACCAGACGCGCGGCCTTCTGCCCGGTCTGGCTTATCAATTGGGAATCCTGATTGCGGCGCCGGTGAATAGCATCGAATACCTGCTTCGCAATCACTTCGGCTATAGCTGGGCTCTGGCAGGATTCGAGACCGTCAACATCCTCCTGCTCGCGGCAGTCATTCTTCTGGGCTCCGAGCACCGAGGCCGCCAATTCCTCGAGAACAGATGAGGGTGCCCCACTTCTCGCCGCTTTTGCGAGAAGTGGGAATTTACCGGATCTCTGATGATCTCTCCCATTCCCACTTTGGATGACATTCCTGTCAATAAACAGAGAATACCGTTCCGCCATAAACGTAAGCTGATACAGTAAGCCTTTCAACCGCTCCAAGCATCTTTGTCTCTCAGTTACCGTGGAGGTCCTCGTCGAATGCAAATCGCTGTAGTCGGTTCGGGGTACGTTGGTTTGGTGGCAGGGGCATGCTTCGCCGATCTCGGTCATGATGTGGTCGTTGTTGACAACGACCAGGCCAAGCTCGCCGCCCTGAATCGCGGCGAAGTGCCCATCCACGAGAATTTTTTGCCTGAACTTCTGCACCGTCATCGCGGCGTCCGGCTAAAATTTTCCGACGATCTCGAAAGTGCCGTCCGTGCCAGTTCCGCCATCTTTGTCGCCGTCGGAACTCCTCCAACCGAGCAGGGAGAAGCGGATCTTTCCTATGTTGAATCAGTCGCGCGCGGGATCGCCGGAGCCGTTGACGGCTACAAAGTGATTGTTGAGAAGAGCACGGTTCCCGTCTATACCTGCGATTGGGTGCGCCGGATCATTCAACGAAATGGCGCCGATGTTGGAGAGTTTGACGTCGCTTCGAATCCGGAATTTCTTCGCG
>Ga0137372_10001409_pt1 | contig 23215 bp, 19 predicted proteins | sample SagtaG_6_FD_104911 | JGI IMG/M metagenome (GOLD analysis project Ga0137372, IMG submission 104911) | Vadose zone soil microbial communities from Sagehorn Ranch, Mendocino, California, USA - Sage1_R_60_16 metaG | ecosystem: Environmental > Terrestrial > Soil > Vadose zone | place: USA...
AAAACCGTGCGCGAAGCCACGGCCTCGTGGGCGTTCTCGCTCACCGGCTTCACGCAAGTGAAAGCGATCGCCGGCCTCTACGGCGGCACGATCCGGGCGTCCGGAACGAGCTTCGTGCTCAAGGGCTACAGCACAGTCGCCGGGGTGCGGATCAGCGGAAGCCTCCGCCTCTACCGGCCGGAGTCACGCTCGCCTCTCCCGGCGAGGTTCGTGGGCTCCGTGCGCGTGGACGGGACGAAGGCGGCCCACGGGCGGCTCGCGGTCGGGGCGTCGACGCTCAGTGGCCGCCTGAGTGGACGGGTAGTTCACGGGCCGGCCTAGCATCCCCCCGTCAGGAGCCCGGTTGTAGAACTCCGGCCATAACAATCGTCCGATCAACCTCTCTTCTGACCGCTCTCGTCGCGGTGGCGGTTGGTGTTGCCTTTGCGGATTCATCGATCGTCGTCCTGGGACTGCCGGAGCTTTACGCCCATTTCCACACGTCGATCGAGGGTGTCTCGTGGGTTGTGACCGCTTACAACGCGGCGGTCGCGGTGGCGGCGTTAGGGCTGATCGTCCTCGTCCATCGCGTTCGCGCCAGAGGAATCCTGATCGCCGGCCTGCTCGCCTTTTTTCTCGCGTCACTGGCCTGCTCGCTTGCGGACAGCCTCCCCTTCCTGATCTCCGCGCGCTGCGTCCAGGGGGTGGGAGCGGCGCTGCTCCTGGCGGGCGCCCTCCCCGTGCTGGTTGACCTCACCGGATCGGTCACGAGGGGAGCGGCGATCTGGACTCTCGCGGGCACATTCGGTCTTGCGCTCGGGCCGGCGCTCGGAGGGGTGCTGACGCAGCTCTTTGACTGGCGTGCGATCTTCGCTGCGCAGGCGCCGGTCGCGGTTCTCGGCTTGATCGCCGCGCTCGCCGCCTCGGGGCGGTCGGCCCTCGAGGAGGGCTGGCGCTCGTCACTCGCCCGCACCTGGCCGGCGAACGCCTGCCTCGGTCTGCTCTTCGGGGCGTTGGTCGGCGTCCTCTTCCTCGCGGTTCTGCTCTTGATCACCGTCTGGGGGTACTCGCCGATCGCAGGCGCCGCGATCGTCAGCGTCCTTCCTGCTGCGACCATCGCGGCGCGGCCGCTGGGCCGGCTGCTCGGTCCGCTCCTGGCGATCTGCGGCGGTGCGGCGCTCGTTGCGGCGGGCCTCGTAGCGCTCGCCTTGCTTCCCTCGCCGAGCGCTTGGTTCGCGGCGGCGGCCCTTGCGTTCTGCGGCATCGGCCTCGGGCTCGCGGTGCCGACCCTGTCGGGCGCTGCGCTCGACCCAGCGGCCGGGGTTGCACGCAGCGGCACTTTCACTGTCGGCATCCGCCACCTCGGGCTGGTGCTCGCGCTCGCCTCGATCGCGCCGTTGCTGGCGGGCGAGCTCCCCGCAGCGGGCGATCAAGCCAAGCTGAGGGCGACAGCGGTGCTGCTGGACGCTCCTCTTGGACTCTCGATCAAGGTGCCGGTCGCCCTCGACCTGGCTAGCGAGTTCGCCCGCGCCCGCGCCGGGGCGATCCCGGATCTCGCCAAGCCTTTCGACAACCACGGTGCAGGGAGCGATCCGAAGCTCGCGGCCACGCGCGACACCCTGGTGGTCGCGATCGAAGAAACGATCACGCGCGCGTTCCGGCCGGCGTTCGCGCTCTCGGCGGCGCTGGCTGCGCTCGCGCTGGCGTTGGCGCTCTTCTTCAGGCGCCGGGTCCTCCAATGACTCCACGTCTCGCACGCGGTTCCGCGATCCTGGTGGCGCTACTCGTGGCGGCCTTGGTGCTCGTTGGAGTGGAGCTCGGCAAGGGCGCCGCTCGAAGCGTCTCGCCGCCGCTCGCGAAGCCCTGCCGCTCCCGTCCCGCGTTCCCCGGCACAGGACTCGACGCGATGATTCAGCGGATCCTCTTGGACGGGCTCGACGGCGCCGCCTGCCGGCTGGGGACCACCCGCGAGGAGCTCGTGCTCTCGTTGCGGCCCAGCACAGGCGTTCGGCTCCGCCACTCTGACCGAGACACGGTCGAGGCCGCGATTCGCGCAGGTGTGCTGCGGTCATTGGACGAAGCGGAGCGCCGCGGCGATGTTCCCGGTTTTCTCGCCCCGGTTCTGCGCCGCCTCGTCCAAATCGCTCCCCTCGACAGCCTGCTGCGGGGCGCAATCGGCCTGCGGGACCTCCTGCCCTGAGTCGGCGTCGTGTCGTCCGGTGCGATCTCGATGATCCGACCCCGTGAAGTTCGAGCCGATGCTACGGTCTGTGGCCTAGGTGCCGATTTACGAGTACGTGTGCATGGAGTGCGAATCGCACTTCGAGGAGCTCGTCCGGAACGGTCACGAACCTGACTGCCCGGACTGCGGCGCCCCGAACGTGCGGAAGCAGTTCTCCGTCTTCGCAGCTCACGGCACCGAGCAACAGCAACCGAGTTTCGGCGGCGGTGGCGGCTGTTGCGGCGGTTCGTGTGGCTGCCACTGAGCTAGCCGCCTTTGCCGGCGAAGTCGCCGGCTGCACTAAGTGCCGGCTGGCCGAAGGCCGGACGCAGGTCGTCTTCGGTGTCGGCGATCCGAGCGCGGACCTGATGTTCGTCGGCGAGGCGCCCGGCTTCCACGAGGACCAGCAGGGCAAGCCCTTCGTCGGCCAGGCCGGCAAGCTGCTCGACAAGCTGCTTGCGGAGATCGGGCTCGGGCGGGAGCAGGTCTATGTCGCGAACGTGCTCAAATGCCGGCCGCCGGGTAATCGTGATCCGCAGCCGGATGAGATCGAGGCCTGCGAGGGCCACCTCTTCCGCCAGATCTCGATGATCGAGCCGAAGGTCGTGGCCACGCTCGGCAACTTCGCGACCAAGCTGCTCTCAGGCAAGCCGACCGGGATCACGCGAGTCCACGGCGCCGAGCAGGAAGCGACCCTCGGCGGCCGCTCCGTGCTGCTCTACCCGCTCTACCACCCGGCTGCGGCGCTCTATACGCCGGCGATGCTGAAGGTGCTCGAAGCCGACTTCGCGCGTCTACCGGAGCTGCTCGGACGAACAGTTGAGGAGCCGGAGCCGGTTCCGACGCACGCGCCGCTCACGCCCGAGCCGGCCGTTCAGCTCGGCCTCTTCTGAGCTCCGTGGAGCTGACCTCCGCCTCGGTGGCGGAGACCGAGGCGATCGCCGCGCGGCTTGCCCGCGGCCTCAGGGTTGGCGACGTGGTCACCGTCTCGGGCGAGCTCGGCAGCGGCAAGACGACCTTCGTTCGCGGCGCCTGCCGCGCGCTCGGCATCGAAGTGCCCGTGACGAGCCCGACCTTCACCGTCGGCCACCGCTACCCGGGAAACCCGGACGTCTCGCACCTGGATCTCTTCCGTTTCCAGGGCTTTTCGCCGGCGGAGTGGGGGGACCTCGAGCCCTACTTCGTCGACGCGATCTGCTTCGTCGAATGGCCCGAGGCGGCTGCGCACGTCCTCCCGCCGGTGCGCGTCGCGCTACGTTTGTCGCACGTGGATCGCGAACACAGACTGATCAAGGTCGAAAGCGACGACCGGCAGCTGTTGGCGGAGGTCTCCGGCGATGCTGACGCTCGCGTTTGACACCGCCACCGGCGTCGCCACGAGTGCGCTCGTCCGGGACGGAGAAGTGCTTGGCGAACGCGCCTCCCGGGCCGTGAGCGTTCTGGCAGACGCCGAGGAGCTGCTCGAGCAGGCCGGCGCCGAGCCGCACGAGCTGAACCGGCTCGTCGTCGGCACCGGGCCGGGCAGCTTCACAGGTGTCCGGATGGGGCTCGCGGCCGCACGCGGGCTGGCGTTGGCGCTCGACCTCCGGCTCGCCGGCGTCTCGACGCTCGATGCGCTCGCCGCCGGCGCGCCCGGCGCTCTGCCCGTGGTCGACGCGGGGCGCCGAGAGGTATTCACCCTCGTCGACGGCAATCCGGCTGTGGCGGCTCCCGAGGAGCTGCTGCTCGAGCCTGGGACGAAATGCGTCGGCGACGGCGCCGTTCGCTATCGGAAGGTGCTCGAAGCGCTGGGCGCGAAGATCCCGCAGCGAGAGAGCGAGCTGCACCTGCCGCGGGCTCGATTCCACGTCGAGCTCGCGCGCGAGTTCGTCGATCCGGAAACTGTCGAGCCGCTCTACTTGCGGCTCCCCGACGCGGAGCAGGCGCGATGAAGGAGATGACGAGGGTCGAGCTGCGCCGCCTCGAGATGCGGGACCTGAACGCGATCGAGCGGATCGAGCGCGCCTCGTACCCGACGCCCTGGTCGCGCTCGATGTTCGCGAGCGAGCTCGCGAAGCCGTCTTCGATCTGCCTCGGCGCCTTCGATCTCGAGACCCTCGAGCTCGTCGGCTATCTCGTCATCTCCCGCTACGTGGACGCCTGGCACGTGATGAACGTCGCCGTCGCGGCTGAGCACCGCCGCCGCGGGATCGCCACGATGCTGCTCGAGCGGCTGTTCGGGGCAACGGCCGGCCGAGGCCGGCGCGGCTACACGCTCGAAGTGCGCGTCTCGAACGCGGGGGCGGTCGCCCTCTACGAGCGCCTCGGCTTCAAGCCCCGGGGCGTCAGGCGTGGCTACTACACCGATAACCGAGAAGACGCCTTGATCATGTGGAAGGACCCGATCAGCGAGCCGGACGACTGATCCTCGGGATTGAGACCTCGTGTGACGAGACCGCCGCCGCGGTAGTCACGCAGGACGGGCAGATCCTCTCGAACGTCGTCTCCTCACAGGCCGAGCTACATGCCCGCTTCGGGGGTGTCGTCCCGGAGGTCGCCTCACGGCGTCACCTCGAGCTGGTCGTCCCCGTGCTGCGCGAGGCGCTGGGGGAGGCGGACACCGAGCTCCAAGACATTGATGCGGTCGCCGTCACCCAAGGGCCTGGCCTGGTCGGCGCGCTGCTCGTCGGTCTCTCGGCCGCGAAGGCGGTCGCCTGGGCGAACCGACTGCCGCTGATCCCCGTCGACCATCTCCACGGTCACGTCGCCTCGCTCTACCTGCAGCCCGAGCCGGTCGAGCCGCCGTTTCTCTGCCTGCTTGCGAGCGGCGGCCACACGCTGCTGATCGACGTTCCCGAGCACGGGGCCTTTCGGGTGCTCGGGACGACGCTCGACGACGCCGCAGGTGAGGCCTTCGATAAAGGCGCGCGGCTGCTCGGCCTCGGCTACCCGGGCGGAGCGGCGATCGACCGGCTCGCCGGCGAAGGCGATTCCGATGCATACGACTTCCCCGTCGCACGCGTGCCCGGGCTCGACTTCTCCTTCTCCGGCGTGAAGACGGCGCTGCTCTATGCGGTGCGAGATCTTTCCGATGCCGAGCTCGAGCGACGCCGTGCCGACCTCGCCGCGAGCTACCAGCGCGCGATCGTCCGGGCGCTCGTAGCCCGGGCGCACGAGGCCGCGGAGCAAACGGGAGCACCGAGAATCGCCGTCGTCGGCGGAGTCGCGGCCAACTCGGAGCTGCGCGCCGCCTTGCCGGAGGCTGCCTTCGCGCCGCTGCCGCTGTGCACGGACAATGCGGCGATGATCGCCTCGGCCGCGCGATACGCGGAGGCAGTCCCTTGCCCGAGTTATCTTGCGCTCGATGCGTACGCCTCTGGCTAGCGCTGCCCGGGCAGGCCGCGAAGGCGTCGCTTGCGACGCCTTCTGGAGGACGTCCCGGCTTCGCCGGGGCGTCCGTTTGATCCCGAGCGCGGAAAGCCGCACGCGTTTTGATTAAAGGAAGAGTGATCCGTGCGGTTCCGCTTGGCATCGTCGCCCTTGGCACGCTGGCATTCGTCCTCGGGGCCGGCGGGACCGAGTCGACCCAGCCGACGCTCTCCTCGACCGCCGCGGCCTGGCGCGGGCTCGCGGGCAGCGCGCGCCCGCAGGTCGACGTCGGGCAACGCCAGATCGTCGTGCTCAAGGCACCGTCGCTCGCCCAGCGCGTTGCGCGCGCCGGCGGCCACGCGACCGACTCGCAGGAGCGGCAATGGACGACCGCCGCGCTCGCCGCACAACAGCAGGTCCTGGCAACGCTCGCGCAACACGGGGTCCAGGTGCGGGTCGACTACTACTACTCGCGGGTCATCAACGGCTTCTCCGCCGCGCTCGACTCCGAGGCGGCGGCGCTCCTCGAACGGGAGCCGGAGGTCGCAGGCGTCTACCCGGTGCGGGTGGCCTACCCCGCGACGGTCTCCTCCCAGCTGCTCGCCAAGGACGAGCTTGCGAGCGCCGCCGCCCCCGATCCCGAGATCATGCTGCCGGGGTTCGACGGCCGCGGGGTCACGATCGCGCTGCTCGACACGGGCGTCGACCGCGCGCAGCCCTTCCTGCGCGGGCGGGTTCAGGACGGGATCAACGTTCTCAGCGACGGCGACTTCCGCGCCCTCGCGGCGACCAAGCCCGACGACGCGACCAGACTCGAGCGGCACGGCACCGAGATGGCCGGCCTGCTCGTAGGCGCCGGCGGGCCGCAGGGGCTCTCCGGTGTTGCGACCGGTGCGACGGTGCTGCCGATCCGCGTCGCGGGTTGGCAGCAGGACGTCGGCGGGGGCTGGGCCGTCTACTCGCGCACCGACCAGCTGATCGCCGGCCTGGAGCGTGCCGTCGACCCGAACGAGGACGGCGACGCGCACGACGCCGCCAGGATCGCTCTCGTTCCGCTCGCGGCGCCGTATGCGGCGTTCGCCGACTCCCCGGACGCCCGGGCCCTCGAAGGCGCTCTCGATCTCGACACGCTGGTCGTCGCCGCGGCCGGAAACGATGGCCCGGCCGGCCCCGCGTTCGGAAGCTTGTCCAGCCCCGGCGCATCGCCGGACGCGCTCAGCGTCGGCGCTGCCGACCTCCGTTCGCAGACGGAGGAGGTGCGGGTCGTGGTCCGGGTCGGGCTCGAAGTGGTGGTCGACCGGTTGCTGCCGCTCGCAGGGGCGGTGCTCCCGAAGCATGCGCGGGAGCTCGCGCTTGCGGCGCCGCGGGAAAGCAGTTCCCGGGCCAGCCCAGGCGGATTCCTCGCTCCACCGCCGCTGAACTCCTTCTTCAGCAAGGCCGGCCTGAGCGTTGTCGCCGGCCGCGCGGCGCTCGTGCGCGCGGGCGACGACCCCGTCACGGCTGTCGAGAACGCCGCGCGCGCGGGCGCCGCGGCGGTCGTGCTCTATGGCACCGCGATCCCGGCCGGCGGACTTGGGCTAAACGAGAGCGTGCCCGTTCCCGTCGTGGCCGTCCCGGACGACGTCGCCCGCACGGCGCTCGATGCGCTCACGGCCGGACGGCACCCGGCCCTGTCGCTCGGCGCGTCACGCGTCGCCCGGAACGGCACCGGCGGCGGCACCGCACCGTTTTCGTCGCGCGGGCTCTCCTTCGACTGGCGCGTCCGGCCGGACCTGGTCGGGCCTGGTGTCGCCCTGATGACGTCGGAGCCTTCGGCGGCCGAGGACGGGACTGCGGCCTACGGAACCGTCAACGGTTCGAGCGCTGCCGCCGCGACCGTTGCCGGTGCCGCCGCGGTGCTCGCCGAAGCACGGCCCGACCTCGATGCGCGGGCGCTCCGGAGCATCCTCGCCGGCTATGCCCGGCCGTTCGAGGACGGCTCCGTGACGACTCAGGGCACCGGGCTCGTCGACGTCGGCGCTTCGGCGGCCGCCGAGCTGGCGGCGGATCCCACCACCCTCGCCTTTGGGCCTGCCGCTCGCACGAACTGGCGCTCGGTCCAGAAACTGACGATCCGGAGCCTGTCCACCCGCCGGCTCGAGCTCCGCGTGGCGGTGCCGCAGACCGGCGGCGCCGGCCTTGCGCTCACCGCCTCCCCGGATCGCTTTCGCCTTCCTCCCGGCGGCAAGGTCACGATCCGCGTAAAGGCGTCTTTCCAGGGAACACCGACCACGGGCCCCCCCGCGGAGGGGACGATCCAGATCGGCTCCCGCGCGACGCTGTCGCTGAGAATTCCGTGGGCGATCCCGTTCGGGCGCGACACCGCGCCGCTGCTCTCCGGCCTGCGCCTGTCGAAGAAGAGCTTCAAGCCCTCGGACACGACACCCGCCGTGCTCTCGTTTCGCGCGGGCGGCCTGTCGCCCGGACCGGACGGAACCGAGGTGCATCCGGTCGGCCGGCTCGACATGGTCTTGACGAGCTCGTTCGGTACCCACCTCGGCCTGCTCGTCCGGATGCGCGACCTGCTGCCCGGAAGCTACGCGTTCGGGCTCACCGGCCGCGACCCGAACGGGAACGTCCTGCCGACCGGCGACTACACCCTCGCGCTGGCCGCGATCCCGCCGGATGGCAGCCGCGCGACCTACCGAAAGGTCACCTTCACGATCAAGTAGTTCCTTATACTCGTGCCGCTATTTGCGGCGATTTTCCCAACTGCCGAGCGCCGAAGGAGCGTCTGTGACCACACTCGAAGTCCCCGAATCACATCTGCTCGAGAACCCCTACGACATCGCCAAGGAGCAGCTGCGCCGCGTCGCGGAGCTCTTCGGGGTCGACCCGAACCTCGTCAACGTTTTGCAGGAGTGCAAAAAGGCGGTCGTCGTCTCCGTCCCCGTGACGATGGACGACGGAAGCATCCAGGCCCTCCAGGGGTACCGGGTCACCCACAACATCGCCCGCGGGCCGTCAAAGGGCGGGATCCGCTACCACCCCGATGTCGAGCTCGACGAGGTCAAGGCGCTCGCGATGTGGATGACGTGGAAGTGCGCGCTGATGGGGATTCCGTTCGGCGGCGCCAAGGGCGGCATCCGCGTCGACCCCAAGAAGCTCTCACCAGCCGAGCTGCAGCGGATGACGCGCCGCTACACGAGCGAGATCATCAACGAGATCGGTCCGGAGAAGGACATCCCGGCGCCCGATGTCGGCACCAACGCGTCGGTGATGGCGTGGATCTTCGACACCTACTCGATGAACAAGGGCCACTCGGTGCTCGGTGTCGTCACCGGCAAGCCTCTCAACGTCGGCGGCTCGCTCGGGCGGCTTGAGGCGACCGCGCACGGTGCGCTCTATTGCATCCAGGAGGCGGTTCGGAAGCGGGAGATGCGGATGGAGGACCTGCGGGTCGCCGTCCAGGGCTTCGGCAACGTCGGCAGCTTCCTCGCCAAGTTCCTCGCCGAGCAGGGCGCGACCGTGATCGCTGTCTCGGACTCGCGCGGGGGCATCTACAACGAGGCCGGGCTCGACATGGCGGCGGTGCTGGCGCACAAGCAGGAGACGGGCGCGCTCGAGGGACTGCGCGGCGCCGAGTCGATCACGAACGAGGAGCTGCTCCTGCTCGAGTGCGACGTGCTCGCGCCGTGCGCGCTCGAGCAGGTGATCACGAGCTCGAACGCCGACCAGGTGAAGGCCAAGATCATCGCTGAGGGCGCGAACGGACCCGTGACTCCGGCCGCGGACGAGATCCTCGACGATCGCGGTGTGCTGATCCTCCCGGACGTGCTCGCAAACGCGGGCGGCGTCGTCGTCTCGTACTTCGAGTGGGTCCAGGGACTCCAGGAGTACTTCTGGAAGGAGGACGAAATCAACTCGAAGCTCCGGGACATCACGACGCGGGCGTTCAACGAGACCTGGCGCACGACCGAGGAGCGCAAGACGAGCATGCGCCTGGCCGCGTACGGACTGGCGGTGCGCCGGGTGGCCGACGCGACGATCACCCGTGGGCTCTACCCGTAGCGCTTTAGCGCAAGTAACAGTCTGTTACTTGCCAGGAAACGTCGCGAAGGCCGAAAACACTGGGCTCGGAGCCTTACCGCAGCCCGATATCCAAGTAACAGACTGTTACTAAGTGGGTCGGTCTGGGGCAACGCAGGCGCCGCGGGTCGTCCTCTACAAGGCCGAGGGCTGCCACCTCTGCGAGCGGGCGAAGGCCCAGCTCGATGAGCTCCGGAACGAGCTCGGGTTCGAGCTCGTCGAGATTGCGATCGACAGCGACCCCGAGCTCGAGTCGAGCTACCGCGAGCTGATCCCAGTCGTCGAGATCGGCGGCGAGCGTGTTTGCACCTACTACGTCCAGCCGGAGCCCTTTCGGCGCAAGCTCGCGGCTGCACAAGCGGCGGCCCAAACGACCGGTTTGTGACATCCCCAAGCGGCGTGTGGAGCGGAATTGGCAGAATGCTAGTGCCGTGTTACAAACACCAGAGCGCGCGGAGGTTTCCAACGACCGGCTGGGCGTCGGCGTCGCCGCTCGGCTGAGCCGCTACCTCCAGGTCCTGACCCAGTCGAAGAAGATGGGCAAGGACCGAATCTCCTCCCAGGAGATCGCGGACTATACGAACATCAACGCGACGCAGATCCGCCGCGACCTCTCGACCTTCGGCAAGTTCGGCAAGCGCGGCGTCGGCTACAACATCGACTCGCTCCTCGGCGAGATCCGCAAGATTCTCCGCACTCAGGGTCAGCACAATGTCGCGCTCGTCGGGGCCGGCCGGCTCGGACAGGCGATCGCGAGCTCGCCGATCTTCGCCGAGCATGGGATTAACATCGCCGCCGTCTTCGACACCGATCCCGAGAAGGTGGGGCGCGAGGTGGGCGCGATGCCCGTCAGCGACTACCGGCAGCTGCGCGACTCCGTGCGCGACAAGAACATCATCGTCGGCGTGATCGCGGTACCGGCGGACAGCGCCCAGGACGTGGCCGACGAGCTCGTCGCCTCCAACGTCAAGATCATCTTCAACTACTCGGAGGCGCTGCTCGACGTCCCGCACGACGTCCAGGTGCACACGTCCAACCCGGCCGTGGAGCTCCTGCACGCCTTGTACTTCCACCTGACCTAGTCAAGGCTCGGCAGGATCGGGCCGTGCGGATCCTCCTCTGGCACGGCTACCTGCTCGGCGGCACCGGCTCGAACGTCTACACGCGCGCGCTCGCGCGCGCGTGGAGCCGCCTGGGCCATGAGGTCGTGGTCGTCTGCCAGGAGCGGAACCCCGGCGCGTACGACCTGGGCGGCGCGAGCGTCGTTCGGCCCGAGCTGCCCGAAAACATCCTGCCGGTCTTCGTGCTCGACCGCTACGAAGGGCTCGAGCCGCGGCTGCTCCAGGAGCTGACACCCGAGGAACGCGAGCGCTACGTCCAGGCGAATGCCGCGGCCGTTCGGGGCGAGCTTCCGGCCGACCTCGTCTTCGCCAACCACGTCTTGCTGGGCGGTCCGGTGGCGGCCGCGACGGGCGCGCCTTACGCGGTCAAGGCGCACGGCTCGGAGCTCGAGTACTCGATGCGCGGCAACGCGGAGCTGGCCGCCTGGGGGAGAGAGTCGCTCGCGCAGGCGACAGCGACCTTCGTCGGCTCGGCGCACATCCGCTCGGTGCTCGAGCAGGTCGTGGGCCACGTCGCACACGTCCACGAGGTGCCGCCCGGCGTCGACGTCGAGGAGTTCAAGCCCGAGCAGCGCGCGGCGGCGCTCGAGCACCTGCTCGACGAGGCGCGCCGCGATCCGCCGAACCCCGGCAACGCGGAGGAGAGGCTTCCCGACGAGGGCAACGCCGAGCGCCTCGCGGCCTGGTTCGAGAGCGACGAGCCAACCGTTCTCTACTTCGGCAAGCTGCTTCACAACAAGGGCGTCCACGTCCTGTTCGAAGCTCTCCGTGCAAGCGGGAGCCGCGCCGTCATCGTCGGCTTCGGCGATTACCGCGCCGAGCTCGAGCGGATCGCGCCCCCGCGGACGCTCTTCACTGGGCCGCTGGAGCACCGTCACCTCGTGCACCTGCTTCCGCTCTGCGAGGTCACGGTCGTGCCGTCGATCTTCCCCGAAGCGTTCGGGATGGTCGCGGCCGAAGCCGCCGCGGCCGGATCGCTCCCGCTCGTCGCCCGGCACTCCGGCCTCGCGGAGATCGCAGAGGGCCTCGAAGTCGAATACCCGCCCGAGCAGCGGGGGCTGACGAGCTTCGAGACCGGGGACGCCCGGGATCTGGCCGACAAGCTTGGGCAGCTGCTCGCGCTCTCCAAGGATGATCGTCAAGCCCTGCGGGAGGCCGCGCGCCGGGCTGTTGAAGAGCACTGGAGCTGGGAACAGGTCTCCGCGAGATTGCTCCAACCCTTCACCAACTAAAGTGACGGCCCCCATGGACGACACCCAGAAGCTCACCCCGGAAGAGCAGATCCGTTCGGCGCGCGAGGCGTACGAGAACGGCACCGACTTCACGCTCGCCGTCGAAGAGGAGTTCGCCGTCCTCGACCCCGAGACGCTCTCGCTCGCGAACCGCTTCGAGGAGCTCCAGGCCACGGCTCAGGGAACCCCGCTCGAAGAGCACCTCGTCGGCGAGCTGATCGCCTCGGAGGTCGAGGTCCGAACCGGTCGCTGCGAGGGCTTTACCGAGGCGGCCGCGAAGGTCGGCGAGCGCCGGGCCCAGCTCGACGAGCTCGCGGGTGGGCTGGGGATCGCACTCGCCGCCGTCGGCACCCACCCGTGGAGCCCGTGGCAGGAGCAGCGCATCATCGACACGCCGCATTACCGGAGAAACGACGAGCTGCTCCGCTACGTCGTCTGGCGCAACAACACCTTTGGGCTGCACGTTCACGTCGGCATCCGCGGCGCCGACCGCGCGATCGCCGTCTGCAACGCGCTGCGGAATTACCTACCCGAGCTGTTGGCCGTCTCGGCGAGCTCACCGATGGTCGAAGGCGTGTGTACCTACCTGCACTCGGCGCGCACCGAGATCTTCACACGCATGTTCCCGCGCTGCGGGGTGCCGGACGCCTACGACGGCTGGCGGGGATTCGAGGACTACGTCCGCTTCCTCTACGCGACCGGCTCGATCACCGAGCACACGCAGATGTGGTGGAGCGTGAGGACGCACCTCGCCTTTCCGACCGTGGAGATCCGGATTTGCGACGCGCAGCCCGACCTCGAGGAGTCGCGCTCGCTGGCCGCACTTTGCTACGCGCTGACGGCGCGGATCGCACGCGCGCTCGACGAGGGCGAGCCGCTGCCGAACTACCCGCACCGGCTGATCGAGGAGAACTTCTGGCGGGCCATCCGCTACGGCCTCTCCGGCGAGATGATCGATCTCACGACCGGCGACGTCCGCTCGGCGCGGGCGCACCTCGAACGCCTGCTCGAGTGGGTCGCGCCGGTTGCGGAGGAGCTCGGCGCGGCTCAGTATCTGGCCGTGCCCAATGCGAACTCGGCCGAGCGCCAGCTGGCGCAGTACGAGGACGGCGCGTCGCTGCAGGAGATCTACGCAGGCCTCGTCCGAAGAGGCGCTCCCGTCCGTGGCTGAGGAACAGCCTCCCGAGCCTTCGGAGCGCGAGCAGGAGCTCGTCGAGCAGCTGCAGGCCGAGCTGAGCCGGCTCAAGGTCTCCGACCTGCTGCTGCAGACCGTCTACACGATCTCCTCGCTGGGCTACCACCGCCTGAGCGGTGAGAACAAGGACCTCGAGCAGGCGCGCCTGGCGATCGAGGCCCTGAAGGCCCTGCTACCGGTGCTCGAAGGAGCGGTTCCGGCCGAGGCGGTCCGTGACTTCAACCAGGTGCTCGCGAACATGCAGCTCGCCTACGCAGCGGCGGTCGACGAGAGCCCGGGAACAGCCTGAGGCTCACCTAGTCTTTCTTGCCGAAAGGTGCCAAGAACCCCGCGGGGGTCTAAAGAGGGAGCGCTTGGGCATGCACGTCCGCGCCAGCGGCAGGCGTCACGCAGCAGTTGCTGCGGTGCTGGCGCTTGCCTTCGGGTCGGCGGCGATCGCCGGCAGCCACTCCGCATCGGCGCCCAAGCATCAGGGAGCGATGGAGAGCACTCGTGGGCTGGCGACGGCCGCGCCGGTCGTGAACCTCGGTCGCTTGACGCTCGCGAAGAGGCGCCAGGCGCGGAAGCTGATGGGCCGGGAGCGCGACGCCCTTCCCGAACGGTGGCAGCGGCGCCAAGAGAGGTTCGAACGCCTTCGCGCGGCTGGCCATGCGCCGGGGGCGACCACGCGTCCGGCCCGTCCGTTCCGGGCGGCCGTCAGCCCGTCACCGGCGCTCGCCACGAGCTTCAAGGCGGTGGACGACAACGGGCTCTTCGTTCCTCCCGACACCGAGGGCGCGCCCGGCCTCGACAAGCTGCTGGTGACGGTCAACGGCACGGTGCAGGTCCAGAACAAGAGCGACGGCAGTGCCGTCTCGACGACGTCGCTGAACAACTTTTTCAGCGCGATCCCGGGTGCAGGCGTCGCCTTCGACCCTCGCGTGCTCTACGACCCGTATGCGAACCGCTGGATCGTCGTCGCGGTCTCGAACGCCGAGTCCGCGAGCGCCGACGTGCTGCTCGCTGTGTCGCAGAGTTCCGATCCCGCCGGGAGCTGGAACGAGTACGCGGTCGATGTGGACGCAACCAACACCGTCTGGGGCGACTACCCGACGGTCGGCTTCAACAAGAACTGGATCGTCGTCAGCCTCAACATGTTCACGAACAGCGGCGGTGGTTTCACCGCCACGCAGACCTACGCATTCGACAAGGCGAAGGCCTATGCGGGCGCAGGTTCCGGCGGCGGCGCCTACCAGCTGTTCACTCGTCCCTATTTCACGTATGGCGACTTCACGCTCGCGCCGGCCGCGACCCACGACGCCAATGCATCGGACCTGTATCTCGCCGAGGACTACGACGGAACCAGCAGCCTGCCTCTTCGGCTCTTCAAGCTAAGCGGGCCGGTCGGCTCTGCGACGCTGACGCGCCTCGCCGATCCCGCCGGCGCCTCACTCTCTGCGCTCGGCCCGTGGAGCGATGTTGCCCCGGGCGGGGTTGGCTTCGCGCCGCAGCTCGGGTCGACGAGGAAGATCGACAACGGCGATGCCCGACTCTCGCAGTGCGTCTATCGCAACGGGTCGATCTGGTGCGCGAACACCGTCTTCCTGCCCTCCTCGTTTCCGAGCCATTCCGCGGTGCAGTGGTACGAGATCGATCCGGCTTCGTCCACGCCCAACCTCGTCAGCGCCGGCCGGATCAGCGACGGCACCGGGGCTCGGTTCTTCGCCTATCCCAGCATCGCGGTGAACAAGTACAACGACGCGCTGCTCGGCTTCTCGCGTTTCGCGTCGAACCAGTACGCGAGCGCGGACTACGCCTACCGCAGCTGCTCGGACGCGCCGAACACGTTTCGCGACGAGGTCGCGTACAAGCCCGGTGACGGGGCTTACTTCAAGACGTACGGCGGTACGGTCAACCGCTGGGGCGACTACAGCGGAACCTGGGTCGACCCCACCGACGATTCGTCGCTGTGGACGATTCAGGAGTACGCGGAGCTGTTCACCGGTTTGAAGTCGTCGAAAAACCCGGGAACCTGGGGCACGTGGTGGGGCACGCTCGGCCCCCAGACCCATGCCGGCCCCGCGGCGCCGAGCCCGGCGAGCTCGGATCACACGCCGGGCGCCTCCTCGACGAACGGCATCGTCCACGTGAGCTGGACGCCGCCCGACGACTGCGCCGTCTCCTACGCCTACAAGTGGTCGACGAGCCCGACCGACCCCCCGAACCCCGCCAACGACGGGACCCTTGCGGGGAACGCGGTCGCTCTCACGAGCCCTGAACTGGCCGCCGGCAGCTCCTGGTGGCTGCACCTCGAGGCCCTCGACGGCGGCGGAACGCCGAGCGAGGTCGCCGATCTGGGCCCGTTCCCGATCGTGTCTCTGCCGTCTCCTCCTCCTCCTCCGCCTCCGCCTTCGCCTTCGCCTGCGACGTCACCGCCGCCTCCACCCCCGGTTGCGGGTGCGTCGTCCCGGCCGTCCGGCGCCAGCTGCTCGCCGTCGCGCGGGCGAAGCTGCAGGTTGCACATTGTTCGGCCGGTGCGATCACACGGCGTTTTTCGAGGGCGGTCGCGAAGCGCCGCGTGATCTCGCAGGCCGCGGCTCCGGGCAAGCGGCTCGCGAACGGCGCTTTGGTCAACCTCGTCGTCAGCAAGGGGCGCGCGCCGTTCTGGCCGCCCGCCAGGGTGACGGTCTGCTACCGCCACCGCACCGTTCACGTGACGAAAGCGGTCGCGAGGAGGCTCCGCAAGCAGGGCGCGACGCTCGGCCCCTGTCGGAAGCGCTAGACCTTCACTCGCCCGGCGCGCCCGCGCCGCGTTTGATAGAAACTGCGCCGCGCCGGGGCATCCCGGCGCTGACTTTGTGAGGGAGGCGGATTGAGCGGGTTTTTCCACCACCACACCGTGCTGTTCGCGCTCCTCTGCGCGGGCGCCGCGATCGCGTTCGGGATCGGGCTGACCGTCTGGGTGCTCCGACAGCCCGCCGGCAACGAGCGGATGCGGGAGATCAGCCAGGCAGTGCAGGAAGGCGCGGCCGCCTACCTTCGGCGCCAGTACATGACGATCGGGCTCGTCTCGATCGCCCCCTTCCTCCTGATCGGCTTCTACCACAAGCTCGGCTGGGGCACGGCGGTGGGATTCTTGATCGGTGCAGCCCTGTCGGCCGCGGCCGGCTTCATCGGGATGAACGTCGCGGTGCGCGCGAACGTCCGCACCGCGGAAGCGGCCCGGCACGGGCTCAAGCCCGCGCTGAACGTCGCCTTCCGCGCCGGCTCGGTAACCGGCCTGCTCGTCGTCGGCCTCGGCCTGTTCGGCGTCGCCGGCTACTACGGGGTCCTGACGAGCTGGTTCAACAAGTCGCAGGACGCGGCGATCCGCGACCTGATCGGCCTCGCCTTCGGCGGCTCGCTGATTTCGGTCTTCGCCCGCCTCGGCGGCGGTATCTACACAAAGGCTGCTGACGTCGGCGCCGACCTCGTGGGCAAGATCGAGGCCGGGATCCCTGAGGACGATCCTCGCAACCCCGCTGTGATCGCCGACAACGTGGGCGACAATGTCGGCGACTGCGCCGGCATGGCGGCCGACTTGTTCGAGACCTACGCGGTCACCGCCGTTGCCGTGATGCTGCTCGGCCTCAGCTTCCCGTTCCACGGCCGGCTGCCGCTCTACCCGCTCGCGCTCGGCGGGGTCTCGATCCTCGCCTCGATCGTCGGCGTCTTCTTCGCGCGGGTCGGCCGCCGCGGCTCGATCATGAACGCGCTCTACAAGGCGGTCTTCGTCGCGACCGTCCTCTCCGCCATCGGGTTCATTCCGGTCACGCTCGCCTTCGACGACAACTCGAAGTACAGCTTCTCCGACCTCTACATCGCGGCCCTGGTCGGACTCGTCGTCACCTTCCTGCTGGTCGCGATCACCGAGTTCTATACCGGGACGCGCTGGCGGCCAGTGAAGTCGATCGCGCGTTCCTCTCAGACCGGGCACGCGACCAACATCATCGAAGGTCTCGCCGTCGGGATGCAGGCCACGGCCCTCCCGGTGATCGTGATCGCGGCCGGAATCCTGATCGCGCACCACTTCGCCGGGCTCTACGGAATCGGCGTAGCAGTGATGGCGCAGCTGTCGATGACGGGCCTGATCGTCGCTCTCGACGCGTACGGACCGGTCACCGACAACGCCGGCGGGATCGCCGAGATGGCGGATCTGCCGGAATCGGTGCGCGCAATCACCGACCCGCTCGACGCGGTCGGGAACACGACCAAGGCGGTGACGAAGGGCTACGCGATCGGCTCGGCCGCGCTGGCCGCGCTCGTGCTGTTCGACAGCTACCACAGCGAGCTCGATCGCCAGGGCTTGAACGGGATCACCTTCGCGCTCGACGACGCCTGGGTGATTGCCGGCCTCTTCATCGGCGGACTGATGCCGTTCCTGTTCGCCTCGCTTGCGATGGAGGCGGTGGGCCGCGTCGGCGGCCAGGTCGTGACCGAGGTGCGCCGCCAGTTCCGCGAGATTCCGGGGATCATGGAGGGCACCGCCCGTCCGGAGTACGGGCGCGCGATCGACATCGTCACCGGCTCGGCGATCAAGAGCATGCTGCTGCCGGCGCTGATCCCGATCGCGTTCCCGATCATCATCGGTCTGATCAACGCCCGCATGCTCGGCGGCCTGCTGATCGGGACGATCGTCACCGGCCTCTTCCTCGCGATCGCGATGACCTCCGGCGGCGGCGCCTGGGACAATGCGAAGAAGCTGATCGAGGACGGCGCCTACGGAGGCAAGGGCTCAGAGGCCCACGCCGCCGCGGTCACCGGCGACACGGTCGGCGATCCCTACAAGGACACCGCCGGCCCCGCGATCAACCCGATGATCAAGATCACGAACATCGTCGCGATCCTGATCATCCCCTTGCTCGTCTCGATCCACGGTTAGCGAAGCAGCTGGTACGGGACGGAGGCGAGAATCACATGCGGCTCGAACAGGAGTAGCCGTTTCAGGTAGAGCGCTTTCTGGTTGTGGAGCGCGCGGCTTAAGCCGCGAACGACGAGCTCCGGCATCACGAGCACCACCTCTGTTCGTCCGTCATCCGTCAGGTCATGGAGGTACGCGCGCAGGGGAGTGCCGATATCGCGATAGGGGGCGTCGTCGAGCTCGAGCGGAATTCGAGGTCCGTGCGCTGCCCACTCACGGCGCAGTTCCTCCGCCTCTTCCGAGCTGAAGGCGAAATTGACGGCACGTGTGTCTTTGATTCCCAGCGTGCGCGCATAGTTGACCGCGCGCATCGACGACGCATTGACGCCGGAGACCAGAACACGGGCAACGGCCCGCTCGGGCGGGGCCTCGTCGGTCCCGGCCAGGACCGGGACGTCGGCCACCACGACGCCCGGCTCGGCCAGGAGCCTCAGCTTCAGCAGCAGCGCGCGAGGGTGCCTGAACGCTTCGAGCACCGACGCCCGCCGAAAGAGCTCCGGTATGACGACGGTTACGAAGCTCGACTCGCCTCTCGGGAGACGCCAAACCTGTTCGAGCACGGCCTCCGTGACGCCGAGCGAGCCGTCAAGTACCTCGAGGTGGGACCGCTCGTCGGTAAACCGGAACCAACGCGGCTTGATGCCTGGGTCGGTACCTCGGGCCGGCACGTGGATGGCGCGATAGCCGTTGCCCGTCTGTTCGGTGAACCAGAGTGCGTCGGCCGTCGCCTCGTCGATCGATTCGACCAGCAGCAAGGTCGAATTTCGCGGCGGCGGCGCTGCCACGACTGCGTCTGCGCCGGCGTGCAACCGGCGGGCGATCCCGCGGTAGTGACGGCGGATGCCATAGAACGCAAGCACGAGAAGCGGGATTGCGACGATGACAAGCCAGGCCCCGGCCGCGAACTTGGTCACGATCACGATCGCCGCGACGACGCCTGTCGCCGTGGCGCCGACGCCGTTGACGAGGGCTCGGTAGCGCCAGCCGGGCTCGCGGACGCGCTTCCAGTAGCGGACCATTCCGGCCTGCGAGAGCGTGAAGGCGGTGAAGACGCCGATCACATACAGATGGATCAGCGAGTTGACGTTGGCGCCGTAGATCCAGATCAGCAAGCCCGCCAGAGTCGCGAGCACGAGCATCCCGTTCGAGAACACGAGCCGGTCACCGAGGTTCGTGAACTGCCTCGGCGCGAAGTTGTCCCATGCGAGCAGCGCCGCGAGGCGGGGGAAACCCTGGAAGGACGTGTTCGCGGCGAGAACGAGGATCAGCAGGGTCGTTACCTGCACCGCGTAGTAGAGGAAGCTGGCGGCTGATCCCGCGGGAAAGGTCGCACGGGCGATCTGCGAGACGACGGAAGCCGTCTGACTCGGGAGGGCGTGTTCGTGGACGGCGAGATACGAGACCCCTAAGAAGAGCGTGATTGCAATCGCGCCGAGGATGGCGAGCGTCGTCGCAGCATTCCTGCCGTGCGGACGCCTGAACGCATTGACCCCGTTTGCGATCGCTTCCACACCGGTCAGGGCCGTCGAGCCCGAGGAGAAAGCGCGCAGCAACACGAACAACGTCACGCCGCCGGCACCCGTTGCGACCGGATGAGGCACCACTGCATGCGGGGTTTGGCCGAGAAGAGTCTTCACGAGGCCGACACCCACGAGCGCGAACATGGAAGCGACGAAGGCGTACGTGGGGAGCGCGAATGCGAGGCCCGACTCGCGGACACCGCGTAGGTTGACGAGGACAATCACGCCCAAGCACCCAAGCGAGAGCAGGACCTTGTGGGCCTCGAGAGAGGGCGCGAGCGACGTCACGGCGAAGATGCCGGCGGAGATCGAGACGGCCACCGTGAGCACGTAGTCGGTGAGCAGCGCCGCGGCGCCGACGAGACTTGGAAGCGTCCCGAGGTTGTCTTTCGCGACGATGTAGGCCCCACCACTGGTCTCGTAGGCCTGCACGGTCTGGCGATAGGAAGCGACCACGATCGCGAGCAGCGCCGCGATTGCAATCGAGATGGGGAAGACGAGATGGGCTGCGCCGACAGAGGCAGCAACGAGGACGACCAGCGCGGACTCCGTCGCATAGGCCACCGACGAAAGCGGATCCGAAGCGAAGATCGGCAGCGCCAGTGTCTTCGGTAGCAGCGTCTCCTCGAGCTCGCCGCTCGCCATCGGGCGACCGACGATCGCCCGTTTCAGCGAGCGAACTGGCGGCGCTTCCAATGTTGCTCGGCTCATGCGACGGCCCGGCTGGCCCTCGGTGGAGCGCCGGTCGCGATCAACACCGGGCAAGGTGCGTCGTTCAGCACCGACCAGACATCGCGCGAGAACGGCCGGCGGAAGCCACGCTGCGAATCGACGGGGGCGCCGACGACGATCAGCGACGCCCGGACCTCCTCAGCCGCTTCCGCGACACCCTTGCCGAGCTCCCCGGGCCGCGTGCGGACGATCTGAGTGTGGGTGCCGACGCCGTAGCTTTCGGCAATCGCGCGCTCGCGACCGAGTTCGGCCTGGAGCCCCGCCTCCTCCTGCTTGAAGTGAGCATCAAGCGGTAGCTCCCAGTCGACATACAACGGCGCCAGCAGGAGCACGCGCGAGCCGCGGTCGGCGGCGAGGCGGCAGGCCAGGTCGAGCGCGTGGCGCGTGTGCTCTGCGTCGAGCAGCGGGACGACGACCATCCGCTGGAGTCCCACGAGGCGACGGGTCGTGCGACGCAGCCCCCGCCGCCCGCGATTGAACGTTTGTCGAGAAAGGAAAGACCGGAAAGACGCCACCTGACCAACGTAGGCGGGGTCTTGTCAGCCCCGCCTCAGGATTGCGCCGCCTCGGCTCAAGATTTGCTCAGGGCGGCCCCTTCCTCGGTTGCTGGGAGCTCGAGGACGAAGGTCGAACCGCCGGTCGGCTCCGCCTCGGGCTCCACCCAAACTCGACCGCCGTTGGCCTCGGCGAATCCTCGCGCAATCGCAAGCCCGAGCCCGCTCCCGGGGCCGGCGGTGCTTCCACGCTCGAAGGGGTCGAAGATCCTTTCCCGGTCCGACTCCGGGATACCGGGACCGCGATCCCGGATGCGGACGCGGACGCGCCCACCGCCGCCTTCGACGGTGACGTCGATCGGGTCGCTCGGCGATGAGAATTTCAAGGCGTTCTCGATCAGGTTCACCAACACGCGATGGACCTGCGGACCGTCGACGCGAACGAGCCCGACATCGACGGGAATGTCTGCCTCGACCCGGTCGGCTTCGCGGCCGAGCTGCTCGAGCGCGGAAGCAAGCAGGGCGTCGACCGTCCACAACTCAGGCGTCCGTCTCGACGGCCCGGCTTCGAGTCGCGACAGATCGAGCAGATTCTCGACGAGCCGTTCGAGGCGGCGCACCTCGATTCTGATCGTCTCGAAGAGCTCTTCGCGCTCTTGAGCGTCCAGCTGAACGGCAGGATTGTCCAGACCTTCGCTCGCAGCCCGGATCGCGGTCAGGGGCGAGCGCAGATCGTGGCTGACGGCGTGGAGGACAGCGGTCTTGACCGCGTCGGCCTGGCGAAGCGTCTCCGCTTCGACAGCCTCGCGCGCCAAGCGTCGCGAGCGCGTCGCGAGCTCACCGACGACGACGCCCACGATCAGGTAGACGGCGAGCGCGACCCAGTTTTCGGACTCGCGGAGGGCGAACGTATGCACCGGCTCCAGAAAGAGGAAGTTGAACGCCAGCATCGAGCCGACGGAGACCGGAATCGCGTAGGCGAGACCGTAGACGACGGCGACTGCGACGACCGCGAGCACGTAGAGCACGCCCAGGCTGACGACCGGAGCGATCGGGCGAAGCGCATAGACGGCGCCGGTTACGACAGCCACTGCGCCGACGCTAAACGCGACCCCAGCACTGCGCCTCCGCCATTTGCTTTCCAAGGCTCAGGCCTCGCGCTTGAGGGGGTCCACGAGCCGGTAGCCGGCGCCCGGCTCGGTGAGCAGGTAGCGGGGCCGGGCGGGGTCGGGCTCGATCTTCCGACGCAGTTGCGAGACGTAGACGTGCAGGTAGTGCGATTCGGCGTCATAGGCGGGGCCCCAGACCTCACGCAGGATGGCGGGATGCGTCAGCAGCTTCCCCTCGTTTCGCGCGAATAGCCGGAGGAGATCGAACTCGTTCGGCGTCAGCGCGACGGGCTCGCCGGCGAACGTGACCGACCGCTTGTCGAGGTCGACGACGAGCTCGCCGATCTCGAAGATCGGCCCGGTCTCGGGCGCGGTCCTGCGGAGGGCGGCCCTCAGCCGCGCCAGTAGCTCGTCCGTACCGAACGGCTTCGTCACGTAATCGTCGGCGCCCGCGTCGAGCGCGGCGACTTTCTCGCCCTCGTCGCCGACGGCAGAGAGGACGAGGATAGGGACCTCCGTCCACGCGCGCAGCTCGCGGCAGACCTCTAAACCGTGCCGGTCCGGGAGAACCAGGTCGAGAATGACGGCCTTCGGAGGGCGAACCGCGGCGCTTCGGAGCGCCTCCTCGCCCGTGGCGGCAGCGACGACGTCGTAACCCGCGCCGCGCAACGTGGCCTGTAGCGCGCGCAGGATGTGCGGCTCGTCGTCGACGACGAGGATACGACCCTCCCCGCGTTGGGATGCCGTTGTCTTCACCGAAACAGGATAAGTCCAGCGAGATAGCTCACCGCGTTCGCACGGGGGAAACCATGTTTCCCCCGTGAGCCCCCTTTCTTCTTGTGGACGCCATCCCAGGCGGCGTCTGGCCTCCCGCCGGGACAAGCCCGGCTCCGGCCGCGGAACGTCTGCCGTTCAGTCAGCCGTCTCGCGACATAGCATCCGCCCGTGCCGAGACGGCGTCGTCAGCAGAGGCTGGAGCGGGTGCTCGGCACGCCGGCGCTCTTCGCGACGGCTTACGGGAACGTTGGCTCCTCGATCTACTACGCGCTCGGGCTCGTCGCGGGGATCGCCCTCGGGCTGACGCCGCTCGTCTTCGTGATCAGCGGGGTGATCTTCGCCGCAACCGCCGCGACGTATGCGGAGGGGACGGTTCGCTTTCCCGAGGCCGGCGGCTCCTCGAGCTTCGCCCGCAACGGCTTCGACGAGCTCGTCTCGTTCATCGCCGCCTGGGCGCAGATGCTCAATTACGTGATCACG
>Ga0137372_10001413_pt1 | contig 23178 bp, 21 predicted proteins | sample SagtaG_6_FD_104911 | JGI IMG/M metagenome (GOLD analysis project Ga0137372, IMG submission 104911) | Vadose zone soil microbial communities from Sagehorn Ranch, Mendocino, California, USA - Sage1_R_60_16 metaG | ecosystem: Environmental > Terrestrial > Soil > Vadose zone | place: USA...
AGGCGACCAGATTCTCGGCAACCTCTTCCCGTGGGTCACGTGGGATCGCGCCGGCAACCTGTACGTGATGGCAGCCCTGGGCGGAAAGGACGGAACCGGCAATCCCACGAACGGGGTCTACTACGCGTGGTCGGCGGACAAGGGCAAGACGTGGTCGCCGATGATCCGCGCGAACGCGGGCCCCGGCGCCGTGGTGTTCCCGACCATGGTCGGCGGCAAGGCCGGCGTCGTCGATTTCGCGTGGCTCGAGTCTTCGGCGCTCGACCAGGCCGACAGGGGAACGTGGACGGTGCACTTCTCGCAGAGCCGGAACGCTGCGTCGGCCAAGCCGACCTTCACGCAGGTGACCGGGCCCGCCGTGCGGACGGGAGCGGTCTGCACGCTGGGCATCCTCTGCGACGGCAACCGCGAGCTCGCCGACTTCATGGAGATCGCGCTCGACTCCTTCGGCTACGCGCACATCGCGGCACCCGCGACCGACGCGGGCAACAACCTGTACGACGTCTACTGGCGGCAGGACGCGGGCCCCTCGGCGACGAGCGACCCGTGCCAGCCGGCGTGCGTCAGGACGCGGCCCGGGCCGCGGCCCTAGCTCGTACGGGACCTGGTCCCGGGACATGTCCCGGGACCAGGTCCCGCTAGGCCTTCTCGAGGCGTAGCGGGCCGGGCTCGACGCTCACGGCGAGCGTGTCCTCCTTGATGCGGTCCGCGTAGGCGAGCAGATCCTCGTCGGGGATCCAGAGGCGGATGCGGTCCGTCAGGTCGAGGCCTGCCTCGCGGCGCATCGCGTTCACCGTGTGGATCAGGTCGAGCACGCGCCCTTCGCGCAGCAGCTCGTCGTCGAGCCCGGTGTCGAGCGCCACGGTCAGGCCGTCGTCGGCGGCGACAGCCCATCCCTCCTTGCCCACGTGCTCGACGAGCACCTCGTCCGGCTCGAGGACGTGACCGTTCACGCGGAAGCGGCCGCCGTCCAGCGGCTCGAAGCGCCCTTCCTGGAGCGCGGCGCGCACGTCACGCAGCAGCGGCCCGAGCTTCGGCCCGAGCACCGGCAGGTTCGGCTTCACGCGGAGCTCGCTCGCGTCCACGTCGCCGAACTCGACCGTCCTCACGCGCAGCTCGTCGGCGATCTCGTTCGCGTGCTCCCGCGCGGGATCCGCTCCCGCGACGACGAGGCGGCGCAGCGGCTGCCGGAGCTTCAGCCCGGACGCTGCCCGCGCCTGGCGCCCGAGCTCGACGACGCGGCGAACCGCCGCGACCTCGGCGACCAGGCGCTCGTCCACGTCCGCCGCCTCGGGCCAGCGCGCGAGGAAGACCGACTCGTCCTCGGAGACGAGCTTCCGCCAGAGGTGCTCTGCCAGGAACGGCATCACCGGCGAGATGACCTGGATCGCCGTGGTGAGCGCGTCCCAGAGCACGCGCAGCGCCGTCGCGTCTCCTTCCCAGAAGCGCCGGCGCGAGCGCCGGATGTACCAGTTCGACAGATCGTCGACGAAGGCCTCGAACTCCTGGACGACGGCGGGCGTCCAGAAGCGCTCGTACGCGTCGGTCGTCTTGCGGACGAGCTGCGCGGTGCGTGCGACCAGCCAGCGGTCGAGCGGCTTCAGCTCACCTGCCGGCGCGCTCGGATCGAACTGGTCGACGTTCGCGTACGTGACGAAGAAGGAGACGGAGTTCCAGAACGTCAGCAACCGGCGCTTGACCTCGTCCGCCATGTGGTAGCCGAAGCGCAAAGGCTGGCTGGGCTGCTGCTCGCAGAACAGCCACCGCGCGACGTCGGCGCCCATCCGTTCGAGCGCCTCGTTCAGCTCGATCATGTTTCCCGACGACTTGTGCATCGGCCGCCCGGCCTCGTCGTAGACCTTCTCGTAGGTCAGAACCTGCCGGTACGGCGAGCGCCCGTCGAGCGTGATCGACATGAACGACTGCGAGTAGAACCACAGCCGGATCTGCTCGCGCATCTCGGTGACCCAGTCGGCCGGAAACCACCGCTCCCAGTACGCCTGATCGGGGAGGTCCGCGCCCGTGAGGCCGGCGGCGGCGCCCGTCGCGTACCCGTGCTCGATCCATGCGGGGTTCTTCCAGCCGAGCGTCGAGAAGGGGACGATTCCCGCGTCGAGCCACGCGTCGCCGACCTCGACGATGCGGCGCACGTCGTCGCGGCCGCACGACTCGCAGCGAATCGTCACGTCGTCGATCCACGGGCGGTGCAGCTCATGCAGCCCGTCGAGGCCCGCCGTCGCGCGCTCCTCGAGCTCGGCGCGCGAGCCGATCACGTTCAGGTGGCCGCACCCGCACGGATAGAGGGGCAGCGGCAGCCCGAAGTAGCGCTTGCGCGAGATGTTCCAGTCGCCCATGTTGCGGAGCCAGTCGTCCATCCGCTTTCCGTATTGCGGAGGCGTCCACTCGACCGTCGCGTTCGCGTCGAGCATCGGCTGCCGCACTTCCTGCACGGAGATGAACCAGTCGTCGACGACGCGGAAGACGAGCGGCGTCTTGCAGCGCCAGCAGATGGGGTAGCGGTGGACGACCCTTCCCGCCTCGACGAGCAGGTCGCGCGCGCGCAGGTCGTCGATCACCGGCCTTTCGACCTCCGTCGTCGACAGACCTTCGAGCTCTCCGTAGCCGGGGAGCATCCTGCCGGCCTCGTCGATCGGCATCAGCACGGGCAGGTCGTGGACGCGCGAGAGCTCGAAGTCGTCCGCGCCCGCGCCCGGAGCGATGTGGACGATGCCGGTGCCCTCGTCGAGCGAGACCTCGTCCCACGGGATCACGCGATGGACGACGCCTTCCTGCGCAGGGAAGTGGTCGAACGGGCCGCGGTACGTCAGCCCGAGGAGCTCGTCGCCGCGCAGCCGGGCGACGAACGTCTCGTCCGGGTAGCGCCCGACGGCGACCCAGTCGCCGTTCTCTCTGCGGCCGTACTCCGCGTCGGGCTTCACCGCCGCCGCGACGTTCGCGGGCAGCGTCCACGGCGTCGTCGTCCAGACGACGAGCGCCTCGCCCCCACGCTCGAGCAGCGGGAAGCGAACGTAGAGCGAGGGATGCTCCATCTCGATGTAGTTCTCCTCGCCGGCCTGCTCGTGCTGCGACAGCGACGTGCCGCAGCGCGGGCACCACTGCGTCGAGCGGTGCCCCTTGTACAGCCACCCGCGCCCGTGCACCTCCTTCAGGAAGCCCCAGATGTACTCGATGTTCGTGTCGCTGAACGTGTAGTAGTCGTTGTCCCAGTCCATCCACATGCCCAGCCGCTTCGACTGTTCGGTCTGCATCTCTGAAAAGTGCGCGACTCGCTCCTTGCAGCGCGCGGCGAACTCGGCGAGGCCGTACTCCTCGATGTCGCGCTTCGAGTTGAGGCCGAGCGCCTTCTCGACCTCGACCTCGACCCACAGCCCCTGGCAGTCGAAGCCGTTCTGGTAGCGCTGGTCGAAGCCGCGGAGCGCCTTGTAGCGCTGGAAGGCGTCCTTCAGGACGCGCCCGAGGTGCTGGACGCCCGCCGGCCCGTTCGCGGTGATCGGCCCGTCCATGAAGCTGAACGTCGGACCGCCGCGGTTGCGGTCGCGGAGTAGCTCGAAGGTCTTCTCGTCCTCCCAGAGTGCGAGAATCTCCCGCTCGAGCGCGGGATGATCCGGCACGGGTGGAAGCGGTGCGAAGACCTTTGTCGGCATGCTTTCGATTCTAGAGAGCGGGGAACATCGCCCTCGTTCGCGGCGTTTCAACGACAAGAACCCGAAGAAAGGAACCTGAACCGAATGGCAACCGACGTCACGGAGACCACGTTCGAGGATGAAGTGATCGAGGGCTCGAAGGAGACCCCGGTCCTCGTCGACTTCTGGGCCGAGTGGTGCGGACCGTGCCACGCGGTCTCGCCGGTGTTACAGAAGATCGCCGACGAGCGCGCGGGCGAGCTGAAGCTCGTGAAGGTGAACATCGACGAGAACCAGGAGCTCGCCGGGCGCTACGGGATCATGTCGATCCCGACGATGATCCTGTTCAAGGACGGCGAGCCGGCGGCCGCGGCGATCGGCGCGCGGCCGAAGGGCGACCTCGAGCGGCAGCTCGGCCTCGCAGAAGCGACCGTCTAGACCGTCAGCTAAGAGCCTTCGGCCTCTTCCTTCTCGGAGTGCGGGACCGGCGCGACGGCGCGCGTCGCCGGCTCGTCGACGAGGCTGAGCACCCGCATTCCGTGCACGAAGACGACGGCGCCGCCGAGCCAGCCGCCGGCCGTCAGCAGGCCGAACCCGATCAGCGTGAGGACGAGGCCGCCGGCCTCGACGTTTCCGGCGAGAAACTCGTCGTGGCCGAAGATGGCGGCGAGCGCGAAGAAGATCGTCGCGCTGACCATCGTGATCGCGTGTGTCGTCGCCGTCTTCCAGAGCTCGCTGCCCCACGAGATCGTCAGCCAGTCGACGAGCCCCGTCAGCGCGGTGACCGCGGTCGTGACGAGCCCGGCGATCAGCGCCAGCCACCAGCCCTCGGCTCCGGCGCGATTCGTGATCGACAGGACGTCGGTCAGCGCCGCGATCGTGGCGAACGTGTAGATCCCGATCGTCGCGTCCGTCAGCGGCGGATGCAGCGGATGTCCGGGCAGCCCTTGGACGAGGTACCGCAGCTTCACGCCCGGGGTCTAACCGCCTCGCGGCGGAAGAAACCGGTCGCTACTGCTCGGAGGTGGAGGTCTCGAGGAAGCTCAGGAACGCGGCGTGCTTGCTGAGCAGATCTTCGATCTGCGCGACGCCGGCACCCGCCCAGTCCTCGACCCAGGTCTCGGACAGGTCATCCTCGATGTAATGAAGGCCGCGGTGATTCACTCAGATCATGATCGGGCAGAAAGGGGGGCCAAGCAATGGGCCGAGCGGCTCATTTGTCGGGCTCGCGCGGCCTACTGATCGTGAACCCGCGGTCCGGGAACGGGCAGCTCGGAGCGGATGAATTGGCTCGCCAGGCCGCGCGGCGCGGGCTCGACGTTCACGTTCTTGCTCCGGGCGTCGACGCGCAGGCCGTCGCACGTTCTGCGGCAGGCGCCGTCGGGGTCGCAGGCGGCGACGGCTCGCTCGGGCCCGTCGCTGACGTCGCGCTGGAGCGCGACGTTCCCTTCGTCTGCGTCCCCTTCGGGACCCGCAACCATTTCGCCCGCGACATCGGCCTCGATCGCGGCGATCCGGCCGCGGCTCTGGCGGCATACGACTCGGGCCGCGAAGAACGGATCGACGTCGGGCGGGTGGGCACGCGCCTGTTCCTGAACAACGTCTCGTTCGGGCTCTACGCCCAGCTCGTACATCGGCGCGAGGCGCACCGGCGCCGGCGTGACGCGTTTGCCCGGCTGCGCGCGCTCTGGCTGTCGGCGCGCGACCGCCATCCGGAGCCGTTCGTGATCGACGGAGAGCCCGTGGCGGCCCGGGTCGTGCTCGTCGCGAACAACTCGTACGAGATCGACCTGTTCGAGCTCGGCGAGCGGGAGCGGCTCGACGAGGGCAAGCTCCACGCCTACGTGGCGAAGGACTGGCTCCCGCGCTCGTGGGACGAGCAGGTCGCCGAGCGCTTCACCCTCGAACGCGCCGGCGGCCTGCGCGCCGCCGTCGACGGCGAGCCGGTCGAGCTCGAGTCGCCGGTCGAACTCTCCATCGAGCCGCGCGCTCTGCGCATACTTCTGCCATGAGCCCGAGACATGTGCCCGCCACCCAGGCCGAGCTCTCCCGCATCGGCTTGCTCGCGGAGCTCCCCGGCGAGCAGCTCAACCAGCTGGCGAAGCGGATGCGCCGCGAGGACATCCCGGGCGGCGAGGCTCCGATCCTCGAGGGCGAACCGGGCGACCGCTTCTACGTCGTGCTGAACGGCATGTTCGCCGTCTCGAACCTCGGGTCGATGCCGCGGCGGATGCTCCGGCCGGGCGACTACTTCGGCGAGGTTGCGCTCGCGATGGACATTCCCCGGACCGCGAACGTGCGCGCCCTCACGCCCGCCGTCGTCGCCAGCTGCGACAAGCAGACCTTCGACGAGTTCCTCCGGCCGCTGTTCACGGACGCCTAGAGCGCATCCGCGAGGGTCTCGCCGACGGCCGGGGCGAACTTGAAGCCGTGCCCGCTGCAGGCCGAGCCGATGACGTAGCGGCCGCGCCGCTCGCAGACGAAGCGCTCGCCCTCGATGTTCGTGTAGAGGCAGGTCTCGGCCCGAATCGGCGTCGGGTCGATGCGCGTCAGGCGACGGGCGACCCACTCGCCGACCGCGTCGACGATTCGCTCGTCCGGCTCCAGGTTCTCGTCGTCGGGGTCGACCTCGCGGCCCGCCTTGTGCCAGCCGGCTTTGACGCCGACGCCCGGTGCCGTGAGGGCGTAGAACTGGCCGTCGAGCTCGTCGATGATCGAGGGGATCGGGTCGCCCGCGAAGTAAACGGTCGTCTCGCGCGTCGGCTTCGCGTCGAGCGCGTGGCCCGCGCCTTCGAGCAGCTTCGGCGCCCAGCCGCCCGCAGTCACGACGACCCGGTCACCCGGGACGTCCTCGAGGGACTCGATGCGGGTGCGCTCGCGGATCTCCGCGCCGGCCGAGCGCGCACCGGCGGCGAAGGCCTCGATCGCGCTCCCGGCGAGCGCGATCCCGGCGTCCCGCGTGAAGACCACGCGTTCGACGTCGTCGTACGCGACGCCGAACTGCTCGCGCGCCTGCTCCGGCGTCAACTCCTCGTAGTCGACGCCGGTCGACTCGAACGCGGCGAGCCGGACGCGGGGATCCGGGTCGACGTCGAGCAACCCGTAGAGCGCGAGCAGCTCGCGGCCGGACTCCCGTTCGAGCTCGCGCCACAGCTCGTACGCGCGCTGCGCGAGCCGGATCCAGTACTCGTGCGCGTAGGAGAGCCGGAAGATGCGCGACGCGCCGTGGCTCGAGCCGCGCGCGTGCTTCAGCTCGAACTGCTCGTACACCGTCACGTCGTGTCCACGTTGCGCGATGGCACGGGCGGCCGCGAGCCCCATCACGCCGGCCCCGACGACTGAGACGTTCACGCCTCCTCCAGGACCGCGTCCGACAGCCGCGGCCACGCTTCGAGCGCCCACGGGCCGAACTCACGGTCGGTCAGGCACGCGCAGGCGACGCGCGCTTCGGGATCCACCCAGAGAAACGTCCCGCTCCCGCCGAAGTGGCCGAACGTGCGCGCGGAGTTGTGCGAGCCCGTCCAGTGCGGCTGCTTGGAGTCGCGCAGCTCGACGCCGAGGCCCCAGTCGTTGGGGTCGAAGCGGCCCACGTCGGGCAGGACGCCGCCGAGCCCCGGAAACTGCACGGAGGTCGCTTCCGCGAGCGTCTCGGGCGCGACCAGGGTCGGCTCCTGAAGCTCGCGGGCGAGCGCCAGCAGGTCGTCCAGCGTCCCGTGGATACCGGCCGCCGCCGTATCTCGCAGCTGGGCATCCATGCCGAGCGGCCCGAAGACGGCCGCGCGCAGGTACTCCTCGAACGGCATCTCAGCCGCGCGCGCCACGACGTCCGCGAGCTGCTCGAAGCCGGTGTTCGAATAGATGCGCCGGCGGCCGGGCTTGGCGATCGGCGTCGCGCCCTCGAACGGCAGTCCCGACGCATGCGCGAGCAGATGCCGGACGGTGGATCCCTCCGGCCCCGCCGCCTCGTCGAGGTCGATCGTGCCTTCCTCCGCAGCGACGAGCGTCGCGAGCGCGACCGCAGGCTTCGTCACGGACGCCCAGCGGAAGTCCACGTCACCGTGGCCGCGCGACGCAATGACCTCGCCGTCGCGCAGGACGCCCACCGCCACGGTGCTTGCGCCCCACGTTTCAACCTGGCTCAGGGCGTCCACGCGGCGCGATACTAGTGGTCGATGGACCGGCGTCTGATCTCCTCCGGTTCGCCGTACGAGCCCGTCGCGGGTTTCTCCCGCGCCATCGTCGTCGGCCGCCACGTGCACGTCGCGGGGACGGCGCCCGTCATGCCGGACGGCGCTGCGCCGCCGGACGACGCGTACGAGCAGGCTCGGCGCTGCCTCGCGATCATCGTCGACGCGCTCGCCGAGGCAGGCGCGCGGCCCGAGGACGTCGTGCGCACGCGGATGTACGTCACGTCCCCGGAACACTGGAACGGCGTCGCGCGCGCGCACGGCGAGGTGTTCGCGTCCATCCGTCCCGCATCGACTTGTGTCGTCACGCAGCTCCTCGATCCGCGCTGGTTCGTTGAAATGGAAGCGGACGCAATAGTCGACTCGTGAAACAGATCTACCCCGCATCGATCACCAGCAAAAGCTTCGCGGCGGGCGGCAGCGTGCTCGATCACAAGTTCGGGCAGAGCGAGCCGTACACGCTTGGCGTCGAGGAGGAGTACATGCTGCTCGACCCCGAGACGTTCGACCTCGTGCAGCACGTCGACACGGTGCTCGAGGCGATGGCGGGCCACGAGTTCGAGGCGCACGTGAATCCCGAGCTGATGCAGTCGGTGCTCGAGGTCGCGACACCCGTGTGCCGCACGCCGAGCGACGTCGAGCGCGCCTTGCGCCAGCTCCGTGCCTACGTGACCGGGATCGCGCAGGAGCAGGCCCTGCGGGTCGGGTCGGCCGGCACGCATCCGTTCAGCCTCTTCGAGCGACAGCGGATCACCGCGCGCGACCGCTACCGCAACCTCGTCGACCAGATGCAGTACGTGGCGCGGCGTGAGCTGATCTTCGGGCTGCACGTCCACGTCGCCGTTTCCGATCCGGACACCGCGATCCAGGTGGTCAACGGGCTGCTTCAACACCTTGCGCCTCTGCTCGCGCTCTCGGCGAGCTCACCTTTCTGGCGCGGTGAGCCGACGGGGCTTTCGTCCTCGCGGCAGATGGTGTTCGCAGCCTTCCCGCGCTCCGGCCCTCCGCCGCGGTTCCGCGACTACGCCGACTACGCGGAGGTCGTCGGCCAGCTCGAGAAGACCGGCTGCATCGCCGACTACACGCACATCTGGTGGGACATCCGCCCTCATCCGCGTCTCGGCACGGTCGAGGTTCGCATCTGCGACGCAGTCACCCGGCTCGAGGACGCGATCGCGATCACCGCCTACGTCCAGTCGCTTGTCAAGCAACTCTCGGAGCGCCACGAGGCGGGCGAGCCGATCCCGACCTTCCATCGCATCCTCACGACGGAGAACAAGTGGCTCGCGGGCCGTTACGGCCTGGAGGCGCCGGTGATGGACCTCGAGACCGGCAAGCGGAACCGGGTCGCGGTCGCCCAGCTGATCCGCCGGACGCTGAAGGGTCTCGAGCCGCACGCGCGGGAGCTCGGCGCCGAGCGTGAGCTCGAGGGCGTGCGCGACATCCTCGCGCGCGGCAACGGCTCCGACCGCCAGCTGCGCGTGTTCAACGCCAATCGCGACATCGTCGAGGTCGTGAGCGAGATCGCCGCGGCTACCGAGATCACGGCCGTGCCCGCCTGACCCGTGGCTGCCTATGTCGTGACGACGATCGAGGACGTTCCGTCGATCGACGACGAGGGGGTGGACTGGAAGCCGATCCAGCACTACTTCCAGCTCACGGCGTTCGGCATGAACGTCTACCGGGCGACGGAGGCCGGGACGCCGATCATCGGCGACCACGACGAGCTCGGCGGCCGCCACGAGGAGGTCTACGTCGTGCTCGACGGGACCGTGAGGTTCGACGTGGCCGGCGAGTCGTTCACGTGCGGACGGGGCAGCCTGGTCGTCGTGAAGGACCCCGGCGTCAGGAGAGCGGCGGTCGCGGAGACGGCCGACGCCGCCGTGCTCGCCGTCGGGAACACGCAGGCCGAACGTTTCGAGTCGACGTGGCAGCCCGAGCACTTCGCGGGCGTACCGACGTACGACAGCTAGCGGCGACCCGCGCCGGCCTGGCTCCGGCGCGAGCAGCGCCGTCGGTGGAAAACCCCGCACATTTACGTAACGGCGGCTGCCACCCTACGTAACGGCGGCTGCCACCCCGAGCTGTCCCGTTCGGCCGAGCGTAAATCGCGATGGATTCAGTGTTTGTGGATTGACCGACACAGTCCCGTAACGGCGGCTGCCACCAGAGCTGTCCGCAGAGACCGTGTCCCGGGACCTCCCAGGGGCCACGCGCCGTATGGACCTGATGCGAACTTTCCGTCGTAGAGTCGGCGGGTGGCGGAGCGCGCGTGGATTCGCGGTGCGCAGCGTGGATCGGTCTCGGATCTCGAGGCCCTCTACCGCGAGCACTGGTCGCGCGCCTACCGCGCCGCCTACCTCGTCGTCCACGACGCCGCCGCCGCCGAGGACATCGCGCAGGAGGCGTTCCTCGCGGCCGTGCGCGCCCTCGACCGGTTCGACCGCCGGCGCCCCTTCGGTCCATGGCTGCACCGGATCGCCGTCAACCGCGCAATCGACTGGGCGCGCGCCGCGAAGCTGCGCGCCGAGGCCGAGGAACAGGACGTCCCCGCGCCCGCGCGGGCCGACGCGGACGAGCGGATGCTGCCCGCGCTCGCCGCTCTCGACCCCGATCATCGCGCCGTGATCGTGTTGCGCTACCTCCTCGAGTACACGCCGGGCGAGATCGCCGACCTGCTCGACCTCCCGCGGGGAACCGTCAACTCGCGCCTCCGCCGCGGGCTCGACAAGCTGAAGGAGCGGCTCGAGTGAAGCGCGAGCTGCAACGGATCGAGATTCCCGGCGAGTACGACGCGCGCCGGCGCACGTGGGAGGTCGTGCGCGCCGCGTACGTCGAGCGCGAGCCCGTGTCATGGCCGCGCCGCCACGCACGCGAGCTTGCCCTCGCCGCCGCCGCGGTCGCGATCGTCGCTGCCGCCGTCACGCCGGCGGGACGATCGGTCGTCAACTCGATCCGCGATGCGGTCGGCCGGGAGAAGGTCGCGGGCATCCGGAACGCACAGCGCGAGCTCGTGCGGCTGCCGGCGCCGGGACGGCTGCTCGTGCAATCGCGGCGCGGCGCGTGGGTTGTCCAGCAGGACGGCTCGCGGCGCCGGCTCGGACCGTACCGCGACGCAGCCTGGTCCCCGCACGGGCGGTTCGTCGCCGGCGTCCTGAACAAGCGCGAGCTCGTGACCCTCGAGCCGGACGGCACCGTCCGCTGGGAGAAGCCGCACAAGCAACGCCTGGCCTTCCCGCGCTGGTCGTACGAGGGCTATCGCATCGCGTACTTCGCCGGCTCGACGCTCCACGTGATCGTCGGCAACGGCACGAACGACCGCGCCATCGGTCGGGCGGACTCGAGCGTCGCGCCGGCCTGGCGGCCGGGAACGCACGAGGTCGGCTACGTCGGGACAGGCGGCCTGGTTCGCGTCGTCGACGCGGACGCGCGCAAGCTCCTATGGCATGCGCCGCCGGAGGCGAACGGGATCCGCGCACTGACGTGGTCGGACGACGGCGAGCGGCTGCTCGTGCTCGGTCACCAGAGCGTCAGCGTCTACCGCGCGTCGGGACGCGTCGTCGGCCGCACGCCGACGCTCGCGTTGTCGAAAGCCGCCGCGTTCGCCCCGGGCTCGCACCGCTTCGCGCTGACCTCGGGATCTCTGCTCTTGCTCGTCGACGGCGACACGCTGCGCTTCCCGAGCCGCCCGCTCTTCACCGGTGCTCCCGCGCTCGGCGACGCCGCCTGGTCGCCGAACGGCAAGTGGCTCCTCGTCGCGTGGCCCGCGGCCGACCAGCTCGTCTTCATCCGCATGGGAGGGACGCCCAAGCTCGACGCGGTCTCGAACGTCTCGCGCCAGTTCCTCTCCCGCACGTTCCCGGGCATCGCGGGCTGGGCGGTTAGCATCGGCTAGTGCTCGAGGTCGGCGACCAGATCCCCGCCGTCAGCGTCCAACGTGCACCGGGGGACGAGACGACGCTCGCGGAGCTCTCCGCGGACGGGCCCGTCCTGCTCTTCTTCTATCTCTTCGACTGGTCCTCCACCTGAACTGACGAGATGGAGCTCCTGCGTGACAGGAGCGGGGAGTTCGCGCAGGCGGGCGTGCGAGTGTTCGGCATCTCGCGCGATTCACCGTGGACGCACGTCGCGTGGTCGCAGACACTCGACCTGAACTTTCCGCTTCTCTCCGACTGGAACGCCGACGCGGTGCGCGGCTTCGACATCGCGTTCGAGTTCCGCGGTCTACGCGATGTCTCGCGCCGGTCGGCGTTTCTCGTCGACAAGGGCGGTACGGTCCGCCGCGCATGGCGGTACAAGACGAACGAGGTGCCCGACTTCGACGAGCTGTTACAAGCGGCCCAGGCTTTGCCGCACTAGCCACCGACCTCTACCTGCTCGCCGGCGTGCTCGCGACGTGGCCGGCGTTCGAGCACGCGCGGACGCACTTCCTCGCGGAGCGAGCGCCGTCGCTCGGCGAGGCGGCGCCGGGCGACCACCTGCAGACGGGCTGGAACCTGTGGCTGTTCGGCCATCAGCTCGAGCACGCGAACGCGCCGTGGCGCGACCCGTACAGCTTCCGGCCCGAGCTCACGCCGCGCGTGAACTTCCAGGGGCTCGTGCTCGGCCTCCCCTACTGGCCGCTCTTCGCGCTCTTCGGCGCAGTGCTCGCGTGGAACGTCTTCACCGTCCTGGCGTACGCAGGCGCGGGAGGCGCGACCTGCGCCTGGCTGCGCTCGCTCGGCGTGCCGCGCGGCGCGGCCCTCGTCGGCGGGCTCGCGTTCGCGCTTGCCCCGTACCGCGTCGCGCAGAGCACCGGGCACCTGCTCGGGCCGATCTCGCTCTTCCTGCCGCTGGCGCTGCTCTCGGTCGAGAAGCGCCGTCCGTTCATTGCAGCCGCGGCGCTCGCCGCGATCCCGCTTTCGGGCCAGGTCAGCCTCGCCCTCGGCGCCGTCCCTCTTTTCGTCGCCTATGCGTTCGTGCGCGGCCGCGGCCTCTTCGACGCGGTACCGGGAACCGTGCTCGCGGTGGCCGCGGCCGGTCTCGTGCAGCACTACGCGATTCGCGGCTCGCTCCACGAGCACGGGCGGTCGCTCGAGGAGGTCGGCCGCTACTCGGCGGACTGGATCGGCTTTCTCTCGCGCCACGGAAGCGGAGAGACGTTCGTCTTCCTGGGCTGGCTCACGCCGGCGCTCGCGCTCGTCGGGCTCGCCCTGCTCCTGCGGGAGCGCCGTTACGCCCTTGCGGCGCTTCTCGCCGCTGCGGTCGTCGTCCCGGTCGCGCTCGCGCTGGGAACGCACCTTCCGACGTACAGCCTCGCGCGGCACGTCGTTCCCGGCCTCAAGGTCGCGCGCGTGCCGGAGCGCCTGCTGCCGCTCGCGTGCCTCGCGCTCGCCGCGCTGCTCGCGTTTGCGCTCGCGCGGGCGCGGCCGTGGCTCGTCGTGCTCGCGCTCGTGCTCGTCGCCGCCGACCTGCACGTCCGCAGCTACCACGCAGCGCGGGCGGACGAAGGAAACGCGGCGTATGCGGCGCTCCACGATGCGCGTCCGGGACGGCTGCTCGAACTGCCGGTCTTTCTCCCGGACGTGCAGTTGAACAGCACGTACCTCTACTACGACATGGCCGCGCAGCGGCAGCGCCCGGCGGGGTACTCGACGACGGTTCCGCGCCCGGCGTTCGGGACCGCCCGGCGCCTGCGCTCGCTCACCTGCGGGACCTGGTCCGGGGACCTGTCCGGCCTCGGCGTGCGGTACATCGCGATCCACGAGGGGTTCTACGAGCGGTTCTTCCCCAACTGCCGCAGCCGGGCGGTTGCGACCCTGCGGGCGCACCGGTTTCGGCGCTTTGCCGCGGACGGGAACGTGACCGTGTGGGTCGGGCCTTGAACCCCGCTTGAAGATCGGGTTCACTGTGGCCATGACACAGCCAACCATGACGGGTGTCCAAACGCCCGCTGAAAGCAAGAGCCGGACCGCACTCGAGTGGCTCGGGATCCTCGGGCCGATCGCAGGGCTCGCCGTCCTGATCCTGTTCTTCTCGAAGACGAACTGGACGCTCGTGTTCAAGTCGATCCACGTGCTCGCCGCGATCTTGTGGCTGGGCGGTGGAGCGATGATCACTGTGCTCGCGTGGCAGGCCAAGCGTGCCAAGGACAACACTCAGCTACTGCTGATCGGCAAGCAGGCCGAGTGGCTGAGCATGCGCGTGTTCGTGCCGATGTCCCTCGTTGTCCTCGCGATGGGCATCGTTCTCATGCACAAGGAATCCGTGGGCTACGGCCATTTCTGGCCGCTCTTCGGGCTGATTGCCTGGGGTGTCTCGTTCGCGGTCGGCGCCGCGTTCCTCGGCCCGGAGGCCGGCAGGCTCGCGAGGCTGATCGAGGCCAAGGGGCCGGAGGATCCAGAGGTGATGGCGCGTCTGAGCCGGATCATCTCGGTCGCACGCACGGACGTCGTCCTCGTGCTCCTGGTCGCGGCCGACATGGTCGCGAAGCCCTTCTTCAGCTAATCGGTGTTGGGTGTGGCCCCCCGCTGCGGCGGGGTCACATGCCGATCAGGAGGAGTCGGGGCCGGCCAGGAAATAGACGAAACGGTCGCCGAAATGCAGGTGCGCGAGCTCCGGCCACGGAAGGGGAACGGGCGGCCCCTCGAGGAGCACCGGGCGGATCTCCGGCGCCGCGAAGTCGTCACCGCGTTTGTGGTCGAGCGCGTACTGCACCTCCCTGCGCACCCAGGGTGATTCCTTCGCGTCGCTCGACCAGAAGAGCAGGAAGAGATCGCACCGGTCGATGCCGCGATAGAGCTCCCGCTCCCACCTGTCACCAGGATCGAGGTCGAGCAGGTCCTGGAAGTACTCGATCCCGACCAACCGCAGCATCTGCACACGCTCGAGAACCTTCCGGCGGTCCTTGCTCGAGTAGGAGACGAATGCGTTCGTGTAACGCTTCGCATCCTCTCCGACCGGCTCGCTCCGCGCCTCGAGACTCGCGCGAGGAGACTCCGTCACATCGAGCTTGAACTTGACGTGCCCGATGGGGACCGAGTCGAGAGTGGCGGTCACCGTTCCGGTGGCGGTCCCGAATCTCGCGTCGCCGGGAACGTCGACCTCGAACTGAACCGACTCGGGCCGGCCCCTCCACACGAGGGACTGGACAGGCTCCCTAACGGTCGAGCGTGTCATTCGCAGATCGAAAACGAGCGTGCTTCCTCGTCGAGCAAGCGCTCCGAGGGTCTTGAACCCGCGACGCTCGGCTTCGGCGTCGAACTCCTCGGCGAGGCTTTGCGCGTCCGAAGCCTGCTCCAGGAGATGCGCGAAGACCTGGACGAGAACCGTCTCGCCAGGCGCCGCGACGGGCGGAGCGAACACGGTGCAGTCGACGACGTCCTCATCCTCTGCCGCCGGACGCCCGGCCGACGAGCTCACGGGCCGTCTCACGGCCGTTCCGACGGAGCCGATTCGGGAATCGCCGAGTCGAGAAGTGCCGAAGTCGACTCGAACATCGCGTGAGTCGACCCGTCCCGTGACGTCCGAATCTCGTGACCGTCCAGGACGGCGTAGCCACCTGAACCAGGACCTGCGCGCCCGTTTTGCACGGGGAACTGACAGAGCCGGCGCGGGGGCGGGCGCTGGGGCCGGTGGCGGTGAAGCGGCCGGGGCCGGCACCGGTCTCGACGCGCCGCGGGCGATACCCACGGCCCGGTCAATGTGGGCCAGGAGCTCTTCCTTGTCGAACAGCCAGTGGTCGTCACTGACCTCGAAAGCGTGACGGTGTGCAAGCGCCTTGAGTGGTCCGGGCAAGTCGTCGGCTGAGGGCATCGTCGCCCCCTCGACGAGAACGGGAACGACGAGAATGTCTCGCTCGAGCGCAACCGCGATCTCGTGGCGCACGAAGTCGTGACCACTATCCATGCGGCGCTTGAGCTCTGCCAGCCAGTCGTTTCCAATCACGACGAGGACAAGATCCGACGACGAGACGGCCCGGTCAATGCTCTCGGCAAAGTCGAGCCCCGGCGTGATCGCGTCCACGTCCATGAAGACCTGCTCCTCGCCGTAGCGCTCGCTGAGCCACTCGTACAACCGGCTGGCGTCGGCGGACGTCTCCCCGCGTCGGTAGTTGATGAAGATGCGCGCCATCGACGCTCCTCCCTCTAGTGTGACACCACCTCGGCGCCACACGCCCATCGCGGATCTCTACGCGCGAACGAGCGGCTTGTACTTGACGCGATGCGGCTCGAGCGCTTCGGCGCCGCGCGTCTCGGTGACCCAGTCGGCGTAGGCGCCCCACGTGCCCTCGAACCACTTCACCTGCGAGTCGCCTTCGAAGGCGAGGATGTGCGTTGCGACGCGGTCGAGGAACCAGCGGTCGTGCGTGATCACGACCGCGCAGCCTGCGAAGTCGAGCAGCGCATCCTCGAGCGCGCGGAGCGTGTCCACGTCGAGGTCGTTCGTCGGCTCGTCGAGGAGCAGGACGTTGCCGCCGCTGCGCAGCAGCTTCGCGAGGTGGACGCGATTGCGCTCGCCGCCCGAGAGCTGCCCGACCGGCTTCTGCTGGTCGCCGCCGCGGAAGTTGAACCAGCTCACGTACTGGCGTGAGTTGATCTGGCGCCTGCCGAGCTCCACCGTGTCGAGGCCGCCGCTGACCTCCTGCCAGACGGTCTTCTTGGGGTCGAGCCCCGCACGCGACTGATCGACGTAGGCCAGCTGCACCGTCTCGCCGAGCCGCAGCGTGCCCGCGTCAGGCTCCTCCTCGCCGGCGATCAGGCGAAACAGCGTCGTCTTTCCGGCGCCGTTCGCGCCGATCACGCCGACGATGCCCGCGGGCGGAAGCGAGAAGCTCAGCCCCTCGAAGAGGAGCCTGTCGCCGTAGCCCTTGGCGAGCTCGTCCGCCTCGATCACGAGGTCGCCCAGCCTCGGGCCGGGCGGGATGTGGATCTCCACCCGGTCGAGCTTCACGCTCTCCTCCTCGGCGAGCAGCTTCTCGTACGAGCCGAGACGCGCCTTCGACTTCGCCTGCCGCGCCCGCGCGCTCATCCGCACCCACTCGAGCTCGCGCGCGAGCGTGCGCCGCCGCGCCGACTCCTGCTTCTCCTCGGCCGCAAGCCGGGCCTGCTTCTGCTCGAGCCAGGACGAGTAGTTCCCCTGGAACGGCAGGCCGCGGCCGCGGTCGAGCTCGAGGATCCAGCCGGCGACGTTGTCGAGGAAGTAGCGGTCGTGCGTGACCGCCACGACCGTTCCCTTGTACTCGGCGAGGAAGCGCTCGAGCCAGCGCACCGACTCCGCGTCGAGGTGGTTCGTCGGCTCGTCGAGCAGCAGCAGATCCGGGGACGAGAGGAGCAGCCGGCAGAGCGCGACGCGCCGCCGCTCGCCGCCGGACAGCGTCGTCACGTCGCGATCGCCCTCGGGCAACCGCAGCGCGTCCATCGCGCGGTCGAGCGCCGCGTCGAGCGTCCAGCCGTCACGCCGGTCGATCTCTTCCTGCACCTTCGCCTGCTCTGCGAGGAGCGCGTCGAAATCCGCATCGGGCTCGGCGAAGCGTGCCGAGACGGCCTCGAAGCGGTCGAGCAGGTCGCGCAGCTCGCGGACGCCGTCCTCGACGTTGCCGCGGACGTCCTTGGCTTCGTCTAGCTCCGGCTCCTGCTCGAGCAGCCCCACCGCGGCGCCCGGCGCGAGCCGCGCCTCGCCGCTCGACGTCTCCTCGCGCCCGGCCATGATCCGGAGCAGCGTCGACTTGCCGGCGCCGTTCGGCCCGAGCACGCCGATCTTCGCGCCGTGGATGAACGAGAGCGAGATGTCCGCCAGCACCTGGCGGTCCGGGCCGTAGAACTTGTTCGCCCGGTACATCGAGTAGACGTACTCGGTCACGCGCGCACCTTAGTCACGCCTCTCCGGAGAGGGTCGGCTCAGACGGGCACGTAGCGCGCGCCGAGCGTCGTCGCGAGCGTCCGATGGGCAGGCCCGGTGCCAATGAGAATCGAGCGTGACGGGTCGACTCCGTGCGCCCTCGCAAACGCGCGCGGCAGTCCCGGAAGCGGCGGCCGGCACCAGCAGCTCGGCGGGCCGGCGCCGTGCGGGCACAACGCGCTCTCCACCGGCGCGGCGACCGCAGCCGAGACGCGCGCCGCAGCGTCCGCGAGTACATCCGAAGCGCCCTCTGGATTCCAGTCGTAGACCAGATGAGGCGCGCCGGGATCGCCCTGCTCCAGGGCGTCCGCCCAGCCGGGACGAGCCACCGCAGCGGCCGCGACGAAGACGCCCGGCCGCGGTTGCCGCGCAGACACGACGCGGGTGAAGGGCACCTGCTCGACCTCGGCCAGTCCTTCGTCGGTCGACGGCGGCTCGAGCTCCCGGAGCGCGCGCATCTGGGAGGTCGGCAGGAGCAGGCCGGGCTCGAGGCGCGCCAGCTCTCGCAGCTCTTCCGCCGTCGGGAGACGGCCGAAACGCGCGAGCAGCCGTTCGACGAGGTTGGCCTGCGCGTGAGCGAGCGGCGTGTCGAGCCAGATGCACCTCGCCCGCACGCCATGCCGGCCCGCCGCCTCGATCACGTAGCTTCGCGCAGCGCGCGTGAGGTAGGTGTTGTCGAGCACGAAGCGTCCGCCGCCTGCCGACAGCGCTTCGTCGAGCGCGTCGGCGACCTCGCGCAGCGCCCCGCCGCGCTCGTCGCGGTCGAGCCGGACGTAGCCGCGCGCGATGTACGTCTCGGCGAGCACGCTCTTCCCCGCACCGGGGATGCCCATGAGGATGACCACGTCGGCGTCGCCCGCCGGCGGTTGCCGGCGTCGCGCGGGGCGAGGCCCGCTGAGCGCGCGCGCAATGAGCGCCTGGTCGCCCGCATCGAGGTGGAGGCTCGCGGCGCGGGCAGCGGAGCGCGCGGTCTCGGGCCGCCGCGCACCGGGGATCGCGGCCACGACCGGCGAGAGATCGAGCAGCCAGGCGAGCGCGACCTCGGCCGGCGTGGCACCGTGCGCGCCTGCAACGTCGGCGAGCGCGCGCTGACGGGCGATGCCTCCCGCGCGGCGCGGCCCGCCGAGCGGAGAGTGGGCGATCAGGGCGATTCCCAGCTCGTCGCAGCGTTCGAGCACTCCTCCGCGCACGGCGCGTTCGTCGAACGGGCTGAGTGCGACCTGGACCGCCGCGACGGGCGCGAGCTCGAGCGCCTCGTCCAGCCGGCGGCGGTTGACGTTTGCGAGCCCGATGCGCCTCACGACCCCTTGGTCGACGAGCCGGGCGAGGGCGCGGACGGATGTCCGCCAGGGCGTCCGCGGATCCGGCGCGTGGAGGAGGTAGAGGTCGATGGGCAGCCCGTCCAGCGCCGCGACGCTTGCTTCGCAGTCGGCGAGGATCGACTTCGCGCGACCGTCGGGGACCCATGCATCGCCGGTCCGCGCCATGCCTCCCTTCGTCACGATCCGCGCTCGTTCATGCGCGCCGCAACGGCGAAGCGCGCGGGCGAGCAGCATCTCGTTGTGCCCGAGCTCGGCGGCACCTCGCCCGTAGGAGCGCGCGGTGTCGAAGACCGTCATTCCCGCCTCGGCCGCGGCGGCGATGGTCTGGAGAGCGGCCTCCTCGTCGCGGTCGTCGTCCGTCGACAGGCGCATGCAGCCGAGACCGACGCGGAGCTCCGAGGCGTCAAGCCAGACAGGACGGCTCACGCGGAACGGCTCTCTACATGCCCATCGCGTGGCGAAGAGCGCCTCACTTCAGGCAGTTCGTCGATGAGAGTGCGATCGTGTCACCACCGAGCCCTCACCGTCACACGTTCCCACAACCGTTCGTCGCGACGCCCGCGATCCGGCTGAGCTCGCGTGCTTCGGCCAGCAGCAGACAGACGGCGAGCGACACTGGCTGGCTACCTTGCGAGGCGGGCCTAGATCTTCGGACGCCTGGGTTAGATCATCGGGGCATGCGCAGCCTTCCTCGCGGAACCGTGACGTTCCTCTTTACGGACATCGAGGGCTCGACGCGGCTGTTACAGGAGCACGCGGAGCGCTATGCGGAGCTGTTGAGCGAGCACCGCCGCGTTTTGCGGGAGGCTTTTGCGCGCCACGGCGGCGTCGAGGTGGACACGCAGGGCGACGCGTTCTTCGTCGCGTTCGCGCGCGCCTCCGACGCGATCGCCGCCGCTTTCGACGGGCAGGCGGCGCTCCGCGACGGACCGATCAGCGTGCGCATGGGCCTCCACACGGGCGAGCCGGTCGTAACCGACGAGGGCTACGTCGGGATCGACGTCCACCGCGCGGCGCGGATCGCCGCCGCCGCGCACGGAGGGCAGGTACTCCTGTCGCAAGCGACGCGCGACCTCGTCGCCGGCGAGACCGTACGCGACCTCGGCGAACACCGTCTCAAGGACCTCTCGGCGCCGGAGCGCTTGTTCCAGCTGAGCGATGCCGATTTCCCGCGCTTGAAGACGCTGTACCAGACGAACCTCCCAATCCCGGCGACGCCCTTCCTCGGCCGCAAGCGCGAGCTCGACGAGGTAATCGGCCTGTTGCGCCGCGAGGACGTCCGGTTGCTGACGCTCACAGGCCCCGGCGGGACGGGGAAGACGCGCTTGGCCTTGCAAGCAGCGGCCGAGGTCGCCGACGACGTCCCCGACGGCGTCTGGTGGGTCTCGCTCGCCGCGCTGCGCGACCCTGCGCTCGCGCTCGACGCGGTCGCGAAGGCGCTCGACGTGCGGGAGCGCCCCGGCTTCACGGTCGACGAGACGCTCGTCGATGCACTTGCCGCGAAGCGGGTCTTGCTGATCGACAACGCCGAGCACCTGCTGCCGCACGTTGCGAACCACATCGCCCGGCTCCGCGGGTCTGGCGGGCCGAAGCTCCTCGTGACGAGCAGGGAGCGGCTGCAGTTGCAGGGCGAGCACGCGTGGATGGTGCCGTCGCTGGACGACCACGACGGCACGGCCTTGTTCACGGCGCGGGCGCGCGCCCTGCGACCGGCGTTCACGGAGACGCCCGCGATCACACAGCTCTGCGCGCGCCTCGACAACCTCCCGCTCGCGCTCGAGCTCGCGGCCGCGCGCATTCCGATCTTCTCGCCCGACCAGTTGCTCGAGCGGCTCGGGAAAGGCGTCGATCTCAAGGGCGGGCGCGACGCCGATCCGCGCCAGCAGACGCTGGACGCGACGATCCGCTGGTCGTACGACCTGCTCGCGCCGGAGGAGCGGCGGCTGTTCGCGCGGCTTGCGGTGTTCGTGGGCGGGTGCACGTACGAGGCGACCGAGGCCGTGTGTGCGGCGGACGTCGACACGCTGCAGTCGCTGATCGACAAGAGCCTCGTCCGCAGCCGCGAGGCGACGGGCGGCGATCGGTACTGGATGCTGGAGACGATCCGCGAGTTCGCGGCCGCCGAGCTCGAAGCGTCCGGCGAGGCCGACGCTCTGAGGCAGCGCCACGCCGAGTTCTTCACGGCACTCGCGGAGTGCGCCGATCCACACCTGCGGCACGGCCCTGACCAGCAGCAGTGGGGCGAACGGATGGCGGCGGACTACGACAACGTCCGCGCCGCGATGAAGTTCGCACTCGAGCACGATCTCGTGCTCGCGCTGCGATTGGTGGGACGACTCGCGTTCTTCCTCTGGCTTCGGGGCGGCTTCGCCGAGGCGAAGGCGTGGCTCGACGAGGTCCTGCCGCGCGTGGCCGATCAGCCGCAGGACCTGCTCGGGCGGGCACACGAGTGCGCCGCCGTGATCGCCGAGCGCATCGGCGACATCGCGGGCCAGGCTCGACATTCCGACGAGGCCTATAGAGCGTTCGCCGCCGTCGGGGATGAGCACGGAATGGCCGACGCCCTCCGGGAGCGCGGAAAGACTGCCTCGGCCGGCGAGGATTCCGTGCGTGCAAACGCGATCTACGCCGAGTTGGCCGAGCTCGCGGAACGGATCGGCGATCCCTGGAACGGTGCGATCGCGCTGAACAACCTTGGATACACCGCTAGTCAGTCCGGCGACTGGGAGCGGGTCGTCGAGCTCTGCGGCCGAAGCAGCACCTTGCGCCGCGAGCTCGGGGACGAATGGGGGATGGCGCTTGCGCTCTCCAACGTCGCATTCGCCGAGCTTCAGCTCGGGAGGCTCTCGTCCGCCGCGTCGAGCCTGCGCGCCGCACTCGACACGAGCATGAAGATCGACGCGAAGACGGTCGTGAACGCTTGCCTCGACGTCTCCGTCGAGCTTGCGGTGGCGCGGGGAAAGATGCACGAGGCGGCACGTCTCGCCGGCGCGACTTCGCGACTGCAGGAGGAGCTCGGCTCGGTCCGGGACTCTTTCGAGGGAGGCTGGTTCGAGCGAACGGTCGAATCCATTCGCGAGTCGCTCGGCGCCGACGCGGACGCCGAGATCCAGCGCGGGCGGGAGCTGTCGCTCGACGAGGCGGCGGCCGTCGCGCTCGCCACAACAGGCGACTAGACCGACCGATGGTCGTGCCCGCCGACGTGGGCGGGTGGATCGCGTTGCTTGAGCGGGGCCAGCGCGTCATCACCGCGACAACACGCCGAGCTACAGGGATGCGTCTTCAGAGTTGCACGCGGCCTGATTGCCACATGGGAATGAGGGGCAACCACGCAGGAGAATGAGCATCTGAGGTTCCTTGAAGCTACTGGAAATGACCTACATGCAGCGTTCCAAAACGGTGTCGGGCAGCCTTCGCACAGATCTACATCCCCATCGCGTGGTTCAGAGGTGCCGCTGAGCAGGTATTTCTCTTCGTTGCCAGGCTCGCGCCATCACGAGGACAACACCTGGACGGGGCTCCGCGACACCCGCGGGGTCATCGTTGTCATCAAACGGCCCGGTCTGCAGACCGGGCCGGCAGCTGACGAGTCGCAACGACGAACGCGTCCGCATGGAGCGATCCTGCTCAGGCTCACCCCAGCGCGCTGCCCCAATCCACCTTTGCAGCCGGCGAGGTCACGAAGCCGGGGCGTCAGTGCCGCAACGTCAGCCGACGGTCCCCTACTCGGGCCGCAGCCTGTCGCCAGATCAGGCGAGCGGGTTGACGGCGGTTACGATCGACGATTCCAACGATCCGCGCAAATCGGAGGTGAACACGGATGAACGACAACCCGACGTGGCAGGTCGCGCACCTCGACGACATCGAGCGGCGCGGCAGAGATATTCCGGTGCGCGAGCATCTCGGGATCCACGCCTTCGGAATCAACGCCTACACGCCCGGCGAGGACGGCACGCTAATCAACGAGCACGACGAGGCCGGATCGGGTCAGGAGGAGCTGTACATCGTGCTCGACGGGAAGGCGATCTTCGAGGTCGACGGCGACGCGGTCGACGCGCCGCCAGGAACACTCGTGTTCGTGGGGCCGGAGTCGCGGCGGAAGGCGACCGGGTACGGAACCGTCCTCGCTGTCGGCGCCACACCCGG
>Ga0137372_10001415_pt1 | contig 23172 bp, 12 predicted proteins | sample SagtaG_6_FD_104911 | JGI IMG/M metagenome (GOLD analysis project Ga0137372, IMG submission 104911) | Vadose zone soil microbial communities from Sagehorn Ranch, Mendocino, California, USA - Sage1_R_60_16 metaG | ecosystem: Environmental > Terrestrial > Soil > Vadose zone | place: USA...
ATACAGCTTGCCCTGCAACGAACGCAAACAGGCTTCGATGTCGCGCAGGCTCTCCCGGTAGGTCAACTGGGCGAAGGCCATGGCCAGATACTGATCCCAGCAGGTGAGGCCTCGCAGCCGCAGGTCGCCCTGATAACGCGCGACGCAACGACGGAACTCCCGGTCGGGAAGAAAGCTGATCAATTGCGAGAAAACGGTGCGGCCCTGATTCATGAGCCATTGTCCGCTCTCCACGCATTCAAATCGCGGCAGGCCCGAAATGGCTTCAACTTGCTATGCAGCTAACACTTGTAGCCAGCACCTTGCAACTTAACCGGACAGCAGTGCAACCGCAACTACGGGTGCCGTTTGTTAGGCTTGCTGAAGGCAAGCCTCCTCGTCAAAAGCGAGAATTTTGGGAGCCGATGCGAGCTTCTTGTCCGCGCTCGCGAGAAAGCGTTCAATCTGCGCCCAGTCAACGGTGTGTGGCTTTAGTTTCTTCACTTGAACCTGCGAGCGGAACACGCTTATTGTGCCAGACGTTTTCCAGAAAGGCTTCTTTTCGAGCACGGCGTGAGTCGAATTCCTTCGGCGTTAGGACGGTGTAGTTGATTTCGCGCCCTAAGTTGCCGCTCAAGCCTTCGCATGAGCTGCGCTAAGACTCCTCGCGAGGGGCGCCAATCACGAGCACGTCTATATCGCTGGCAGCGTCCTGCTGGTTGCTTGCAAACGAGCCGTACAGATAAGCCTCGTCTATTCCCTCAATTCTCTTGAGAGATTGCGCGATCACGGGTACCGCTCCAATAGTTTTCGCAACGATCTTGCGCACTTCATCAAAAAGCGGCCATACTGGTCCATTGTGGTGGAAGCATGCGCGTGTCGCATGAGCTTCTGCCGGCCCCCCACGGGTGTTCCGTTTTCGTCCAGCCAGGCACGGTATGTGGGGCGGAATGTGTGGAACCCGATCTTCGGCGGATGACCCAGACGAAATAAAAAGGGGCGACAGCGCCCCAGAACCTCAACGCAAATTGCCCACGATCGCCACATCCGTGTGTCCGGGGGTTGGCGGAGGCACAATGTTGCCGCGGATCGGAACTCCGTTGAGCGTGAGCGCGACTTCGTTTCCTTTACCCTCGCGTCGGATCTCAATGTGGTACGTCACCCCACGGAACTTGCGCGTCGCTCGGAAACCTTGCCAGCCCTGAGGGATCACCGGAGCGATCTGCAGCCCGTCATAAGCTGCCCTGATACCGAGAATCCCTTGCGTGATTGCGAAATAGTTCCATGCAGCCGTGCCAGTCAGCCACGAGTTCTTGGCTTCCCCATGGGTGGGAGCATCTGGCCCGGCGATCATTTGCGCATACACGTAGGGTTCGCAGCGGTGCACGTGGCTGATCGCTTCCCGGGCGGAAGGATTGATGCGCAGATAATAATCGTGAGCGCGATCGCCATTTCCCACCCGAGTTTCGGCGATCATCACCCAAGGATTGTTGTGGCAGAAAATGCCGGCGTTTTCTTTATAGCCGGGAGGATACGAAGAAATCTCGCCTAACTCCAGGTAATACTTCGAATACGCCGGCTGCTGCAGAACGATGCCATGCTCGGTGGCCAAGTGCTTGCTAACCGACTCCATCGCTTTCGTTGCAATACATTCCTCCAAGCCGACGCCGGCGAGCACGCAGTAGCCCTGCGTCTCGATGAAGATTTTCCCTTCTTCGCATTCGTGCGAGCCGACCTTGTTGCCCGCGTCATCGTAGGCGCGCAAGAACCACTCTCCATCCCACGCATGCTCGCGGATCGTTTCTTCCATATGGGCAATTTGCCTGCGGTACGAGCCGGCTTGGTCCTGCAGGCCACGACGGCACGCGATCTCGGCTAATTCCGTGCCCGCCTGTACAAACAGGGCCGCGATAAACACCGACTCCGCGGTTTTACCGTCCTTATTAGTTGTGGTTTGGAACGACTGGCCGGGAGTATCGGAGAAACAGTTCAGGTTCAGGCAGTCGTTCCAGTCGGCGCGGCCGATCAGCGGAAGCCCGTGCGGTCCAAGCCGTTCCAGGGTGTACCGAAAGCTGGCTTGAAGATGCTCGTAGAGCGGCTTCTCCGTGCCCGGCTCGTTGTCGAACGGGACCAGTTCGTCCAGGATTCTCCAATCGGCTGTCTCCCGCAGGTAGGCGCTCGCACCGACGATCAGCCACAGAGGATCATCGTTGAAGTTACTGCCGATGTCGTTGTTACCCCGCTTAGTGAGCGGCTGGAACTGATGGTAGGCTCCGCCCGACGCCAGTTGTGTGGACGCCAGATCGAGAATGCGCTGGCGGGCACTCGGGGGCACCATGTGAACAAAGCCCAGGAGGTCTTGGCTGGAATCGCGGAAGCCCAGCCCCCGTCCAACGCCGGACTCGAAGAACGATGCCGAACGAGACACGTTGAACGTGGCCATGCACTGGTAGGGGTTCCAGATGTTCACCATGCGGTTGGTATGGATATCCGGAGTCTCGACTTGGCAGATCCCGAGCAGACCGGCCCAATAATCCCGCAAGCGCTGGAACGCCGCCTCGGCATGATGCGCCTCCAGGTACCGGGCTATCGTCTTCTTCACCGTTTTCTTATTGATAGTCTGGGAGCCCGGCGGATCGAACTTCTCCTTCTGCGGATTTTCATGGTAGCCCAGGACAAACAGCGCTTGCCGCGATTCGCCTGCCTCCAGTTCGAGCCTTAGATGGTGTGAGCCGAAGGGCGCCCAGCCGTGGGCGATTGAATTCGAAGACTGGCCGTTCTCGACGACGCGAGGATCTTCCCAGCCGCGATAGGGACCGAAGAAGGACTCGCGTTGGGTGTCGAAACCGGCGACGGGCGCGGAGCAGGCGAAGAACGCGAAATGATTGCGGCGCTCGCGGTATTCGGTCTTGTGGTAGATCACGCCGTCTTCGACTTCGACTTCGCCGACGCTGAAGTTGCGCTGGAAGTTGGTCGCGTCGTCCTGCGCATCCCACAAGCAAAATTCGATCGCGGAAAACGCGGATACGGCAGCGCGCTCGCTGCGCAAGTTGGTTAGTGTGAACTGCCAGATCTCCAGATTTTCATCGAGCGGAACGAAGTAACGCGTGCTCGCCTGGATGCCGCGGAAGCGCGATTCAATCACGGTATAGCCCAAACCGTGCCGGCAGACGTAGTCGTCGAGATCGTGGCGGGTGGGCTGCCACGATGGCGACCAGAATGCCCCGGAAGCATCGTCGCGCAAGTAGAGATACCGCCCGCCAAGGTCGGGAGGAACGTTGTTATAGCGGTAGCGGGTGATGCGGCGGAGGCGTGCGTCGCGGTAAAATGAATAACCGCCGGCCGTGTTTGAGATCAGGCCGAAATAGGACTGACACCCCAGGTAGTTGATCCAAGGCAGGGGTGTATCGGGCCGTGTGATCACGTATTCCCGGTTCGCATCGTCAAAGTGGCCAAATTGCATGGTCTCTGCTTCCTTTCCGTTCGAGGGCGCGCGGTTTGTTTCGCTGTACTACCGCCGCGCCCCCGCGACTGAGTTGAATCCGGTTGCGAATCCGCGGTTCATTTCTGGATTGTGATCCGCGCCTCCAGTCGCACGGCAGCGAACGAAATGTCTTGTTACGTCGTTGTTACACGGACCGCGGCTGGGACGACTTCCTGCCGCGGTTTCGCTGTGTCCGGCTCGTTCAGGTGATCGTACCAGGTGAATTTCAAGATCACTGAAGTCAGCGCCGCAACTCCTGCCGCGATGAGCGCCGCATGCAACTTGCGGATCACCAAGTACATCGGCAACGCGACCAGCGCAGTCTGCCAGCAGATACCCACAACGACGTTGAAGACATCGCGCCAGAAATCCCGGTTGGGCTCGAAGGAAGGATCTTCTTCCCGGACCTTCGCCAGTACCGGACCCCAAAAACCCCACGGCCGTACACGGCGATAGAAATCCTTGAGAACCTGCTCATCGTCGGCTTTGGTCAAGAGCGTGCCGGCAAGACAACCGACCAGCGACAACAGCAGGATCAGCGGAAACGCGTTCAATGCCGACGTGTTCGGCAGCAACAAGGGCAAGATCAGTGACGCGGCAATGCCCGACACCATCCCCCAGAAATAGCCGTAGCCATTGAACCGCCACCAATACCATTTCAGTACGTTGGACGCGGTGTAGCCACCCCATAGCGCTGAAACGATCCATTTGATGACCGAGTCAATCGAACCGACAAACCATCCGCAGGTGACACCGGCGACGACGACGGCAAATGAACTCAGATAACTCAACCTCACGTAGGTTCGCGGGCTGGCATTTGGATTAATAAATCGCTTGTAGAGGTCATTAACAATGTAGGGGGGGGCCGCGTTGACCGTCGCGGCAAAGTTCGACATGAAAGCGGCCAGCAGTCCAGCCACCAACAGGCCCAGCAATCCCGCGGGCACAAACCGGTTCAGTGCATAGGGCAGGACCATCTCAAAATCAATGTTCGCGCCCATAGCGCGAATGTGGTCGCTGTAAAACACCAGCGCGAGGATGGTCAGCCCGGTGATCATGAGGTAGCGCGGAAAGATCAGCACCACGTTGACCCAGGCGCTCATCATGGAAGCTTCCCGCACATTGCGCGTGGACAGGATGCGCTGCATGTCGTAATTCGGAGCGGGACCAGCCATGCTGACCAGCATGCCCTTGAACAGCAGCATCATGAAGAAGAAGCCGAACAGACTGTAACCGTCCTGCTGGATCTTCAGGTTTACCGACTCAATCAGACCCGACCAATTCAGGTCCAGGCGCCAGTGGAAGAAAAGCTGGTCCCAGCCGGCGGGAACGGCGCCCTGAAGCATGTCGGGCGAGACTCGCGAGATGGCGATCACTCCTATCGCGATGGAAGCGATCGACAGAATGCAGAACTGGATCACCTCGGTGATCACGACGCTGAACATCCCGCCCTTGACCACGTAGAACGTCGTGATGCCCATCAGGATGAGGGCGTACTGATTGGCCGTGAGGTGCCACGGGAGAAAATCGATGGCGAACTTTCCGATCCCCTTGAAGGCGTAGGTCAGGAAACCGGTCACGCTGACCAGCGCGTAAATCACGACGATGATGTGCGACAAGCGGGCGCCGCGACCGTCGCCGAAGCGCGTCTTGATCCATTCCGCTCCGGTCATGACGTTGGATCGCCGCAGCCACTTCGAGAGGTACACCATCAGGAAGATCTGGTTGAAGACCGGCCACAGCCACGGAATCCAGACGCTCTTGAGGCCATAAACGAAGAGAATGTAGACCAGCCACATGGTGCCGGCGATGTCGAACATGCCCGAAGCGTTCGATACGCCAAGCACATACCACGGCAGGACATTGCCGCCCAGGAAATAGGCTCGCATATCGCGGGAGGCGCGGTGGGAGACCCAATATCCGACGAACACTGAGGCCACCAAGTAGGCAATGATGATGGCGATATCAATAGCGTGCAAATGCACACGGCACCTCGGTTACCTAATCCAGTAAACCGCTTTACTGGCGGGACGATTGTCGCCCCGCTCAGGCTGCTTGTCAATCGTGAAGCTGCAACATTTTCGGCGTTGATTCCCAAAGTACGGACTATTCCCACGGTCTGGCTGGCTAATTCAGCGCTCGCCAATGCCCGTAGCTGCCGGTCTCGTCCGAGATCCAGAAGCCGTCCGCGGTGGAGCGCGTCGCCGTCGCAGCGAAGCCTCTAACTTTAGCGGTTTACTTATGGTATATAAAGGTACTGGGCTGGTTGGGACTTTGTGGGTTGTCGAACGTGGCCGGTGGCTGCGCCTGGGCGGAGAGCGGAAGCATAATGGAGAAATCGAAACCCGTAAGTCTGAAGTTCCTGGCCAACCATCTGAAACTGTCGCCCACCACGATTTCGCTGGTGCTGAATAACTCGCCGCGCGCGAGTTCCATTCCCAAAACCACTAAAGATCGGGTGTTGAAAGCTGCGCGGACCCTCAACTATCGCCCGAATTTCTACGCCCGTTATCTCAGCAACAAGCGCAGTTTCACGGTCGCGGTCATGGTGCCCGAGATCAGCGAAGGCTACGGCGCCTCCGTTCTCGCTGCCATTGAGAGCCGGCTGGCGCGCGAAGGATATCTGCATTTCGTGGCCAGCCATCGCTGGTCGGCCGAATTGATCGAGGAGACGCCGCGGTTGCTGATGGAGCGTGGAATCGAGGGTTTCATCCTGGTCAACATGCCGCTCGAGCACGGCTTGCCGGTGCCGGTGGTCAACATCGGTGGCCGCAAGAAACTGCTCGGCGTTGTCAACATGCTGCTGGACAATCGGCGCGCCGGGTGGCTGGCGCTCGAGCACCTGGCGGAACTCGGACATGAGCGGATCGCGATCTTCAAGGGTCATCCGGGCAGCGCCGACACCGAGGACCGGTGGAAGGGCATCCACCAGGCGGCGGCGCGTCTCGGTCTCACCATCCATCCGGAACTGACGGTGCAATTGCAACGCCGGCCGTTTCCATCGGCGCCCCCTATTCCCGAGGAAGGCTATATGTATGCGCAGAAGCTGCTTGGGCGCAACCAGCGTTTCAGCGCGCTGTTCGCGTTCAACGACATCTCTGCGATCGGGGCGATGAGCGCCTTTCGCGACGCTGGCCTGCGCGTGCCCGAGGACGTGTCTATCATCGGCTTCGACGATATCCAGGCGGCGGCGTTCATGAACCCGCCACTGACCACGGTCAGGCAGCCGCTACATCACATGGGTGACCTCGCCGCCAAGACGTTGCTGCGCCGGATCAAAGAAGAGGATACGGTACCCGAAGACATACTGGTACAACCCGAACTGGTGGTGCGCGAGTCCACCTGTTCCCCGTCGCGGGAAACGCGCCACCCTCGCCCTCAACCCGCTTCCGGCCGCGAAATTTCTGCCCACTGACGTGCGCCTGCGGAAACGCCGCCGCGGCTTAGGGAGCCTCTGAACAAGTGTGGCGCGGACACTCCTGTCCGCGTAAAGACAGCATTGAGCGCGCCTGTTCGGTGCGAGCCAATACTTGTTCAGAGGTTCCTTAGGGCTTGGCGTTCGCGGCTTTGGGAGCCCGCGCCGTGGATTCCCGTATTACGAGGTCGGGCTCAATCGGGATTTCCGCTGGGTAGTCTTTCGCTCCTTCAATGCGTGCCACTAAGGTTTGTGCCGCGAGACATCCCATGTGAACCAGTGGCTGCCGAACGGTGGTCAAACTCGGATTGCTGTACGCCGCGGCATGGATGTCGTCGAATCCAATCACCGAGATATCCTGCGGGACCCGCAGTCCTGCCTCTTGGAAAGCGCGAATCGCTCCGAGCGCCGAAATATCGTTGTAGGCAAACAGCGCAGTAAACGGAACTTTGCGCTCGAGCAGTTGTTTGGCAAATGGATAGCCGAGCTGCGGAGTCGAGTCTTCGATATCGATCTGCACTACAAGCTCAGGCTTGATTTCGATTTTCAGATCCTCCGCCACCCGGCAAATCGCTCGCCAACGATCCTCGGAATCCGCGCTAAATGGCTGCCCCTTCATGAACGCGATATCTTTATGTCCCAACCCGAGCAAGTGAGTAAGCGCGGCCCGGGCGGCATGCTGCTGATCCAGCACAATGTTGGTGACGCCGCGGATATTCCTGTGCCCCGGGACAGCTACGGTAGGCAGTATGGGCGCCTTGGTCAATTGCATATCCACGGTGATCAAGCCTTCCACGCCTCGTTGCAATAATAGTTGGGAATATCGATTGAGCAGTTCAGGTTTGTGCCGGTGCACGACGGTAAGAAAAAAGTAATCCTTCGTTCTCAGATATTCTTCGATGCCGCTGATGACAAGCGAACCATAGGAATCGCCAATCTCCTCCGCAATCACTCCAATCATGCAAGTACGTTTTTTTCGCAGGGTACGGGCAAAAAAGTTAGGGCGGTAATCCAGCTCCTTCGCGGCAGCGTGAATCCGATTTTTGGTCGCGCGCGGAATGGACCGGGCTGAGGGCGCATCATTGAGAACTGCGGAAACTGTACCCGGCGTCAGCCCGACGTGTTCGGCAACCACTTTGAGGGTAACGACGCCCGATTTCTTGCCGGATTTCTTGATTGGGCCCATGATCGAGGTCATCTCCGATCAGTTTGGATCATAGCGAATGACCTTCAGCATCAGGCCACCGTTATATCACACACGGAATAGCACATACCGAATATCACATACGGAATATCACATACGGACTTAGCAATGTACCCGCTTGGCGCACTTCCGACACGCAATAAAACCGCATAAAAAGCGACTCCGATGTCCTCCAAAGGAGACAGATACGCGATACGCTCCGGCGTTGTCGATCAAGGTGCAAGAATATCGATTTTCTGTTGAACAATATCGATTTTTTACTTGACACCGCTCCGGCGTTGGTATCCAATGCGCACACGACACATAGTGCAAAACTACTAGGTCGTAATGTGTCTCACGAACGCGAATCGTGTGGAGGAGTGAAATGCGGATAGCGTGGGGATCACTTTTACTAGCGCTGTTATGTCTAACCATTCCGGCGGCAGCCCAGTTTTCGGGAGAGGTGACGGGCACCGTAACCGACGCTTCTGGCGCCGTCGTCTCCGGCGCCACAGTCCGTGTGGTTAACTCGGGCACGGGGGAAGAGCGTACCACCCAAGCCAACGACCAGGGCCAATATACGATCCCAAACCTCGCGGTCGGCACCTACGAGGTGCATGTCACACACCCCGGCTTTAGCGAGGTTGTCACGAAGGATGTGGATTTGCACGTCTCCACCGTTTCAACTGTGAATGCGCAGTTGAAAGTGGGCCAACTGAGCGAGAGTGTAAGCGTGGAAGCGAACGCTTTGCAGGTGCAAACGGAAGATGCGTCTTTAGGCGCAGTAGTCGACGGCCGGCAGCTTCGCGAGTTGCCGATGAATGGCCGGAACTTTGTCGGTTTGACGCAGTTACAGCCTGGGGTATCTGCAGGCAATAACCTGAACACGATTGACAAGGGTGTCGCGGGTGGCATCGATTTCGCAGTCAACGGCAATTCGACGGATAACAATCTGTTCCTGGTGGATGGCTCGGTCAATAATGACAGAGGCTCCAACCGGACTTTGCTGGTCTATCCCTCGGTCGAATCGATCACGGAATTCAAGATTTTGACCAACTCCTATGGTCCCGAGTACGGCCAAGCGGCGGGCGCGATCGTCAACATCGTCACCCGCGGAGGAACCAATCAGTTTCACGGAGAAGCATTCTACTTCGGGCGCAACGATGTCTTGAACGCGCGCAGTTTCGCAGCCGCCAATGCGACCAGTGCGGCACATGCCGCGGGCCAGAGCTTGCCCAACGACGGTAAGGACGTCCTCATCCGAAATGACTTCGGATACCGAATCGGGGGCCCGGTCAAGAAGGACAAGCTGTTCTTCTACTGGAGCCAGGAATGGAACCTGGAACGCCGCGGGCAGACTCGCAACAGTTGCGTTCCCACCGTAGCTGAGCGCGCTGGCGACTTCACGAATAATCCTGCGAACCCTGAAACCTGCATGCCTGGATCTGGCGCTTCGTTCACGCCGGATCCGGCCGGCGCCTTATTCCTGCAGCAATTCCCGCTTCCAACCCAGACGACTCTCACTCAGGGAAAGAACTGGTTTCAAGCGATTACCGGCCCGTTTTACTGGCGTCAGGAAAACGCCCGTGGAGATTTCAATCTAACAAAGTCAAATCAAGTGATGGTTCGTTATACCCAGGACCATTGGAGTAACAAGGCTCCAGATTGCCAAAACTGCGGCTTCTGGGGAGACGATAACCTGCCGGGATTGGAAAGCAACTGGGTTTCTCCGGCCCGATCGCTGACCGCGAAGCTCACCTCAACCGTCACCTCCACCATGGTGAACGATGTCGCTTTTAATTACTCCTACAACGCGATCTCGAACACGATCGGCGGAACCGGCGGAGTGGACGTGGATCAAGGAAACGCGGTCAAACTGGCTCAGGACATTGATGCGGCGATCCCGCCCGTATTCGACCTGTCACTGAAGACTCAGACCGTCGGAGTACCTTGGCTTGGCTTTGGTGGCGGTGGCCAATATTTCGGGGGCGGCCCCACCTGGGTGCAAGCGCCCTGGAGCAATAACTACGACTTGTATAGCGTTCGGGATGACCTCTCCAAGGTGAAGGGCGCGCATACTTTCAAAGTTGGCGTTTCGCTCGATTGGAACAAGAAAAACGAGCAGAACGGCGGCCACGGCAGCACGCAATATCCGCAAATAGGAGGGGTGCCAACGGGGGCCAATCCTGTCGAAAGTCTGCTGACCCCAGGCTTCGTATTTGATCTCAACGAAAATTCATCCGCCCCTGTGGGGCAAGCGCGCTGGCAGGATTACGAGTTTTATGTGGGCGACAGTTGGAAGATCAGACGCAACGTGACGGTGGAATACGGCGCGCGCTATTCGATCATGCGGGAGCCCTACGCCGCCAACAACGCCGTGTCCAGATTCGATCCCGCCTTCTACGACCCAACCAAGCCTGTAAGCGATGCCTGCAACGGGGTGGTGGTGGTGCCGGGCACGGACCCTTGTGGCGACGCGAATGCGAAGTTCGGGACTAACTTCAGTTCTGGGACGCCGGGACCGAACCGGGCGCTCATGGAGAACAACAACCACCTGATTGCTCCGCGTCTTGGAATCGCATGGGATGTGTTCGGAAATGGAAAGACCGCAATCCGGGCCGGAGCCGGGCAGTTCTTCCAGCGCGAACACGTGAATATCTTTACTAACGAAGCGGGTAATGCTCCTTTCTCAATTAACACGACCGTGCAACGCACACTGAGTGGCCCTTCTCTTACACTGCCACTGCCTCCGGGAGCGGGCAGTTCGTCGCCGAATATCGCGAAAAACCCGCGGGCGGTGGTGCCCAACTCGTGGCAATGGAATTTCACTGTGGAGCAGGAGATCAGTAGAGCAACGACGTTCCAACTGGGATACGTAGGCAATCGTGGCATTCACCTCAACAGCGAAGACGATACCAACCAACCCTTGCCGGCAGACCGACTGCAGGCAGCCTTTGGAAATGTGATTCGTCCCATGCCGACCCTCGGCTCGTTCTTCGAGTTTGCCCGACAGGGTGACTCGTCCTACAACGCCTTGCAGACGCAGTTGCGTTCCCGGGTAGGCAGCCGCCTTCAGTTGCAGGTTGCTTATACTTTTTCGCACACCATCGCCAACCAGGATATCAACAACGGAGGCACGAACAACCCTCAACCCGAAATGTTTCGCGATACTTTCAATCACCGGCTGGATCGGGGGAATTCCACAGTCGACCGGCCCCATGTGTTCGTGGCCAATGCAGTGATCAGCGCACCGTCGCTGCATGGCTCCAACCCGTTCGCGAAAGCCGCGTTTGCCGGATGGGAGATATCGCCGATCTTCACTGCTACATCGGGTACTTCCAGGGATGTGGTCGCCAGTACCCCTACCGATGTGAACGCACCTAAGGACGAGAACGGGAACCCGATTGCGACGATTGCGAGCCTGTCGGGGACGGCCCCGCCCCAGAATAATGTCTTCCCGCTTCGCGTCCCCGGCAAGAGCTGCGCCCTTCACAAGGGAAATCAAATCTATGATCCGGCGGCATTCACTCTGGTCGGATTCCGAATTGGAGAGGACCTGGGCAACACCGGCCGTGGCTATTGTGAGGGACCGACGTTCATCAATTTCGATCTCGGAATCCACAAAAACTTCCCGATGCCCTTCCTCGGCGAACAGGGGCGTATTCAGTTCCGCTTCGACGCTTTCAACTTGTTCAACCATGCCAATTTCATCTTTATTCCAAGCACCTCCAACGCCGCCAACATATCGCAGGGTACTACGGTCGCCTGCGGCACGACTGCGTGCAGCCCCACCAACAACGTAATTACATCCTGGTCAGGCCCGCCAGCGGCGTTTGGAAACACTTCTGGCACTCAGATTCCGAGGCAGTTCCAATTTGCTCTGAAGCTTATCTTCTAGAGCGAGTCTGAGCTTGATAATCACGGCAGGGCTTGACCAACTCAAGCCCTGCCGTTTAAGTTTTGGGATAGCTCTAACGAGACCTCAGGCTGTGATTCCATCGTCTCCTTTACTGGGCCGGGAGTCCCCGAAATTCCCTCTTTATTGCGCGCGTATCTCCTTGACGACGGCTGCCGTGCTGCTCGGGGCCGGCTTGGCCGCGCAGCAAGAACCTGCCGTCGGCCAAAAACCTGCCCTTCGGCAAAAGCCGGCCACTCGCCGGGTTCAATCCGCCAAAACGGCACCTGTGAAAACCAACCCGGCGGTCGGTCAGCTTCAGACTGCTATCAGTGACGCTCGCACCGCCCAATTAACGGGCAAGCCAGAAAGTGTGGTTCATGCCAGTCAGAGGGTTATTGGGCTCGCGCTGCGTTCGCTGGCTGGCGTGAAATCTTCCGAGGGCGGGTGGACCGAAGCGGCTGAACTGTATCGCCAGTCTCTCGACTTCGACGATAACGGTGACGCCCATGCCGATGTCGCCATCGCGTACATGCACAGCGGCCGCCCCGATGACGCCTTGAGGGAAGCCGCGAAGGCGGTTGCCGCGAATCCCCAAAGCTCCCGAGCCTGGCACGTGCAGGGCAAGGCCATGATGCTGAAGCGGGACTACGCCAATGCGGTGCAGTCACTGGGGCGAGCCGTTTCCTTGCGCAGCGATCTGGAGGCGGCATATTCGCTGGGCGTCTGTTTTCTGGAACTCCACGAAAAGGCAAAAGCCGCTGCAGTTTTTCAGCAAATGACTGAAGTTGCCGGCAACCGAGGAATTTTCCACGGCCTGTTCGGACGCGCTTATCAAGAGGAGGGGCTATTTGAGGAGGCGAAGCAGGAATACAAAAAGGCTGCCGCGCTGGATCCGAAGATACCCCATATCCATTACTTCCTGGGCCTGGTCGACACGATTATCAATAGCTGGGTTCCCACCCCTTTGGCGCGTCGCGAATTTCTTCTGGAAGCGCAGCAGTATCCCACAGATTTCTTCGGCAATTATTTCACCGGGTACATCGCCGCCACGGACAAGCGATACGAGGAGTCGGACCACTATCTGAGAATTGCCGCGGGGGCGCAACCGTCTTCCCCTGAGGTCTGGATGGTGTTGGGGTTGAACGCGCGCGATCAAGGCAGGAACGAAGAAGCCGAAAAGCTGCTTCGTAAGGCAATCGAGCTGACAGGCAAGGATGAAGCCAGAAACCGCTATCAGATTCGACGCGCCTATTTTGCCCTGGGGCGCCTGCTGATGGCAACGAGTAGGCGAGAAGAAGGGGCGGCGTTGGTTCACCGCTCAGGGGAACTGCAGGCCTTGTCGCTAGCGGCAAGTCAGCAATCGGTTGCAACACGGGTTCTTCGTTCAGCGGCTGAGGGCGGTATGGGAGGAGCTGGAATGGTCGAGGTTCCAGGCGAGACGCCGGCCATGGGCAATGGAGATGGCGAAGACTCGATGGATAGATCGGATGAGACGCTGGACCGGCCTAGCCTCGCACCTGCGCAACTGGAACAAGCCAAGTCCCGCGAACAGCAACTGCAGGCTATCCTGGGCGCGGCGTTCAACGATTTGGCCACGGCGGAAGCGCGCCAGCAGCGGTACCAGCTAGCGCTGACCCACTACCAGCAGGCGGAGCGCTGGGATCCGAATACCCCACTCTTGATGCGCAATCTTGGGCTCGCCGCCACCCACACACAGGATTACCCAGAGGCGGTGCGGGCACTGCGTAAGTCGCTCGACGCGCAGCCCGAGGATAACCTGGTTCGATGTATGTTGGGGATTTCATTGTTTACGGTGCAAGAATACCCAGAGGCCGCCAAGGTGTTTGGAGGCGCCGGAGACGCGGTGTTCAGTCAGCCGGGATTGGCCTATGCCTACGCGTCCTCACTTTCGAAAACGCATAAGGTGCAAGAGGCGGGCAAGATCCTGGACCAGCTCGAGCTCAAACCGCTGACTCCGGACATGCTGCTGCTGGTCGGACAGGTCTGGAGCGACATGGCCGATTACCCACATGCGATAGGCACGTTTCACAAAGCTCTGCAACAGAATCCAACCTTATTGAAGGCGCATTATTATGCGGGACTAGCGTCGATGCGATCGGACAAGCCCCAAGATGCGGAAGGGGAATTTCGCGCGGAACTGGCGTTGGATCCAACCGATATCTCATCGAAGTACGACCTGGCCTATGCCTTATTGCAGCTGCAAAAAAATGCCGAGGCTGGTCACTTGTTGACCGAAGTGGTTAACGCCAAACCCGAACATGCAGATGCCCATTACCGCCTGGGGAGACTTTTGCTTGAGGAGGGGCGGATCAAAGACGCGATTCAGCACCTCGAAGCCGCGGCTCGCCTCAACCCGGACCTGGATTATGTCCACTACCAGCTGCAATCGGCTTACCGCAAAGATGGGCGGTTGGCGGATGCCGATGCTGAACTGAAGCTCTACCGCGAGATCAAGGCGCACAACCGGCAAGGGACTCTGCCGGTCCCGGAGCAGAATAATCCGTAACTGCGGAGACATCGGACACCTCATGCCCAGCCCAAGATTCCGCAAAGTACTCACAAGAAGCCGGGATGCGCTTCTTGTATTCTTCGTCGCACAGCTTTTCGCGCCCCCGGGCCGGACGCAAGAAGGTCATAACGCACCGGCGCCCGCTCCAGCGGCAGCCTATACGAGAACGTGCAAGGATCGTGCAGTGCCGCAGCTTGAGGACATTACTGCTAAAGCCGGCATCAAGTTCCGCCACCTCTCCTCTCCAGATAAGAAATATATTCTCGAATCCATGAGTGGCGGGGTACTGCTCGTGGATTATGACCGCGATGGCTGGCCTGATATTTACTTCACCAACGCGCCGACAGTCGATATGGCATTAAAGGGCGAAAAAGCTCGGGGCGCACTCTATCACAACAATCATGACGGCACCTTCACAGATGTAACCGATCAGGCGGGCGTGGCGACTCCCTGTTTTGCCATGGGCGGCGCAGTAGGAGACTACAACAACGATGGCTGGCCTGACATTTACGTCACCTGCTTTGGAGGCAACGTCCTTTACCGCAACAACGGGGATGGTACGTTCACGGACGTCACGGTGAAGGCCGGAGTTGCCGATGGCCGCTGGTCCACGGGCGCAGCCTTCGGTGACTACGATGGAGACGGATTTCTAGACCTGATGGTCAGCAACTACGTAGACTTCCACCTTGACGATCTTCCAGCGTTCGGCAAAGGTCCAACTTGCGTCTACAAAGGGATCCACGTACAGTGCGGTCCTCGTGGTCTCAAAGGGGCTGGAGATTCACTTTTCCATAACAACGGAAACGGCACCTTCACAGACGTTTCCAAAAGCGCTGGCGTGAGCGATCAGTACGGGTACTTTGGCCTGGGAGTAGTTTGGGAGGACTTCAACAACACGGGCCGGCCCGACATTTACGTCGCCAATGACTCTACTCCGAGCTATCTTTACCGCAACCTGGGGAACGGCAAGTTTGCCGAGATCGGTCTCGAGTCCGGGACTGCCGTCAATCAGGATGGCCTGGAGCAGGGCTCTATGGGAGTGGCCATCGCAGATTACCTCCATAACAGCCGGCCTTCCATTTTTGTCACCAATTTTGCGGATGAGCACAATACCTTGTACCGCAATGACGGCAACTGGGAGTTTCAGGATGTCTCCTACCCGTCTGGACTGGGATTGACGTCGGCTCCGTGGGTGAAGTGGGGCACATCGTTCTTTGATGTGGATAACGATGGCTGGGCTGATCTGATTTCAGTGAACGGGCATGTTTACCCGCAGGTCGACCAAACCAGTTCGGGCGCGCGGTATCGCGAGCCCAAGCAGTTGTTCTTGAATCGGACCGATGGCACATTCTGCGATGCAAGCGATCAGGCCGGCCCGGCGCTACGGCAGAAAACCGTTTCGCGAGGTTTAGCGGTCGGGGACCTGTTTAACGATGGTGACCTGGATGTCGTGGTGGAAGACTTGGACGGGGCCCCCATGATTCTACGCAATCGCGGCATTCTGGGCCGGCACTGGGTGAGCTTTGAATTGCAGGGTGCAAAGAGCAACCGACTGGCGATCGGCGCAAGAGTCAAGATCGTAGCCGGTGGAATGACGCAGATGGGCGAAATGCGAAGCGGGGGCAGCTATCTTTCGCAGAGCGATCTGCGCGTGCATTTTGGGCTAGGCCGGGCTGCCAGAATCGATTCGGTAGAGGTTCGTTGGCCTTCGGGTTCAACGGAAACCATTAAAGACGTCGCGGTGGACCGCTTCTACTCGTTGCTGGAAGGCAAGGGGTTTGTGCCTTTCGATCAAGTCAAGCCTAGTCAGCCCAAGAAATGAATTAACCCACTCACTTCCATTTGCCTGTCCCCTCGACGATGGTTATGTATCGATCGATTGGCAAATCGGTAAATCGCTCTATTGCGCCGCTGGGCTGCGGCCACTTGACTTCCAGGAAATCAATCTTCGTGCGCTTACCGAGGCCGAGCACCATTCGTGGATCGTGGCTGGAGAGAAAGCTGCCTCCGCCGACTTTCATCCTATTTCTCTTCAAGTCTCCCGACCGATAAGTAACGCGCGCGCCCACTGCATCGCGATTCGCTTTCTTGCCCACGAGATGCAAGCCCAACCAATGGTTTTGCCTGCCGGCGTTGTTCCGAAGAAGAAGGGGAGCGCCATTGTTTACCAGCACCAGGACATCCACTCCTCCATCGTTGTTGAAATCGCCGATTGCCAGGCCACGGGAGGAAAAGAATTTTGAAAAAACAGGCCCGCTCTGCTGGCTTACATCCTTGAACTTTCCACCGGTGTTTTGAAAAAGCAAAAGCGGCTGGCGGTAGCGAACGTAGCTGGACCCTTCTCCAAGATCGTCGGGAAAGCCATTGGCACAGATGATGTCGAGCTTGCCGTCATTGTCATAGTCAAAGAATTTCAATCCCCAACCACTCATGTTTCGAGTAGGCATGCCAGTGCCGGCGGGCATGGATTCATCGTCGAAGGTTTCATCGTGACGGTTCCGGTAGAGCGAGAATATCTCCTCATCGATGTTGGCGAGAAAGAAATCCATCCAGCCATCTTCGTTATAGTCGGCGGAATCGATGCCCATGCCCGAGCGAGCTTTGCCTTCGGCGCTGTACGCCGTGCCCGCCTCAAGTCCGATCTCTTCGAAGCGCCCGCCGCCTCGGTTGACAAACAGAAAATTCGGCACCGTATCGTTGGCCACAAAAAGATCCATCCAGCCGTCGTTATTGATGTCGGTAGCCACGACTCCCCATGATTTTCCCAAATGTCCGGCAATGCCAGACCCCTTGCTGAAATTGGTAAACGTTCCATCGCCGTTGTTGTGGAACAGCAGGCTGGTCATGGGAGCGAAGATTCTCGGAATACAGTAGTGAGGCTTGCCATCCGGCCCCGCTCCGCAGGTCCCGTGGTTGGCTTTCTCCGCGTCCACGAAACGGCAAACAAAAAGGTCGAGCCGGCCATCGTTGTCGCAATCAAACCAGACGGCGCTGGTCGACCAACCCGTAGCGGACAGGCCGGCTTTAGCTGTCACGTCCGTAAACGTGCCGTCTCCATTGTTGTGGTACAGAATGCTATCGCCGTATTGAGTGACGAAAATATCCTGGAATCCGTCATTATCGTAGTCGCCCACGGCAACCCCCATACCGTAGCCACCTGCTCCGACACCGGCTTTTTCGGTTACGTCGGTAAATGTACCGTCGCGATTGTTCCGGTAAAGAGCATTGCGGAGGGGCGTCTTGGGATCATAGAACGCCGATTTGCCGCCGTTAACCAGGTAGACATCCATCCATCCGTCATTGTCATAATCAAGAAAAGCGCAGCCGGCTCCGGAAGATTCCGGCAAATACCGGTGTTCAGAAATGCCTGCCGTATGCACCCATTGGATTCCACTTGCGGAGGGTGAAATCTCTTCAAAAACGGAATCCCGAGAGGTTTGAGCGAAAGCCCACGGGGCAAGCTTCCTGCATACGAGGCTACCGAATACTCCCGCGAGGAAGGACCGTCGAGAACAAGAAAATTGCGTTCTGTACGGAGTCAACAGCGTCATTGTTTATAATATATTAACCCCGAGCAAGCAACGAGGCACCCGCCCGCAAAGCGCTCTGACGGCGGCTGGCGCTGACATGATTTCCATCTCATAGAACCGGGCTGGTAAGTATGCGGATCCGCCGAGCCTGCCGAAGCATGTTCCTCTCCATGTTGATGTTGTGTATCCTCATTTCCTGGCATAACTCACCTCTTGGACAGGCCGGATGGGCACAGGCGGCCAGTTCTGAAAATGGTGCTGCGCACGGGAATCCCAGTGGAACATCTCCCCCGGCTTTCGAAGACCTTACCGCGCGAGCCGCTGCGGCGCGCGAGGCAAACAAAATCGACGAAGCCATCCAGTACTATCAGCAAGCGGTCAACATTCGTCCCGTCTGGAGCGAAGGGTGGTGGTACATCGGAACTCTGTATTACGACGGCGATCGCTATGCGGATGCCATTCCCGCATTCCGCAAATTGGTTGTCCTCGAACCTAAATCCGGACCGGTTTGGGCCCTTCTTGGGTTGTCTGAATTCGAAATGGGAGACTATGAAAATTCGTTCAGTCATCTGCAACATGGAGAAGCGTTGGGACTGAAAGAAAACCCGGAAGTGGTGGACGTCGCGATTTACCACACCGGACTGCTGCTGATTTCGCACGGGAAGTTTGAGAGGGGCAGCGATCTCCTGGTCTCACAATTTGGCCCCAGCCGCTTTTCGGATCAGGTCAAGACTGCTTTAGGCATGGCACTACTACGAATTCCGCTGTTGCCCCATCAGGTCGACCCATCGAATGATGCACTGATTCGTGCAGCGGGAGAAGTGGCGGCGCGTTTGTCTGCCAAGGACTCTGGCCCAGCGCTCCAAACGCTTCAACAAGTGTTGAAGGAATATCCGCACACGGCCTTCTTGCACTATGCCTATGCTTCAGCACTCGCTTCGGTTTCTCAATATCGAGAAGCGGAGGCACAACTTCGGGAAGAGGCGCGGATAACGCCCTGGAGTGGGCTGCCTCACGTGCGCATGGCTTTGATTGAACTGCAACTGCATAGGCGCGAAGAGGCGTTGAAGTCGGCTGAGCACGCCGTAGAAATCTCTCCCGGATCGTTTGCGGCCCACGATGCGCTGCGGCGTGTGCTCTTGGAGTTCGGCAGATTGCGGCTTGCCGCCAAGGAGCGTGTTATTGCGAGCAAGCTTGATTCAGAGGTTGCGGAACCGAGTGGGCTCCAAGCCAGTGTTTACGGTATTGCGACGGCATCGATACAGGTGAATCAGCAAACACTCTCCTCCAGCGCCGATCCGAGTCGAACCGCACCGGCGGATCCGTCGAAGAACTTCGACCAGCTTGCGCGTAAGGCGGCGTCCGCCCAAAGAGCGAGGGGGAATGCCCAAGCAGCGATCCAGGCGTATCGGGATGCATTAAGGCTTCGCCCCGAATGGACAGAAGGCAGGCGAAACTTGGCCGTACTTTATTACGCAACGGCGCGCTACTCCGATGCGATTAGTGTCCTGAAGAATCTCGCAGAAGTTGATCCTAAGTTCGGGCCTTCCTGGGGTCTTCTCGGCCTGTGCGAGTTTGAGACAAAGGACTACAAGAATTCGCTTGTTCATCTCAAACGGGGCGAGGAACTCGGGATTGGCGGCAACCCGGAATCAGTCAGTGCCGTAAATTACCATCTGGCGTTACTGCTCAATTGGAACAAAGAATTTGACAGAGCGACGGATTTGCTTGCGGACGAGGTTCGGGCCGGCCGTGGCACAGAGCAAGTGAGATTCGCTCTGGGCATGGGGCTGCTGCGGGCTGCGGTTTTGCCCAGCGATGTAGACCCCTCCCAGAAAGAAAGGATCCTGCTTGCGGGGGAGGCCGCAGCGTTTCTATCAAGCAGCAAATACGATGAGGCTTTTGCGATCTTCCACAAGATGCTGAAAGAGTATCCGGATACTCCGTATGTGCATTACGCCTACGGAGTAGCTTTGGAATCAGTTTCCCGCTTCGATGAAGCGAAAGTCCAATTGAAAGAGGAAATCCGCGCCTCACCAGGAAGCGCTCTGCCGTACGTGCGCATCGCTTCGATCGATTTGAAGCTTACCAGTTTCGAAGAGGCCTTGCAGTTTGCCACAGAGGCCGTGAGATTAGACCCGCAATTTGCGGCAGCGCACGAAGTGCTAGGTCGAGCTTTACTCGAGCTGCGTAGGACCGATCAGGCAATCAAGGAGCTCGAGGCGGCCCGTAAATCCGCCCCTTACAGCCCAGAGGTGCATTTCAACCTGGCCCGGGCTTATGCGCAAGCGAAGTGGCCGGAGCGGGCCGCACAAGAACGCGCAACTTTCAAGCGTCTAAGTGCCTTGATGGAGCGACGAAAGAGCATGACCGCCGCCCAGTCCCATGGTGTTTTTCAGGATCAGGGCGAAGCCGAATCGCCCGAAATCGGGCCAACTCCTGCCCCAATCCCGACGCCGCAATAACGAGCCTCATGGCTGCCTGAACTCAACAGATAAGAGTTCGGAGGTGGGATGGAAGCCAGAAACAATCTTGCCGTGAAAGATTCTGATTCGAGTTGATGCGCGAGGCGTGACTGCCGTTTCTCGCCAAGCCTCCGACGGTTTTCCACTTTCCGCAGCACCTCGTTGGAGCCATTCCCACGGCGCGGGAAGTAACGTAGGGTGGTGGTGAGCAGTTTTCGGGGGAGGGCTGTTCACGAGCGTCCCGAGACTCTAACCCGGAGTCGGGGCGCTTTCGTTTTTGACATAGTCTCAAGGACGGGTTGCTCGATCTTTCGAAGTCCAGAAATTCGACAAACAATTGACAAGTCCGTGACAAACGGAGACGAGGGATGTGAGAAGTTAAACATGCAAGCAAGATGATGTTTTGCGCCTCCCCCCGAACGAGCCTCCTCCCGGACAAACCCGTCTCCCGGAAGCCGCTATGGATCTTTCGCGAGAACACGTCTCCTTCGAAAGGAGTCACTCACAGGGAATTTTCGGGATTCCCTGTGCAATAACTGCCTGCTTCCCGATTCGATTACAGGATCATAGATTATCCGCTACGACATTGACTTTACTCGGGTTAACGCTCAAGAAGGGAGCGGTGTATAGAATGCATCGTACAACCGTAGAAAGCGCCCCGGTCTGGTTACTTTCGAGATTACTTTCGTCCTTACGTGGGCCACGGTTTTCGTCGTCCAATGAATGAGGTTTCCCGGAAAACTATGATCAGACGGTTGAAGGCTGCTCCTGCGCTGGTCGTAATGGTGGTGATGTTGGCCGGTGCGGCTGGTGCACAGTCCGGTCCGAAACCGGCTCTGAAGAACGACACGGGCTTCACCTCCTATGCCGCTTTTGAAGGCACGTCCGACAGCGACGGACAGATTTATGCATTTATTCCCAGCGTCGGCTACAACTTCAACCGACACTTCGGCATGGATTTGGGTGTGCCCCTCTATTTTGTGCGCGCTTCCACTTCGCTGGGCAGAACTTCCAGCAACGGAATTGGCAACCCGTCTTTGGATTTGCGGTTCAAGGTCCTGAATCCAGTGGTCAACTTTGCTTCGGTGGTTACCGGCTCGGCGCCGGTTGGGGATAGCAAAAAGGGTCTAAGTACGGGACGCGGTACCTATGACTGGACAAACCACTTCGACCACGCATTCGGCAGCATTACGCCGTTCGGTGAAGTTGGGGTTTCCAACACGGTCGCCGACACCCGCCTATTCCTTAGGCCGTTCACGGCGCTCGGTTTCAACACGCATGTGCAGGGCGGAGCTAACTACGATCTGTGGAAGTTCTTTAGCGTAGGCGCTTCGGGTTACGCCCTGCTGCCTTCAGGCCAGCAAACCATCTTCAGTAAAGTCGTGCCCGTGCAATCCAGCGGTCACCATCACTCGTTCGAGAACAACCAGCAGACCACGGGAAGCGCCGATTTGGCGCGCGATCACGGCTTTTCCGCGTGGGTGGATGCTAACCCAGCGCCGGCGCCGTACCTTGATATCGAGTTGGGTTACACGCGCAGTGTTAACTACGATTTTAATGCGATTTCCTTCGGCATAGGAATCAACGTCGGATACCTGGCCCGCAGGAGTGGTTACTAAATCAAGCTTGTCAGATGCAGCAAACGAAAATACTCAGGAGGTAACTTTCATGAAATATGCAAAGACTTGGCTACTCCCACTGGCTGTCGTCGTCTTCTCTCTCACGGCATTTGCGCAGCACGGCCACGGAGCGGGTGGCAGCATGGGCCCGGGCCTAGGTCACGGCTCGGCCGGTGCCGATCATGGAAGCATGAACAGAGGTCCCGGCTCGACGCATGGCATGACCACCAGCCAGATCCTCACCAAGAACACGGCGCTCGCGGGAAAGATCCAGAAGCTGACGGGAATGCCCGCGGAGCAGGCCTGCACCGGATTCAAGAACCTCGGTCAGTGTGTCGCCGCCGCCCACGTGAGCAAGAATCTGGGAATCAACTTCGCCTGTATGCAGGCTGACATGACTGGACAGACGCCAGCCCAGGGGTCCGCCTGTCCGGCTGGAACCGGCAGCAAGTCAATGAGCTTGGGTAAGGCCATCCAGACACTGCGCCCAACGGCAGATTCCAAGGCAGAATCCAAGAAGGCCGCCAAACAAGCGGATGCGGACATCAAGGAATCTGAGACGAGTTCGTAACCGAGCGCTGCACGGCTGAGAGATCGCCCCGTTCGAACGAGCGGGGCTTGGTTTCAGAGTTGGGAGAGGACCGGAGGACGGAAAAGGGATGCGCAGACGCCGTTGGAGCGGGTGCTGGCTAGTGCGCAGGCCAAGCCGGAGCAGGTGGCAGAAATAAGAAAGCTGCGCCAGTCTCCCGGATCTTCGGTGGATCGTTTGGCAGCTTTTCGGAGCAGGGTCTTGAGTTTTGCGAAGAGCTTTGCGATGGGATTCAGGTCGGGCGAATAGGGCGGCAGATAGAGCACCCTGGCGCCGGCCGCGGCGATGGCTTGCTGGACCCCTTCCACTTTGTGGCTGCTGAGGTTGTCGAGGATGGCGATGTCTCCGGGCTGAAGGGTGGGGCACAGGAACTGCTCGACCCAGGCCAGGAACAACTCCCCATCCATGGGCCCGTCGACCACCAGGGGAGCGGTCAGTTGATGGAGGCGCAGGCCGGCGACCAAGGTCGTGGTTTGCCAA
>Ga0137372_10001416_pt1 | contig 23159 bp, 27 predicted proteins | sample SagtaG_6_FD_104911 | JGI IMG/M metagenome (GOLD analysis project Ga0137372, IMG submission 104911) | Vadose zone soil microbial communities from Sagehorn Ranch, Mendocino, California, USA - Sage1_R_60_16 metaG | ecosystem: Environmental > Terrestrial > Soil > Vadose zone | place: USA...
CAGGATGTATGTATGAGCCAGTTGGACCTGTACCGGTCACAACTGCAGCGCGAGCGCGACGGTGTAGCGAAAGATCGAAGGACTATCGCTGATGCCTCATCCAAGGCCGTGTCCAAGCAGCAAGAGCTGTCCCGGGCGCCCAGTGCGGCGCGCCAACGAACCCTGCTGAACGATCTCCAGCGGCTCGATAAGACCCGCGCCGACGCGGAGAAGTCCCTCGCCGCACGTGAGAAGAGAGTCGCTGACCTGCTCAAGAAGGTGGACAAGGGCGAGGCCTCCGAGCGAGACAGGGCAGCCAAGGATCAAGCGCGGCAGCAGCGGGACGTGGAGCGACGATTGCGTAGTACGTCCAGCGCAGTCACGAACCTGGAGGGTCGGGTCACTGGCATTGAGGACACGCTCATTGCTCAGGTCCACAAGGCAGTACTCGACGACCCCGTTGCCCGGGAGCATGACGTCTTCCTGTCGCACACGGGCGATACCAGAGATGTTGAGGTCTGCGACGAGTTGTACGTCGAGCTGACGGGCCGCGCCCTCGACGTCTGGTACGACGGGGCGGAGCTGCGGCTCGGCGAATCCCTCATGCGCCAGATCGACCGTGGCATCGCCAAGTCAAAGTGTGGCGTCATCCTTATCACCGAGGCATTCCTCAAGGGGCGAGCCTGGACGGAACGTGAGCTCGGTGCCCTCGTGAGCAGCGGACGCCGGGTAATCCCCATCCTCGACAGCGTCAGCTACGAGGACCTCGCGACGTACAGCCCCCTCCTGGCCGACCGGGTCGGTCTAAGCACCGAATCCTTCGGCCTCGGTGAAATCGCGGACCAGATCGCCGTCACCATCGCTGTAGACGCTGACTGAGAGCTGCAGGGAAAGGCCCGCCAGCGGTGCTCAATGCGCTGGCGGCAAGCCGGGGTGCCGGTAACAATGGACCCGTCAGCACCGCTCAAGCGTCCAGTTTCCTGAACGCGGCTGGCACGATTGGCGGGTGACGATCAGCGAGCGGATCGCGGCGGGCCGGCGGGAGCGGCGGATCCTGGCCCGGGTTTCCCGTGCCGCGTGGCGGCTGGAGCAGGCCGAGCGGGAACGGACGTGGGCGCTGGTCTCGGCCCGGGCCGAGGGATCTCGATCCGCACCCTGGCCACGGCGGCCGGGCTGTCGCCCTCCAGGGTGCACCAAATCGTGGCCGCCAGGTCCCAGATGACCGCGAATTCCCCGCGCGGCACCTTCAGTCAGGCTGAACTCAGCGGGTGATAACCCGCTATATCACCCGGTGAGGTCTGCCGTGCCGCCCTAAGAGATCCAGGCCAGCAGGGACGCTCTCAGCAAGCTTGGCCATACACTCGCTCTCATCCGGCCCGGGGCTTAGACCTGCCCGCCGTACTCCTGCCGCAACAGGCTGCTTTGCGGGGCCGCCCGCAGATCCGTCATCACTCTGACCTGCGGGACCTTTCCGAACCGCCAACTCTGTCCTGCAGTTGCCTTCAGCAACTGGTCGGTTTGACTCTCCTTCCACGGGCCTGGTGCGGAGGTAGCGAGCAAGATTTCGTCGGCTCCGAGGAGGTCACTGATGCGGAGCAGTTTTGCGATTGCCTTGTTGCTTTCTTTCTTCGTGCCGAGGGTAGGAACGCACTTTGCTTCGCCGATGACCAAGCGGCCGTCTACGAGGGCAACGATGTCGATCTCGTCGGGGTCCTGGTCAGGTCGGAGGAAGTCCAGTTCGGCGATTTCCTCAAAAGTCTGTGCTTGGGCGGCGAGTGCCTGACCGGCGAGAAACGGAACGTCGCCGTCCTGTTGGAGGAGTTCGCGCACCGCTCCGTGCAGGTCATAGAACCATTCGGGCTCGGGCTCTTCTAGCTGAGATCGCCAGGCGTCGGTTGCGTGTGCGGGCGCACCACAACGTGGGCAAGTATTGTTTTCACCGAGCAGTTCAATCCGGTAGAAGGCGCGCCGCTCACACTCGCTGCAGGGTACGACAAGGCCTCGCTGCAGCACGTTGATGTGCAGCAGGTGGTTCAACCGGTTGCGGATCTGGGCCGTCTCCATCCCAGGCAGTGTCCGGGCTGCCGCAGCGAAGGTGAGGTAGCCCTCGGTCGAGGTAAGACGAACCCCATCGCGGTTGGGGTACGCCTCCATGTCGCACTTGCCAGACGGTTTGAACTCCCTCAGGAAGTCGTTCAGCTCGAGCAGATCGCGGGCGACCGCTGACCTGCTCCCCCACAGCCGGGTGAGGATCATGGCCCGTCGGCCAGCCTGCGACAACCGGACGGCAGTTTCAGGCTGGTCTTGTACAACCAGCGCGGCGATCCAGCCGCGGAGACCCAGCATGTGGAGGCGGGGCTTAGCAATCGACTGCTGCAGGGTCGCACCACCGGACACAAAGAGCATGCTCATCGGGTTGAAGGAGATGCCATCACGGCCGCTGCGCAGCACTGTTGCCAGGTATGGCTCGTCATCGGCAAGGAGCGCCCGAGCACTTAGGTTGCGGCCGGTGGGCACGCGCGGCGGGTACACCTCAACGTCTACCTCCCAGAAGGGACGTTGCGGGCCACGCAACTCTTCGCTGCTTGGCGTGTGCGCCGGAATGGGTAGCACGAACTCGAATCCGCCCCGGCCGTCACTGCGGGTTGGGGACGTGAACGGCAGATCGTAGTCGCCTGTGCAGGCCAGATGACTTGGTGCGTGAAGGTCCAGTTGCTCAGCCGGCACGAACTCGGGTGGCTGGCTGTCGAGCGCTGGCGTGTTGCCTTGGTCATTCCACGCCTGGATGGGTTCGGGCCACTTTGCCTGCACCGCCGCGTTCAGTTGGTCTTCTGACAACGAGATGCTTGTGACAATCGGCGGACGTCCGGAACGGCGAGCTGCTTGGAGTAGATCCTCGTAGCCATGCTGCACCGGCCACCGCAGATCAGGGTCCTCTGTCCATTCGGCTGGCACCCAGATCGTTGTCCCATACATGCGGTCCAGCGCGACAGCGAGCGCGAAGTCGTCGGCGGTGGACCCGATGACCGTGACTGGGCGGGCAGGCGGTCCGGGCCTCCTGACTGGTACCAAGCCGGTCCGCGTGAGGTTCCAGGCCGTCGTCAGTCCATCAAAGCCAAGACCGGTGCGCTCCTGCTTGGTCGATAGCACGTAGGCGACGTAGCGGTGCGGCAGACGCTCTGCCGTGCCGTCAGCGTGGCGGCCAAGCGGAAGTGGCGGCTTGGCGGGAAATCCGACCCGCAATCCCAACGCTAGCGTCAGCAAAGGGTCGAGCCCTTCCGGAACCTCGAAGGTTGCTCGGCGGGTGCTGCCAAGCACTGTAGTCAGGGTGTGCAGCGCGCCCTCGCTTCGAGTTGACAGCACCTGCATGGGCCTGACGCCCTCTTGCTCGTAGAACGGGCTGCAGAGGTTCCCACCGAGGTCGTCGCTGAGGTCTTCGCGGATGAGCTCTCCATCGATGAAGTGGTCTACGAGCCAGGCCGCGGACTCGTCGGGTCCAACCGGCCAGCCCTTGATGTGGCTGGCGTGCCAGCCTGGCTCAATTGCCTCGATCTCGCCGCGGGTACACCACGCATCCACCAGGTAGTCCGGGTCGTATGCGCTGAGGATGCGCGTCAGCGCTGGATGGAGATTGCCTGAGCCCCGCGGAATGTAGATAAAGCCGTAGCCGCCCCACACGCCACAAGCCATCGACATGGCTAGCCCGAACATCGACTGCCAGTTGGTCGCGGCCTCGACCCTGACAGCCACTCGAGGTGCGCGCAGAGCAATGCGCGCAGGGTGATGTCCCTGGCTACCCTCGGCCTCCGCGATCCCGTACTCGCGCATGTGGATAGCGTTTCACCCCTAGCAGCCAACGTGAACGTACGGATTGCGCCGTGTCGTCGCTGGCGCGCAGAGCGTTGGGTGCGCACGACAGAATGTGCGTCTACGGTAATGGCGCTTCGCGGACCCGTGCGGGGCGGCGCGCGGGCGCAGACCATGACTGCTCGCAGCTGCAGTAGTCGAGCACCTGCCGGGCAGGTGTACCGGAACCTCGATCTGTAGGGCGCGCTGAGCGAGGCCAGGATTACTCGTCAGGCAGGAAGCCGCCATCGTCAGGCTCGCCGTCAACCTCGACCTTCGCCTTGGGGAACCGCTTCCTGAACAACGCCAGCGCGGCCCTGATCGCAGGCCGGCCGCCTTCCACCACCAGCGTCGTGATCGCTGCGGCCGCCCCTATGGCGGACTCCCAGTCGCGCTCTTCCTTCGCACTGGACCTGCTCACGACGCGCACACCCTGCTCGCGCATCATCTGGTCGAGCATGCCGCCAGGCATCGGACCGCCATCGACCCTGATCCGGATGGTCACATCATCGTCTTCGTCAGCCATAGCCATTGAGTCTGACCACGCCGAAGATCAGCCGCCAGCAGACCGCGGATGTCCAGTTCGATCCGGGACCGCCAGAGCACGCCTCGACCCGCCAGGCAGCGCGGCGAGCACGTCGTCGGGCGCCGGGCACGTCCGCCAGGCCTGACCCGGGCCCGGGGCGGGGGCAGTGGCCAACTGGAGAAAGCCTGGTCCGCCAGCTCGCTGGCGGACCAGCGGCCGCGGCCGAGGACGAGCCCGAACCGGAGCGGAAGACCCGCTTGCGGCAAGCCGCCGCACTGCTGGGTGGCACGGTTCGTGATGTTGTCGCGGTAGATATCGCCGCGAGTGTCATCACTGAGCATCTGGAGGGTGGGGGCGGTAGCCTGGCCGGCATGAGCGCCCAGCCGGTGGCCGAGCCCGACCCGGACGACCCGGTCGAGATCCTGCGGGTGCTGCCGGAGCGGTTCCACGAGCAGTTCCGCGCCGAGTACACCGCGGCCGCCGCAGAGGCGGCCCGCCACGTGGAAGGGTACCGGGCGCTGCATGACCTGCTGCGGCTGTGGCGGCTCACCGCGGCCGCGTATACGGCGCCCGGGTTCGAGGCCCGGCTCGCCGGCGTGCGCGCGGCGGTCCGGGCTGGGAGCCTAGAGGGGTCGGTGCCGATTGAGGAGGTCGTGCCGGACTGGCCGGCCCGCCTGCACCGGCGGTGACCTACCAGGTCCGGTTCGAGGGCCAGGCCCTTGCCCAGCTCCATGGCTTGCCCGCCGCCGCCTTCGACGCCTTGGTCGAGCGGGTCGTGGACCTGGTAGAGGAACCCTGGGATGCGGCCGTGATGCCGCCCGGCGACGATCCCGCCTACCGGCGCACCACTTTCGGCGCCGGGTGGGGCCTGCTTACCTTCCACGTCGACGACACCGCCGAGCTGATCCGGATTTTCGACCTCCTCTGGATCGGCTAACAATCCACCCCTCCGATCCCGGCACGACCCGTCCCTTTATCCGCTCTCACAGTCGGCCGTGTTCGGGTTGTCGCCCAGCATGGCTAGGGTGATCAGCGTGGACCAGCTAGCAGGTGCCGATCAGCGCTTGTACGGCATGATGCAGCACCTGATGGCCGCGTATGCGCACCAGCAGGCACCTGAGAAGCCAGCTCCGCGCGGCGTCGTGGAACGCCAGGATGCGCTAGACGCCGTTATTCAGCTCGCCGCGGTGATCGACGAGGCGATCGAGGCCGGCCGGGTTCCGCCTGCCCGCGGGCAGCACGCCGCCGCGATGCTGATGCTCGTCCGTGAGTACATCCAGCCACTGCCGCGGGGCCTGGACGCGGATGGTGTCACCGATAACCTGACGACGGACCTTGGGTCGATGGTCATGGCCTTGCGTGAAGCCCGCCAGGCCACCGGGTACAAGGGCTGATCCTCAACCCCCGTGGCGGCTGATTCCGCTGGGATCAGGGGCGTCCCGGGGAATCACCGGCGCCGCGCTGGGTCGCGCTCGGCCTGGTGGCGGGCGAGCGCTTCGGCGGATACCCGCGTGTAGCGCGCGAGTGAGCGCACTGAGGTGTGCCCGGACCGGGCTTGGAGCATTGGTGTGTGTTCACGCCGTCCTCGGCGTCGTGGGTCAGCGCAGAGTGGCGGAGTTGGTGCAACGTCGCGCCGCCGGTGGCGGCTTTGAACAAGTCCTCGGCCTGCCGGTAGGACAGCCGGGCCCGGCCGCTGGCTGGGTCCACGTCGCCGGGCGGCAGTTCCACCTAGGCCCGCCGTTCGGTCAGGAACACCGGGCCGGACTTGCGGCCCTTGAGAAGGCGGGGGAGCAGCCGCGCGGTCCCGGTCTGCCACACGATCGTGTCGAGCTGGCCGCCCTTGCGGCGCACCCGGGCCCGCCGGTTGGGCAGGTCCAGGTTGGGCACGTCCAGGCGCAGCACCTCGGCCGACCGGGCGGCGGTCTCGTAGAGCATCCGCCAAAGGGCCCGTTCGCGCAGCGGGATGTCCTCGCGGGTGAGCAACTCGTCGACGTCGGCCCGGGCGAAGGCCCGGGAGCGGTCCGGCCGCGGCGCTGCGCCGGCGCAGCGCCGCGGCCGGGTCGGTGGTGAGCCAGTCCTGGTCTGCCCAGTAGGCGGCCGCCGCGCGCATCGCGGACAGTGCAGTGTTCCACGTGTCCGGTGCCCGCCCGGCCCACTGGCCGGTGAACCATTCGGTCACCTCGGCGCCGTCCAAGTCGCCGAGGTCGGCTGTGGTGGCGAACCGGGCTGCGAACCGGCGGAGGACCGCGCCGTAGATGCGCTCGGTGCCGGCGCTCTCCGGGTGGCTGATCGTGGCCAGGTAGGCGCTGACCGCTTCCAGCAGGCTCATGCCCGCTCCGAGTGACGCGAGCCGGTGGACTGTCCCCATCGCTCTCCCTCGCGTTATCGCAGAAAACACGTCGCAGTCAGCCCGGCCGCTGGCGGGCGCTCGCCGAGGTGGCTGTGACCTTGAGAGCTTGATTGCGTAGAAGTTCCAGCGCTATCTGCCGCTGGTCAGAGTGTGCCGATGACCAGCGATTCTCGCGCGGTCTCGACGACTTCCCCGGCTGATGACGCTCAGTCCGTTGATCTCCAGCACGCGGGTGATCTGGGCGAAGAGCCGCTGGACGAGCCGGAAGTTCCCGCTGGTGATGCGGTGGACGGCTGCGATGGCCTCGGTGTCGGTGAAGTCGTCTGCGGACAGCTTCAGGCCGAGTGTCGCCCAGTGGCGTTGCAGGACGAAGGCGAGCTCGCCGGCTGACAGTGGCCGGTATTCGTGGACGAACCCGATCCGGCTGTAGAGCTGGGGGTAGCGGGCCAGGCGCTTTTCTATGCCGGGCATCCCGATGAGGATCACGCCCATCTGGCTGCGGTCGTAGTGGTCGCGCAGTTGCTCCAGGACCGGGGTCTTGAGCCGGTCGGCCTCGTCGATGATCAGGAGCTCGGTGTACAAAGGGCTGCCGTGCGCGGCACCACGGGTACGGGGATCCGGCGGCCCGGCGGTGCGGATGACCGACAGGTGCTGGCCAAGAGCCACCAGTTCCTTGCTCAGGACGCGGGGTGTCACGCTGAGGGTCGGCGTGTACAGCAGCGTGTGGAGGTCATCGCGATCCCGCGCCTGGGTGTAGCTGCTGCGCCAGCGGCTGAGCATCGGCTCGAGTTCGTCCCAGCGGGCGTACTGCCGGGCCGACAGGGTCTTGCCGACGCCCGGCTGGCCGTAGCACAGGCCGATGCAGCGGTCATGCCTGCAAGCGTCGGCGAACTCGGTGAAGCGCCGGTGCTCCTTGGTCGTCAGGAACTGCGGCCGTTTGAGGGATGGGGGGCCGTCGTTTCCGGGCAGGACGGCCAGGTTCCCGGTCGCCTTCTGCTTGCGGGTGCCGACCGGGTTCTCTTCTTGTTCGTGGTCCATGCCGGGCTACTCCTCTCGGTACCGCTTGAGCCGGGGCCGCTCGGGCTGCGCCGGCGGCTCCTGCAGGGCGGGGACGCCGGGCGGCGCCGGGCGGTGGACCTCGATCAGCCGGTCGACGACGCTGGCCCGCTCGCCGAGCCGGGCCCGCAGGTCCCGGCGGCGGGCGTTGCGGGCGGCGGTGATCTCCTTGAGGCTGACGGTGCGGTCGGCGAGGTCGGGGCAGATCGCCCGGCACAGGAAACGGTCCTGGTGGAAGATCCGGATCTCGGCCATGTCGCGCGGGTCGTAGCGGATGATGACGCTCTCGCCGACGTAGGCGGCCAGCACCGGGTCCAGGTAGCGCAGCGACTGGAAGTGGATGCCGTCGGGGTGGATCGTGCGGGTCCTGGCGACGGTGAGCAGCAGCAGGTCGAGCTGTTCCAGCGAGCCGGGTATACGCGGGATGAAGGCGCCGGCCTCCCACCGCTGCTGCGGCGGCACGCCGGTCTCGCCGTGCGGCGTGGCGTTGTAGACCTGCCGGATGAACACCCCGATCGCCTGGTCCAGCTCGGCCAGGCTCAGCCGGGCCTGCCCGGCCCGGTCCCTGGTGCCGCGCGGCGCGTACCCGGGCAGGTGCGGCAGGCACATCTGGTTGAAGGTGCCGAAGATCCGCTCGACCTTCCCGCGGCCGCGCGGTTTACCGGGCAGGGAGAAGAACGCGCGGATCCGCAGGTCGGCCATCACCTGTTCCAGGTGCCGGGAGGTGAAATCGGAGCCGTGGTCGACGTGGAACGCCCCGGGGATCCCGGACACGTGCCAGTCCGGGTGTTCCTTGCGCCAGATCGCCTGCCAGATCGCCTGCCGGAACGCCAGCGCGGTGTTCAGCGCGGAGGGGCCGCCGAGGTTGAGCCCGTACCCGGCGACCGCCCGGGAGTGGTCGTCCTCGATGATCGTCAGCCAGGGCCGGGCCGGCTGGCCGGACGGGGTGATCACCCCACAGGTCCAGCTGGGTGTGGTCGGCCTGCCAGATCTCGTTCGGCTTGCTGGCCTCCCGGCGGTACACCAGGTCGTACAGCTCCTCATAGCGCCTGGTTCCCTCATGGGCCAGGACGACGAGCGCCGGGTCGAGGTGGCGGACGACGTCGTGGACGGTGGCGTAGCTGGGTACCGGCCAGCCATGCTGCTGGGCGACGGCGGTGACGTCCCGGTGAATGGTGGCGATGGCCGGCGGGGGCCGCTTGAGGGCCAGGCCCTCGATGAGCAGCTGCAGCTCTTGGGGGAACCGCCGGGCTCCCCGGTCCACTCGCTCGCAGCGGGCGAGCCCGGCCAGGCCGTCAACGCGGTAACGGGCCGCCCACCGCTGCAGCGTCCGGCCAGCGACTCCGCACTGCCCGGCCAGCCGCGCGACCGGCACGCCATCTTCGACGTGCGGGCGCAGCACCTGCCAGCGGGCCATCGCCTGGTCCCGCTGCGCCTCGGTCAGGCCGGCCAGGTGCCGACGATCGCTGCCGGTCACCTGTCCAGCGTCACACCGCGGCCCTCCCGGATGCCGCGTTATCTCCGGACCCGGCATCGGGACGGGCTGGCTGCGGTGCCGTGATGGCCAGCCGGGCCGCGAGCCCGGGACCAGGCGGCGGGATCTGGGCGGCCGCCGGGCGGTGCCCGTCCGCGAGTTCCGGCAGGTACTTGTAGATGGTGGAGCGGCTGACGCCCAGCAGCCGGGCGATGCTGGCGATGCTGTTGCCGGGCAGGGTGAGCAGGTCGCGGGCCTGGCGGACCTGCTCGCCGGTCATCGCCGGGGGCCTCCCGAGACGCTGGCCGCGGGCGCGGGCGGCGTCCAGGCCCTCGCGGGTGCCTTCCACGATGAGCTCGCGGATGAACTCGGCCAGCGCCGCGAAGACGTGGAAGACCAGCCGGCCGCCCGGAGTGGTGGTGTCCAGCGCCTCGTGCAGTGACCGGAACCCGGTGCCGCTACGGCGCAGCCCGGCCACGATGGTGATCAGGTCCTGCAGGGACCGCGACAGCCGGTCCAGGCTCGGCACGACCAGGGTGTCGCCCGCGCGGAGGTAGTCCAGGCACGCGGCGAGCTCGGGCCGGTCGGCGGTCTTGCCCGACAGCTTGTCGGCGAACACCCGGATGCAGCCGGCCTCGGTCAGGGCGCGGGTCTGCCTGTCCAGGATCTGCCCCGACGTCGACACCCGGGCGTACCCGATCAGCGCACCGGTCAGGTTCGCCGGCTCCCGGCCGAGCGGGTCGTCGTCGGCGTCGGCGAGGTCGGCCGGGGGCAGCGTCACCCTCCGACAGTACGGGAAACGGCGGTGCCGGAATTGTTGGACACGCCGACTTCTCAACACCTTTTTCGGACAGTCGCTGCCTGCCGGAAATCAAGATCGGAGCCCGTCCGGGCGGGTGTCTGAGAATCGTTCGATTCTCGACAAGATCCGTTAAGCAGTGCGGCCCGGCTGAAGCCCTGCACAAAGCATGGTGATCGACTTGACCGACGAAGGCGGGCGCTCCGACGCCAAGGTTTGGAACGGTGACGTATTCGCCAGCGCGCGGCCATCCTGGCCCAATGCCACTTACCGTAAGTTGATCTTGCCTGCCGGGCCTTGCCCCAAGATCAAGGGCAAGGCCCGGCAGGCGCTGATCGAGGCCGCCCGCGCGGGCAATGACCTGGATGAGGGCAAGGCAGCGCTGGTGCGGGTGATCGAGTACGAGATGCCCGGCCGCGACGGTGACGGCACGGGCGAGCTGATCGCGCTGATCACCACCCTCACCGAATTCACCGTGGCGCCGGCCGGGCTGCTTGCGCAGGCATACCACGAACGCTGGGAGCCCGAAACCGGAAATGACCAGCTCAAAACCCACCTGAGAGGCCCGGGCCGCGTGCTGCGGTCCAAAAGCCCGGACATGGTCCGCCAGGAAATATACGGCTACCTGCTCACCCATCACGCGATCAGCGCGCTGATCTGCCAGGCCGCCACCGAAGCGGACATCGATCCGGACCGGGTCAAGTTCACCCGCACCGTCCGCATCATCCGCCGCGCCACCGGCCCGGCGGCCTTTCCCCCCTGACCACCAGGACGGCCTCCGCGCCGCGATCATGGCCAGCATCAGCGCCCGGCGGCACCTCAACCCGCCCCGCCGGCACCGCACCTACCCCCGTGTCGTCAAGCGAGCCCGCCACAACTCCTACCGCGTCAAGCGAGCCAGCGACCAGGGCATCCGCCACGCACAGCCGCCGACGATCAAACTCGCCAACCTCGGCCGCCTCACCCCCGCGGCTTGATCAACTTACGGTAAGTGGCATTGCATCCTGGCCGGAATGCTGGCCATGTGGCAGTCGATCCGGGGAGTGGTCTCGGCGATGGAAGCATGAAGGCGCCTGGCGCGCACGCCGCTGCCGGACAGGTGCTGACGGCGCTCAGCGAGGCTCAGCGGTCGCAGGCGCTGCAGCGGCCCGATTCAATGCCATCTGCCCGGAACGGGCCCGTTCAGCAAGGTCCGGCGCGGCGGCCTTAACCGGCTTGGTACGGGAGACGGTGCGGCCGGAGTCTCCGGTCGCTTTCCCGTGAGAATCTTCGGCGTCATGTATCAGCGCCGCGAGTCTTTGCTCCATACAAGTGCCGGAATATACCCAGAGTCAGGTCTGGGATACCCCCCCGGAGGTAAATGAGGCGGGAGAGTGAAGAGAGATGGGTGAGAAGGGCAATCTGCTCGATACGGGTGAGGAGATCTTCGCGAACCTAGCGGAGCAGGGGCCACAATTTTGGCTCAACTACAAGCAATACATGGAATCCCGGGGCAAGAGTGACCAGGCGACCCAGGTGATTGTGGAGCATCAGGCGGCTGCGGTTGTGGAACGTGATGCGGCCGCGCAAGATGCGCCGACCAAGCGGCCGGCACCCCCGGCTACTAAGTAGGAGGCTGGACCGGTGGCCGGGGAAGGTCGCCCGGTGCTGGCGGTACTCGGCCGCAGCGATCGCCGCCTGAGCAAGGCGCTGCGCCTGCAGGTCCCCAGCGATGTGCCGCCGGGTCCAGGTGGCCTCCTCGGGCTGGAACTGGAATTCTCCGTCCGGTCGGCCCGGGACGGCCGAGTCCATTTCGGTTCGCTGATTCACCGTCTCGCGCTGGACGGGACCGCGCTTGATCCGGGCGATCCGAACGCCTATCGGTGCTCGTGGGGCGGAGTCATCACGTCCGATGGCGCCGAGGCGGAGATCGCCACGCCGCCGGTACGGGCGCGGCCAGGCTTTGCAGCCCGGCTTCAGGCCTGGGCGCGAACCGGGGAAGCCGAACTGCGCCGCGCCGCGCCGCGCGGCGTCGGGCTGGATGGATACTCAGCCCACTTCAGCGCAGCAATGCCGGCCAGGCTCAACGACCGGGTGTGCCGGCTTTACGCCGAGACGTTCGCAGCGGACCTGATGCTGCTGATGGACCGCGCTGACTCTCCCGGCCTGCTGGTGCGTCCCCGCCCGGGCCGCACCGAACTATGCGGCGAGTTCATCGAAAATGAGCCGCTGGCGGCGGCGGCGGCCTTCGTGGCCGGGTCCACGAGAGCGTGCGCCGCGGCCGTCCGCAGGCAGAGCGCGCGGACCGCGCTGCCACCCAGGCTCGAAGTCCGGCTGGCCCGGGCGGTGCACCGCTATGGCTGGTATGTGGACCGCGGGGCGTTCGGCACTGATCTGCACGCGGCTTCCCGGCGGGCGCTCCTTCCGCGCGCGTCGGGAGGGACGATCTCCGCGCAGTCGCATCTTGAGCTCGCCTGGGCCGCGGCGCGTGAGGCGCTGGCAGATGATGCCGCAGCCTCGGACCTGCAAGCAGCCCAGGCCATGGTTACCGGCTCCCTCCCGCTGCCCGCTGAGCATGGCCAGCCGGACGACGCCCCCGGCGGCCAGCGTGGCGGGGATGTCCGATCCCCTCTCGATGGCACTGTCGTTCCGGACACGCCCCGCCTATGTGCGCACGTCCGGCCAGGTTTCACCCTCCGCCCGGTCGCGGCGACGTGGGACTTCACCGTGTTCGAAGCAAGTGGTCCGGGGCGCAGGGCGTACGCGTGCATCCCCCGGGACAGCCTGCCGGGCTTCGCTGCTGCCCTCGAGGAGGGCGCGCTGGACGATGCCATCGCCGCCTACCTGGCTCTTAGCACCCGCCGCCGGGTGCTGTCAGCGCCCCAGCAGACCGCAAGCCCAGGCCTTTACGACCGGATGGGCGCCCCCGCCGGGCTGCTCGCTCCCGAACGCGACCCCCAGACCGGCCACCAGGAGTCAGGGGCGAAGCGTACGCTGGCACGCCCGGGCAAACGGAACAGGCAGGAACAGGAGGCTCCCAGAAAGGAACAGAAGGCTCCCCGAAAGGCAGCCCGGTCCGTCCCGAGAGCGGCAGCCATCGGAGTCGCAATCGCCGTCGTGCTGGCAGGCGGCGGCGTGGCCGCTGCCGTGCTCACGCACAAGCCCAGCAAGACCCCAGCTTTTGTGTCCGTCCAGCCCTCCGCCTTGTCCTTTCCCGCCATCCCGGTCAACGCAAGCGTCTCGAAACCCCTCACCGTGGCGAACAACCGCAGGTCGCAAGTCATGGTGACTCAGATACGTATCGCCGGACCCGCCAGAGACGATTTTTCCCTTGGCCTCCAAAGCAACCCAGGCAGCGCCCAGCGCGGTGGCCAGGCCGTCCAACTCGCGGTGCAACCCCAGCCCCCATGCCTGGGGCCTCTCCAGGCCGGGAGAAGCTGCAACATCAAGGTGGTCTTCACCCCATCGGCCCCTGGGCCTCGCACAGCTGACTTGGAGATCTACTTCGCTTCCCGCTCGCAGCCGCAAGAAATCGCCCTAACGGGCACAGGAATCCCCGCGCCGGTCACCACGCCCAGCACGCCGGTCACCACGCCCAGCACGCCGGTCACCACGCCCAGCACGCCGGTCACCACGCCCAGCACGCCTCCGACCCTGACGCTTCCGCCCGGCCAGACGGTCGAAGCGACCGGCCCGGACGGGGCGACTGTCACCTACACGGTCTCCGCTAGCGACGCTCAGGACGGAACCCTCACCCCGAGCTGCAGCCCAGCCTCCGGGTCGGTCTTCCCGCTCGGGACCACGACGGTCAACTGCTCGGTCACCGACAGCGGCGGCCTCACCGCGACCGGCTCGTTCACCGTCACGGTGCAGGACACCACCCCGCCGTCGCTGAACCTGCCGGGCAATATCACCGTTGAGGCCGGCAAGCCGGCGGCCGTCACCTACACGGCCACCGCGACCGACCTCGTGGACGGCCCGGTGCCCGTAAGCTGCAGCCCCGCGTCCGGGAGCACATTCGCCCTCGGGACCACGACGGTCAATTGCTCGGCGACCGACGCCCACCACAACACCGCGACCGGCTCGTTCGCCGTCAGTGTGGTGTCCCCGCTCAAGTGATCACCGGGCAGGCGCTGGCCGGCACGCCGAGGGCACGGAGCAGATGTTGTATCTGCTCCGGGATGAACGGGACCTCGGGCACTAGGCCGCACCATCGCCCTCCGGGCCGTCCCCCACGATCAGGCTCAAGACTCTTGGCACCATCTCGGGCACCAGCTCGCGCTGCTCCGGCCGGCGCGCCACAGTTCGACCAGGTGAGCTTCCTGCGCGGGGGTGAGCTTGGGCTGCTTGCCGCGCAGTCGGCCCTTGGCCTTGGCGACCTTCATGCCCTCCCGGGTACGCATCCTGATCAGGTCCGACTCGAACTCAGCGATCATCGCGAGGACGTTAAGAGGACGTTAAACAGCAGCCGCCCGACTGGGTCGTCCGGGTCGTGCACCGAGCCGCCGATGCTGAGCTTCACGCCGGTCTCGGTGAGCTCCCCGGCGATGTCGCGGGGCATCGGGGAGGGAGCGGGCGAGCCGGTCGAGTTTGGTCACCACGAGGGTGTCGCCGGTCCGGCACGCTGCGAGGGCCTCACGTAGCCCGGGCCGGGCCCGGTTGGTCCCGGTCAGGCCGTGGTCGACGTAGATGCGGTCCGGTTGCACGCCGAGCGCGGTAAGTGCGCCGCGCTGGGCGGTGAGGTCCTGAGCGTCGGTGGAGCAGCGCGCGTACCCGATGAGCATGCTGGCCGCCGGACGACGGTAGCGGTTGAGCTGCCTTCACCGGGCATTTTCGCGGGCGGGTCTTGCGGGAATCCGCGGTGCCTGGCGAGCTGGCATTGCATGGTCAGCGGGCACCAGTGCCGGTGTCCCGCTGGGGGTTCGGCAAACGGACGGACCCGCGGCGCCGTGCCCGGTGCGGCCCCGCGGTAGATCCAGGTTCAGAACGGGGCAGGCGGGGCACGACTTCCGAATTGTTCAAGATGGCCTGTGACGAGGATCGGTACAGGATCCTGAGCGTCACGTGACTTGATGCTGGTGTTACGCGTCGTCCGCTGTGAGCGCCGGACGTCACTCACGGTGAACGCCGACTGCTGGCATGCCCTGCAAATGGGCATCCACGCTACGCTCATGCTGGCGCCGGGATGCTCACCGTGGCGGCCGAAGTCGGAGCCGACGACTTCCCGGGATGCCGTCACGGACGGTGGCGGCGGGGCCGACATGCGGCGCGCGAGTAACCGCCGATCTGTACTGCGGTAAGTCCGACCGGCATGCACGCCCGCACCGCACCCGAACGGGCATTATGTGGCCTGACTGGGGCGAAGGTGATCCGGGGTGATCACCTATATGGCCCGGAACTCCCGAACGTGTCGCTGGCCCCAAACTGGGATGATCTTCAAACTGGGAATCGGCCGATGGCCTGGTCATAGCTGGCCTGGAAACTGTCGGCGGCCGTGGGCGTTGAGGGCGCGGATCAGTCAGCCGCGCCTCCAGCGCCTCACGAAGCGACGTCGGCGCGCCCGCCGGCCTCAGATGGCAGCGGACAACCTCCATCAGCGATGACGGAAATCGAACAGCGCGTGCGCGCGGGCGGTCACATACGCCATGGACACCACGGTCTGGCAGTTCTCCACCTGGCCGGTGATCCCGGTGTGCTGGCGGGACACCCCCACCGTCATCTCGCCCTTCTTCAGCTCGGCGGTCTCATCCACCACCAGCACCGCCTCCGGGTCGCCCAGGTGCCCGAGGATGAACCGCTGCAGCGCGGCCAGCGCCGCCTGCCAGTCCCAGGCGTGCTCGCCCAGCAGCGCCTGCATCCGCCGCGGCGACGCGTGCCCGGCCGCCTCGGCCAGCTGCCAGCACGACCTGCGGTCCCCGGCCTCCGCCAGCAGCGCGCCGATATACGCGAATGCCGTCAGACGCGACCTGGCCTGCGCGAACACCGGCGCGATCGCCGCGCGCAGCTCACCCTGAAGCTTTCCCAGCCAGCGCTTGTCTCCTACGATGGCCGCAGCGGCCACCTGCTGATCTTGTTGTCTCACAGCACCTGATCATCCAGGTGGCCGTCCTGCCGCTCAAAGGGCACCGGCACGCCACGATCATCCAGGCGCTAGATCACGAACCCGAACTGTAGTACCAGGCGTGCGGTGCGGCCCCAGTTGCTGGAAGCCAGCCGGAGCGTGCGCCATATGGCTTCTGGCCAGTTCATATGTCCCCATCACCTCCATCCCGCGCCTGTCCCCTCCGGTCGCGCGCTTGCACGGCTCTCGACGAACAACGGAACAGCCAGTCACGCTAAGAGGCTGAGTTGATCTTCCTTAGCGTGACTGGCTGTTCCAAAGTATTGCTGGGTATCGTCCGGCGGCGTATAACGGTCGCGGGGGGACTAGCTAGGCCGTGCGTGCAGTCGGGCGCCGTCTCGTCTGTTAGCGGGCCGAAGGGAGTATCGCATGGTCAGTAGGAGGATGCCGGAGCTGCAGCGCGGCGCGGTCATAGCAGTCGTCGCCGCCGCGATCGGAACAGGAGGCACACTGGCCGGCAGCGCCATCGCCACTGCAAACGCAAGCCACAACCTAACCATCCAGATCAGGCACGAGGACCAGACCAGGCAGGCTGACTTACGTCGAGATGCTTATGCAAAATTCGTCTCGGTAGCCACCCGGTACATCATCGATATAGAGACCGATGTAAGTGATCAGAGAGCCGCCAAAACTGATATCCATGACGTCGTCGCTGCATACTCGGAAATCCATTTCATAGGTAGTTCGGAGGCTGCTCAGTTGGCGGAAAAGATCGGGCTAGAACTCAACGCCATAACCAATGACTTCATGGACGGCAAGGTGGGCCGGGCCGGGGCACACGACAGAGCTGAAGCCGCTGTTGACGTGATGTTGAACCGTTTCGTTCCTGTTGGCAGGAACGACGTGAATCGTATTCCTTCCTAGCGATCCTTGGTCGCTAGTACGGGTATTTGTAAGAACCGTGCGCCCAAGTGCCAAATAGTGGATCATGCTGGCCGGGCCGTGAGCCTTGAAGATCTCAGCTGGACAACTGACCCGCGATTTGCGCAGAGGCGGCTATCGGGCGGATGAGCCCCTGCTACGCAGGGTGAGCACGGTGGTGGTGCCCTGTGTCCTGGGACGGCGACAGATCGCCGAATATTTGCAGCCGGGCTCGGCCTGGGCATAGCGCTGTATAGGCGCTCAGATTACCCAGTTCGGTGCCAGTGGTAGCGAGGTCTGCACCGCACCTACTCCATCATCCGCCGGACTTCACGCCACGCCGCGGGTGCGGGTCCATGGTGGTGGAGATCCAGGTCAGCTTGAATGCGTCGGCCAGCAGCTTATGGCGCTGCGCTGTCTTCGGCGGCCCTTGGTGGGCCCAGCACTCGGCCAGGACTGACCGGTCTGCGTCTGCGCCGTCGACTTCGATGCGCTCGCCAGATGGGATAGTGATCGTAGCGGGATTCAGTTTCGCCCGGCGAGCTCGGATGGTCCGATCACCGGTTCGGCCTGCAGACATCTGCAAGGCCCTGGGACCGCCCACATCACCATCGTGGAGCGGCTGTGAGGAGCACCGTCGTGACCAGTGAAATCGTCAAGGGCCTGCCGTCCACGCATGGCGACCACTACCAGCTCAACACCACCACCTTGATCCGGCACGCGGCGCGGACCTACCCCGAACAAGAGATCGTCTACCGCAGCCCAGACGGCGGCTGGGACCGCTACACCTACGCCGACGCCTACACCAGGATCATGAAGGCCGCCAACATGTTGCGTGGTCTTGGGGCAGGACCGGGCGACGTCGTCGGGATCCTGGACTGGAACAGCAAACGCCACTTCGAGCTGTACTGGGCGATCCCCGGCATCGCCGCCGTCATGCTGCAGATGAACCTGCGGCTCGCTCCCGAGGACCTGGGCTACGTCACCGATCACAGCGATGCTGCCTGGGTGCTGGTCGACGAGACCCTGCTCCCGGTCGCCGAGCGGCTGGCCCCGCACGCGCCGAAGGTCCGGGGCTGGATCGTCATGTCGGACAAGCCGAGCGAGGCGATCTCCAGCACGTTGCCCAACGTGCATCACTTCGAGGAGCTACTGGCGGCCGCGGACGCCGACATCGACTGGCCGGTGATCGATGAAACCTCCGCCTACAGCGCGTGCTATACGACCGGGACCACCGGCCGCCCCAAAGGCATTTACTACTCCCACCGGGGCATCTACCTGCACACCATGGCCATGGTCGTCGCGCTGGGAATGCGCAGCGCCGACACGGTCATGCTGATCGCCCCGATGTTCCACGCTCAGTGCTGGGGGCTTCCCCAGGCTGCCGTGCAGGTGGCGGCGAAGATCGTGCTCCCCGGGCGCTACATGGCGGAGGACACCAAGGTGCTGGTGGACGCGATGATCGCCGAGCAGGTGACGGTCGCCAACGGCGCGCCGGCGATCTTCCAGCCCATGATGGACCACATCAAGTCGCTGGCCGCCAAGCCGGATTTCAGCCGCGCCCGGCTGCTGTCGGGTGCCACCGAACCGCCGTTGTCGCTGATGCGCGACTTCTACCAGATCACCGGAGCCGACGTCATCCATGGCTACGGCGCCACGGAGACCACCCCGCTCGTGGCAGTCAACTCTGGGCTCAAGCCGTCCCTGCGCGGCAAGCTCACCGACGAGCAGAAATGGGACCGCAAGCGCCGCCAGGGCCTGCTCGTGTCCGGTGTGGACTGCCGGCTGGTCGACGAAGCCGGCCACGATGTCCCGTGCGACGGTGTCAGCCGGGGCGAGCTGCTGCTGCGCGGGCCGTGGATCATCGAGCGCTACCACAAGCTCGAGCAGGACACCAGCCGGTTCCTCGGCGGCTACTGGCGCAGCGGCGACGTCGGCAGCATCGACCAGTACGGCTACCTCAAGCTCACCGACCGGCTCAAGGACGTCATCAAAAGCGGCGGCGAGTGGATCTCCTCCATCGACATGGAGAACGCCATCACCGCGCACGCACGGATCACGGAGGCCGCGGTCATCGGCATCGAGCACCCGAAGTGGCAGGAACGCCCCGTCGTGCTGGCCGTCACCGACAACGGCGAGGAGATCCCGATCGAGGAGATCCACCAGCTGCTGTGCGGGTCGTTCGCCAAATGGCAGCTGCCGGACACCGTCGTCTACGTCGACGCGCTGCCCCGCACCAGCGTCGGCAAGCTCGACAAGAAGGCCATGCGTGCCGCCTACGCCGGCATCTACCTCGACACGACGTGAGCTCGGCCGTGCCGAAGTGCAGCCGCGACGACGCGGTGGCCCTGCTCAAACTCGACCACCCCGAGGCGAGAACGCGCTGAACGAGGACCTGCTCACCGCGCTGCGCGTCGCCTCGAAAATTCGCAACGACGATGCGGTGCCGGCCGTGGCAGACACTCAATGGGGCGGGTCAATCTGATCAAGGCGGTCGCATCCGCGCGGCAAGCGGCTCGTGTCGTCCTGTCCGCGCCGCCACCGTTCTGGTTCCTGGTGGCGCCGGTTCGGCCAACGCTCGATGGCCAACGGATGAGTCCCCGATTAGGGGCCTGGCGGCCGTGCCAGCCCTGGCGTGGCGGCGTGCAGATCAGGTTGATCTGCACGCTGCGCAGGCCGGCCACCGACCGGGTGCTTGGCGCATCGAACGGCGGATCAGGCGCGGCCGTGGCCGCCGAGGCTGAGCTAGCCCGTCGCGAGCGCGAGCACGCCGCCGCACTGGAGCGCATCCAGGCCGAAGCCGCGCAGGCACGCGAGGACGCCGCGCGCGAGCGGGCCGAGCTGCGCGCGGCGCTTGAGTCCCGCGCGGCCGCAATCGAGGAAGCACGCGACGAGCTGCGTGCGCGCGCGGACCGCGCAGAGCGGGATCTTGACGCCGCACGGGCCGCGGCACAAGCCCCACCGCCTGCGGATGACACGAGGGACGCACGGCCGGCGAGGCGCCGCGCGCCCCGAGACGCGAGGGAATGAGCCCGCGCAGCTGCCCGCCACGGCTCGCAGCGCTCCCGCCCGGACAGGCTAACGGTGCCGACCGTTACCTCGCCCCGCCGCCTCGCCAGGCGGCGGGGGCTGAGTCACGCAGAGGGCACGCCAGTGGGTCGCCGCCCGTGTAGTAGCCAGCCGGGCGCAGCGAGTGCGGCCACGTGGCCAGCTGCGCCTGCGTCAGGGTGCCCGGCTCCGCGCGGCGTACCACATCCGCGCCCGCGAGCTCGGCGCGCCAGATTCACCCTGGCAGCCGGTGGCTGATGCGTTCGATCGCGCGGCGGCGCTGATGCGCAAGCGCAAGCTCACGCGGGCGCGCCCAGTGATCGGTGCCGGCCTCGTCAAGGATGGCGACGGTCACTTCATCGAGCCCCGTCCAGGCCGCCGGCCCGGCCAACGCCAGCCGCAGCTCGCCGTGATCGCCAACGCCGTTGTTTCCCACGGTGCAGATGATCTCGAACTGGCGCTACGGTCTAGCTACCCGGCCCGGCGGTCGGCGGTCGCGGTAACGGCAGTCAGCGTTCCGTAGGCGGCCCACCCCGGCCGGGTGGCCCGGCGCGCGTCGCTCGTGTTGTCCGGGACTTCCCCGGCAACCAGCCGTACCCCGATGACCTCGAACCGGTCGTAAGGTCGGCTGCCTATGAGTTGCCGGGCGGCCGACCTCGCGCAGCGGGTCAGGTCACGCACTGCAGCCGCCGGGTCCGGCCCGTAGCCCGCGACGACGGTCGGGGCGTCGCTGCCGTCGCCGTCCGTCGTGGTGCGGATCGTCACTTCCGGTCGAATCGGCACATCCTCACGGTAAGCGGCGGGATGTGCGAGGGCAATGGCCCGCCGGTGTCTGCGGTACTACGCTCGGGTACTCGTCCGCAACTCGGCGTAGTCATGACCGCGCCGGCCAAACGGCCGTTTGTGCCGTCATCCAGAACCCCCGTCAGGCGGCGGTACGACCGGAGGCCGGGCGGACGGCGGATACGGGCTGCTTGCCGGGCAGGTAGCGGAGGACGGCGACATCACCAACAGCCTGGACGCCGGCCAGCGTCATGCGGCGGCCCGGGCCGTCCGGGAAGACGGCGGGGTTAACGAACTTCGGCGCCGCCGGGTCACCAATGAAGAACGGGCGACTGCCAGCTGGATCTCGTCCGCGAGCCCGGCCGCCAGGAACTGCGTGTGGACGCTGCCGCCGCCTTCGACCATCAGCCTCCGGATCCCGCGCTCACCGAGATCGTCCAGGAGTGCGGCGAAGTCCAGCTCGGCGCCGAGGCTGGCCACCTTCGCAAGGTCGCCGAGTCGGTCCCGCACCTTGCCGGCGGCGGAATCGGGAACGTACACGAGCTTGTCGCCGCCGTGGTGCCAGAACTTCAGGCCGGGATCAAGGTCGCCGCTGGCGGTCAGGGTTACCTTCAGCGGGTAGGGCGGCAGCCCGCGTGCCTCTCGCTCGGCTCGGCGCTCAGGAGACTTGACCAGCAGGCGCGGGTTGTCGCGGCGGAGCGTGACGGCGCCGATCAGGATCGCGTCGCACTCTGCGCGTACCTGATCGACGCGGTCGAAGTCTGCGTCGTTGGACAGCAGCAGCCGCTCTGCGGTGGTGTCGTCGATGAAGCCGTCGATCGACATTGCGCAGCTCAGGAGCACGTACGGGCGAGTTCCCATCAGCTTGTTGTCCTCTCACTGGGGATGACGCTGGTCAGCGCATCCCGGGAATCGGCAACTGCGGGCAGCGCCGCCCACGGTGCCAGGCCGGAGTCAACCCGGGCCAGCTCATCGACGATCCGGCCGGACTGCGTGTCGCGCGCGATGACGAGGGCCTGCATGCCGATGTCAGCGGCCTGCTCGGGATCACGCGCCCCGGTGTGCGCCAGCGCTTCCCGCGCTAGGTACACGCCGCGGTCGCGTCGGAACGACGACGGCAGCTCCCGGATTGCCTGTTGGAACACCCCGGCGCCCTGCTGGTGATCACCGAGAACGGACTGGCATCGCCCCCGCTGAACCTCGATGTAGGCGCTGCGATCTCGCGGAATGAGGAGGCCGGCTCAAGAGGCTTCCTTTGGCAGCTTCGCCGCGTGCAGTGCGGTGACCTCGCGCCACCCGGTTGGCCAAGATGACGGCTGGCCGCCAGCCCAGCGCACAAGCACGGTTTGATGCTTCACTTGCGTGCCGCTTCGGGGATCGATCCTGAAACCGCCGAACAAGGTCGACGTATCTAGGGCCGCAGCCGCCGCCCACAGGCCCTCACGGGCAATCCCGCCCGCCAGCCTCGCGCAATGAACCGCGATCATCGCGCCCGCTGCAGCTTGCACTGCCGGGTAGTCCGGCGTGGTTCCGGGGTAGGCGCGGAGGAAGTCATCCTCGGCCGGTCCGAGCAAGACCTCGTGACTGCTGCCAGTGAACCACTGAGCTATCCCGAACACGCCTTCTGGGTCATTGACGACGCGGCCGAACTCGCGTACGCCCGCCGCAATGGCGCAGACTTGCCGCGGTGGCCGTGGCAACCGGAGGGCTTTGCTTACGAGATCGGCGTCTTGCTCGAAGACGCCCGCGCTGAAGAGATCCCACTCCTCCGGCACGCCAACGGGGGGCGGGAACGGAACATCCGCATCGGCACGTGATGTGCGGATGCCGAGCTGGCGGCCGATCTTCTCCGCCCCATCCGCGACTTGGCGCCCGAAGCTGCCTGCGCCGTGAACGATGACCAGTTCACGCGAGTCGCCTTCGCTGACGACATGCCGCAGGAACGGCTCCGCATACCGGCTCGTGGGCGTCAGCACCGAGACAACGTGGCCGGGGTGCGCCCCTTCCACGTCGTCGCCGGATCCGCCATGGTTCCAGGCCAGCCAGCCCGACTGGGCGGCCATCTTCCCGGCCGTGCGCATCAACTGCGTGGAGTACGGCCCGAGCAGCAGGTCGCAGTGCGCGGCCACGCCCGGAAGGAGTTCCTCCAGCTCACGCCGATCACTGCGGTCATCTTCCACCAGCACATCCGCTGCGCCGTCCAGTGAGCGCCACGCATCAAGCCCGCGGGCGGCTTGCTGGCCGAACTGCGCGAACCTCCCCGACAGCGAAAGGCAAGCACCGATCCGCAAGCGAGCGGTCATGGCGCCTCACCTCAGGTCCACCTCGTAGCGGAGC
>Ga0137372_10001423_pt1 | contig 23103 bp, 21 predicted proteins | sample SagtaG_6_FD_104911 | JGI IMG/M metagenome (GOLD analysis project Ga0137372, IMG submission 104911) | Vadose zone soil microbial communities from Sagehorn Ranch, Mendocino, California, USA - Sage1_R_60_16 metaG | ecosystem: Environmental > Terrestrial > Soil > Vadose zone | place: USA...
CCAAAAGTCTGTGTCGCCGTGGTAGCTAATCGGACGGGCACATCGCTGTTTGTGGAACGTATGACGGAACGGCTGACCAAGAGTCTGGTCGAAAACAAGTTAGCTGCCGTAGCTATGGACTCGGCCACCACAGACGATCGTGAACTTCACCCCACCCTGGCGAATTCCGGAGAACTAAAACGATGGGAATGCGATTTCCTGGTGCTCACCCAAGTAAGGAATCCTAAAGACAATCTGACTGAGCCCAGGATCCCGCCAATTTCCATCGGTGGAAAAGTGCCCAGCACGGACGCGAGCGATCCTATGGGCGGGCAGTCAGGACCGGTCTATCGCGACAACCTGGAGATCGATTTCGCGCTGTTTCGTCCTGGGAAGTTTGCGGCTATGAGGAATACAAAGATCCTCGCGCAGCCCTCCGCCAACGTGTCGGACAGCCTGATGCAGGCGATGGATCGGGTCGCCAACCGCGTAGGGCACGACCTGAAGAAAAAGTGAGGGTGCGCCCAGCGCTCGGCGCGGCTCGGGAGCAGTCCGCCATTATGAAAAGGCTCCCGGTGGCGAACGTAACCGAGAGCCGAAAGCGGACAACCGAGGGCGACTTTTACATCTTTTCCGTCTTGCCGCCGAACTTGACCGTCCCATTGGTCTGGTTCTGGCGCTCCACGTCTTCGTTGGTGTAGACGCGCGTGGCCTTTTTGACACCCTTGGCTGCGCTGGACGCATCCGTCGCACTCGCCGTGTGATCCGAGCCGCTGAAGTACAGCCATCCACCGGCTTCTTCCGGTGCACCGCGTTCTTCGTCCATCGCCCGCGCTTGGTAGCCCATCGGCTCCCGCCACAGGTGGATCTGCGAGGTCATCAGAGGCGCGTCGCCGCCTTGGTACCACACGGGCGCGGTGTATTCCGAACTCGTCGATCCCTGCATCTGGGACAGCGTCGAATCGGTCGCGCCGGCGATCAGGCCCGTGGTTGCATTGGTCGCTCCAACGGGGTTCGGCGAGACAGTCTGCAGGTTCACTAAAGGCGTTGTCACCAGCGGAATGTACGGGCCACATCCATAGAAACAGGGGTTGAAAATCCGAGGAGGAACGGGCTGTTGCCCCAAAGCCGCAACTGCAATCAGAACCACCGCACACAGAACCAAATAGGGTCGCATACTGCCTCCACAAGGGCCTACAGATCACTCCCCGTAGGTGCAGTTTGCGTGCCAGTTGCGGTACGGCGCAAACCTGCCACAATGTTCGGAGATTTCCGGTACTGTCGGCTAAACTCCTGAGATTGCAAGAGCCGCCAGACGCCGCTCTGGGTGAAAATTCATGCGCACAACCTGCAAGCCAGTACCGCGTCCGGGTCTCAACTGCCGACGTATCGGGCGTACAGACTCCGTGCCACCGCCGTGTCGCTCGTGCCTTTAATAATGGCCCGCCCGTCCGGAAATAAAGTCATTTCGTAAGGCTCGCGCCAGAATTTCAACACAAACTCGTTGTGCCGTACCGCGCCGAGAGGCTGAAGCCGGGCACTCATCTCCGCAAAATCCACCGGCCGCTGCCGCTCATGGATCTGTACCGAGTTTCTGCCGCACAGCGTGATGTGCGGCCGGCCCTCACCCGCCAGATGGACAAAGTTCCGCTCTCCGCAAGCCCGACACCCCGCTCGCGGCCGGATGGCCGACACCTCCGCGCGATCGTTTCTCCACCCGTCCCAGGAAAGCAGCGTGCGGCGCATTTTCGCCTTCGCCCCCACCAGAAACTTCACCGCCTCGGTCGCTGCAATCGAGGCCACCAGGTTCACGGCCGAGTTCAAAATCCCTGCAGTCTCGCACGTCTCCACCGTCCCACGCGGAGCATCCGGAAAAACACAGGCCAGACAGGCAGTTTCGCCGGGCAATACATTCATGGTGACCCCGTAACTGCCGACCGCCGCGGCATAGATCCACGCCACCGAATTCTTCACCGCATAATCGTTGATCAAATATCGAGTTTCGAAATTGTCCGTGCCGTCGAGAATCAAATCGCCCGCACCCAGCAGTGTGTCTACATTCGCGGGGGTGAGGTCAGCAACCTGGGGTTCGACGACGATCTGCGAATTAAAGCGCGCGATCTGCCGCACCGCCGCCACCGCCTTGGGCAAGGATTCGCGTGCGTCGTTTTCATCGAACAGCGATTGCCGTTGCAGATTGCTGGGCTCGACGTAGTCGCGATCCACAATTCGCAGCGTTCCCACGCCCGACCGCGCCAGCAGAGAAGCCACAGCCGAGCCCGTCGCTCCACATCCAACGATCACGGAACGGGCCTGCGACAGGTTTTTCTGGCCTTCCGAGCCAATCCCCTGGAACAGCGTCTGCCGCGAGTACCGATCGTCGAGTTCCAAAGGCATTACCTTCCCGAGGCTTTCTACCCATTTATTATAGGTGCCGGTCTTCATTCTTTTCTGGGCCGAGCAACGCGTGCCATCCGCCAGTTCATCGAACACGAACGGTTCCACATTACAACGCCCGGCATTCGGGGAGGGATGGTTGCGCCTAGCGGGCGTCGTTCTGATTCACTTGGCGGCCGCGCTTGCGCCGCTCGCTGGCTGGGCCATGGGCCAAAAGCAATCCCAATCGCAGAACCGGGAGGCACCCTCCCAGCAGCCCAGCCCCGAACCGATCTCCAATATTGGGGCAATCACCCCCTACCTCGGCTTGGCGATCGACGAGGTCGAATTTCCGGGCGTGGCCGCCGATGAATCCGCTGGGCTGTTGACCGCCACGCAACTCAAGATCGGCACGCCACTCACCCGTGACGCTTTACACGATGCCATGCAGGCGCTATTCGCCACCGGCCGCTTTGCCGACATTCAAGCCGAAGCCGAACGCGCCGCTACTACTGGAGTGCGGCTGCGCTTCCTGACCCTCCCCAACTATTTCGTCGGCCAGGTGATTGTGGAGGGCGTCTTGATCAATCCGTCTCCGAACCAGCTCGCCACCGCCACACGCCTGCAGCTCGGCGAACTCTATTCCCCGGAGAAGCTCGACCGCGCCCTGTCCGGTATGCAACGCGTGCTCGAAGAAAACGGATTCCACAAGGCCAAGCTGTCCACCTCCGAACAGCGCGACCAGCGCCAGCATCAGGTCAACCTGACCATTCACGTCAATCCGGGCCCACGCGCCGTAGTGGGTCAAATCAAGCTGCAAGGCGACGCGGGCTATTCCGCCGAAGAAATCGTCAACGACGCCGGCAAGCTCCACACTGGCGACCCGGTGATCTCGTCCCGTCTTACGCGGGCCCTGCAGCGAATCCGCTCCCGCTACCAGAAGCAGGCTCGCCTCCTCGCCCAAGTCTCCGTCGCCGGCCGGGACTACCACCCGGAGCGCAACGTGGTGGACTACGATTTCCAGATCGAGCGCGGCCCGGTCGTGCGGATCGACGCTGAGGGGTTCAAGATCACCCACGCCCGATTGCGCAAACTTGTGCCCATCTACGAAGAGGGTGCGGTCGACGACGATCTGCTGAACGAAGGCCGCCGCAATCTTCAGAACCACCTGCAGACGCTCGGCTATTTCGACGCGGTCGTGAGCGTGAGCCAGCACACGGTCCAGGACGGCAAAGAATTGCGAGTGCTCTACGCGATCAACCCAGGGGACCGGCACAAGTTACGCGCGGTGCGGATCGGCGGCAGCCAATATTTCTCCGACGACCTGATCCGGGCTCGCATGCAATGCCAGCCCGCTGGCAGATTCTTCAGCCATGGCCGCTACAGCGACTCGTTGCTGCAAGCGGATGTGCGCGTCATTCAGGACCTCTACCGCTCTGCCGGCTACCGGCAGGCGGAAGTCACCAGCAAGCTCATCAATAGCTATCTCGGCGATCCATCGCAGTTGGCCATCGAATTGGCCATCAAAGAAGGGCCCCAGACCCGCGTCGCCTGGGTCCGAATCGAAGGAGGCTACATGCTGCCCTCCGAGCAGGTGCTGCCTCTCATCTCGACCGAAGAAGGTCAGGCCTTCAACGAATTGAATCTGGCGGATGACCGCGACACGATTCTCGAAAAATATTTCAACCATGGTTTTACCAACGCGACCGTCGACGTTTCCTACGCGCCGGTGGCTCCGTCCGCGGACGAACTGCCGCGCGTGGGCGTGACCTTTTTCATTCAGGAAGGCGAGCAGTTCTTCGTCAACCAGGTATTCCTGAATGGCCTTCATTACACCCGTGCCGGTGTGGCGCGCCGCGAAATGAGGGTCCAACCCGGAACTCCCCTCAGCCAGCGGGAGATGCTCGAATCGCAGCGCCGCCTGTACGGCCTTGGGCTGTTTAACGAAGTGGACACCGCCATTCAGAATCCGGAGGGCACCGAGTCGCGCAAGAACGTGCTGGTTTCCATGCATGAAGCTAAGCGTTACACCTTCGACTACGGCGGCGGTTTTGAATTTCAGACCGGACAGCCCTCGGTCGGCACCAACCAGCCTCTCGGGCAAACTGGCGTCAGTCCCAGAGTCTCCTTTGGCCTCACCCGGACCGACTTCGGTGGCCGCCATCAGACGGTCACTATGAAGACCAACCTCAGCCGCCTGCAACAGCGAGGTCAGATCGGTTTCGACGCTCCGAAACTCTTGAACCGGGATCTAAGATTTTCCGCGACCGCATTCTATGACAACACGGTGGACGTCTCCACCTTCACCTCGCAACGTCTGGAGGGGACCGTGCAGACGGTGCAGGTTCTGAAACAGAACGCAGACGGCAGCCGCGACCTGACCAGCATGGCGTACCGCTTTTCCTACCGCCGCGTGCGGGCCAGCAACATCGAGGTTTCCGACAACTTGTTCCCGCTGCTGTCGAGGCCGACTCGCGTGGGCGAGCCCAATTTTCTCTACGTCCGGAACCGGCGCGACAACGATCTGGAAACCACGTACGGTAATTACACCACCGTCGAAGGGGGCGTCGCGTCCAGCTATTTCGGTTCCGAGGCCGATTTCAGCCGCCTCCTCATCAAGAACGCGAACTATTACACGTTTGCGCGGAGTCGCCGGACGCGGCAAGGATTTGTGTTTGCCCGCTCCACCAGCATCGGTGTGGAGAAACCCTTCGGGGACACCGTCGTGCTGGATCCGGCAGCGCCGGTGAGCGCCGGCCAGCGACTGATTCCTCTTCCCGAGCGCTTCTTCAGCGGTGGGGGAAACTCTCACCGCGGTTTCGGGTTGAATCAGGCAGGACCCCGTGACCCAACCACGGGATTTCCCGTAGGTGGCAGCGCATTGTTCCTCAACAATATGGAACTGCGCTTTCCCAATATCACCGTGCCTTACTTACTGGAGAATATCGGTTTCACCGTGTTTCACGATATGGGCAATGTCTTTGCCCGTCCGCAGGAATTGCTGCCCAGCATCGGACGCTGGCACCAGCCCAATCAGGGACTCTGCTTCCAGCCGGTCGCGCTGGGTAAGTCGCAGTGCAACTACAACTATCTTTCGCACGCCCTCGGACTGGGAGTGCGTTACCAGACACCCATCGGCCCATTGCGCTTTGACTTCGGTTACAATTTGAATCCACCGGCGTTTCCCAGCTTCACCAATATTGTGACCAACTCGGTGAGTGGGATCACCACGGGAACGTTTGGCGCACGGCGGGCTGGACACTTTAACTTTTCCTTCAGCGTGGGGCAGTCGTTCTGATGAAACTTCGCATCCATCGCGGCCTCGCTTTGCTGTTGGGCACGGCGTTGGCCGTGCCCTGCTTGGGCGGCGAGATCGTGGATCGCGTGATCGCCAACGTCAATGGCCATATTCTTTTGCAGAGTGATTGGGAGCAGGAACTGGCCTTGGAAGCGCTTCTCGACGGACGGGCTGTGGACTCGTTCACCTCCGCGGAGCGTAACGCCGCCCTCGATCGCCTGATCGACCGGGAACTGCTGCGCGAGCAGGTTCGGCCTTCGGAAGCGGCTCCCGCCCCCCTGGTGGCCGCCCGCGTAACCGACGTACGCAAGTTGCTGCCCGAGGCCGCAACCGAGGAGGGTTGGCGAACTGTCCTGCAGCGGCGTGGGCTGACGCAGAGTGCGCTCGAGAAACGGCTGGGTGAAGAAATTCAACTGACGAAACTCGTCGAAGCGCGGCTGCGGCCCTCCATTCAGATCGACCAACATGCCGTGGAGACTTACTACCACGACGAGTTGCTCCCGCAATTAAAGCGAACCGGCGGGAGGGAAGTGGCCTTGCCGGAAGTCTTCGGCCGCATCAAGGATCTGCTGGCCGAGCAGCGGCTCAATCAACTGCTTTCCGGCTGGCTCGCGAGTTTGCGCTCGGCCAGCCGGATTCAGACTCTGCCCTCCATTGCCGGAGTCGAGAACCGTTGAATGAGCCGACTCCTCCCCGGCGCCGCCTCTGGCTGAGATTGTTGTTGTTGTTCTGTGTGTTCAGCGCAGTCTGTTTCTCTCTCCTCGGCTGGTACGTCACCACCGACTCTTTTCAGCAAACCGTCCGACGCCGTGTCATTTCCGCCCTGGAGCAGGCTACCGGGGGCCGGGTCGAACTGGGTGAATTCCACTCCATCCCTTTCCGCCTGCGGATCGACGCTCGTAATCTCACCATTCACGGCAACGAGACTGCGGAGCAAGCTCCTTACTTGCACATTGACCGCCTGCAAGCGGAATTGAGAGTGATTTCGCTGCTGAGCACCACCATCGGGCTGCGCTCTCTGGCGCTCCAACATCCCGTGATGCACATCATCGTTTATCCCGATGGTTCCACCAACCAGCCCTCACCGCCTGGCAGTAAACGTTCAGGGCCGGGTCCCGTCGAGCAATTGTTCTCACTTTCCGTTTCGCATGCGGAAGTGCGGCAGGGCGAACTCGAGTGGGATGAACACGCAATTCCGGTGGAGCTTGACGGACGCGATGTCTCGCTCGTATTGAACTATTCCTTCTTGCGCCAACAGTACGAGGCTCGGCTTTCCTTTGGCCGCGTCGCTACGCGCTTGCCGGCCTACCCAACGTTGATATGGCGCGCCGATACTTCTCTGCTTTTGGCCCGCGACCATGCCGAGATCGGCACGCTTAACGTAACTTCGGGAGGATCCGAAATTCATTTCCAAGGGCGGGTGGAGGAGTTTCACAATCCTCAAATCAGCGGCGACTATCACGGCGTTCTCAACCTGGGCGAATTGGCGGCATTGGAGCCGCAGCTTGAATTTCGCAGGGGCACGGCACAATTCGAGGGCAAAGGATCGTGGAGCCTGCGCGATTTCTCCACCCAGGGAACGCTGCAGGCAAAAGATCTGGACTGGACCAACCGCAACGTCAGAATGCAAAACGGGCGGCTCGCGGCTGCCTTCACCATCACCCCGCAGCGACTGCATCTTTCTTCGATCCGCGCCAGCCTTTTCGGTGGCGATCTGCAGGGAGACGTGGATGTCGTTAACTGGCAAAGTTCGATTGAGCCGGTGTCTCCTGCGGCGCGAGGCCGCATCATCGGGCGCATCCGAACTGGGAGCCTGCAGCGTGGTTCCGTGCGGCTCCAGCTGACCGGCTTCCCCGTGGCCCCGGCGGTTGCCTGGCTGAGCTCAAAAAAACTTCCCCTCGATCGGCTAAACCTCTCGGGGGCCGCCAGCGGCGAGATCAACATGCTTTGGGTTGCATCCGTTCGCGACGCTGAGACCAAGATCAAGCTGAATGTCGTTCCACCCGCACAGCCTGCCACCGGCCAGCTTGCCCTCCGAGGGCAGATAGATGGCGTCTATCGCGGCTCACGCGACCAGTTAGAGGTCAGCCAACTGCATTTGGTCACGCCTGGCTCGGAGATCACCGCCAGTGGAAATTTGGCTTCGAGTTCGGCGCTGAAGCTTTCTTTCTTGAGTCACAACGTCCGCGAGTGGAACCCGCTGCTGCAAGCGGTCTTTACCTCGCCGGATCTGCCCTTCGGCGTTCATGGCTGGGCAAACTTCAACGGCAACGTCAGCGGGCGTCTCTCTGCTTTCGCCCTCAGCGGGAATCTCGAAGCTTACGATTTCGAAACCACGCTTCCCGCAACCGCGCAGATCCCGGCGCGTGCCGTTCACTGGGACGCGCTCACGACATCGGTTCAATACTCTACAACGAATTTCTCGGCCCGCAATGGCGCCCTGATCCACGGCCGCACCATCGCACACTTCGACCTGAGCACCGGTCTGACCGCCGCCACATTACAGGAAAACTCGCCCTTTACCCTGCACTTGGACATTCTCAATGCGGACGCGGCCGAAATCGCACAACTCGCCGGATCCAGCCGTCCGGTCAGCGGGACTATGGATCTCTCGGTTACGCTGGCCGGCACACGCGGCGATCCCCACGGTGATGGACGTCTGGAGGTCCGGGATGCCGTTGCTTACGGGACTCCATTCCCGGCTGTGCGAAGCGACCTGCGACTCTCGAATCACGAACTGCAATTCAACAACTTGGCGGGCACTCTGTACGACGCTCCTCTTTCCGGCAGCGCCGCGATCGGCACCACCGCGAACGATTTTCGTCTGAACTTAACTGGCCAAAACCTCGACCTCGCCCATTTCCCCAAATTCCAGAGCGGCCGAATTAGGATCGATGGACGCGCCGATTTTACGGCTCGCGCTACCGGCACGCTGGATCAGCCTTCCCTCGAAGCCCACGTTCATCTGCGCGATCTGGCGTTCGACCGGGAGCGGGTGGGCGATTTTTTCCTGGACGCCGTAACGCGCGGCCACCAGCTCGATATCCAGGCGCATTCGGATTTCGAACAGGCGGAACTGAAAATCCAGGGAAACGTCGGACTGGAGCGGGATTTTCCCGCGGACCTGAATCTCGACTTTGGGAACCTCGACGTAGATTCGCTCCTCAACGCCTACTTGCGCGGAAAGATCACTGGCCATTCTCCGCTTGCCGGTACGGTCCATTTGCGCGGGCCGCTGCGCACTCCGCGCGATCTCAAAGTGTCGGCGCAAATCCTGACGCTCAACGCGGAACTGGAACATGTCCAACTGAAGAATGTCGATCCCATCCGCTTTGAGATCGCCGACCGCATTCTCCGACTCGAGAGCTTTCACCTCACCGGCGCCGGAACCGATTTCACGGCGCACGGCGCCGCGCAACTGGCCGAATCCCGGGAGCTGGATTTCCACCTCGAAGGCGCGGTCAATATGAGCCTGCTGCACACCGTCAACCCCAAGCTCTCCGCGCGCGGGGCCGTGGGTCTGAAGCTGGACGCGAACGGCACTATGGCTCAACCGGTTCTGCAAGGACGCCTCGAAATCAAAGATACCTTCCTGAGCCACGATGACTTCCCCAGCGGACTGAGCGACCTCAAGGGAGTCCTTCTCTTCGATCACAACCGCATTCAGATCGAGAGTCTGACCGGAACAACCGGCGGAGGCAGTGTGACCCTTTCGGGCTCGGGCACCTATCAGAACGGTACGTTCCTCATGGATTTCGGCGCCCTCGCAAACGATGTGCGCTTGCGCTATCCACCCGGCGTGAGCTCCACGGCCAACGTGGATCTCCGCTTGACCGGCAGCAGCACCTCCGCGCTCCTTAGTGGCAATGTCGTGGTCACCAAGCTTTCCGTAACCCCGGGCTTCGACTTCGGCTCGTATCTCGAAAAGAGCAAGCAGTCGGTCGCCGTCGCGCAGCGCGACAGTATCGAGAGCCGCCTGAAGCTCGAAATTCACGTTACGACTACGCCCGAATTGCAGATGCAGACGGCCCTTGCGAAGCTCTCGGGCAATGCCGACTTGCGCGTGCGCGGCACTGCGGATCGTTCCGTGATCCTGGGGCGGGCGGAAGTTCTGGAAGGCGAGATCACCTTCAACGGAACGAAGTACCATGTCGAGCGTGGGGATGTGACCTTCTCCAATCCAGCCCGGACCGAGGCGATCGTTGACCTGCAGGCGTCGACCCGGGTGCGCGACTACGACATTACGGTGACGCTGAGCGGAGATGTCAGCAAGACGAACGGTCTGAAGGCCACGTGGCGGTCGGAACCGCCGCTACCCGAGGCCGACGTCATCGCCTTGCTGGCTTTGGGACGCACGCAAGAGGAGTCGGCGGCGGCACAGTCGGGCGGATCGCTTGGATTCGGTGGAGAAGCCTCCAATCTCCTCATTAACCAAGCTCTCAACTCGGCCGTCAACAGCCGCCTGCAGCGCCTGTTCGGCGCCAGCCGCATCAAGATCGATCCGCAGGGCCTGGCGAGTACGACGAACATCATTCGGGGCCCGCAGGTGACGATCGAGCAGCAGGTGGCGAGCAACCTAACCGTGACCTATAGCACCAACGTCTCGGTCACATCCCAACAAATCATTCAAGTCGAGTACAACGTGTCGCGCAACGTTTCGGTGGTTGCGCTCCGCGATCAGAACGGTGTCGTCAGCTTCGACATCAAGATCCGCCAGCGAAAGCGCTGATGGTGCCAGCGTTCGGGCAGGGGCACGCTTCCGCGCTTGACAGAATCGTCTAAACCAGCAAACCTAATTGTTTTTCAGCTCATCGGTAACTCGGCGGGAGACAGGAAGAGCGCTTGCGACTCCGGGTCTTTTATCACGACAAGTGTTTTGACGGCGCATCCTCCGCCGCGCTGTTCGCCCGCTTCTACCGGGAACGCGTGCGCAGCGATGTGGAGTTCGTCTATAGCGGCCTGCTCCATCGCGCCGGCTCTCTTTTCGACGAGAAGCAATTCGACGGCGACGAAAACGCTATCGTCGATTTCAAATACTCCAGTTCGCCCAACATCACCTGGTGGTTCGATCACCACCAGAGTGCCTTCCTTTCTCCCGCTGACGCCGCCCATTTTGAGCGGGACCAGGGCAACCGCAAATTCTACGACCCGGCGTTCAAGTCCTGCACCAGCTTGATCGCAATGATCGCGGAGCAGCGCTTCGGCTTCGATCCGCGCCCGGTCGCGGAATTGGTCCACTGGACCGACATCGTGGATGGCGCTATGTACGAAGACGCGCGCGCCGCGGTCGAAATCAAAGCGCCGGCCATGAAACTCACGCTGGCCATCGAGGCTGCGCGCGAACCGGACTTCGTGAAAAACCTGATTCCGCTGCTGCCCTACGAACCCTTGGACAAGTTGTTGGAGGCGCCGATGGTCGCGGCGGTCCTGCCTCCTTTGCTGGTACGGCATCAGAGATCCATCGACATCCTGCGGCAGCGAACGGAAGAACAAGACGGGACGGTCTACTTTGATATTACCGATCAGGATCTTGAAGGCTACAACAAGTTCATTCCGTACTACCTGCATCCGGAATCCATCTACAGCGTCGGTTTGAGCAAGAGTTCGTTCCGCGTAAAAGTGTCGGTCGGCTCCAACCCCTGGTCGAAGCGCGAACCTACGGTGAATCTAGCGAAAGTCTGCGAGCGCTACGGCGGCGGCGGCCACGCGCGGGTCGGCGCGATTTCATTCGACGTCACCCAGGACGAAGAGGCACGCAAGGCTGCGCGGGAAATCGTAGATGAGTTACGCAGCAGCGTTCGAGAGCCGTAGCGGCCGGCGACCGGCTTCCGCATGCACCCGCAAATCCAAGATCCCGAACACATCAAAGGCGTCCGCGCCGTAGCCACGATTGAATTCACCAAAGGCATCATCGTGGTTCTGGCCGGCCTCGGTGTGTTCTCGGTGCGGCACAAAGACATCTGGGGCGTGGCCGAGAGCTTTCTCGAGTTTCTCCATGCTAACCCGCGTCACTACTACGTCGGAGTCTTCATTAACCTCGTCTCCAGGGTCAGCGACGTGCGCCTTTGGAAGATCGCGGTGGTGGCCAGCATTTACACCATCCTGCGCTTTGTGGAAGCGTACGGCCTCTGGTACGCGCTCCCGTGGGCGGAGTGGCTGGCGATTGCCTCGGGGACGATTTACATCCCGTTTGAATTCGCCGACCTGCTGCGGCATCCCACCGCCCTTGGAGTCCTGATCACGGTCGTCAACCTGATCATCGTGCTCTACATGGCCCGTTTGCGCATCGAGGCACGGCGGAAGCGTCGGGTAGGACAGGTGCATCCGTAGGGATCTTGCGCGGCGCGGGGGTTGGCAGGTTTCGGAGAAGATCGAGCTCGGCTTGATTTTGGGTGGCGCAGTGCTTTTAGCGCTGCGCTAAACGCTTGTCTTCAGAGCCGGCACGAACTTTTCCTGGGACACTGGAAAGCTGAAGTGACCCGCCATTGACACGGAATACATGTGCACATTTACTGTGTCCATGAACGTGACGCTATCGATCGACGAGCAGTTGGTCGCCCGCGCCCGGAAGAAAGCGGAGGCGCTCGGCAAGAGTCTCAATCGGCTCATCCGCGACTACCTGCAACACCTGGCCGGCGACGACGATCCCGAACGAAGCATCGCGGAGTTCAAGCGCCTGTCGGGCGCTGGCCACTCGCGCCGCTGGCGCTTCAATCGCAACGAGATTCATGAGCGCTCGTAGCTTCTTCGACACCAACGTCCTCGTCTACGCGGACGACAAGGCGGCGCCGGCGAAGCAGCGACGCGCGATCGGCCTCGTGGCTGAGCACCGGCGGGCCGGAACCGGCGTTGTGTCGCTGCAGGTGCTGCAGGAATATTTTGTGACCGTTACCCGGAAACTTCATGTCGATCCGCGGGTTGCTCGCCGGAAAGTCGAACTGCTTGCCGAGTTCGACGTGGCCTCTCCAGAGGTGGCCGACATGCTCGCCGCCATTGACCTCCACCGCCTGCACGGGTTTTCTTTCTGGGACGCTCTGGTCCTGCGGGCGGCGAAACAGGCGGGCTGTACGGTGCTTTTCTCGGAAGATTTGCAGGAAGCGCGGCAAATCGACGGACTTCAGGTCGTAAATCCGTTCCGGTAAACAGCGCCGTCAGGAGAGTAGCTGTGCTGCCGACCCCGGGAGTTTGGCTTGCTCCTCCGCAAAGCTCTGCCGTGCTTCCAGGTGTTTTCTGCGGAAGTGCGCCCGCGCCCGCTGTCCCCAGGCGCGCACGAAATAGTAATTCAGCGCGCATCCGATGGCGGAACTGGTGAGGGGAATGAGGCGCCCCGCCCACTTCTCGACGACCTCGGCGCTGGCCCGGGCCGCGATGCGCTGAATCACCTTAGGGACAAAGCGGTTGACGACTTCTTTCTCGAGCAGTTCACGGCTGATGTCCACGCCCGCGGCGCTGGCGGCGGCAATCCAGAGTTCGGCGATCTCGTCGTCGGTGTTCATCTCGAAGCCGTAAATCAGGCTGAGCTTCTGGATCGTTCGCATAGTGATTGCCGACAAGATGCCGAGGTCGGGCATGATGGTGAGAATTCCGCCCAGCCCCAAGCCCGCGCCTTCGGCCGCAGCCAGTTTCATCCCTGCGCGAATCACCGACGTTGCAACGCCGTCCAACTGCTCTACCGGCACGCTGTACACGCCTCGAAAGCCGGCGATCGGCAATCCATAAGCGATGCGCAACTGAATCAGGAAGCGGTCGGGATCGACCCGCACGGTCTGATAGGCCCGCGTCAGGCCGCCGCGAACCGCGCCCTCGACTCGCCGCCGCAGCCACGACCTTTTCCCGCCATTCGGCATTCTGATCGCAGTTTAACAGGAGTGGCGAGTAGCGAGTGGCGATTGGCGAGTACGCAAAGCGCCGTAGTTCGGTGGTGAAACGCTCGCTGCCTGTCGTTCGTAACTCGCTGCTCGCGACTCACGACTCGCGCCTCTCTGTGCTAGCATCAATGCTTCGAATGCCATCTGGAAAACTGCATATTGTTCCCCTGGGCGGTCTGGGCGAGTTCGGCATGAACTGCATGGCCCTGCGGTGGGGCAACGACATCATCGTGGTCGACGCCGGGCTCATGTTCCCGGAAGCCGAACTGCTGGGCGTGGACATCGTCGTCCCTGACATTTCCTATCTTCTCGAAAATCGCAAGCATGTGCGGGCCATCGTGCTCACGCACGGGCACGAGGATCACATCGGCGCACTGCCCTGGATTCTGAGCGAACTGAAGGTGCCGGTCTGGGGAACGGAATTCACGCTGGCTTACGTCGAAGACAAGCTCGACGAACACCAACTGCTCGACGATGCCGACTTGCGCGAGATCCGTCCCGGCGAGCGCTTCAAGATCGGGCCGTTCACGATTCATCCCATCCAGGTCACGCACAGCCTGGTGGATTGCGTCGCCCTGGCGATTCACACGCCGCTCGGGGTGGTGCTGCACACGGGCGACTTCAAAGTCGATCCGACGCCCACGGACAACAAGCTTTTCGACCTGCATTCCTTCGCCGAGTACGGCAAGGAAGGCGTGCTGGCGCTGCTGCAGGACTCGACCAATGTCGAGCGCAAGGGCTACACGCCGAGCGAGCGTGCCGTGCGCCGGAAGTTTGATGAAGTGTTTGCGCGCACCGAGCGGCGCCTGTTCATCTCGTGCTTCGCATCTTCGATTCACCGGATCAAGCTGACGGTTGATCTGGCTTGGGAACATGGGCGCAAAATCTGCTTCATTGGCCGGTCCATGAACAGCTCAGCCGAGATCGCCGAAGACCTGGGTTACATCCAGCTTCCGGAAGGTCTGCTGATTAATCCCGGCGAGATGAGGAACTTCGCGCCGGAGAAAGTCTGCGTGCTGATCAGCGGCACGCAGGGCGAGCCGATGTCGGCCTTGTCGCGCGCGGCCGTCGATACCCACAAACACGCCAAGATCGAAAAGGGCGACACAGTGGTGCTTTCGTCGCGCATCATTCCCGGGAACGAAAAAGCCATCTACCGCATGGTGGACCACCTGTTCCGCCGCGAGGCGCACGTCATTTACGACGACGGCTCGTATCCTCCGGTGCATGTCTCGGGACACGCCTGCCAGGAAGAATTAAAGCTGATCATCAACCTGGTGCGGCCAAAGTACTTTGTTCCGATCCACGGCGAATACCGGCAGCTTAAGCTGCATGCCGAACTCGCGGGAACCATGCGCGGCTCGGTGGGCAACGTCATGCTGATCGAGAGCGGAGACGTTCTGGAGATTGACGAGCTGGGCGCGCGTAAGGCGGGGCGCGTCAACGTTGGATGCATTTGCATCGATTCGGGCTCGCGCACGGATGTGGTCGAGGATCTTGTCATCAAAGACCGCAAGCACCTGAGCGAGGACGGCTTCGTCCTGCCCATCATCGCGATCAACAAGCTCACCGGCCGCGTCGAAACTTCACCCGAGATCGTCACCCGCGGATTCAATCCGGGCGACAACGGCCTGATCGAGCGCGCGCGAGAGATCGTCATGGAAACGCTCGATGCCTCCAGCGACGAAGAGAAAGCCGACTTCGGCGTGATCAAAGAGAAAATCCGCGCTGACCTAAAGCGCTATATCTCCAAGCAAACGCAGCGAAGGCCGTTGATCATGCCGGTGATACTGGAGATCTGAGTCCCGGCATTTTCGGTGTTAGTATTTGTTCATTGGGCAGTTGCTGAAATCGAGGTACTGCCACTGCTACCAGGGAATTTCATATGGCAAGGGAGTATGTGGAACAGCGCGACGGGGGGTACTGGATTACCGGCACGCGGGTTTCCCTGGATTCCATCGTGTACGCCTTTCTGCGCGGAGCGACACCCGAAAGCATTGCCCAGTCCTTCCCCGCCCTTAGATTGGAAGAGGTCTATGGGGCAATAACTTACTACCTCGGCCACCAGGAGGATGTGGAATCCTATCTGCGACAGAATGACAAGGAATTTGAGGCGTTGCGCGCACAGGCGCGGGAGGCCAATCCTGGCCTCTACAAAAAGCTCGAAGCAGCCAGACAGCAGTTCCACACCCCACATCCGTGAAGGTCCGGTTCCAGGCGGACGCCGATCTCAACGAGGACATTGTCATGGGAGTTCTTCGCCGGGAACCCGGAATTGATTTTCGGACCGCTAGCGAGGCTGGCCTTCGCCTTCTTTCCGATTCGGAGGTCTTGACTCTAGCAGCCCGCGAGGGTCGCGTTTTGGTCTCGCACGATCGCCGGACAATGCCGCGGGCATTCGCAGAATTTGTGCGTGCGAATGTGAGTCCGGGTCTTCTGATTGTTTCCCAGAAGACAGATCTGCTCAGCGCAATTGAGGGCGTGCTTATGGTGTGGTTGGCTTGTGAGGCGGAAGAATGGACGAACCAACTGGGCACGATTCCGCTCTAGCTGGACGGGCTCGAGGCAGCGTTATAGCTGTTCCGGTTGACCGAAGCGAAGCCTGGCGGTAGGGTGTCGAGAGAACGGCTTTTGGAGGCCAGGGCCATGACCATCGAAATAAACCGTCCGGAAATCGAGGCGCTCATTCGGCAGAGACTGCATAGCGGCGCGTTCGAGAGCGTGGAAGACGTGCTCTTCGACGCCCTGGAAATACAAAGCGAGCGCGAGACCTGGCTTCAGGAAAACAAAGAGGCCATCGACGCCAAGATCGAGCGCGGCTTGGCCCAACTCGACCGAGGCGAAGGCATACCAGGGGACCAGTTGCGCGGGCGTCTTTCCGCCGATAAGGCGGCATGGCTCAAGGATCGCTCCGGTTCGTGAAACCCTACCTCGTCGCGCCGGAAGCCGAAAGCGATCTCCGGCAGATTTGGCGTTACCTGCTCGGAGAGGCGGGGCTGGCAATCGCCAACCGCATTCAGGGCGAACTGGTGGACGCCTTTGAGGGCTTGGCCGACGTGCCCGGCAAAGGCCATAAGCGTCCCGACCTCACCAGCCGGGATGTGCTGTTCTTCAGCGTGTATCAATACATGATCGTGTACCGGCAAACGGAGTTGGTGGAAATCGTCGCCGTCCTGCACGGCAAACGCGATGTGAAGCGGCTCCTCAAAACCCGGACGTCATTGTGATCCACGCGAAGTTGCGGAAGGGCATTCTTAGCGGCGCGACTGATAAATGCAACGGCGACCGCTGATTATGCCGGCGATTTCTGGAGATCTGAACGCAGGGTTCCTCGCCAGTCAGAAAGTCAGAAACTAAGGGGTCCCTTGTCTCGACATGAAGACGCCCGCAGTCATCCTGATCAACCCGAAATCGCCGCACAACGTCGGTAAGGCGCTGCGGGCCGCGTCCATTTTCGGCGCCAAGTCATTGGTTTGGACAGGAGCTCGTGTGGACTTGAGCCAATATGATCGTCTGCCGCGCGAGGAACGCATGAAGGGATATGCATCGGTTGAATTTTGCGTGAACGACCGGCCCTTCGATTTATTCCCCGAAGCCACCCCGGTGTGTATCGAAATGCTGGAGAGCGCCGAGTGTCTGACCACCTTTACTCATCCCACCAACCCCATCTACGTCTTCGGACCGGAAGATGGAAGCGTGCCACCGGTTATTCGCCGCCACTGCCACAAGTTTGTCTACATACCCGCGTACCATTGCCTAAACTTGAGCGCGGCTGTGGACGTGGTTTTGTACGACCGAATGGCGAAGCGGCAGTTGGCTGGAGAGGAACCAATGTTGCCGATAAGCGAGATGCTGCGCGAGGATCGTGGCGTTAGCGACGTGCTCAGCAAAATCGGCTGGGAGGGTGAGTGAGGTCGCATGTTGAAGCAGGTCTCGGGAGACATGCTTCGCTCTACGTAAGCGGGTTTTTCCAGCGCAGCCCCGGGAAGCGGGCGAAGTCGCGGTCGGAGGTGTGGAGGACGCCGCCATATTCGATCGTCAGGGCGGCCAGTTGTGCGTCGCTGACCAGAGGCCCGGAAGCCTGCCCTTCGACCATCATGCGCCGAAGCAGCAGCCAATGGTCATCGCCTGGGGCGAGCACGCGCACGTTCGGCTGCTCCAACCACCCGTCAACGGTGCGCGACACTTCCTCGATGGAGCGCCGAAACCCGGGCAGCCGCGGGTTCGTCGCGATCCGAATAAATGCCGCGAGAGATTGCCACGGCAGTCCCACAGGCTCGGCGCCGGAGAGCACCTTCTCCAGCCAAGCACGCGCCTCCTTATGACGCGGGGAAGTTGCGCCGTAAGCGTAAAGAAGAAGATTGGCATCGAGAACGATCACCGGCGTTCCGGTCCTTCCAGAGTGTCGAGCAAATCCTCAACGTTGTCGAAGCTGAGTCCGGCCGGTGGCCTAAGGTTCCACGGCTTAACCACGAATGGTTTTCGGGTAGGCCGTTTTGAAGCCAGCCCAACGCGCAGAAAGCGATTCACTACCTCTTTGAAAGAATCGCCAGATCGGCGCACCTCCCTGTTAAGCAGTTGGGCCACGTCGTCATCGAGCGAAAGTGTAGTCCGCATGCTATGATGCTATAGCGCAAGGCATCATGATGTCAACATCCTGTAACTCATGATGTAACATGTAGGGCCCTTGCAAAAGATCCCGAACAAGGCTCGCTCAAATACGATGGTTACCCTCCACGATATTCGCGCGGCCCAAGCTCTCCTCGATGGCATTGCCGTGCGCACGCCCCTGCTCGAATGGACCAGCCCCGCCGACCCTCGCAAACTTTACTTGAAGCTCGAGAATCTGCAGCCCATCGGCGCCTTCAAATTGCGCGGAGCATACAACAAGATTGCGTCTTTGAATGATGAAGAGCGCCGCCGGGGGGTCATCTCCTACTCCAGCGGGAATCACGCGCAAGGTGTGGCTTATGCCGCACGGGCTTTGGGGGTGAAGGCGATCATCGTCATGCCGGGCAATGCTCCCAAGAACAAACTGGAGGCCACGGCGGCTCTGGGAGCTGAGGTTGTTACCGTTGGCCCCAGCAGCGAGGAACGCCGGTTGCGGGCCGAGGAACTTGCGGCCGAGCATGATTATGTCATTGTGCCTCCGTACAACGATGAGAAGATCATCGCGGGGCAGGGGACGGTGGGGCTGGAAATCCTGGAAGACCTGCCGGCCGTCGAGACGGTGCTTGTCCCGGTTGGCGGAGGCGGGCTGATCAGCGGGGTCGCGGCGGCCATCAAGCTCAGCAATCCTAAAGTGAAGGTGATTGGCGTGGAACCGGAGCTTGCCGCCGATGCCCAGGCCAGTTTGCGCGCCGGACATGTGGTTTCGTTGGCTGCCGACCAGGTCACGCAGACGCTGGCCGATGGACTTCGGACGCAGAGCATCGGCGCCATCAACTTCGAGCACATCCGCGCTTACGTGGACGACATTGTCAGCGTAAAAGAAGATGAAATTCGACGGGCGATGCGCGCTCTAAGTGGGGACTCCAAGACGGTTGCCGAGCCTAGCGGTGCGGTCGCTACGGCTGCGTTTCTTTTTCACGCCAGCGAACTGCCGAGCACGAAGATCAACGTTGCCGTCGTCAGTGGCGGGAATATCGATCCTCAGACGCTCGCTGAGCTTCGCACGAGCTAATTCTCGGCAACACACTGTCCATATCGTCGAGCTTACCCTGTGGCCTAGCTACCACCTGTGAGGGCAAGTTGCCCGCGACAGCCGGCAGGTTGCCGTCGCCACAAAGGCCTTCTGATTCGTGCTTCTTGAGCGGCGAAGGTACAATCCTGAGTTTCCCTCCGTGGACAGCTTGAACCAGTGGCTCGATCAGTTCTTTGGACTCGCCCAACACCGGACCACGGTGCGGCGGGAAGTGCTGGCGGGGCTGACGACGTTCTTCACGATGGCCTACATTGTGGCCGTCAACCCGGCGATCCTGGCAAACGCCGGCATGCCGACCGACGCGTCCGTCACGGCCACGATTCTGACTGCGATTTTCGGGACACTTGTCATGGGACTCTATGCCAAGCGTCCGTTCGCGATTGGTCCATACATGGGCGAGAATGCGTTTATTGCGTTCACGGTGGTGCGGGTGCTGGGTTACTCGTGGCAGAGTGCGCTCGGAGCGGTGCTGCTGGCGGGAATCCTGTTCATCCTCCTCACCATTTTTCGCCTGCGCCAGTGGATGGTCGAGGCTATCCCTCCCACGCTTCGCTACAGCTATGCCGCGGGCATCGGCCTGTTTCTGGCATTTGTCGGACTCAACCAGACTGGAATTGTCGCTCTGGGTGCTCCGGGAGCGCCCGTTCGGCCCGGCCACCTCACGTCGGCTTCTGTTCTGCTCTCGATCTTCGGTTTTCTGCTGATGACCGTGCTCACCATTCGCCGGTTCCCCGCCGCGATTCTTACCGGTGTGCTGGGGACGGCCATTCTGGCCTTCGGGACGCGTGTTGCGCCGGCGCCCACCGCATGGATCGGGAGCCCTCCTAGTCTTCAGCCGGTTTTCCTTAAGTTCGATTTGCATAGCCTGTTCACCTGGGGATTTTTTCCCGTGGTGCTGACTGTTTTCGTGATCGCTTTTGTGGACACCATGGGCACCCTGATCGGCGTTTCGGCACGCGCCGGGTTTCTCGACGAGGACGGCAATCTGCCGCAGATCGAACGCCCGATGATGGCGGACGCCCTCGCCACCACCTTCGCCGCCTTGGTCGGCACCACCACCTCGGGGGCCTATATCGAATCGGCAACCGGAGTGGAAGCCGGCGGTCGGACCGGCCTGACCGCAGTGACCACAGCTTTATGCTTTGTGGGAGCGCTGTTCTTTGCGCCGTTTATCTCCGCGATTCCACCCCTGGCCTATGGACCGGCGTTGATCTTCGTTGGGCTGCTGATGCTCGCGCCCATTACTCGCATCCACTTCGACGACCTCACGGAGTTGGTGCCGGCCTTCGGGGTGATCGTGCTGATGACATTCACCTATAACGTCGGCATCGGGATGACGGCGGGTTTTGTCCTGTACCCTTTCTGCAAGATGGTCGCCGGACGGGCGAGCGAAATCCGGCCCGCACTTTGGGCTTTGACTCTGCTGTCGCTGCTCTTTTTTATTTTTTATCCCTACACGTAAATGGTTGAGGACACAGAGCTGACACTATGATTCGTTTCGGCATGGCAGGGTTTGGATTGCACGCGGTGCGACGATTGATGCCGGGATTCGCGCTCGCCCAGAACTGTAAGGTGGTTGCGCTCTCGCGCCGCGATCCGCAAAAAGCCCGTGAGGCCGCAGAGCGGTACTCCATTCCCCATATATTCGGTTCAACCGAGGAACTCTGTCGCTGTCCTGACGTGGACGCCGTGCTGGTGACAACCCCGGACGTGCGCCATTGTCCTGACGTTCTGATTGCCATTCGAGCGGGCAAGCCGGTGCTCTGCGAAAAACCGATGGCAATGAATGCCGAGCAGTGCCGCCAGATGGTTGAGGCGGCGCGTAAGGCAGAGGTCCTACTGGGAGTAGCGCAGATCTTTCGCTTTGAGGAAAGCACCGCACGACTCCGGGAACGGATTGCCGCCGGAGACATTGGACATCCTGTGTTTGCGCGGGCGGAGTTCTCTTATCTCGGGACTGGGCACGGACGGAAGTGGCTCTACGACCGCACCATCGCTGCCGGCGGTCCGATCGCCGATGTGGGTGTGCATTGCATCGACGCCCTGCGCTACATCCTGCAGGACGAGCCTCGGCGTGTGTCTGCTCGAGGGTGCCGAGACGAAGGCTCTGGAGCAGTTGAAGCGGCTGCCATCCTTACCTTGGAATTTCAGCGCGGTACGCTCGCCGCGCTGCTCGTCTCAACCCGCGCGGAATATCGCACTCCCCTGGAGTTCATTGGAGATGCCGGGGTGTTGCGGGCCGATGATGGGCTGACGGTGGACCGGCCCGTCTCCGTGGAGTTGTGGCGTGAGGGAAAGTTGTTGGCTACAGTAGCGGCTTCAAATCACCTGGCATACGCGAGACAAGTAGACGCCTTCGCGAGCGCGATCAAGGCATCGCAGCCGTTCCCGGTCCCCGGAGAAGAAGGCTGGCGGAATCAGATCATCCTCGACGCCGCCTACCGTAGCCTGTCTTCGGGAAAGGCCGAGGAGGTGACGCTCCTGGACACATACCCTTGTGCCTAGGACGGCTCCAAAATAAGAAGCGCCCCGGATTCGTTGGAATCACGGGACGCCCGAACAGCCCTCCCCCAGAACTGCTCATGGCCAAGATACGAAAATCAGGCTGGCAGGGGAATCCCACTTTCGAGGGTCAGGCATGGCACGAAAGAACCAACTTGCCAAAAGCGGGGATTCTGGTAGCATCAGCCCCCAACGACTGGGGTGCTCAGACATTCGTCCGAGGGGTCAGGAGGCGTGCACTTTGAGCATTCGGGGTATTCCCCAACCTTTTCCAAGCGGATCGGCTGACTGGTTCTTAGGAAGCACTCCGTTAAGGAAGTTGGACGGAACTAGAGAAGTGGAACGCGGAATGTTGCTAGTGTGCATGAGATTGCAGTAGCCGCCGGTCGCGACAGCGGTAATGTATTAATAAGTTGTTTATAAACAATAAGATAGCACTTTGTTTAGTTTTGGAATCGGAAGTGCAGTGATACCTGCAGCGACCCTTGTGCCCTAAATGCTTGTGCCCTAAATGTTGGGTCCACGAGAAGTACAAAATGGTTCTGGGAGGGAACAACAAAATGAGGCGAGTGGTAGTGTTAGCACTGATGGCGTTGGTTTTGCCGATTGCCGCTTGGGCGAACGGGATTGATCTTACCAACCAATTTGGTTCAATTTCGATAAGTGCGGCAGGAATTAGTTCCATACATTCCCAACTGCACTCTTTTAACGGAATTACGGCTGGTGCAGGACATGCACTCGGTTCGGTCAGCTTCACGACCGGAGCCTGTCTTTCGGGTTGTAACGCGAGTGGTATTCCTGGCAGCAGCGCCACCTTTTCCAGCGTTGGCTCCAGCTTCATCGTAACCGGCTGCTGCAGTCCCCTTATACACCATGGGGTAATCTTCTCGGGCAGCTTCGTGGGTCCGATCACGTGGACGCTCACCAGCCCTCCGGGCGTCGCGAACCTTACGTTCGCGCTCACCGGCACGATCCAAGGCACGTTGTTCGACGGCCGCATCGTAACCGGAACAACGACCCAGAATATCTTCACGGTTGCTGGGCAGCTGGCCCAAGGTATCGGCCACATTCGTGTGGGTAACACGAATCTGGTGGTGCCTGAGCCGGGCACGCTCGGATTGCTTGGGACGGGACTGGTCGGAATCGCAGGCATATTCCGGCGCAAGTTTCTAGCCGCGTAAAGGATCCGGAGTCTACCTGGCGCTGCAATGCCACTCAACTCATAGCCCCGCCGAAAGGCGGGGCTTTTGATTTGTGTGCCGAACATGTTCGACAGCTTGGGGGTGCAAGTCCCCTGCCCAGCCTGGTGGAGGTGAAGGGCTAGAGAAGCGCAAGGGCGTCGTCGCGAGGCGGGGCCTGAAAGAAGCGCGGATCAA
>Ga0137372_10001428_pt1 | contig 23060 bp, 20 predicted proteins | sample SagtaG_6_FD_104911 | JGI IMG/M metagenome (GOLD analysis project Ga0137372, IMG submission 104911) | Vadose zone soil microbial communities from Sagehorn Ranch, Mendocino, California, USA - Sage1_R_60_16 metaG | ecosystem: Environmental > Terrestrial > Soil > Vadose zone | place: USA...
CTGCTTAAGGTTCTCTCAAGGGGTAGTGATGGAAAGGCTCGTTCCCGAAGAGGGCTGTTAATTGGAGGTCAGTATATTTCGAGGAATGGTGTGGTCAAACGGCAACACTTCGACGAGGTCAGGAGTGTTGCCGTCTGGCTTGGTCTATTAGTTTGGTTTATTAGGTCGGAGCTTGCGACGCTTGTCTTCTCCAGCCTGAGCGTCCGGGTTCTCCAACGCCACGCTTACGCCGACGACCGTGCCCACTTCGACAGATTCGCCGGCGCCGGGAGTTTGGAACAGGATAATTCCGGGCGGTCCCGCCTGATCCGAGCGCGTCATCATTACTTGCATGTTTAGCTTGGCGCTGCGAGCTTTAGCATCCGCCGCCTTCTGATCCAGTCCGACCAGTTGCGGGACTGTGGTTCGGGCTGGCCCCGGTTTCCGATTGCTTGCCACGATAGCGTTGATGGCTACCAGGCTTAACGGAATTACACCTAGCCAGATTACGAGGACAATGATGAGTATTTTCAGGTAGCGTTTCCGCTTTGGGTCAATGGCCATAGTTCGTTTCCTCGAAATGCATTTTCTAAGATTCGGTCCGAAGTCGCAAGTCGCTTTCAGCTTTCCTTTTTCGTGATTTGGTAACGGTCATGATTGGATTTACTGCTCTCGGCTAATGAAGGATGTCGAGATCGTGGTTGTCTTGAGTGGGACTTGTCTGATTCAGTTGCGAGTTGGTAGCAGGTTCGCGTGGCTGGTTTTGCGGCAGGCCCGGTGTAGCCGGCTGATGGCCGTCGATCGATAAATTGGACTGGTCATGATCGCGCGATTGATCTTTACCAAGATCGTTTCTCCTGGGAGCCTCGGGAATCGTTCGCTGCCCGCTATCGTAAGCTTCCGGAGTGAAAACATGGTGGCTAAGTTCGGCATGGTTTATGAGCGATTCGATGCGTTGCCGTTCCTGCTGGTCAGGGTGTCGGACAGCGTAGATCTCGAGCTGCATTATTTGCTTGGTGGTGAACGTAGGTTCCGGCACAGCTTCGCCGACGGTGTGTAAGTGTTCGCGATAAGAATCGGCGATGCCTTTTGTCAGTTGATGGCACTGGCGCGCGTTTGAGAGTTCTTCCCGCAATTGGGCGGCTTCGGCATCGACGGCTTTGGTCACTTGCTGTCTTAGGTGGCGTTCGTCCTTTGTCTCGGCTATTCGATGTATCAGCCATTTGATCGGGTGCCGTGGTTCATGGAAATCGGCAAGGCGTCCAGTCACTTCGCGTCCATCAAGGTCTGTGACGATCACTGGCACGAAATCCTTATGCTCGTTAAAGGCTTCGACTTTTTTGCTGCCCTCTCTGACCATAATCTCGCTTACTACTTCTCGGCCGGCGGCTCTCGCGGACTGTTCGGTCAGGGGCGGTTGTTTATCCGGGCTTTGGCGGTCGTGGTACTGCGCTTCAAGGATGTAAGCCTGCTGCAGCATGGCGCGATCCGATAGCGTCGAAGCATGATCTATCAGGTGGCTGATTTCGCCGCGGGTAAGTATCTTGTCGAGGCGCTCGCCGCTGCGGACTCGCTGGCCCTCCTGTTCCCGTGTGTGGATTTGGGTGAGCGTCTGGGTCATTCGCACTGACTGATCGAGTGACGAAGCCAGCTCCTGTTTACGTTCGTCAATTTTTGCGAGGATCACTTCGCGCACCTCCTTCAGACGTTCGGCGACAGTCGCTGCCGCGCGCCGTTCGGAAGGGATGAGATGGATGGTTTTGATTCTTAGGGGGAAGCCGAAAAAGCGCGAGCGGTTCTGCTTTTCGGCAATGGTCCGATCGAGTTCCGCGAGCGAGTATTTTTCACCATCGATTTCCCATCGTGTCTGTTGTTTGTTTCGTTCGAACTGGTGGGCGCGTTCGTGCCGTGCTGCCTGTTCGGCGCGGCTCATGAGTAACTGTCCTTCGAGTCTGGCGATCTCCTTATCCGTGCGTGTGGGTTTGTCGTGTTCGAGCGCCAGGGACTGTCTGATATTTTCGAGAGTTCGGACGCGCGGCGAGTTCTGACTGGCGATAGCCTGGTCCTGCAGTTTTGCCAACTCGTCACGAGAAAGCAGCGGCACCGCCATCTGACGACCCGTAGCTTTGTAGTAGGTTTGAATGGCGCGGACCTGGGCCTTGAGACCGGCATGCAAAGCGCCGGCTTTTTCCAAATCCCTTCCGATTTTCTTCATGGTCTTGGAAACAATTATCTGGTGGTCATGGATGGCTTTGTCGTGGTGGTGCAGGTCACGCTCGTAATGGATCTGCCTGGCCAGATGGCGCTGGTCCGGATCGGTAATGGCCTGCTCGCGAACGCCGCAGGCGGCGCGCGCGTCGGCTCGTCTATGTATATCGAATTCTGATATCTGACGCGTGCGGCCGTGGGTAGCGTCGAAGACACGAAAGCGGCGTTTATCTCCGTGATCATTTAGCGACTGAAGGTCCGCTTCCAGGCGCTCAACTTCGGCGCGGGCCAGCATGGAGCGGCCTAACGTCTCGCGGTCTTTTTGAACGCGGTCCTGCGAATCAGGTCTGCGTGGTTCCGAGACAAGTGCATTGAGTTGAAAGACGGTTTCAGGCTCTTCCTGTAAAGATCCGAAGCTGGTGTCGGGCGCGGTGTGATCCATGCCTGGAGAGGTCGGGTCTATTAGTCTAGTAGGCAGTTCAGTCGGTTGGGCGAGTTGGTGTTGTGCGGAAAGTTCGGCAGATGGTTCGAGCGTGTTGGTGGGATCAGGAGACTCGGACCGTTCGATATTAGAGGCGGTCGTTTCGATTGTGTGATCGGGTTCGGAAACGGCCGTAAGATTTAGTTCGGCGATCTCGGTTTGCGGTTCGGATCGGGTTCTTGATTGGCTGTCTTCCTGGTGAATTTCATGTACACGTTGTCGCAGCGCCTCCCGCGTTAAGTCGATCCCGCGATTGACTGATTCGGCTATCAATCCTTCCTTAAATTCCTTACCGCCTTCGGGCGTTTTTTCATTGTGAGGAAGCAGTGTTCTGGGCAAATGATCGATATGCTTCGGTTCGTATGTGCTGCGGTCAATTCCCTGGCGGCCGATTGCCAGGTGCGCGTGCGGGTTATCGGTGTTGAGGTGAATGCCGGCGACGAAGCGGAGTTCATAGACGTCGACTTCTTTTTCAATTTCGCTCGCGGTATCACGAAGGATGTCTTTGAATGCCTGGATACGTTCTTCATGGGTGTCTCCGAGCTGCTCAAACGACTCCGACTCAAGGGAGATTACCAGGTGAATGACGTCCTCTTTTTCCGGGAGCCAGCCTTTGCCTTGGGCCAGGATCTCGTCGGCCTGCTGGAAACTTAACCCGTCTCTCTCAGCGGAGAAAAGTGGCCGAGGTTCTTTGTCTTTGAGGTGTTCTTTTTCCGGGTCTCGTTTTGATTCGGCAATATAGCGGGTGACGCTGCTTGCGCCCGTGGAAGAGCTTGAGGGTTTGATGGCGACTATGGTTCTTCCCATCGGAAGTCAGGTTACCGGTTTTGGTTTTGAAGAGCGCGCGGACGCCGGTCCCCTGACGTTGGTCACTGGTATCAAGGACCATGCCGCAGCAGCATTGTTTAGTTCCTTTTTTAACCTTCTCCTGGCGGGCTTATGAGGACCATTTGAATCGGTTGAGGTGACTGAAATTGTTCGTCCATACGTTCGGCCATTTGCAGTCCTTCCACACGCGCGTCGCGCCGTTGCCTGACGGATTCCGCGTGAGGGTCAGATTTGTGCTGCGGATTGTTGGCTAGGATGGGATCGACCATGAACCGTTGCAGGAAATCGAGGACTGCCCAGACAGCGGTGAAGGACTGTGCCGAGAGGTTGTAATGGGCCGAGTCAAGCGCAAGAACGCGCTTAAATTCGGTCTCATTCAAACTGAGCAAATCGGTCTGCCTTGCGGCTGCTTCTTTGAGTTGTGCCAAGAGGGTTTGAAGTTCCTTGCGGGCTTCGCCGAGTTCGGCGACGGTCTGCTTTTGCAGGAGGACGAGCGAAGGTTCCTGGGCGTCGTCGGCCGCATCCGGCGCGAGCCTTTTCTTGATGGCCCACTGGTGAACAATTTGCCGGATCAGTTCCGATCTGGTGGTGTCCTTCTTGCCTACTTCGTCGTCTACGAGACGCCTGTCAGCAACAAACAAATTGGTGCCTACGGTTTCGGAATCGATCTCTCGTCTTCGGCTGAGTCCGAGCCTGCGGGGGTATGCCTTCCGGGTCATCTGCTTGTCCTTCTTCTGGGGTCCACCGGCTGTGCGGTGAAGAAAACGCAACCTTAGGGAGCAACTGCTGTGCCTGAAAGGGATAAGGATCAGTCTTAGGAAGAAACACGTCCCTACGAGCCAACGATCTGATTTCAACCGTTTCGCCACAGATCATAAGAGCTAAATTCTCTTGCGATTGTGTTTATCCCCTGAGCCTAAGGTTAAACTCGCGCATCTTAGGAATCCTAAGCTGTAAAGCGGCACATTTAAGACGGTTAGCGGTACGGGTAGGCGATAGTTCGTACAATCCTGTCTACAACTTTTCATACCTACGTTTATTGAGTAGTGGGTAGTCCGTTATATAGGGCTTTGACGCCAGTTGTCGTGGCAGAGATTGGTAGTAATCGAAGGTGTCTTGTGTTGGGTATATATAAAGGAGAGGTCGGGAGAATAGGGAGGGTACTTTCTGCAAAAGAATAGGCGGCTGGCCTACCGCGTGAGCGTGGGTAGGTAGCCGCCTATCAGTTACCAAGAAGAAGGGAAGGCAGTGACGGAAGAGTCAGACGAAGGCAGGACGGAAACCAACTGTGTTAGCAAATCGACGTTTGTTTATTCGAATATTCATCGAGTCTGCCAAGCGCGTTTTTTGCGCGTGTTCAATCCGGATTCTTTGGCCATTCAGCCAACCACAAAAGCCTGGATAATCCGAGACATTGGCATCAGCCTTAAGACGTATAGCCTTTAACTGACCATCCATCTGGATGTCGTTCCAAAGGTCGTCAACAGATTTGCTGCCTAGTCCGTTTTTGGCAACCTGGTCGATCACGATAGTGACAAGAAGTCCTGTTCTTTGGGCTTCTTTGGCTATGGCTTCGGCAATGCGTTGCCGAGCGATGTTTCGGGATTGGATATCCTCTTGTCGGATAGTGCCATCGGTGCTGAATGGAGTCATGGTAGTAACCTCAAACAGAGCGGAGTTGAAACTGAAAATCGAATGATTGCCGTCAATCTAAAACCCGTCGGTGTTCGTCGAACGCGATGAGGTGTCAGGCGTTTAGTTAGGCCATCTTTTCGTTTCGGCAAGCGGCTTGTGGCACGGGTTTTGTAGAGTGAGAACCTGCGCTTCGAGCGCAGAGATTGTCAGATAAAGGACACGTCGAAATATGGCTAACAAGAAACCGACAGCGGGGCCGCTCTTAGATTTGTCGATTGACTCGGCGAAGGAATTGAAGGTCAGCGTCAAGGGGTCGGTTCACGAACTGATTGCGAAGTATCAGGCTTTCTCTGAACAGACTACGGGACAGAAGGCTGACAAGAATCTGGTGGTTGAGCGAGGTCTTGAATACGCCTTTAAGAAGGACAGTGCTTTTCAGAAGTTCCTGAGTGGCGGGAGTGGGGCGAAGCGCGGTGTTTTGTCCGCTGCGAGTCCCGCGGCAGCCTCTTCGCAGTCGTAGTTCAGACGAACGTGAGGCTCCGAAAAAGGGATTGCCGCCGTGCCTTTTGCTGGGGTGTTCGGCGGCGGTTCCTTTTTTAGTGTCTGGTCAATTAAAGGTAGATTCATCGCTTACATTGTGAGCATAAATTTTTAGCGGGCGGATGATAACAGCGATTATGTCCGGGCGCGCCTCGTCCTCCAGGCGCGAGCGTTTGGGAGGACATAATCTTCTGTTATCAGTTGACCGTCCTTAACGGAGGCGGAGGTTGTTCACGCCGCCGGAGTTCCTTAATGTTCGAGGATAGTCGCAGTGGTTTTTCTGCGGCATCCGAGAACCAATGGGGTGAAAAAGTTCAATGGATGTTCTGGATGATTTCGGCGTCTTGGTTGGCGTGGGAAGATGCCGATCGGGATAAGGGGAACGGGCAGCGCGACTGGAGGAGCATGTCCGCGCGTCCTTCGGTAGTTTCCAGTCAGGGGAACAAAAAATGTCGCCCCCTTTGTGGGCGGCATTTTTTCAAAATTGAAGCTGCGTAGACTTGGATAGTCTTGAGGGTTTTCTCATGCCGCGAGTTCGCATGCTTTGAGTGAGCATGGTCTAGAGTGGCCGACGTACGAGCGGCTTGTTTCTTCGAGAAGTGCAAGGGGAACGGAGCATTTCTCAGGGATTCCGACGAAGAATTTGCCGTCGACTTTGATGTGCGCGCCGGGGGTTGGTAGCTCGCTATTTGTTTGGCAAAACAAGGTGCCGGTCTGGTCTTCGAGCATGAAGAACGGGAAGGGCTCTTCGTAAGTGGCGCGGACGACGCCCGCTACGCTTAGCTGCTTGTTTTGGTAGAGAAGCGGGTTGGTTGTGATTTTGGAGATAAGCATGGTTTCGTCCTTATCGAGCGTCTCGAACTCAGTAAAAGATCCGGTGAATTGTCGAGGAGTTTCGCCGTCGTATTCGACTGGAATTCGCCTTAGAAAACGAAAGCGCCAGTGGCGTCGATTTGCTCACACAGTGGCATTCGAACTTTCAGGCCGTAGGCCATTGAAAGCAGGCTTAGGTCGCTGTCGTTGTCGAGCATTTCATGGTAAGCGTTCCAGGCGATTGAGTATTGGATCTCGCGATCTTCAGGAATGCTTGCTGCGTCGTCGTAGGCTGCCTTGAGGTTGCGAGCAGTCCAGGACGGAAGATTCAGTTCGTCTGCAAGTCGTAGCAGGATTTCAAGAATCATGGTGTGCCTCCTGATGTTGGAAAATCGCACGATTGCAGTCGGTCTAAATCCTGGTTTTGTTGCTGACGAGGTATTAAGGGAGGTCGTAAACGGTTACGTTTACGCCGTGAGAGCAAAGCTCGTCTTCGATGATCGCGGAGATGGTTTGCCAGTCGCCGCCCGCAAGGCCGGCGCCAATTCGCGGCATGTGAACGCTTGCGTCGTGCTCGAGTGCAAGCAGACGGACGCGAGCGAGTCCTTCGCGGAGAGAATCGTAGCGAAGGGGGTTTGGATTTGAGGCAGACCAGATTCCAGATTGGCCGATGATGTTTGCGACGCATAGCCCAGGTTGGACCCGCACAAATTGGACCTGGCCAAGGCGGAATGGAACGGGCGCGAGGCCTCGGGCCCAGCGACGATAGTCGCGTTCCGGTTGGTGGAAGCGCTCAGAGAGAGCGCGCACAAATCCGGCGTTCCAGAAGCCAGCGTCATTACAACAGTGGCCGATGATTCGCTTTCCCTGTGCTACTGGATTGGTGGCGTCGCCTGTGACGTATTTGATCGTCGTTTGCGTCAGCATTTGATCCCTCGAAGCTCGAGAGCTTGCTTTAGTTTACCGGACTCGTAGCAACTAAAGCAGGTGGGGATTTTGGGGTTTGATGGTTCGTGAAATGTGAGAGGAATTCTGACGAAGCCGATTTCACTTGTGGTGTTGCAGAGAATGCAAGTTGTGTCATTTGAATTAACGGCAATGACTTTCGTTTTGAGGCGCGCCATGTTCTTTGCGGTTCCGGGACTTGCGCCGTCCCAAATAGCCAGCCCGAAATTTGCGGTTCGTCCCATGTAAGCGTCTTTGTCGGTCTGGCGCGTTCCTGGAACTTGCGTGGAGTTAAAGCCGAGGTTGTGTCGAGGACGCGCATTGATGTGACAGACTGTGACTTGCCGGTAGCCTTTGGCCGATAGGTAGCGCTGGATAAGCACGTCTACACCAAAACAATCTCCAACAAGAATAGTGAATCCCTGGGCCATAATTCGATCAAGTGCTTGCAGCGCAAGTTGAGGCAGGAATTTGATCGAGCGAGATCCAGAAACAAAAATCGTTGTCTTAGACATAGAGAGTCTCCCGCAAGCAGAATCAGGTAGTTGCGGTCGGTCTAAAATCTTTGCTTTCAGGACCAGACCTTACGGTGTGTTAAGGCTCGGGGTTGAAGTCAATCTTCTCCCGTGTGTTTGCGTCAGAAATGGTAAGTGGCTTTATTTCGTCGATTGATTCAGGCGGGCGGAAGAGTCGCCGGCAACGGTGACCGGGGGTGAGGGGTGCGCTGAGCTTTGGAGGTATTTTTTGAGAGAGAGGGATCGAATCCCCGTAGTTGGAGGGACCGTTTAAGGTCTGATGGTTGAAGGCGCAGGTGTCACTGACATCACGCGGTTGCTGGCCTTGGTGGCTTGGGAAGGTTCTCGTTGAGAGCGAAAATCCTTCCCTCGATTTTTCAGTGCTGGATTCGACCTTTCCTTCGAATGGGCGCGCGGCGGATCGGCGGAGAGAAGTTTAGGTTCCTGGTAGTTGCGTACGTGGTCGGCTGGTGGAATACGCTCCTTGATGGGACAAGGCTAGAAGTGTCTTCATGGAAAGCGCGCGGGAGGTTGGATCCGAAGTTTGCTGCGGATGAGTTTGCGAGTGTGATCTCCGTGTTGGTGGCATAGTTGGTGAAGCTTGCGTGGTTGGTGAGATTCTTGGGGTGGCTGTACCTCGATAATGCGAGCGCGCTTGTAGTTAGGACGAGGACGAGAGGGCAGATAATGAGCGACAAGATGCTTCCGAAGTTGATTAGTCTCATGGTGGCTCCTTTGCTTTGTGGTCGATGTCGTTAGGTGTTTGCCGCTTCTGTTTGGCGCTTGTTAAAGAATCGCTACGAGGGCCGGGCTGTAAATGGCGAGTTGGTTGCTGTAGCGACGCAGGAGTTTACGGCCGGCGGCGATCTGCATCGGGCTCAGAGCGTCTTTGGCTGCCAGGCTGTGGCCATACTCAGCGTCGAATTTGTTGAAGCCGACGCCGTCTCGGTGCCGCGCTCCGTCGCAGTGGCCGGCGAGGTATCGTAGTCCCTGGATGACGGCATCTCGGAGGGCTGGTGTGATGGTGTGGTTCAGTCGTTGGACGGTTTCTGTCAGCATTAGCTCGGTGGCTTTGCCGAGTCGAGCGGTTGCTCGTGCGAGCTTGTCGGCCGCTTCCTGGTCCGGATCTCCGTCGTGACCGCGCACCCATTCGTAAGTGATTTCGTGTGTTGTTGCTGCGTCATCAAGGCGTTGCCAGCAATCGAGGTTGCTTCGTCGTTTGAAATTTCCGGTCATTGTTTCGACGACATAGCGAGAGTCCGTGCGGAGAATCACAGTGCATGGTTCTTTTAGGGACTCGAGTGCGAAGGCGGCCGCAGTGATTTCGGCGCGTTGGTTTGTTGACGGACCGATGTAACAGCCTATCGCGCGTTTGTGGCCTTGGTATTCGAGAATTGCAGCCGCGGCGGCGCGGGTTTCGTTCTGGCCATTTCCGAGGCAGGCACCGTCGGTTGTGATCGTTACTTGCTTTCTCTCTGCTGTAGTGGCTGACATGGTGTTACCGGCCTCCTCACAAAAAAATGTAGCTGCGCGCTGGGCGACCGTGGCCGTCCAGCGCGCGAGCGTTCTGTGGTCGTTCAGGCGTGGCTGGGCGTTTCAGAACGGAATGTCGTCGTCTGACAACTCGGCGCCCGTCTTAGCCTCGCCGGCTTCCGCTGCCGCGGCATCGCCACCGTTGCGGCGTCTCTTTCCGAGGAACTGGACGTCGCTGGTGTTGATGTTCATGGTCAGGCGGGTTTCGCCGTCGCGGCCTTTCCACAGTTCCGGCTTCAGGCGACCTTCGATGTAAACCTGGTCGCCCTTTTGCAGGTGCTGCGAGACGGCTTCGGCGCTGTTGCCGTAGACGTTGGCGGTGAACCAACTCTGGGTTTCGACGGGCTCGCCGGCGCCGTTTTTCCGGCGTTCGTTCGCGCAAACCGAAAACGAAGAGACGGGACGGCCGTCAGGCATGTAGCGGAGTTCGGGGTCTTTGCCGAGGTTGCCCACTACGATTACTTTCGAAAAGGACATGTTCAATTCTCCTTTGATTGGTGACTTTGCATTGAGTGATGAGCGAACTGCGTTTGAGGCGCGGCAAGCTCGGGTTAGTCGGTCCACCTGTCCGGTGACTGACTGTGACTTATCGTGTCGTCAGCTTCTTTCTATTTTTTCTTGTGTGGGCTGAAGACTCGGTTGGTAAGGTTTAAGAGGCTCGTTTACGCGGCCATGGGTTTGGCAAGTCCTGAAGCGTTTTTCAGGCTTTCCCAGATTGCCGCTTTGTCGGCCGCCGTGAGCAAATGAATCATATTGTGAGGCTCATTCGGAATGCCGGTTTTGCGATCTTCGTAAAAAGCGAATCGTAGGTACATGAGCTTCCTCGCCGATGCCTGATTGATCATTTGGAGCAGTCCTTCTTGAATCCGGACGTAAAGATCTTGTCTTTCCGTTCGAAGGATGTTCCTTACGCGTTCTCGTTCCTGGATGGGAAGCGTTTGGATCGCGGTCGCCAGAGTGCGTAGTCCTCGGGTTGGAAGTGTTCGCGCGAGTTTGATGACGGGTGTGGCGACGATGAAAGTACGAGCACGGCCGTCAACGTGTTTCGTTTCGCGCAAGGGGCTGGATTCAAGGTTTGCGCGCTTCACTTCGTAAGCAGTGTTTAGCGCGGTGAACATCTTGATCGAGATGGTCCCTTTCAAGCGAGCTTGGTAGGCGTCTTGGATAGTGTCGATCAGTGCGCGTGTTTCCGTGGCGGCTTCAATTCTTCGAATGAAGTTGCGGAAGGCGGCGGAACGATTCATGCTTCGGAGCATGAAGTCGCGGTGCATGTTGTCGAGGATCTGTTCGAGTACTTCGCGAACGTATTGTCTCTCTTCGCGGTTTGGGTAAACGGAGACACGATAGGTGTATTCGACAAGACCCTTTCGAGTCGAGGTCATTGCCCTTGTTGTTCTGAAGATCCGGGAGTCTTTGTCAGCCGGATCGCCGTAGATTTGGTTTAAGCGAAAGTCGATGTAGTTGCCGATCGTTTGCGTGTCTTCACCATCGGTGAAAATGTTGCGGATTTCCGCAACCAGATCGGCGGTCTCGTGGGGAAGGTACGTTTCGTCCACGTCTTCGTCTAGAGTTCCGTCGACGATGAATCTTTCTCCGTCGCTCATGTGGAGCGAGACTACGCCGCCTTCGCTGTATTGCTCAGTGATGCGCTCGTGGCTGTCGACAAGCGCTTCGAGATTTTCCTCACTGGCGCCGGCGTCTGCTTGATCGCGGAGATATGATTGAAATTGGCTTTCTTCGTCGTAGACGTTGCCTGTTGAGTGGGCGCGCGAGAGCTTGCTGCAAATCGAGCGCAGTTCGGCGGTGAATGGATCAGTAGTATCGAGTTTGTCGAGGATTTGCTCGCAGCGCAGCTCGAAGAGTTCGCGTCGTTGGGATGGGTTCAGTTCGTCGCTGTAGTGAGGGGAGCCGAAGTATTCGTAGACTTCCGGTTCGTCGAGCAGGCGGTCTTCTTTGGTTGCCGTGACGGCTGTGAGCTGCATCGCCATCTTGGCGATTTCGCTGAGGACGTTTGAGATGACCTGGGCTTTGTATTCGCTCACGGAGACGTCGTGGGTAGCAGAGTTGTACTCGGCCAATCGTCGTTTGATTTCGCCATAGGCCCACGAAGCGTAGATTTGGAATGAGCGTGGATCGGGGTCCGCGCCGGCGGAGACAGCCTCCTTGATGACGCGAACGAATTCAACGGCGTCGGCGTTTGAGCCGAGTTGCTTTTCGGCGTAGGGAACAGTGAGGATTCGGTGTTGGAGTTCGGCTTCGTTGGCTGGCCCGAGGTCGTGTTCTACTCGTCCGATCACGCGATCGCCAATCAGTTGAGTGGATTCGATATCGATGCGGTGGGCCGAATGGCGAGATATATGCTCGCTCATGTCGTGGCTGGGGCTGCCAGTGTCGATGGGATGATAGAGCAGGTGGAGCGAGTTTGGAGCGTAAATACGAAGAAATTGAGTCTGCATGTGCTGCCTCCCAGATACAAGAAACGAGAAATGTCCGGACAAAACACCACGTGCAGTCGTATCTAAAACCCTGTTGTTTCGGCTGGGTGAAAATTAAGCTGGTTCCTGGCTGGCCTCTTCATCTGAAACCCAAACCCATGCTTGAACAAAAGCGCCATCGTCGGGGTTGCCCTCAGCTCTGCTGAGTTTGGCGTTATCGTCGATTTCGACTTCACCTTCTGATTGATACTGGCTTCGCGCTGCTGCAATCATTTGTTTTCTTGTTGGCAGTTTCATTTCGTCCTCGGAGTTAGTTGCTGAATTCGATGTGGTTGCGAGAGATGCCGTATTCATCGGCGATGTCTCTTGCTGTTCGGCGGGCGAGTTTTTTGAGCTCGCCTAGGCTGAGGCATGAGGGATCGTTGAGTGGAACGACTTCAACTGAGTCGTGCGCGCAGTTTCCAGCGGTGTAGTCGTCGATGATATTTCTGCCCCGGTTGACGAAGATTTCATAGCCATAGGGAGTGGCCGTACAGGTGATGAATGTTGGCCGAGGTGTTGACATAGCGGTTCAGAGGTCTTGGCGATCTACCTCTTTCCTTTCTTTTAGATCCCCTCAGAAAACTGAATCCTTGCCCATCGCCCTTTTCGAGTGTCCTTAACTTCCGTCGAAGTTCCTTGTGGTAAACGGAAAGGGTGCCTGCCTGCAATTACTTTGATTTACAGTCGTCACTTTTAATCGTTTGGGTACAGGCCAGTTTGGGCTTGCTCGGCCGCAAAGCTGGAGCTGGATTCAGTTTTCGGGGTGTTTGATCTTCGCGTGCAACAACGGCACTCAGGATCAGTGCCGTAGCAAAAAACGCAATCGGTGAAAGCGAAAGCCGGCGCGTCAGGCGTAGCGAATGGCTCGGCCATTTCAAGGTAGCGTCTGGCGAGATCGTCGTTGTGCCAGTTTGATTCTTTGTCGCGATTGTCTCTAGTTACGGTGGTAACGTGTTGGGCTCCACGATTTAGATCAATGTAGGGTTCGCTTCTTGCGAGCTTGTAATGAAGGGTGGCCCGGTAAATCGCGTAACGCGTTGTCGTGCCGTCTGTCATTGACAGGGAAGCGATGGTGACTCGTCTTGTGGTCATAGCCAATGCTCTCTGGTCGATTGTTCGATTGGGTCTTCGTTACGTTTAGGGCAAAGCCCTCTCATGCTGCTGCGGGAATAGCATGTTCTGTTGAGACGATGGTGGCGGTGGTCAGGTCTTGTGTTCCGATTGGATGGTACGAAAGAGTGAGGGAGTGATCGTGGAGCCGGAAGATTTCTTGTGGTGGGTGTTCCCGGTTCTTTGCGATGTCAATTCGCAAAATATCCTCGCGATAGTATGCATGAAGAACTCCGTCTTCAGTTTGGACGAGAAATCGTGGTGGGCCTTGCATTGATTCTTTCCTTGTTAGGCATTGAAAGCAATCGGCAATGTCTTTAATACTGATAATCTTCTTTCTCACCGTCCGCTCGCAGTTCGTCTGGCGTTGTTACCCGCTCTTTTGTATTTGATTCTGTCTCCTTCGAACCGCGCGCGCTTGCGGTATGTGCGAAGCGTTTGAAGCGTGGCCTTCTAAGCCGTCGAACAACGTGCGACGGTTACTAGCAATTGTTAATACTTCGAGTTTGGGTTGGATTTTCTTCAGAAGTCGATGGAATGCCAGGTTGGCCTGGCCATGCGGCCCGGAGTTCGCGTTAATGGCACTCGACAAGGTGGGTTAATTTTTGCGGCTTGCGTGAAATAATTGACAGCCATCGTACCGGGTCTCTATCATCGCCGCTTCTACACAGGGGCGGGGGATTGTAAATGGGATCTACAACGAACGGAGGCCAAAAAGCCTTTGATCAAAATAGATCTTATCAACCGGCTAACCGATCGAACCGGGGTATCCCGGTTGAAAGCGGAACGGGCTGTGGACGCGCTGTTTCATTCCATGAAGATGGCGCTCACGCGTCGCGAGCGCATCGAGCTACGAGGCTTCGGCGTCTTCGCCGTTAAGCCGCGGAAACGAGGGGTCGGACGCAATCCACGCACGGGTCAAGAGGTCAGGATTCCGTCTGGCAAGACGGTTCGCTTTAAGCCAGGCAACGAGATGCAAGTTCGCGAAGACGGAGATCAGCCAGATAACGATAAAGATCCTACGTAAGTCGGTCAGATTGCCCAAAAAATCTCCCTGCTCTAAAAATATTCAAAAACTTTTCTGTCTGAGCCGAAAAAACGACCTCCTCAAGTGCCTTATATATAGGGAGAGATTTTTTGGCGATTCCTGAGCGACCCGACGCGCCGGTTACATAGCGAGTGCGCTGAAGGTTGGATCGGGCTCTGACAGTCAGGCCATATTTTACGGGCCACAGAACCATGCTTCTTCAACGCTTGCGGAAGAAGGCTACGAACGCCGCTGCGGCGGAAGCTTGTCTTGAAGCCGAACTCCTTGAGTTCAAGCTGGACACTTTGACGCTCGAAGAAAAAGTCACTCGCTATTTTGAGCAGTGGCGCGATCCGGTGAATCGCTACGTGGTCGCAGCATTCGGCGATCCGGTGGAGGCCGAAGAGATAACGCAAGAGGCTTTTCTGCAACTCTACACTCGGCTGCACAGCGGCCAAACTGTTACGAACGTTCGTGCTTGGGTATTCCGCGCCGCGCACAGTCTGGCGCTGAACCGGATGAGGACGCAGCAATTCATTGAATTACTGGATGACGAAGGCTGGGACGAGTTGCGGCAGACACTCGCAGACGCATCGGCCAATCCAGAGCAAAGGCTTCTGCAAATGGAAAAGTTCAATCGCCTGAGAGTAGCTATAGCCCGACTAAATCCATCGGAACGCCAATGCTTGCACCTGAGAACCAAAGGACTTCGTTATCGAGAGATTGCTGAGGTTCTTGATCTTGGCACAACCACTATCGCCGAGACGCTTTACCGAGTAATAGACAAACTTACTCAAGAGAACAATGGATAATCTTTTTCAAAATAACTCAGGGGAAAAGAGCGAGCATCCGCCGCGCGAGATGCTTCTACTATTTGTTGACGGCGAACTCCAGGCGAAAGAGGCGGCCCAACTGGAAGCGCATTTGGAAGCTTGCTGGCCGTGCCGTGTTAAGACCCAGAAAGTTCAGGATGCGATTGCCGACATCATCGAGTTTGACGATCAGGTGCTCACCCCGCGCCTGAATCCGCCTCAAGGCTGGCGCAACTTCGATCGGAAACTCAATCAACTGGTCGCAGCCAGTGGCAAGCAACCTTTTCGTTCAAGATTGTTTGGTTCATTGGGCCGCTTTCTGCCTTCAAGTAATCTCTTCATACTGCCTCGCTATTTGGTGCGAAGCGCAGCCGTTCTAGTGTTGCTCGCTCTCATCGTAATGCTAGTAATCCGATTGAGACATGAACCAACCGTTTCCGCGAGCCAGTTCCTTGCGAATGCTATCGAGGCTCAGGCATTACAAACGCGCACGACCTCCGATCCGGTAGTTCATCAGAGATTGCAGGTTAGCCGGAAAGATCAAGCACGTGAAGCGTCAGTAAATTTGGAGATTTGGAATGACACCAGGAATTCACGGGTTCGCCAGTTTCTTACCGATGGCAATCAGTCGATTCCAATTACCGCGAGCGCATCGACAATAAAAGACCAAGCCGGAATTCCAGGAGGCGATCTGATAAGTGAATTGGAGCAAGTGCTCAGAGCCAACCACATGGACCCGGCACGTCCGCTCTCTGCTGCTTCTTACCAATCGTGGCACAACACGCTCCCGCACCAACGAGACGAGATCACAAGATCAAAACTTACTAATGGTAGCGATGCTCTGACGCTTCGCACCTTTCCGCCCGCACCTGTGAACGTAGGTCAAATTGCCGAAGCGACGTTGGTCGTGCGCGCCACGGATTGGCTGCCAACGGAACTTCGCCTCGATGTCGCCGCTGAAGGTGGACACCGCGTTTACGAATTGACTCAGACAATTTCAGAGGTCGTGAGTCTGGCTCAGATCAATCCAGCAGTATTCATGGACCAGCCACTTGCCGCTCCATCGCCTAACGCTAGTCCAAAAGAAATCGCGAAGAAAGAAACACAGCCAACTCCGGCCCTGGCCCCCAACCCCCAACCCCTGACCCCCAGCGTAGCGACGGCGGAGCTAGAGGTCGAGGCTCTGCGTTTATTGAATCAAGCAGGAGCTGATCTCGGCGAACAAGTCTCTGTCAAGAGAACTTCGGCTGGGCTGCTTGAGATTACCGGCATTGTCGAAACCGATAAGCGCAAGTCCGAAATCGCGAGCGCTCTTGCTCCACTTGCCAGCAATCCTTCCGTGCGCATCGACATTCAGACTGTGGCCGAGGCCGTCGCGAAACAAACTTCTAACAAACCGACGCCGTTGCCTTCCACCCGGGCGGTGGAGATCACCAGCAACGCGATGGCTGCCGAACCGGATTTGCGCGCCTACTTCTCAGGCAAAGGCAAAGATACTGATGAGGCTATCCGGCAATATGCGGCACGAATGGTAAGTCTTTCCGGTCGAGCGATGGACCATATTTGGGCAATGAAACGACTCCTCAACCAATTCTCGCTGGAAGAAGTCCGCACCCTCACGCCCGAAGCACGAAACAAATGGATCAGGCTGATTCGCTCGCATGCGCGCTCGTATCAGCAGACGAATGAATCGTTGCGCCATGAGCTGCACCCCGTTTTCTTCGGAACTCAGTCGCTCGGAATCGCTTCAGAAGGAAGTGCAATCACAGACATCAACGAATTAACTCACCTCGTCAACCAACTATTCGAGTCCGGTTCTTCAAATGACCGAGTAGTCCGATCGGCGTTCACGTCGTCGAGTGGCGGAGTAATGACGACGGTCATCAAGACGCCGCAATTCTGGCAATCGTTGAAGAATGCCGAAGGACTGGCAGCGAGGATCGGGGCAGCGCGCTAAGAGAAATGGTAAGAGCGAAGTGCGAAGTGTCAGTACCGCGAGCGGTAGCGACCGGGTTGAACTGCAAAGGGCAAGAACAGTTCCGTAGGAACGCCATATTTATAGAACCAACCGATCCTATTTTTTGAGCAGCCCCGTAGGGGTGGAATCATTTGTAGATTTTCATTTGTTCTGTTGACGGCAATACAACACAAACATGCCGCCCCTACGGGGCTCGGATTCAAATGGAATGTGAAATCTATAAACATCGCGCTCCTGACGGAGCTGACAACCAAGAACCGACAAGACACAAACACCCGGAGGATACGAAAACAATGATCCGCAATCCGAAATCCAAAATTCGAACTTCGCTGGCCCACTGTCGCCCTTCGCTCTTTGCCCTTCGCTCTTTACTACTTCTGGCCCTCTGCGCTTTGCCCTTTGCCGTCGCGCACTCCCAGTCCTCAACGGCGACTCTCAGCGGCACGGTCACTGATCCAAACAACGCCGTAGTCCCAGGTGCGCACGTTACCGCGACCAACAACGGAACGGGCTTGAAGCGAGAAGCAACCACGAGCGGATCTGGCACGTTTTCTATCCCTTTACTTCCACCGAGCACCTATACGGTGCTGGTCGAGAATCAGGGCTTCACGCCCGCACAGATCAAGGATGTAACACTCAACGTCGGCGACAATGTAGCACTCAACATTCAGTTGAAAGTGGGCCAAGTGGGCGCTACGGTCGATGTGAAGCGCGACGCGCCGCTCATTAGTGTATCGCCCGCGGTAGGCACAGTTGTGGACCGTCAATTTGTTCAGAACATCCCCTTGAATGGTCGTAGCTTCCAGACTTTGATCGGACTTGCTCCTGGTGTGGTTTTTACGCCTGCCGATCAGAATGAACAAGGACAATTCAGCGTGAATGGTCAAAGAGCGAATGCAAACTATTTTACGGTTGATGGAGTTAGTGCGAACATCGGGATCAATGGCAACGTCATCGGGCAATCCGCGGTCGGCTCACAACCCGGCTTCAGTGTCGAAGGTGGCACTAGCGGTCTGGTTTCCGTCGACTCCCTTCAGGAATTCAGAATCGAGACATCTACGTTCGCGCCAGAATTCGGACGCACTCCCGGCGGGCAAATTTCGATCGCCACACGCTCGGGTACAAATCAGTTTCACGGCAGCGCATTTGAATACTTCCGCAATGACGCGCTTGATGCTAACAATTGGTTCAATAATGCGCTGAGGCTGGCTAAGCCACCGCTGCACCAAAGCGACTTCGGCGGTGTGTTGGGTGGTCCTGTATTGCTCCCGAGGTTTGGCGAGGGCGGGCATCAACCAGCTTATAACGGACGCAACCGCACTTTCTTTTTCTTCTCTTTTGAAGGTTTGCGTTTGCTGCTGCCCCAAACCGCAGTTGTTGTGGTTCCCAATCTCGCGCAACGCCAGTTAGCTTTGCCCCAGATTCGTCCCATCCTCGATGCATTTCCATTGCCAAACGGCCCAGAGTTGGGAGGGGGTGCCGCACAATATGCAGCGAGCTATTCGATACCGTCACGTCTCAACGCCACCAGTCTTCGCATTGACCACATCTTTGGACCAAGGTTGACGCTGTTCGGCAGGTTTAACTACGCGCCTTCGAGCAGGGTCGAGCGCGGCAATCTGAGCTCGACCCCAAATAACCTGACACATAGTCACAGCAGGATTGTGACCTTCACTTTTGGCACAACACAAAACTTCACGGCAAACACGATTAATGAGTTCCGTGGAAACTATAGTTTAACTAACGGAGGTAGCCTTTTTACATTGGACTCGCTGGGAGGTGCGATCCCGCCGGCTACGTCGAGCCTTTATCCCGCCTTTTCGGCGCCGGAATCCGGGCAGATAGGAATATTCATAAACGGGTTACCTTCCTATTTTGTCGGCAAGAATGTTGACAATAAACAGCGACAGGTAAATCTGGTAGATAATCTCTCACTAACATGGAACTCTCATGCGCTGAAATTTGGCGTTGATTATCGTCGCCTTACACCTGTCAGCGGACCAGCGAATTACTTTCAAATCGCCGGCTTCAATGACGTGCCGACGACGGCCCAGACGGCGCAGGCCGCAATTGTTACAGTTGGAGCTCAGGACTCTTTGACGCTGCTCGTGCAGAATTTTTCAGCTTACGGTCAGGACACATGGAAGGCGAATCCCAGGCTTACGCTGACGTATGGCCTACGGTGGGATATTAATACGCCTCCAAAGGGTCAGAACGGGCAAGATCTGTTCACGGTCGGCGGGTTGGATAACCTCGCGACGCTGAGTCTGGCCCCACAAGGGACTCCGCTTTATAAGACAACCTATAATAACTTCGGCCCGCGCGCTGGTCTGTCATATCAACTTCTTCAGAAATCGAGTCGAGAGACGATAGTCCGTGGGGGCTTTGGTGTCTTCTACGATCTGGGCGGCGGAAATCTGGCGAATGGAGCGTTTGGCTTTCCACATCAACGAAGCACAAACTTATTCGGCGTCTCTTTTCCGCTTTCAGTGAGCCAGGCAACACCGCCTGCACCGTCGCTTTCGCCTTTAGGCCAAACCATTTTTGCTTCCGTGCCTGACTTAGAGCTACCGCGAATCTATGAATGGAATGCGTCCGTTGAGCAGATGCTCGGGCCTAGCCAGGCTCTCTCGGTCTCGTACGTAGGTGCGGCTGGAAGGCGTCTCTTGAGGTTGGAAAGATTGCAGAATCCTAACCCCAGGTTTAGTACGGTAAACGTCGAAACTAATTCCGCGAAGTCCGACTATCGCGCATTACAAATCGAATTTAACCGACGGCTTGACCGCGGACTACAGGCTCTAGTCTCTTACACACTAGCGCGTTCTTTCGACACTGCGTCCAACGATTCAATCTCAAATCCACCGGGTGGTCGAATCGATCCGCAGATCGATCTTGGACCTTCAGATTTCGACGTTCGTCACACCTTCAGTGCTGCCGTGTCTTACAATATTCCATTTCATTGGGCCGAAGGAACCGCGCGAGCCTTGGTACGCGACTGGTCCATCGACGGGATTCTTACTGCTCGCTCGGCCACTCCCATCAACGTCGTGTCGATCAGGAATCTCGGATTCGGCTTTTTCAGCGCTCGTCCCGACCTCGTGACTGGAGTACCACTTTACCTAGATAATCCGGCCGTGCCGGGCGGTCGTCAAATCAATCGCGCCGCGTTTGTTGTGCCTACTACTCAGCGACAGGGAACGCTATCGCGAAATGCACTCCGTGGCTTTAACCTTAATCAGTTTGATCTGAGCTTAAGTCGCCGCTTTAGCTTGGGAGAACGAGCCAACCTCGAATTCCGCATAGAAGCATTTAATCTCTTCAACCATGCAAACTTTGCGAACGAAGTTAACAATTTGAGTAGTGGCCAGTTTGGACGGTCGATTGCCACGCTCAATACTCGACTTGGAAGTGGTGGTCTTAACGGTGGACTCAGTCCGCTTTATCAGATTGGAGGGCCACGTTCTATTCAGTTTGCGCTGAAACTAAAATTCTGAGACCGGTGAGCTCATGGTCCAAATGCGCTGATGCGCGGATACAATCGGAAACGCTATGATAGCGCAGAAATGTTTGTGGGTAAGCTCTAGTGTCGTGCTGTTATTGGTCCTCACACTCCTGCCCGCTCCGCAGTCGTCCAGCCGTTCAATCATAGGCGGTGCGGGCAGCAGAAACCTGAGTAACATTCAGGGTTCTTTACCGCTCAAATCAAATTCCAAAATCGAAATCAACACGGATGAAGGGACTTGGATGTCTCTCGATGTATCCGTTGATGGCAGAACTATATTGTTTGACCTGTTGGGCGACATCTATACACTGCCGATTGGCGGCGGCGAGGCCAAACGCGTCATTGGTGACCTTTCATTCGACAGCCAGCCGCGCTTGTCCCCAGATGGTCAAAAAATCGTTTTTCTCAGCGATCGAAGTGGCGCCGAAAATGTTTGGTTAGCAAATGTTGACGGTTCCAATCCGACTCAGCTCACCTGCGAGAGGAATGAACAGTTTATCTCGCCAGAATGGAGTGCTGATGGCCACTACATAATTGTCACCAAGCTCCCCATCGGTGGCGGAGCCACTTCCATTTGGATGTATCACACGGATGGCGGCACAGGCGTGCGCGTGAACCTTGACGCGGGTGACGGGGAAGCACAAATGGGTGCGACACCTTCCTCTGATGGCCGTTATCTCTACTATAGTTATCTCGTCAACTTCACCTCGAGTCCTGCCATCTTCAGATGGCAGATTGCAAAGTTCGATCTCATTACTGGCGAGACGACCAGGATAACGAACGAGTTTGGAGGTGCCGCCCGGCCAGTGTTGTCGCCTGACGGCAAGACTCTCATCTATGCGACTCGTTATGAAAACGGTACGGCTCTAAAAGCTTTGGACCTGGATTCGGATTCCGCTAAGTGGTTGATCTATCCAGTTACTCGTGACCAGCAGGAATGGCCTAGCGCACAAGACATTTTTCCCGGCTATACTTTTATGCCTGATGGGCGCTCTTTGCTCGTATCTATTAACGGCAAGATCAAGCGCGTCGATATAGCCACTGGAAAAACCATCGCGATTCCTTTCAACGCACATGTCGAAGCTGATATCGCACCGCGAGCCTATTTTCAATATCGCGTGGAAGATAGTCTGACGGTGCGCGCCCGTTTGATTAGATGGCCTTCACTCTCGCCCGATGGCAAGACATTGGTGTTCTCTTCACTGTCTCACTTGTGGATCATGTCGTATCCATTGGGCAAGCCGAGACGCTTGACGAAGTCGACCTTAGGCGAGTTTTATCCGTCGTGGTCGCCTGATGGGAAATACGTTTTGTATGTAACCTGGTCACAGGACGGTGGACAAATCTGCCGTATCATCGTAGACGGAAACTCGGAACCGCAGCAATTGACCCGACGGCCAGCATTTTATTCGGCACCGACGTATTCCCTCAATGGAACCAAAATCTGCTACTTACTCGGCACTGCTCGGGCGCAGACTTTCTCTAGTGCGAGATCGCTAACGGAAGGAGATTTCATTGAAGATAGCAGTGAACCAAGAGGAACGCGCACAATTCCTGCTGATCTCAAAGTAGAGTGGATACCAGCAGATGGAGGGTCGCCAACACGCATCGGTTCGGTCAATCCTAGTATTGGTATTTCGTACCATGAGGCTCACCCGCAATTTACGAATGACTCCACTCGAGTGTACTTAGATACGGGAGACGGCCTTATCTCATTAGGACTTGACGGGAGGGATAAGCGCGTTGTTCTCAAAGTCTCTGGCGAGAAAAACGCGACAGCTCAGGAAGTCCGGCTCTCACCTGACGGCACGCGTGCGTTCGTGGAGATACAGCATCGGCACTACCTTGTTACCATTCCAAAAAACGGCAACCAGCCCCTGACGTTCCATCTCACGCTTGCCGGTAACGCTCCGATTCCGGTCAGAAGAATGTCAATGGAAGGTGGCGAATACCTCGGCTGGTCAGCGGACGGAAACTACGTGACCTGGTCGCTGGGTTCGAAGTTTTATCATCAAGAGATATCAGCGAAAACCCTCTCTACCAATCCCGAAATCACTGACGTGATCGTCGAAGTGCCGCGTTCACGGTCAGTGGGAACGATGCTCCTTAGCGGCGCGCGACTGATCACGATGATGGGCGATCAGATTATTGAAAATGGTGACGTTCTCATCGACGGTAACCGCATCATCGGCATCGGCCGAAAGGGCAAAGTTCCCATTCCGGCAGGCGCGAAAACGATTGATGTAGCTGGCAAGACGATCATTCCAGGGTTGATCGATGTCCATGCGCACATGTGGCCGCCGCTGGGAGAGCACGACAACCAGGTGTGGCAGTATCTCGCTAACCTGGCGTATGGCGTCACTACCACACGTGATCCACAGAGCAGTACAACAGACGTGTTCGACTATAGCGATCTGGTCGAAGCGGGCGACATTATTGGGCCACGTATCTATTCAACCGGTCGCGGCTTGTTCGCTTCAGAGGGACTCGAAGACGAGGAAGCGACGCGCGTATTGGTTAGGCGATATAAGGAGGCCTACCGCACAAATCTGCTGAAGGAATATGTGTCGGGCGACCGCATAGTCAGACAATGGATAATAAAGGCCTGTGCCGAGTTCGCACTCAACTGCACCACGGAAGGGATGCCCAGTGCAAAAGCCGACTTGAGTCAAATCGC